>Ga0315291_10000280_pt1 | contig 65720 bp, 53 predicted proteins | sample YL17G12_20_MG_FD_203070 | JGI IMG/M metagenome (GOLD analysis project Ga0315291, IMG submission 203070) | Sediment microbial communities from Yellowstone Lake, YNP, Wyoming, USA - YL17G12_20 | ecosystem: Environmental > Aquatic > Freshwater > Lake > Sediment | place: USA: Wyoming | collected... | reverse complement strand
CTGACTCGCGGGTCGAGGAATTCCATGAACCTGAGATCGTTGGATATCCCGATCACGCTGACCTTCGCATTCTTCAGATCGTCATTGATTCTGCAGAGGTGATACAGCACATCGTCTCCGCTCTTGGACACCAGCTGGTCTATCTCGTCGAGGGCTATCACGATCACGCGCTTGTCCTCATCGATCTTCTCCCGCAGTATGTTGTAGACCCTCTCCGTGCTCCAGCCGGTGAACGGTATGCGCTCATCGAAGTTCTCGATGAACTTGTTTCCAATGTTCTGCAGAATTCCGTACTGCGTGTCGATGACCTCGCAGTTCATGTAGATGAATTGGACCTTGTTCAAGGTCGAATTCGCTCTCTCAATCTCCTTGCCGATGTATTTCATGCAGGCAGTCTTGCCCGTCCCGGTCTTTCCGAACAGCAACACGTTGGACGGCCGCTGCCCCTCGAGAGCAGTGACAAGTATGGAGGCCAGCTGGTTGATCTCGTTGTCTCTGTGCGGGAGAATGTCGGGTATGTAGGATGAACGTAGAACGTCCTTGTCTCCTCGGAATATCGTCTTCGAACTAATATACTGCTGGAATATGGTATCCTGCATATCGGTCCCCCCGCAGAAGCAAAACGCTCCTTCCCTCCCCCTAGATTTCCTATGGAAGCCGCTCTCGGAATCCACTTGAAACAGGGGAAAAGTGCAATGCGCTAGATCCTACTTAAGTGTTAATATTATCGCGCGATATCATTTTTCCCACAGCCCAAGAATTTCGAAGAATTATCCGAGCCAGCTATGTAAGAAAATGTGCCCGACCGAATAAAATGAGATGTTGCCCAAGCGCGTACATTTCGACAGGGGGACCCCTTGATTTCCTGTGGAACCGATTTCTCGACACCCCATTGCTCGTTGCATGGGTGCCTCCAACGGAAGTCGAGGTTCCCGGGGTGGTGAAATCGCCGGAAGTCGTCGGTGAATACCATTATCTCTCTTGAGTCCCTAGGCACTGGATACCAATGAAGAAAGTGGTCATCTTCTCCATCAGTGAAGATACAGAAGAGATCAGAGCTCTGCTTCAAACGTTGGGAATGGAAGTGATTAAGGAGTTCGTCCAGAACAGATCTCGGCCGCACAGAGAAAGCTTTTTAGGTCCCGGTAGAATCGATGAGATCCTCAAGGAAATGGAGGAGATGGACGTTGATCTGATAGTTGTGAATGGAGTGTTGAAGCCGTCACAACACCATTTTCTGGAGATGAAATTCCAGATGGAGTGCGTTGACCGCACAGGAGTGATTCTTCGAATCTTCACAGACCACGCACATACTCCGGAAGCAATTGCTCAAGTCACTCTTGCCAAGCTTAGATACGAGCTACCGTTCCTCAGAGAATGGATTCACAAGTCTAAGAGCGGGGACAGGCCCGGTTTTCTTTCGGGAGGAGCTTACGCAACCGATGTCTACTTCGAGCACGCGAAAACTCATGCTCGAAAGATCGAAGCGAATCTATCGGAAGTATCTAGACAACGAGAGGTCACACGAACCCGGAGACGCGAGAAGGGGTATTCTCTGGTCTCATTGGCCGGCTATACGAACGCTGGGAAATCTGCTCTCATGAACAAGCTGTGTAATGCTGGAGTGGAAGTCGACGATCGTCTCTTCTCGACACTGTCCACAACGACAAGACGTATCTCAGGGATCAAAGGCAATATCCTGATGAGTGACACCGTTGGGTTCATAAGAGATCTTCCTCCTGACCTTATCAATGCATTCAACTCAACTCTAGAAGAGATATTTGATGCAGATCTGATTCTTCTTATCTTTGATGCTAGTGAATCTGATGATGTAGTGAAATCCAAACTCTCAACTTCTTTGAAGATTCTGTTGCCGAAGATTGAGAACAGATCTATAGTTGTCATTGGAAATAAGATAGATTTATTATCTCAGGAATCAAGAGATAGCACGACTGTTCTTGTGAAGCCAATCGTTCAACCCTATGATTTGATTCTGATATCTTCTGTTACGGGAGAAGGACTTGATCTGTTGAGGGAGAGGATATTGAGGGTACAGGGGCACACTTGCGTCATCGAGGCCGAAATGCCACTCACGGACGCAGTCTACAGCCTCTTGTCTCGTCTTAGGTCTTCTGCCGAGGTCTCCATGAGGGTCATAGGCCGTCACGCCGCAGTCATTGTGAGATGTAAGCCAGAGGATTCCGAGAGGATCGTTGGCTGGCTCAACGCAGCCGCTGCAGCGAAGATCACAACCAATACCGAGTCCACGGAAATGCCCCCAGAGAGGGAAACGCCGTCCAGCGGAAACGAAGGGGCCCCCCTCTAGCGGAGTGCGCAATCAGATCTTGAAGTCCTTCTTCTTTGTGAGGACCTTGTCCTCGTATCTCTGCGGTAGGGACCACGCAAGGTACTCGATCTCGTCGAGGTTCCTCACAAACTTGGCCTTGCTAGGCGTGTCAATCAATTCTGCGAGTTCACGGATTTTCTTGACGTAGTCGTAATACCACCAGGCGCAGACTATCAGGCCGATCGGGGCGGCCACAACGATCCAGGCGATCCATCTGCCGAAAGGATCGGACAAGTCCTGGAGAAACGAGATGTAGGAGGGCAATCTGTTGTTCTCGTTCATGTTCAGATAGGTGCCTATGATGCCGATGATGGTGAGGAAGCCGAACAAGAGGCCAAGAAAACTGCTGAGCTCGAGTCTGTACTCTGTCAAGAAATCCTTTGGCAGCTTCTCACCTGAACCCGATAAATCGGTACCCAGTTAAAATGGTTTTCCATCCGTTGGTTCTGGAGCAATTCGGGTGACGAGGACGTCCTCGAGCGCGAACATCGTTGTTCGGGCGTCTACATGTAGTCATAGTGCGAATCTACTACCGAGTCGATGGACGAATGTGGCTCAGAAACTGCCGACTATGCCAACGCTCGCGCTTATCCTCATAGTCCTCCTCGGAAGTATTGTCCTGCTGGGCGCATCATCGGCGACTCCCAGATTGGAGATACCACAGATATCGTCTGTGGACGACGGGACCTCCGTGGCGGTCTCAGGCATCCTTGTCGACTTCCGCTCCTACGATGCAGGCGTCGAGAACCTTGTGTTGATGGATCCGCGCTCAGGGGCCACAGTCAAAATCGTATGTTACAGAGGAATCGGCCCGTCCCCGAGCCAGTATGCGGCAATAGGCGACGAACTCTTGATCAGGGGTGAGGTTTCGCAGTACAAGTCCTCTCCCACGGTGTTCACCGACAACGAGGGAGTCTCGGTCTTGAAGAAGGCGGAGTTTGTGTTGACCGTGGAACTCCTTTCCGCCAATTGGGTCCTTTTCGAAGGCGATGAATTCGTCATTCGCGGGGTCATGATGCAGAGCGGCCATCGTCTCTATGATCACGACCTGGAGCACAGCATCATGGTGGTATCCAATGGCGTGAGTGTATCGCAGTTCGACAACAGAGATGTCCTGGTCACGTGCGAGCTCCGGTACGACGATTCGATCATGTCCCTGACACTGGTCGTTGAGTCGGTCCGCACAGACGCCTGACAGCAACCCTTTTCTGGGGAGCGCGCAATGGCCATGACTGTGGCAGGGACTCTCCTCGCCTTTGATGACACCGATTCACCCGAGGGCATGTGCACCACGTACCTAGCGGCGCTGGTGATCGAGGAGCTCTCCGACTATGACCTCATCGGGCTTCCGAGGTTGGTAAGGCTGAACCCCAACATCCCATGGAAGACCCGAGGCAATGCGGCCATCTGCCTCGCGTTCGGTTCCGGCACCGGTCCGTCGAGGCCGTGCGGGGATTTGAACGGGACTCAGCTGAGGTGTTACGCTGAAGGCAGGCAATGCGATCCGGATGATCTGCTACGGCGCGCCGCCAAGGTGCTGGAGCGAGTCGCCAAGTTCGAGTGCGACAAGACGAACCCGGGGATCATCGCTTCCGGCAGAAAACCGCCCCAATCGCTCTACTGGCGCGCGGTCAGAGAGGTCGTCCCTCTGAGAGAGGTGGAGTCTGTCCTGAGGGAAACGGGGGCGACATGGAAAAAATATAAGGGAGGTCGAGGCGTCATCGGCGCTGCAGCCGCGATGTCTTGGCGACCAAGAGACCGAACCTGGGAAGTGGTCGCTTATCGGTCGCCCACGCGCTTCGGCACGCCAAGGGGCATCGATTCGAAGAGTGTCATCGCAATGGACAGGTCGACGCGGATGACCTTCAACAACTACGATTATGAGAACGACCACATCGCGATCGCACCAGGCTCGCCTTGCCCGATTCTCTTCGGCATCAGGGGCGACTCTGCGGATGAGCTGCTCAAGGCGAGGACGATGATCAAGGGGGAGCGGCCAGATAAGTGGCTGCTGTTCATGACGAATCAGGCAACCGAGGATCACATAGTCGCTCGCAGGATAGCGTCGCTCAGGCCACGAGACTCCGCCCGAATCAAGGCGAGAGTCGTTTCGCGCCCCGTCACGATTCCGGGGAAGCACGTGATCCTGCGGGTCTCGGACGGAACGGAGATCGACGCCGCATTCTATGAGCCATCGAGACGATTCAGGGACATCGCGCGGGCGCTCATCCCCGGGGACGAGATAGTTCTGTACGGATCCGTTCGAGAAACACCCCGGAGCCTGAACGTCGAGAAGATGCGGGTCCGCCGTCTCGTCAGAGACGTTAGGAAGGTGCACAACCCCATCTGCAGGAATTGCGCGAAGAGCATGGGGTCTCTTGGCTCTGGGCAGGGCTTTCGATGCAAGAGATGTGGCGCCAAAGCACCTCCTGCCAAGGCCGAGTACAAGGCATTCCCCAGAGTGATCAAGACTGGCTGGTACGAGCCCCCGGTCGCCTCTCGCAGGCACCTTCACAAGCCTCTACGGCGAATGTCGAGGGTGAACATAGACAATCTATAAATATCCTCAGGCAAATCATCCGTCCAGACATCAGCACAACCGTTGTTTCAGTGCTGGGTGTGTGAGCAGCGATGAAGGAAGCAGTCATTGTCAGTGCCACCAGGACACCCATAGGGAAGTTCGCTGGCGGCCTCAAGGATCTGAGCGCCCCGAAGATAGGTGCGATCGCAGTTAGAGAAGCAGTCCGAAGGGCTGGGCTGGAGCCCAAGGATGTCGAGGAATGCATCATGGGCAACGTCATCACGGCAGGTCTCGGCCAGAATCCCGCCAGGCAGGCCGCCCTGTGGGGTGGGTTGACTGACGAGGTGGCCGCTCTGACGATCAACAAGGTATGCGGCTCTGGGATGAAGGCAGTGATGCTTGCAGCAGATTCCATTCTCGCCGGCAAGCAGCAAGTCATCGTCGCTGGCGGCATGGAGAGCATGACCAACGCCCCTTACCTCCTCGAGAAAGCCAGGTTTGGCTACAAGCTGTTCGACTCATCTCTAGTCGACGCGATGGTCAGAGACGGCCTCTGGGAGGTCTACAACAACTTCCACATGGGGAACACGGGTGAGATCGTTGCCCAGAGGAACGGCGTCACGAGAGCTGACGCGGACAAGTTCGCCCTTTGGAGCCACCAGAAATCCGTGAACGCTATCAAATCAAACTCGTTCAAGGACGAGATAGTTCATGTGGAGATCCCGTCCAAGAAAGAGGTTTCGATATTCTCGGTTGACGAGGGTCCTAGGGAGGACACCACGCTCGAGGCGCTCGCGAAGCTCAAGCCCGTCTTCAAGAACGACGGAGTGCTCACAGCCGGGAATTCCTCGAGCATAAACGATGGCGGGTCTGCTCTCGTGGTGATGGATTCAGACCTGGCTAGAGAGAAGGGCATGAGACCAATGGTGAGAATAGTCGACTATGTCACATCGGGAGTGAAGCCAGAGCTTATCATGGAGGCGCCGATACACGCAGTGAGGAAGCTGCTGCAACGGAACAAGCTGGAGGTCAAGGACATCGATCTGTGGGAGCACAACGAGGCGTTCTCGACAGCGTCTGTCGCCACGATGAAGGTCCTGGGCATCCCCGAGGACAGGTTCAATGTGAACGGAGGCGCAGTCGCGTTGGGCCATCCGATCGGCTGCAGCGGCGCGCGCGTGTTGACAACGCTGTTATACGCCATGCGTGCCCATGAGGCGAAACGGGGTCTCGCAACCCTCTGTCTCGGCGGTGGAAACGCCGTGGCCATGTTAGTGGAACGTTAGCTTCTAGGCTTTCATCCAAAGCATGATATTCATGAATCGATTACAGCGACGCATCGCTCTCTCGGATTGATACCATGGATGCAGGCAGACTGAAGACCGCTGTTGCAGAGGACAAAGATGAGATGGTAGAAAGCCTCTGCTCGATGCTCAGGATCAAGGCTGTTGGACCAGAGAACCAGGGCCCGGGCGAGGCGGAGCGCGGGAAGTGGCTCGTCAATCTGACCAAGAGCATGGGTTTCAAATCGGTTGAAGTGCTGGAGTCCAAGGACCCCAGCGTAGCAGGCGGCAAGCGGCCGAACATAATCGTCCGCATGAAAGGTTCCACTGACCGGAATCTCTGGGTCGTGACCCATATGGACACCGTCCCCGAGGGCGACATCGCTGCGTGGAAGTACCCGCCATATGATCCGAAGGTCGTCAAAGGCAAGATATACGGGCGAGGCTCCGAGGACAACGGCCAAGAGCTGGTCGCATCGTTGTACGGCCTGAAAGGCTTGCTGAAGACGGGCGTCACTCCAGAGTGCAACATCGGCCTTGTCTTCGTTTCCGACGAGGAGCATGGCAACGTCCACGGGATCGACTTCCTGCTCGCCAAGAACATCTTCAAGAAGGGTGACATGGCGGTCGTGCCGGACCACGGCCAGCCAGATGGTGCGGCCATAGGGGTGGTCGAGAAGAGCATCGCGTGGGTCAACGTCGAGGTGATCGGCAGGCAGACTCACGCAAGCACACCGCACAAAGGCGTCAACGCGTTCGAGGCGGCTGGCAGATACATGGTCGCCGCAGTCGATCGGCTCAGGAAGAAGTTCCCCAAGCGCGAAGTCCTCTTCGACTACCCAGTGAGCACATTCGAACCCACACGTTGCGACGCCAATGGACCGAATATCAACACGGTCCCTGGAAGGCAGCAGTTCGCGTTCGATTTCAGGGTCCTCCCCACATACAGGCTTGATGACGTGATGTCCGAGCTACAGAAGACCGCCAAGGAGGTCGGAGAATCCACGGGGGCGAAGATAGTCGTCACGTTCCTTCAGAGGGCCGACGCCGCCCCTGGGACCAGTCCTGACGCCGAGATCGTGAGAAGGCTCGCAGACGCAGTCCATGCTGTCAGGGGCGTAAGGCCACATCCCATCGGGATCGGAGGCGGCACGTGCGCGGCACCATTCAGACGGCACGGGATAGAGTCGGCGGTCTGGTCAACGATACCGGAGACGGCGCATGACGCGAACGAATATGCGAACGTCGTGGACCTGGTCGCAGACGCTCAGGTGTATGCGCTGCTGTTTGCCGGGAAGAGCGTCAAGAAGTCCTAGAGATCCTTGGTGTCCTTCGCTTGAGGGTCGCCGAATATCCGGGCGACCATCCAATCAGCGTCAAACTTTCTGAACTCTTCGTATTCCTGGCCGATGCTCACGTATGCAATCGGTTTCCCGATGGTCTTCGTTATCGAGAGTGCGGCCCCGCCCTTGGCGTCCGCATCTATCTTCGTGAGGATCACTCCGTCGATCCCGACGGCGGCATCGAATCTTTTCGCTTGCTCGACCGCATCTGATCCAGCAAGCGCATCGCCGACGAAGAACACCAGGTCGGGCTTCGCCACTCGCCGTATCTTCTTCATCTCATCCATAAGGTTCGTGTTCGTCTGCATCCTTCCAGCGGTGTCTACGAGGACTACATCCTTCTTCCTGGCCTTGGCATGCTCAACCGCATCGAAGGCCACGGCCGCAGGGTCGCCCCCCTCTTGGTGCTTGATAATCTTGCAGCCCAACTTCTCGGCGTGCAATGTGAGTTGCTCTATCGCGCCTGCCCTGAAAGTGTCGCCAGCAGCCAGGACGCAGCTCAGGCCGCGTTTTTGCATCCTGTATGCCAGTTTTGCGATGGCCGTCGTCTTCCCGCCGCCATTGATGCCGACAAACATGATGACGAATGGTGGAGGTTTGGATTTGATCTTCTCGGTCAGCGAAAGCGATTTCTCAGTCAGGACATCCTTGACCGCGACTCTCAGAGCCAGTTTGACCGCTTCGTCGATGTCGAACGATTTGTCGATCCGCTTTCCCAATAGGGTGCTCTTCAGGTTCTTTGAGAGTTCCTCAGCGACCGGCAGCGCGACATCCGCCTCCAGGAGTCCGATCTCGAGCTCATGAAGGAGGTCGTCTAGAACGCCTTCCTTCAGCCTCCTGCCGGACTCGTCAACAATTTCGGAGATGTCCTCGATCTTCTTTGCCTTCGCTTCCGAGGACACTGAAAAGAGTCTCTCTCTCAGTCCCTTGAACATGTGCCGCCCTCAAGCTTTTCCGCCCGACTGAAGGAGATCGTACTGTGCTTGCACCTTCTCCGAAAGCTCCTGAATCATGGCCTCGGTCTGCGCTGCTTTGTCTGTTATGGATTTGAATGCCCTGGAAAGGTCATCGATCTTCGTGTCCAGAATCTTCTCAGCCTCCTCGGGTGATCTTCGGATCGAGATGCCCGAGCCAACTCCTACGATGGCATCCTTGTTGTCGGAAATCCTTGCGTGAATGTAAGAATCAGCACCCAAGGGGACGAGGACCTCGTCGTCCGCAGCGCCCTTGGCAATCTCCTTGATGGTCTCGCGCGCCCTCACATGCTCCTCGACCGCTAGCTGGATGAGCTCCTGCTGCTTTGCCAGGCCCTCGAGCTGAGCCTTGGCTGACTCCAGCATCATGTAACTCTCTCTGACCTGCTGCTCGCTCGGCATCTCTTGCTCAGGCGTCACTTTTTCGCCTCTATCAGATGCTTCACCACGTGGTCGGAGATTTCGTCGGCCTTGAGCGATTTCACGTCGTCAATCCGCACGGACCTGCGCTTCACCCCGTGCCTGCTCCCCATGAGGGCGAAAGTCTTCTCTCGCGCGCCACTCTCATCAGTCGCTGCTACCTCGATTGCGAACGGCTGCCACTTGCGACGAGATATCATGAACTGTCCGCTGACTTCGAAAGCCTTCATGTTGACCAGCACCGCCCTAGAGGAGGCACTTCGGATAAAGCTTTTGCTTCGTACATCGCGCCCATCATCGCTCCTCGCACAACATTCATAACGAATGGCCACAATGAGAACTGTCCGTGCGCAAAGCGATAGAATGCTTCTACCCCGGCAAGAGTTTCCCGGCCATATCGGTCACGGGGAAGGCATGTTCTCTCAGATGCAAGCACTGTTCTGGCAAGTACTTGGAAGGAATGATTCCTGCGACAACACCGTCGGACCTGCTCGATGTCGCCGAAGCGCTTGCTGAGAGAGGGGCTCGGGGTTTCCTTCTGAGCGGCGGCTCAGACGAGACCGGGAGGATCGGGATTGCAGATTTCGCGGACGCCATCAGGGAGATAAAGGCGACAACCGATTTGCAGATCAACGCACACATCGGCCTCGCCAGCCCCAAGGAGATCCAACATCTTGCTGGCTGTGGAATCGATTCATTCTCTGCTGACGTATATGGCTCCGACGAGACTATCCGAGAGGTCCTCGGATTGGATGCGAGGGTTGAGGACTACGTCAAAGTGGTCGCAGATTTGAAGAGCTGCGGTGCCAGGGTGGCACCACATTTGTGCGTCGGGATCCATGGAGGTGCGATGAGAGGGGAAATGGCCGCGATCGAGCGATTGAGAAGGCTTGAGCCCGAGGCGCTGATACTGATTTCCCTGATCCCGACCAAGGGGACTCTCTACCAATCGGCAAGTCCTCCGAGCAATGAGATGATCGCATCGGTCGTCAGAAGGGCGCGAGAGGAGCTGCCGACCACCAGATTGCTCTTGGGATGTATGCGCTCCAAGCTCGACAGGTCCGCCGAGTTCAGGCTCGTTTCTGAAGGGTTGGACGGGATCGTGCTTCCTTCTCCCAGCACGGTCGACCGGTTGAAGAAGGACGGCTATGCCGTCAAGAAGCGGTCAGTCTGCTGTGCGATCCCCTGACGATCACTTGTAGATCGAACCAGACGAGTACTTTCTCTCGATCGGAACCAGGTACGCCACCCAAGCTATGTTGGTGACTACGAGTGCAATCAGGAGCAAAGTCATGACCCCCGTGAAAGTCCCAGACAAATCCCTTTCGATTGTCGCGGTGGCGCTCGTTCCAGGGTTGTCCATATCGTTGAGCACAAGGTAGTACTTCTTGTGGCCGGCCTCATTGGGGATCGTGATTGTCAACTCCTGGTTTACTATGTAGCTGCTCGGATCTCTGTTCAGCCTGTAGGAGTACATCAAAGTCATCGAGTCTTCGGAGTAGTAGTACTGGCTGAAGATCTCCTCGTCGAGCAGATACACCTGGACCACCCTGGTTGATTGAATCTTGACTTCGCCCGTTTTCGTCAGGGCGAAGGGGTCCGAGGAGAAGAACGAAGGCGGGTCGGCTCGTGTGGAAAGCGAGAGAGTCTTTGACCCCGTGCTCTCGAGTCCGCCGAGTATCGAGGGCACTCCGAGGATTATGACGACAACGCCTGCGACTATCGCGATGATGAGCGATCTCTTGATCGAGTTCTTCGCCATCAGATGCCTGGCGCTCGTGCTCCTCGCGAAGCGTATCTCGAGTATCCTGAAGAAGGAGCTCTCGATACAGATGATGAGGATCAGGAGCACGACTACCGCAAGGAATGAATCAAAGGGGAGGTAGAGGTGCGGTTTCAGCGTCGCCCCTCCTACGAAGAATACAAGGATGAAGGCGAGTGCTACGAGCATGACGGCCTGCACTATGTACAAGGTGAGTTTCGTTTTCCGGATCTTACTGAGTCTTATGGAATCCTCTAAGACTCTACCTGAAGCCGGCATTGTGTGCTAAAAATGACGAGGTCTTGATAAATAGTTTTGCTATTGATTCTCGATATGAGCCAGTCGTCTGCACAGCAGGTGTACCGCAACGAACTCGGGAACTTTGCGTGCGCCCACGTCTAACGAGAAGCTCTCGTCTCGTAACACCAATGAGATCGGTTTGTCGCACACTATCCGGATCTCCTCCTTCCCGAACGCCTTCGGTACAGCGTCTCTGAAAGGATCGAAGTTTTCGAGTTCGTCTCTCTCCAGCGGCACGACCTCGAAACCGGTCTTGCCGTGAAGCGAGCTGGGGAGTCGAATCAGCCTCTTGATGTCGGATGTGACAGGCTCATCCGTCTCGCCCTTCATCCTGCCCTTGACCTTCAGCTCTACGATCTCCAAGAAGGCGTCCGCATGTCTCTTCTCCGAGAACACCTCAAAGGTGTTCTCAGACCTGATTCGGTCGACGCCCCTCCGCCCCTCCTTGCCCACAAACAGGTCTTTGTAGAGCCCGTTGAGGGTCTTCTTGCCGATATCCCTTTTGGACTCGGAAAGCATCTCTCCAAGCCTCTTCTCAGCCTCGCCGGCGGAGACCTTCTCAAGCTCGTCCATGAGCTCGTCAATCCCCTTCCTGATCCTCGCCCTCCAGCCTCCGTCCTTTCCGGAGGGCATGCTCCTCTTGTGCTCGGAGTCGATCCGGTCCTTGAATCTCCCGACCTCGAAGGTGGTCGACGGGAACACCCACTCCATGTCCAGGTCGGTCCCAGTCACATAGTCGACTATCTCCCGCCTCTCATGGCTGCTGAGTTTTATCACGCGTGGATTGTTGATGTGTACGTGATAACCTCTCCCTCCTGAGAACACGATTCTCAGATCCTCGGTCTCGAACCCGAGATCTCCCAGGAGAAACTCGTCGATCAGGCGGATCACTTCCTCCTTCACTCTGATGAGCATCTTCTCATACGGAAGAGACTGAGCGCCTTCCACATGGTCCGCATCAAGGTCGAATATGAGGTCAGCGCCCTGCCACTTCTTCTCGGCCATCGTGGGGGCGTCGGGCGTTTCATAGTACGCACACGAGTAGTACACATGCGCCGGCATCTGCTCGACCAAGTACCTCTTCAGCGCTGCGCGAGTAGGAAATCCCACGTGTCTCACCATGCCCTGCCTATCGAAGAACATGAATCCGAATTCCCTCTTCGAGAACCTCTCGGGCATCGTGAGCGAGGCTTCTCTGTAGTGCTTCGAGAACATGTTCATGATGAAGCGGCTCGACTCGTCCGAGGGCATCCTTTCGAGTCATTCCACTGACTCGTATATTAAGCTCACATCTGCTCGACTGCTGCGTGTAGGTGACAGCTAGAAACCATAAATAACCTCAAGCCCCATCAACGGACCAAGTCTGGGAAGCTGGATGATCAGGACATATATCCGCGTGGAGCTTGCAGGGGAAGGCGAGTCGCCAAAGCAGGTCATCGAGCGCATGAGGAAGGTCGGCGCCGTGCCGATAATCGGTGACTACGACTTCGAGCTGTCTCTCGATGACGACGAGCGCCTGTTCGACAAGCTCGAGGAGATACATCACGCCCTTCGTGGCGCGAATGTGCGTTACACGCTGACAACACTCACGGGAGCCGAGGCCGCGACCCTCGCGAAGAGCAGGCACGAGATAACGCATTATGTGGATCAGAAACCCCTTGAACTCAGAAAATCTCTCTACAAGGCGAAGTTGGAGCGATGGAGGGAGATGGGTCTTGACGTGGCCGAGCTAGAGCCCCTCCTCGACAATGATATGGATCACTTCAAAACTGCGAGCAAGGAGTTCCTGAGGACGCACCTGGACAGGATATCTCTGGTGACGGACCGGAAACCGGAGAGCCAGGTGGATGGTGAAGTTCTCGCGGAGCTCGATGAAGAAGGCAAGATGATGGCGGAGATCAAAGGGGCCACCGGTCTCTCTGAGGATCAAGTCACAGTCGCGCTCGGTCGCCTGATATCTGCTGGCTGCGCCGTGAGGACGCAGAGGGGTTCCAAGGAGCTCTTCGTTCTGGTTCCACCTCCGGCCCCGAATGTTAGGAAAACCCTGAAGATCGTCCCGGCAAGCGACGATCAAGATGCAGAAAGCAGGGTCTACTACGCCGTGACGGTGGACGGGATATCTGCGAAGGATCTTCTGAGGACCGCCCAGCTCCCGCGTGCGCAGTTCAAGACCGCAGTCACCAAGCTAACAGAGAACAACAGAATACGCAGAGATCACAAGGGAAAGAAGGAGTTCTACTATCGCGTTTGAGTCCCGCAGGTACGTGATGCGCTGGCCATTTCTCCAAAGGTTTAATACAGAACCGTTCGATTGAGCGGCAGTCGGAGAGGTGACTCTTGCGCGCACTCGATTTGAGGAATGTCAAGTTCAGTTATCGCGGCTCAGACGTGCCGGCCCTGGACAATGTATCCTTGGAAGTCGAGAAAGGCGAGTTCGTCACTGTCCTGGGCGCCAATGGGTCAGGCAAGTCCACTATCTGTATGCTCGCGAACGGCCTGATCCCACACGCCATCCAGGGCGATCTCGAGGGAATTGTGAGGATATTCGGGCTCGATGTCAAGGAGCACGAAATCGCGGAGTTCACGACCAAGGTCGGGATGGTGTTCCAGGAGCCCGAGAGCCAGCTGTTCTGCATGAGCGTTGAGGAAGAGGTGGCCTTCGGACCTGAGAACCTGGCAGTCCCAAGGGATGAGATCAGGGAAAGGGTCGAGTGGGCTCTCGAGCTCGTCGGCATGAAGGGATACAACGACCGCTCCCCGTTCAGCCTCTCAGGCGGAGAGAAGCAACGCGTTGCGATAGCTGCGGCCTTGTCCATGAGGCCAGAGATGCTGGTCCTCGACGAGCCTGCTTATGCGCTCGATCCGATCGGACGCATCGGGCTCTACTCTGTGCTGAAGGATCTGAAAGAGAAGCACGGTATGACGGTTCTCTTGGCGGAGAGGGATGCGGAAGAAGCAGCTGCGTTCTCGGACAGGCTTGTATTGATGAAAGGAGGAAGAATCATTGAATCCGGCCCCCCACGGTTGATGCTCAGGGATCCTGAGGACTTGCGTGCAATCGGGGTCAACCCGCCGCAAGTCGCCGAGGTGGCGTCCCTTCTCAACACGCGCTTGATGATATCAAGATTCTCTTTTCTCAATGTTGACGAAGCCGAGAAGGCGATTGTCGATGAGGTTCTGGCTCTCAAGCCTGGGGGAAGGCAATGATCCCGAGCGCGCCCTCATCGATGACGAGGGAGAAGATCGTCTCCATAAGGGGGCTGAAGTTCACCTATGAAGGTGGAGTAGAGGCGATCCGCGACGTCAATCTAGACATTAGGTATGGCGAGTATATCGCGATTGTTGGCGGGAACGGCTCCGGCAAAACCACACTCGCAAAGAACATGAACGGGCTCCTCAGACCGACCGGCGGCTCGGTAGCTGTCATGGACAAACCAACGAGCGAGCAGAAGGTCGCCGCGCTCGCGAAGATTGTTGGGTACGCTTTCCAGAATCCTGACCATCAACTGTTCTGCTCGTCAGTAGAGGAGGAAGTCCGCTTCGGCCCGACGAACCTGGGTTATCCTGATGAGGCCATCCGCGACAAAGTCGAGAAGGCGATTGAAGCGATGAACCTCGGGCAATTTCGAAAGCTCCCGCCTCTGACACTGAGGCTGGGAGAGCGGAGAAGGGTCTCGATCGCCTCTGTCATCGCTATGGACCCTCAGGTACTCATCCTGGACGAGCCTACGACAGGCCTGGACGCTGGGGAGAGCGCAGAACTCATGCACAGGCTGAAGCGCCTGAACGACGAGGGCAAGACGATCATTCTCATAACGCACGACATGAAGCTGGTCGCTGAGCACGCCAAGCGTGTTGTCGTTATGGCTCGGGGGAAAGTGCTCTTGGATACCGACCCCAGAGGAGCGTTCTCGGATCTCGAGATCCTGCGCCAGAGCAGTCTCGAACCGCCCGCCGTGACTCAACTCGCACACAGGCTCTCGGCATACGACATACCGCGCGACATCGTGTCTCCGGAGGAGCTCGTTTTCCATCTGATGAGGGCTGGAGGTGATATTCGATGACGGGCTTTGTGGATCTCTACACTGAGGCCGACACATTCCTTCACAGGATGGACCCTCGGGTCAAGATAGCCGCAGTGCTCCTGCTGAGCATCCTGGCATTCCTCCTGTCATCGCTCTACTATCTCCTCGTGCTGCTGGCATTCATCTTCCTGCTGACGTACCTTGCCAAGGCGACAATGTCCCGGACGATGTTCGCCCTCAAGTTTGTCCTGAGGCTCATGGTCCTCATCATCGTGCTGTGGCCTCTGTTCGACCCCTCGGGGACCCCCGTACTTGCCTCTCTAGGGCCGATCAAGATAACTGTACCGGCAATCGTGAGAGGACTCACTTCGGCCGTCAGGGTGGGATGCCTCGCCACGGTCTGGTACATACTCATGTTCACGACCTCCCAGAGGGACCTCGTGAGGGCGCTTGTGAAGCTGGGGTTGAGGTTCGATTTCGGGCTCACGCTCGCCATATCCCTCAGGTTCTTCCCGACATTCATATCGACGATAGACTCGATCACGGACGCCCAGCGCGCTCGCGGGATGGAGCTGGGGCGCGGCAGGCTGTTTAAGCGGTCGAAGAACTATGTGTCGGTGCTCGTCCCCGCCATCGTCTCCGCCCTGAGGACCGCGGACACTCTCGCGCTCGCGCTACAGTCGAGGGCATATGGTGCGAGGTCAGACAGAACCTTCTTGACGGAGATCAAGATGAGGGGCACGGACTACGCGGCACTCTCAGTGGTACTGGGCCTCCTGGTCGTGCCCCTGGTCGCCAAGTACTTCTTCTCCGTGCCCCTCTAATAGTTCCCTTTCTGTCATCGGGTTTAAGTACGACCCCACCCTTTGGCAACCTGATCGAATGAGCATGGAGCCAGCTCAGAGCGCAACGCCAAAACCGGGCAAGACCAAACGGGTCAAGTTCGTCTCACCTAAGACCGTCGCCTTGTACGGCACTCTCACGGCGCTCACGGCCGCGATAACGATGGCGACTTTCGTCCCGTTCGCGCCCACTAAAGGATACTTCAATCTCGGCGATGCGATGGTGTTCTTCTCCGGGCTGTCATTCGGATGGCGCGCGGGCGCAATATGCGGAGGGATCGGGTCTGCCGCAGCGGACATCTTGTTGGGTTCAGGGTATTTCGCACCCTATACACTTGTCGCAAAGGGTTCCGAGGGGCTGGTCTCGGGGCTCGTGGGCAGGACCAACAAGGGCAAGAAATGGGCAGTGGTGTTGGGCATAGCCGCCGGCGGAGCGTGCATGGTCCTGACGTATTTTCTGAGCGAGCTGCTCATTCTCAATGTCGGCTGGGGTCCGGCTCTGACAGAGGCCGTTGGCAACATCGTGCAGGTGACTGTCGGCGGGACGATAGGTGCTCTGCTGTCGCATTACGTCAGCAAGTCGTACCCTGCGCTGGCGAAGCCATGAGCCGAATCACTTCTTCAGCTTGGAGAGCTCTTTCTCCCCGATCCTGTCCCTTGGGAGGATCCTCTTGACAGAGCCCATCATGTGCATCCCGAAGTTCATCAGGAACGCGGGCATAGAAATCCCGTATCTCGTACCCGTCTCCACCATCTTTCCGGGATTCATTATGCCGTACGGGTCCAGCATGTCCTTCAGGTTCCGGATCAGGTGAGCGCCTTCCTTCCCGCGGTATTTGGCCAAATTGCATGCGAAGAATATCCCGAGTCCGACCGGTCTTCCGCCGTTCTCGAACGCGAGGTCTCCGAGCCTCTTCGCGAACCCCATCGCCGCGGTCGAGGCCACGAGCTTGTGCTCGTCAGTCAGATAATAGGGCATGAGCATGATCGTGTTGTTGTCCGCCACAGTCCCGATGATGGGCGCGTTCATCTTGAGTTGCTTGATCAGCTTCGCAGTCCCCTCGAGAACGACATTCATCCTGTCGATCGGGACGAGTATCTCGCCTGGGATGGCTCCCACGCCCAGCTCGCGCACTCTGAACTCGTAGCTTCTCTCGGACCACTCGTGTTGTGCGGTCTCTTTCGATTCCTTCTTCGCACCGACGGAGGCCATGATGTCGTCGATGACCTTCTCTTCCATGTCGACGTAGGCCTTGGTGCCAGTAAGCGCCATAGTGATCAGGCAACCGACTTCGGGAACGTGCTTGCCGATGGCTCTCAAGTAGTCGAAGTGCAGTCTGTCGCCGAACATGATGTGCATCGGTGCTACTCCGCTCCTTACGAGTTTCTTCAGAGCTGGCTGGAAAGTCGTGAGAGCGTCCAGCGAGTAGCTTACGGGCCTGAGCTCCTCGGGCTTGGGAAGCACTGAGAAAGTAACCTCGGTGACTATCCCCATAGTGCCTTCTGAGCCAACGAACAGCCAATTGAGATTCGGGCCGCCGCCGTTCTGTGGTACGAGCTTGTCGCCCGTGTGGACTACGATTCCTGTAGGCAGGACGACCTCCATGTCCCTGATGAGGTCCCCGGCGCTGCCATACTTGAACGCACCTATGCCAGTCCCACCGGTGGCTATCCAGCCGCCAAGAGTCGCAGACGGGGCGCTGCTCGGGTAGCATGGAAGGAACAAGCCCTTTGCGTCGAGCGCCTCTGAGAGCGCGTTCCATGTTATCCCCGGTTGAACCGTAACGACGAGGTTCGCCTCGTCGATCGAGATGATCTTGCTCATGCCAGTCATGTCGATGGTTATGCCGCCCTTCACAGGGACGGACCCGCCGAGACCCCAAGAACCGGCGCCCCTGGGCACGATCGGCTTGTTCGTGGCAATCGCTTTTCTCACGATCTGAACGACTTCCTCTGTGTATGCGGGCCTGACAACTTGGTCGGGCATGGTCTTGAAAATCAGGTCCATCTCCTTCGGAAGCGGTGCAAGGTCGTGGCTGTACAGTCTCCTTTCCATCTTGTCATCTGTGGTCTCCATAGTGAACACCTGCTGGGATGGATGAACGCGAGGGCTGAGAGTCCTCCCCCGCTCATGTAAGCTCTCATTCCCAATAAGTCTTTACGTCGCGCATCTGATTGCCCGCCCCCCGTGTTATGCTTTCGGCAACCCCGACAAGACACACGTCGAAACCCTTTTATCCCGCCTGGTAGTGATTGGTTGTCCACATACGGCGCTCATGCGCCGGGAGAGGGGGTATAGTACATGGCAGGCACTTTCAGAATGCTAGCGCTCTTTGGCGCGCTAACGCTGATCTTCGTGGTCATTGGCTACGTGATCGGCGCGTTGTTCTTCAACGATTGGATACTCGGCTCTGTGATGTTCCTGATATTCGCAGGACTGATGAATTTCGTCAGCTACTTCTGGAGCGACAAGATAGTCCTGTGGTCATATCGGGCGAAGATCGTATCTCGGGCGGAGCAGCCGAGGCTCTACAACATCGTCAACAAGGTCTGTTTGAAGGCGAACCTGCCGATGCCGAAGATAGCGATCGTTGCGACCCAGACTCCGAACGCGTTCGCCACGGGAAGGAACAAGGATCGGGCGGTTGTTGCGGTCACTGAGGGCATACTCTCCCTTCTGAGCGACGACGAGCTCGAGGGCGTTCTAGCCCATGAGATGGCACACGTCAAGGACAGGGACATATTGGTGATGTCCGTCGCGGCGACGATCGCAGGCGCGATATCGTTTGCAGCTCGCATGGCGCTCTGGAGCTCTCTTGGGAGCAGGAGAGGCAACGGCAACGGGTTGCTACTGCTCCTTGTGGCGATCACCGCGCCGATTGCAGCCTTGCTTCTTCGGTTGGCGATATCGCGAAGCCGAGAGTACAAAGCGGACAAGGAAGGCGCACTTATGATCCAAAGGCCTCTGGCCCTCGCGCGTGCGTTGGAGAAGCTGGAGGAAGGGAACAGACGGAGGCCGATGGACAGGGGCAGCCCGGCAACATCCTCGCTGTTCATCGTCAATCCTTTCCGCGGAGGAAGCTTCGTGACACTCTTCATGACCCACCCGCCGGTTGCGGCCAGGGTCAGGAGACTCGAGGCTCTTGCGGAACAGACCGGCTACATCGGCTGATCACGAAAACCATTTTCAGTCTTCTCGAATTCCTACAGGTATTTTACCATCAACACGTCGTCGTAATAGTCCTTGCCTTCCTTGTTCGCGCGGGGGATGCGCCCCACAACGCCAAAGCCCAGCTTCTCGTAGAGCTCCAAGGCCCTTTCATTGTAGCCGAACGCCTTGAGCTGGATCATCTCAAGCCCGCGCATGCGTTTCCTGGCGAGTTCGATGGTCTCTTTCATCAGAGCCTCGCCGATCCCCCTGCCCCTGACGTCCTTGCTGAGCGCTATTCCAGCGTCCGCCATGTGCGAGCTCTTCCAGACAAGGCGGCTGACGGTGCAGTTGCCTTTGATCCTCCCATCCGCCTCCACGAGGAGCATCACGCCTTTCCTGTTCTTGATATCTGCGAGCCACCCTCTGAGCCACGCCTGCTCCTCCTTTAGGCGAACTCTCTTGTTGATTAGCAAACCTGACATCGGCTCCGCGACAAATGCATTGATGAAATCCATCAGCAGCTTCGCATCCGATGGTCTGGGTTCTCTGAAGACGACGCTCGTTCCATCTCTCGCGGTGAACCTGTGCTTTGTCACGCTGTGCAGTAACCCTGGCCAGTTCAAGAAACTTGTGTTCTTCCTTTCAGCCGACCTTCTCCCATTTCTCGAGCTTCATAACACTTGAGAGCGTGCTGCCTTTCTTGATTTCCTCACGCAATCGGTTCTCCCTTTCCATCACGTCAAGGGATCGGTTGGCCACCTCGACCGCGTTCTCCTGCGGTATGACGACGACTCCGCTCTCATCGCCTATTATCCAGTCGCCCGTTTTGACGGGGACTCCTCCGCAGACGATTTCGTGCCCGATGCCACCGTATCCTTTTGGCTCGCCCGCATTCGATGCTACATGACGGGAGAAGCAGGGGAACCCCATCTCGATTATGGAATCTATGTCCCTCGCGGCGCCATCGATCACAACGCCTGCAACGCGCTTCGTCTTGCAGCTCCACGAGGCGAGCTCTCCCCAGACAGCGATCTCCCCGCCGCAGGCATCGACGACGATGACATCGCCTGGCCTGGCTTTGTCGATCGCCTCCACGGGCTTGGCCCAATCGCCATTTACTGTGTGCACGGTCAGCGCCCTGCCGACCATCTTGGTGCCGTGGGTTATCCTCGGGTGGATGCCTTTCATGGCGCCCTTCTTGTGCTGAGCGTCCGCCACGTTGGGAGAAGAGACTTTCGAGAATGCGATGTAGAGCTCGTCCTCGGTGTACTTCTTGAACAGCTCGGTCTTCACCTTCTTTCCGGTGGATATGGCCTTCTTGACGGCCCTCGCCGCCTTGACGACATCCTTGGCCTTGATTATCGCCCCGCCGACAATCACGATCGAGGCGCCAGCCTTCACAACGCTCGGTGCGGTCTCGCTGTTTATCCCTCCTGCAGCGGCGACGGGAATCCGCACCGCTTTAGCGAGGCCCTTGAGCTCGGACAGCGGAGAGCCTCCGACCATCTGCTCGTCCACGCCCACATGGATGCAGACATAGTCGGCGCCCATGTGCTCGACCTCGCGTGCTCTGGCCACCTTGTCCTTCACATTGAACAGATCCACCATCACTCTGGCACCGTACTGTCTAGCGCTCAGGACCGCCTCCGTGATGGTTGGGTTGGATGAGATCCCCAGTATCACGACCACATCTGCGCCTGACTTGGCCGCAATCTCGACCTCGGCTCCGCCTACGTCTATGGTCTTCATGTCCGCGACGATCGTGTGCTTCGGGAAGGCCTTCTTGAGCTTTCGGATGATCTCCATGCCCTCGCTCTTTATCAGGGGAGTTCCAGCCTCTATCCAGTCAGCCCCTCCCTTCACCGCATCTGCTGCGATGGGGATCGCACGCTCCCCGTGCACCAGGTCAAGAGCTACCTGAAGTATCGGCTTCATCGGACTCGAAGACCTCACTGCTCTCATAAAAAGGTGTCGAACGGATTCACTGACTGCGTCGCAGGGGGCGGTCATTCCGCTGTAAGAAACAATAATATGCGTTCCATAGTATTATGAAAGAGTGATGGCGCAGAAGACGGGCGACAGGGACAGGTGCGCCACAGGGCTCGAAGGTCTCGACACGATACTGTACGGAGGGATCCCTCGATCCAATACCGTCCTCCTTACTGGAAGCTGCGGAACGGGCAAGACATCCCTCGCCTTGGAGTTCCTCATACATGGGGCAATCAAAGGGGAGAACTCTCTCTTCGTCTCTGTGACTGAGAACTCGGATAAGCTGCTCCAGAACCTCATCCCGTACGATTTCTTCGACAGGAGTCTGATCAAGTCCGGCAAGCTGGTCTTCGTCGACCTCCCAATCATGTACGAGCGCCTCGGCATGACCAAGCCGGAGCTGAGCATGGAAGAGATCGATCTCCTCGTGGCAGCCATCAGCGGTTTGGCCAAGGAGCTGGGGACGAAGAGACTCGTGGTCGATTCAATAACCTCCGTCTGCTACAAGCTCAAGACTTCGGAGAAGATCAGGGATTTCATCCTGAGGCTGAGCAAGGCACTGTCCGATCTGAACTGCACCTCGATACTCGTGGGCGAAGTCGCTGCCGATTCCACATCGTACTCGAGCTTCGGCGTTGAAGAGGCCATAGCCGACGGCATCATACTCATGGCAAACATGGAGCGGAGGGGAGACCTTCTGCGGACGCTGCAGGTCATCAAGATGCGAGGGACGATGCACTCGAGAGCGAAGTATGTGCTGGATCTCACTCCAGTCGGCGTTCTCCTAGTCCCGCTACTCAAAGGGGGCAGCACAGGATGAGCCCTGAGATGGTGAGCGCCCAACAGATCGCGAAGGAGCTCTCGGAGATGCCCCCGTCGTCTGCAGTCTCCCTCCAGATGAGCGTCGACAACTACCTGGACGTGATACGAGGTGTCGTGGACCTGTTCGCGAACAAGAAGGAGATGGACACGATATACGTCACCGCTACCATCTCCTCCGATGCCATCAGACGAGTGCTCGAGGCGCTCGACATAGACGCGTCAAGGGTGTATTTCGTCGACTGCATCTCCCACATCATGATGGGTGCGTCCTCGGCTCAGCAGGACGAGCATACCACCCTGGTCGAGAGCCCCACTATGCTCGAGAACCTCATGCTGAAGGTCGAGTACCTCATACGAAGGTCAGAGTCGAAGGACAAGCTGGTCGTGATCGACTCCATCAACTCCCTTGCTATCCACAACAACAACTGGATCCTGTCCGAGTTCCTGCACATACTTGTCTCAGGCCTCAGGTCCAGGGACGCGTACACGGTGATATTCACGGTCGAAGAGCACTCGACCCCAGAGATCAACAACATGGTCAGCCTCGTCTGTGACCACGGCATCCTCGCGGGCAAGAAGGAGGGCTGAGATGGAGTTCACGAGCATCGGCATACCAGCCCTTGACGAGCATCTCGGAGGCGGCATACAGAAGGGGTCCACAGTCCTCGTCATGGGCTCGCCAGGCTCCGGGACGGAGTTCTTCGCCAAGCAGTTCGCCTCAGCGGGTCACGAGCCCGTGACGTACTTCACGTCGACGGAGCGCGACGAGGACGCGCTCGGCGTGATGCGCGAGTACGGTTGGAGGACCGACCTCAAGATCATCAACGTGGGCACGAAGTATTACGAGAGGGTCTTGGCCAAGAAGCTCGAGATAAGCCGGTTCAGGCAGGAGGGCATAACCCTCCAGGACATCAGGAAGTTCAGGGAACAGGACGCAGCCAAGGAGGAGAACTTCCTCACGTTCCTCGCGTATGAGATCTCGAAGCTGACGCCGCCGTTCAGGGTCGTGATAAACTCGCTCGATTTCTTCCTAGAGAACTACGAGAGCCCCGAGGTGCTCATGGCGATGCGCACGATCAAGGCGCACACGCAGCACTCGGAGAGCGTCACGCTCATGACGATGCTCAAGGGCGTGCACGACTCGCGCATACAGAGCAGCATCGAGGACCTCGCAGACGTCATCCTCGAGCTCGACAGGGAGAAGGTCGGGCACGAGTTCAAGAAGTTCATGATCGTCCAAAAGGTGAGGAACAGGCCGGCCATGGTCGGGATAATCCCCACAACCTTCGACAAGACGGGGATCAAGCCCGGCTGAGCTGTCCGGCAGGGGAGGTCGCCTTTTCCGCAAATGCCGACGTTTTCATGCCCCTCTACTCCTTAGAAGAAGACTACGTCTTCTTGCGGGTCAATAATCTGCGGCATGGCCAGATGTCTCTATTCGGCAATTATCGAAGTCGATAACGGTCGTCTTTGAGAACCAGCCGCAAAGCTATATAAGCCCTGCTCAAGCGTATTACCTTCCACGCGGGCTGAAAGGCCTGCAGGAGGACAAAACAATATGAAGAAGATTTGGAGAATCCGAAAGGATTCTGAGGCGGTATCCCCCGTCATCGCAACCATCCTAATGGTCGCGATCACCGTCGTTCTGGCGGCCGTGCTGTATGTCATGGTCCTAGGATTCGGGGGCACGTCGACACAAACCCCAGCGGCCACGTATCAGAAGAACACGATAGCGAATGGTCAGAAGATCACGATCGTGTCCATAACGAAGGCCGATGTGCCGTGGGACGACATCCAGATACAAGTGTCGGATGGCACGAACACCGCTGTGTGGAACACGACAAAGGCATTCCAGAGCACCGTAGCAGGACACAACTACTCTGTGAAGACGACTCTGACAGGCCTGACCGTTTGCGTCTGGGTATTCGACATATCCGGTAACGGCTACGTGAGTGGCACGGACTACTTCACCGTATTCACATACGGTGGGGCAACCGGCTTCGCTTCCGGCACCCAGTACACTGCGGTCTTGCTCTACCAGCCCTCTGGTGAGCGGTGTGGCCAGGGCATGACGTTCACTGGCTAGATAGATGGTCAGTGGCACCGACAGAACGAAACAAAACCTCTTTGTTGAAGAGGCCTTTTTGGCTTCTTCAAGATCCCTTTCTCTTTTCTCTGCTCTCTGATGTTGTGTCTGGTCTCATCGATTCCGTCGGATCGAAAGCAATCATCCACGGAAAGGGCTTTGTGGGCGAGAATCATAGGCCATCGCATGGGAGATGGCCGCGAGACTTTCGCGATGAACGACGATGAGGCCGAGGCCTTCGTCATCAGACTGCTGAAGGAGCAAGGACCTCAGAGCACGATGCAGATAGAGAAGCTCGCGAGGAAGGAGCACAAGCGCTGCCCCGATCAGACTGTGATATTCCTGATGAAGATGAAGAAGAAGGGTTTGATAAGGGGCGAGGCCTCGCTGGAGAAGAAGGGTTGGGTCTGGTCGACTCCCTAGACACAGACTACGGAATCGGTGCTAGTGGATCATCACTGAAGTATTCGCCATCTTGTCCGACCACTTCTGTCTAGGGTCGTGGGTGTCCACTGCCATCCCGATTATCCAATCAAGCAGCAGGAGGGGGGCGAAGACCTTCGACACGTTCCTCATGAATGCCTGCGCCATAGTCATCTTGCCAGTCGTCGACACGGCCTTCAAGCGCAGCAGCATCTTCCCAAGGGTGCCTCCGACAGAGGCGTCGAAGAACGAAGCGTACAAGAATAGGATGCCGCCCGCAAACCACCAGGGGAAAAGCCATGACATCCCGACCAAATGGAACAGAATCGAGGTTGGAGCGAAGATGATGAGCGAGTCGATCACGATGGCAACGAACCTTCGAAGCCAATGCTCCTGAAGCGCTTGGTCGCGGCTTAGGTAATCGAATCCAGTCACCATTGCACAGCAGCTCCTTGTTGTCCCTGGATGCCTCCATTGTCTATATTTCTTTCGAGTGAAGGCGCCGCCACTCGGATCGCCCGTCTGTCATCACATGTCAGCAGGAATTATTTCGTCATCGTGGCGGTCACATATCGTCAATCTAGCCTTAAGAACCATCGGCCAGATTCGGAGTACCCTCACGTGCCACTAAATACCCGCGCGCACACTCCCTGTCCTGACATGGTAGCGATAAGGCTCTTCGCGCTGATGGAGCACGAGGACGATCCGAAGAAATGCACGGCTGCGAAGCTCGTGCGCTTGGGCGACCTCAAGGAAGCCACGGAGATCAGGCGGATACCGCGCGGCGCTCTGGTGCTAGACCCCGAGTCCGAGAAGGCTCTGTCAAAGGAGGACTTGGCGGCTGCGAACAGGTTCGGCATACTCGTGCTCGACTGCTCGTGGAACAAACTCGCGAAGTTCCCGAGGTTGAAGGCGGGGCTGAAGCACAGGGGCCTGCCGTTCCTGCTTGCCGCGAATCCGACCAACTTCGGCAAGGCACAGAGGCTGTCGACCGCGGAGGCGCTGGCTGCCGCGCTGTACATGCTCGGAGAGAAGTCTCATGCAGAGCACCTCATGAGCAGATTCAAATGGGGGCCGGTCTTCCTTTCGATCAACAAAGAGCGCCTGGAGGCGTATGCTGCAGCTAGCACCAGTGCGGAAGTCGTTGCTGAGCAGAACAGAATGCTAACTGCAACCGAAAGACACAAAGATGGACCAACAGAGTAGCCTTATGTATCACATTGTCGATTCCCTTTCCCCTTTTGCCAACCGTTCAGGGAAGGGCAGGGCATCGACCGTGAATCACGGGGGGAGATGAACGCCGAAAGAATACACGCCTGAGGACCTAGTCGCCATCTGGGAGGAGTTCCTGGGAGGGCAAGAGCGTAGGCACCAGGTGTCCGCACTCGCCGATCTCTATCCCGATATCCGAAGCATCTACATCGACTTCCTCGAGGTCGAGAAGTTCGATCCGGACCTTGCGAACTACACACTCATCAATCCCACGCTCTCGATCAAGTCAGCTGAGGTAGCCGTGAAGCGGATGGTCTCGCATGCGCTTACCAACCCATTCCTGCATTTCCGGATCAAAGGCTTGCCGCGCGATTCCAGGATCGAGATCAGGAAACTCAGGGCGAAACACCTCGGCACTTTCGTCAGTATCGAGGGCCTGGTGAGAAAGGCCACTGAGGTCAGACCAAGGGTTACAATCGCAGAATTCGAGTGCGTTCGTTGCCTTCACAGGATAACTGTCGAGCAGGAAGGGATGCTGTTCCACGAACCTCTGGAATGTTCTAAGGACGATGGAGGCTGCGGACGTGGGACGGGCTCGACGAAGTTCAAGCTGCTCACGGATCCATCGAAGTTCGTCGACACCCAGAAGATCGAGATCCAGGAGCCGCCTGAGGGTCTGAGGGGGGGAGCACAGCCAGAGAGGCTTGTGGGCTACATCGATGACGACCTCTCAGGCAGGATTTCTCCAGGCGACAGGATAATGCTCAACGGCATACTGAGAAGCCAGCAGAAAGGCAGCCAGGTGAAGTCAACTCTGTTCGAGATAAGTCTGGACACGAACTCGATCGAGTACGAGGAGCACGAGTACGAGGAAGTGCTCATTACTCCAGAGGACGAGCTGAAGATACACGAGTTCGCCGCGTCCCCGGATGCGTTCGACAGGATCATCGCGTCCATATCGCCAACTATCTATGGCTACGAACAGGAGAAGGAGGCGATGGCACTCCAGCTCTTTGGCGGAGTCGGCAAGCTGATGGACGATGGAACCAGGATCAGGGGCGATATCCATATCGCTCTCATAGGTGACCCGGGCACGGCCAAGTCGCAGATCCTCAGGTACATGGCGCAGCTGGCACCGAGGGGCATCTACACATCTGGGAAATCGTCATCAGCGGCTGGGCTTACCGCAGCCGCCGTCAAAGATGAGTTCGGTGAGGGCAGATGGACGCTCGAAGCCGGTGCGCTGGTTCTTGCCGACAAAGGTCTTTGCTGCATCGACGAGTTGGACAAGATGAACGATCAGGACAGATCCGCCATTCACGAGAGCCTCGAGCAAGGCACGATATCGGTGGCGAAGGCGGGCATCACGGCGACCCTGCAATCCAGATGCGCTGTGCTCGGAGCTGCCAACCCGAAGTACGGGAGATTCGATGCGAGCCGGAACATCGCGGAGCAGATCGACCTCCCACCTGCGTTGCTGTCCAGATTCGACGCCATATTCACCATGACTGACCGACCAAATGCAGAGCAGGACAGGAAGGTGGCAAAACACATACTCAAGGCCCATCGTCGCGGCGAAGTGAAGCTTCACGAGTCTCCAGAGAAGATAACGGCCGTCGACGCCATGGAGATCCTGCGGGACAGCAAAGATCTCGTGCCAGCGATGGAAAGGGATTTCCTGAGGAAGTACGTGGCATACAGCAAGCGCATCACGCCCATCCTGAGCGATGAGGCGGTCCGCACTCTCGAAGGATACTACGTCTCAATTCGAAAGCTCGGGGAAGGGGAGGAAGCCTCCGTGCCCATCACCGCGAGACAGCTCGAGGCCCTTATCCGGATGTCGGAGGCTAGTGCGAGGGCGAGGCTGAGCTCGTTGGTGAGCGGCGAGGACGCGAACCGGTCGATAAAGATCGTGGAGTACTATCTTGGCAAGGTCGCGAGCGAAGGCGGGAAGCGCGACATAGACATCATCGCCACCGGCACCAGCAGGAGCCAGAGGGACCAGATGTACGAGCTCAGGAACCTGGTGCAGCAGCTTTCGGACGAACGCAGGGGCGTGAGCGCGGAGGAGCTGATCCAGAAGGCCAGTGCGAAGAACATACCCGAGGACAGGGTAAGGGCGCTGCTGAAAAGGCTCAGTGATGCTGGCGAAGTCTACTCGCCCCAGGCGGGATACTTCAAGCTGGCGAGCGGAGAGCGCGTCGGATGATCAGCGTCAAGGTGCACAGACAAGGCCTGGAAGTGCTCGTGGCCGCGTGCGATTCGGACATCATCGGAAAGACATTCAGGTCCAAGGGTCTGAAGATACACGTCTCCGAGGGCTTCTACAAGGGCGATACGGGAGATGAGGACATGCTCGTGAACAGGCTCCAGATGGCCACGATCGCGAACCTTGTGGGCAAGAGGACGCTCGAGGTCGCCACCAGACACGGTTTCGTCGACCCTGGATGTGTCCTCACGATCGGCGGGATCCCCCACGCCCAGATGACGAGGATGATTTGAGTGTTCTGCGTTGAGTGCGGGCGCGAGGGCGAGATAATCGGCGCATTATGCAGGGACTGCTATTCGAAGAAGCATGTCCAGCCATCGATTCCGGACCATGTCGACATCACAATCTGCGCCCACTGTTCCTCGATGCTGACCGAGACTGGTTGGAAGGATGTGGGTTCGATCAGAGAGGCTGCTGATGTGGCGATCGAGCATGCGCTACTAATCCCCAAAGGAGCGAAGATCTCGGAAATGCGCGTCAAGCTCGATGAGAAGGACGAGAGGAACTTCGCTGCGGCAGTGTCGGTCCTCATTGCTGTTCAGGGCCACGATTTCGAGCGCGAGCTGAGCACGATAGTCCGATTGAAGCGTGGCTCATGCACCGAATGCTCGAAGAAGCTGGGCAACTACTACGAAGCGATCCTCCAGGTCAGAGGGCCTGAGCGCTCATTGCCGGAGGACTCCGAAAGGAATATCCAGAGGCTCGTCAGGGACAGGGTCGCTTCCATGCGCAAAGGCAGCCGCGAAGTCTTCGTGAGCAAGATAGAGCAGGTCAAGGGAGGGTTGGATTTCTACTTCAGCACCGTCCCAGCTGCGAGGACCGTTGCCAGGGAACTTCAGGAGTCCCTGTGCTCCGAGTTCAAGGAATCATCCAGCCTGTGGGGGCGACGAGACGGCAAGGACATCTACAGGATGACATACCTTGTCCGACTCCCAGCGTTCTCAAAGGGCGATGTGATCGATTTCCAGGGCAGAGAGTACTACGTTCGCGGGATTTCAAGGGGCGTCGTGCACGGCATCGACCTAAGGTCTGGCGAGGAGCGCGCGATGAAGGTCAAGGAATCCGTAGACTGCGCACTGGTGAAGTCTGAGTCAGAAATCTTGAAGGCGGTGGTGCTGATCGACAAGGACGAAGAGCTGCAGGTTCTCGACCCTGAGACGATGTCCCCCTTGGACGTGAAGAAACCAGTGGGGTTCTCTCGAAAAGGGGAGCAGGTGAGGCTCGTGAAGACGAAGGTCGGAGCGTTCGTACTCAGCGACAGCTGGTAGTCGTCTCGTTTCCGACTTGTTCCAACAAAAGGCATTAATTCTCCTGTCCCATTCCCGGGCACGAGGCTTGGTTAGCTATGGTCACTGAGGGGGACGTTGTGAACGCAACCGTTGAGTTGCTGAGAAAGACCGTCGTCAAGCTCCCTGCGGATGTGGAGGACGCGCTCAGGAAGGCGTATGCCGCGGAGACGGACGAGGTCCCGAAGATGCAGCTGAAGGCGATCGTGGATAACATCGATATGGCGATCAAGGGCAACACGCCAATGTGTCAGGACACCGGCGTCACGATATTCTACGTCACTGTCCCCAAGGACTGCAAGGTCGACGTCGCGAAAGGCATCGTCGATGGTGTGAGGAAGGCCACCAAAGAGGTGCCGCTAAGGCCGAACGCGGTGCACCCGATAACGAGGAAGAACCCTGGAGACAACGTTGGCGAGAGGCATCCGTTCATCAACTGGAAGATACACGACAAGGACTACATCGAGATCACTGTCATGACCAAGGGCGCGGGCTCGGAGAACATGAGCCAGCTCGCGATGCTCACGCCCACGCAGGGTCTGAAGGGCATCAAGGAGTTCGTGCTCAACGCTGTACTTCGTGCCGGGAGCAACCCGTGCCCGCCGACGATACTCGGGGTGGGCATCGGTGGTTCATCCGACATCGCGATGAAGCTCGCGAAGGAGGCATTGCTCAGGCCGATCAACGAGAGGCACAAGGATCCCGATATCGCGAAGCTGGAGACCGAGCTCCTCGAGGCGATCAACATGCTCGGCATAGGTCCTATGGGCCTTGGCGGAAAGACGACCTGCCTGGGACTCAACATCGAGTACGCATACTGTCACACCGCCAGCTTGCCGGTTGGCCTGAACGTGCAGTGCTGGGCTGGGAGGCACGGGACCGTCAGGATACGTCCGGATGGGAAGACCGCCTATCCGACGCATGAGAGGTGACCAAGATGCCGAAGAAGTTGAAGACACCGTTGTCCGAGAGCGATGTGCGCGCGCTGAAGCTGGGCGAGACGATATATCTTGACGGCGTCATCTACACAGGCAGGGACGAGGTCCACATCCACGCCCTTGAGGGGTTCGAGAAGGGCAAGAAGCCGCCGGTGGAGTTCAAAGGTTCTGCCCTGTTCCACTGCGGCCCTATCATGAGGAAGGTCGCGGACAAGTGGGAGGCGGTGGCTGCTGGTCCGACCACATCCTCCAGGATGAACTCGCTCGAGCCGCAGTTCATTGAGAAATTCAGGCCGGGGGCGATCATCGGCAAAGGAGGCATGTCCCAGCCAACGATCGACGCTATGAAGAAGCTCGGGTGCGTCTACTTGGCGATAACGGGCGGCGCAGCCGTGCTTGCCGCGAAGGGCATCAAGAGCGTCTCGGGTGTTGAGTGGTTCGAGCTCGGGATGCCAGAGGCGATCTGGATCTTGAACGCGGAGAACTTCGGACCTCTGACTGTAGCGATAGATGCTCACGGTAACAGCCTGTACGCGGATGTGAACGTCAAGGTCAAGGAAAACGAGAAGAAAGCCAGAGCAAAGCTCGGTCTGGGCTGATATCAATCCGCGGGGCTAGTCCCCGCCATCCTTCGATTTTCTGATCTTCCTTTGGTTCACTTCTTCCCGGAGGTCTTCCGATTCTTCGCCATCCACCGTAGTCTCCTTCTCTGCTCCCTCTTCCTCCGCTTGGTCGTAGATCGCTGGAGCGTTCTCCGGTGTCTCGAAGCTTCGGTGTCTCAGGTACACTGCCAACGCGAAAATGATGATTGTGAGGCAGAGCGCCATCAGCATCATCGAATGCGGGATGTCAAACCCGGGTATGAACCCCTCGAAACCATTGCGGAGCGGTGTCATCTCCAAGTCCTGGTTCGTCTGCCCGTCCTTTGTGACATTTATGTTTGAGATCTCCACCGGTCGATAACCGGTCTTCTCAAACCGGACCGTGTAGTTGCCGGGATTGAGGCCAGGCAGTCCGTAGGCCCCGTTGATGTCCGTGGCAACCCCGGCCCTTGGAGGGTCGATGTCCACTATAGTCACGAGGACATTCGCCAGCGGCAACCCCGTAGCGGCATCGACGACCACCCCGCTGATGAGGGCCCCTGGCAACCCTGTCAGATTGATGTTAAGCTGGATCGCCCCACCTTCCGGCATGACCACACCTGCAATTGTGGCGGTCTCGTATCCGGGCGAGGATGCTCTGACAGTGTAGATGCCCGCGGTGAGGTTTCCGATCTCGTAGTTGCCATCAGGGCCGGAGAGGTTGAAGGTCGACGTGCCTACGACAGATACGTTCGCCCCAACCAACAGACGAGTGCCAGATCTCACGACTCCGTACAATCTGGTGGGCTTTTCTGTGAGGTTGAAATCGACGCCGTCCTTTCTGACCCCCCTTGTCACGACCACATCCGCAATCGTAGTCGAAAGGAAACCCTCACGTTCGGCTGTCATCGTGTAGGTGCCCGCGGTGAGGTTTCCGATTTCGTAGCTCCCGTCACTTTCACTAATGGCAGTTATTGTGATAGAACCTAGCCGGGCGGAGACATTGGTGTTGTTCAGGACCGTGTGAAGGGTCGAATGGTAGACATGGCCGGATATCCAACCGGTCTGCGATGTTAGGACGAGATTCAGGGTTATTCTACCGCCAAGCGGCATTGCTATTACTGTCTGGTTGAGTTCGTATCCAGAAGCGCTCGCCGTGATGAGATAGGTTCCTGCCGGGATGCCAATAAGCTGGTAAAAACCGGTGACAGGCAAAGTAGTCGTTGAGTACCACAATGATTTCGTCTCAATTGACACATTTGCACCCTCTACTGGCGCCAACGTGCTGCCAAAGGCGGTCAGGACGTTTCCATTGATTGAGCCGCCAAATATGATCAGCGTGAGATGTTCAGTCCAGTTCTCGCTCACGTTCTGCTGCTCGTTGTTGCTGTCCCTATAGTCGGGCATGCTGGCGTTGAGCAGGTACGTGAGGCCGTTCGTGACGTTGTCGTCGGCAGGAAGCATGCTTATTGTGACGGATCCGTTGCTATCGGTCTTATCCTGCCGGGAGATGCCGTTGCCAGTGGTCCACACCGTGGCATTAGCTATCATGTTGCCAACCTCATCGGTCACATTGACGATTATGGTGCCCGAGGGCCAAGCCTGCATGGTCCGGGCCTTGAGGACCGGTTCAGAATCCGATTCGATTTGCAGAAAGCAGATGGCGGTCGTTGCAAGCATAATGAGAACGATGATTGACGCCATCAACCTGTTGTCCGAAACGATGTTCCTGGCCATCTGTCATCCGCTATTCCTCATCAACTGCTCGTTCCCATAAATACGTTTGGTGATTCGCGGACTTTCTCCGGTCCCTCTGAAAACGTCTTTATATTGACACCGAATAAGGAAGCAGATTCGACGGTCAGGCAGTATGATATCCAAGACTACTGAGAAGAGGACGACGGAAGAGGTTCTCTCCGTCATGCATCCGATCGTGTCAGAGTGGTTCAGGGGCAAGTTCGGAGAGGTCACCGAAGCCCAGGCCATGGCGGTCCCGCTCATACACGCCAGGAAGAATGTCCTGGTCTCCTCACCCACAGGCTCTGGCAAGACGTTGACAGCCTTCCTGTCGATCCTGAACGAGCTGATCCTGCTCGCCGACAAGAACATGCTTGAGAACAGAATCTACGCCGTCTACGTTTCTCCTTTGAAGGCCCTAGCCAATGATATCAACGAGAACCTGATAAGACCCCTGGAAGAGATATCGGCTCTCTTCAGGACCAAGGGGCTCGCTCCTCCTGAGGTTAAGGTTGCAGTTCGTACTGGCGATACTCTGCCCAGCGAGAGGCAGAGACAGGCCAGGTCTCCACCGCACATCTTCATAACCACCCCGGAATCGCTCTCGCTCGTGCTCTCCACGCCCGTTTTCAGCACCAAGTTCGAAGGCGTTGACTACGTCATAGTTGATGAGGTCCACGAGGTCTGTGATTCGAAGCGAGGCGTCGCTCTCTCGGTCGCAGTTGAAAGGCTCCAGAGCTTCTGTCAGAAGGAGTTCGTCCGGATCGGCCTCTCAGCCACCGTAGCTCCGTTGGAGCAGGTCGCTGAGTACCTCGGCGGCCTGCGAGACGGCAGGCCGAGGGCTGTCAGCATCGTCGAGGTGTTCGCTCAGCGCGATCTCGACCTACGGGTGCTCTGTCCCGCAAAGGACATGACATCACTCTCGTTCGAAGTCGTCAATTCGAAAATGTACGACATGCTGAAAGAGATGATCGATGAACACAAGACGACACTGGTCTTCACGAATACGAGGAGCGGGGCTGAAAGCGTCGTGTACAAGCTTAAGGAGCGCGGGCTCGAGAACATAGGCACTCATCACGGAAGCCTGAGCCGCGAGACTCGGATGGACGTCGAAGGAAGCCTTCGGAACGGCCTGATGAAATCCGTCGTGTCTTCCACCTCTCTCGAGCTTGGGATCGACATCGGTTCTATCGATCTGGTCGTGCAGATCGGTTCTCCCAAGTCAGTTGCGAAGGGATTGCAGCGGGTGGGGAGAGCTGGGCATCAGTACGGCGGAACATCGAAGGGCAGGATCGTAGTCTTCGAGAGCGACGATCTGGTGGAGTGCGCGGTCCTCTGTCGAGCGGCTCACAGAAAGATGATAGATCGTGTCACGATCCCGAAGAACTCCCTCGACGTGTTGTCCCAGCTGGTTGTGGGCCTCTCTATAGAGCGCAAGTGGCAGGTGGACGAAGCGTTCGCTCTGATCCGCCGCTCATACTGCTACAAGGATCTGACGATGGCCCAGATGGAGAGCGTTTTGAGGTATCTCGGCGGCAAGGATGCGTACGAAGGGATTTACTCAAAGATCTGGTACGACGAGAAGGAGAGAACTTTCGGTAGGAAGCGCGGCTCGCGCATGATCTACTACCTCAATCAGGGCACAATCCCTGCGGAGGCGGATTACAAAGTATACTCGGAGCGCGGCTCCCCGATAGGATCCCTCTCGGAGAAGTTCGTCGAGCGCCTATCTCAGGGCGACATATTCGTCCTGGGCGGACGCAGCTATGAATTCATCAAGTCCAAGGGGACGAAGGTGTTCGTGAAAAGTGCCAGTGGTAGAAAACCCACCGTGCCTTCGTGGACAGGGGAGATGTTGCCCAGGAGCTTCGACCTATCCGTCGCCATCGGGCGCTTCCGATCTGAGATGGAGGAGCGTCTAGGCAGGATGACGGGTCATGAGATTGAGGCATGGCTGAGGGAGGAGTTCGACGTGGACGAAGGTTCGGCCACAACGATTCTGAACTACTTCAGAGAGCAGAAGATGGTCGCGAAGATACCGACGGATTCCAGACTTCTGATAGAGGGATATGTGGACGCCTCGGGAAACAAGAGCGCCATATTTCATTTCCCGTTTGGCAGGCGGGTCAACGACGCGCTCAGCCGGGCGTATGCCTACGCTCTCTCAGAGAAGCTGAAGTGCAATGTCACGGTGTCGGTTACCGACGACAGCTTCATGCTGACCGCGCCTCGGAGCTTCAGATTGGAGGACATCGGGGTCTTGCTCAAGGCCGAAGGTCTCGAGAAGATACTGAGGAGCGCGGTCAGGGACTCCGAACTCTTCGCTCAACGTTTTAGGCACACGGCAACGAGGAGCTTCATGGTCCTCAGGAACTACAAGGGGAGGGAGCTCTCAGTTGCTCGCCAGCAGCTCCGCTCCAGCAGATTGCTCGGCGCGCTTCATGAGCTCGAGGATTTTCCCGTGATGGTCGAGACATACGAGGAGATACTGACAGAGGTCATGGACCTCGAGCACGCCAGAGAAGTCCTGTCCAGCATCGAGGACGGTGGGCGGCAATTGGACTACCTTCCGTTCTCAGGCGTTCCCTCTCCGTTCGCCCACAACGTGATCCTCGTCGGGGTCTCGGACATAGTCCTGATGGAAGACAGGAGCATGCTTTTGAGAGAGCTTCACAGAAAAGTGCTCGCGCGCGCGCTTGGGGAGGAGGCGATAACGGAGTACCAGTTCGAACCCGAGAGGGTTGAGAAATTCTTCGCCGCGAAGTTCCCGAGGATAGCTTCAAAGCAGGGCATACTCGAGGCCCTCAGGAAAGTGGGCCCGATGAACCTCTTCAGGGAGAAGGGAGAGAACATATTCGCCCACTCCAAGGAATCCTTCGAGGGGCTCCGCGCGTGGGCCGCGGAACTGTTGCACGAGGGCAGGGTCATGTCCATCTGGGCAGGAGAGGATGTATACGTCGCAGCTGAGGACTATTCTCTCTACTCAAGTCTGCATCAGAGAAAGTCCTCACACGGTTCTGTCGAAGATGCTGTTCTCGACGCAGTGTCCAGGTCGCGCAGAAGCCAGCGAGAATTGGCCGAACACTTGAGACTCCCGAAGGAAGAGGTCAGGGAGGCTCTGAGGCGCCTCGAGTCCGCAAACGAGATATTCCGATCGGATGTGAGAGGAGAAGCCTACCTTTACTCCAAGTCGGTCTTCGAGCCAAAGCCTCGGAAGGAGTGTCTGCTTGCGGCCGTGGAACGACATATCGCATATCATGCGCCGATCACGGTCGAAGACGTGGCGTACGAAGTCGGGATATCTGAGCACGAGGCCGATGAGGCGCTTCGTGAATTGTGCTCGACCGAGGCAGCAGTTGCTGGGAGATTCATCGTCGGCGAGCAGCAGCAGTACATGCTGGCGAGGGACTACCTGCGTCTGAAATCCAAGGGCCAGCCCATGTTCGACCGGGAGACGATCCGGTCATACAGCGAGCGTAAACAGTTCACGAAAGTGAACTCGATCAGAGATTACTTCGAGAAGTTCGGTGAGGCTGGAATGATATACGATGTCTTTCAGCGTGTCGCGGGCTTTGATAGGGAGGAGTTCGGGGAGCTAAGGAAGAAGGGCGAGATACTTCTTGGCAGGTTCGTCCGGGGACGGTTGAGGTACGTCCTTTCCGAGGACGCTCCTTACTATTTGGGTGTCTATAGGCGCGAGTCCCCCGACAAATACGAGGCCGAGCTTCTGAGGATCATCCGGAAGATGGGGTCGGGGACTTTCCTGAAGATCGCGGAAGTATCAGGTTTCCCCCCTGATGCGATGAGGGAGCATTTCGATTCCTTGGACAGGAAAGGGTATCTGCTTAGAGAATACGACGAGGCCGAATCTTGGAGCACCAGGAATGTGTACACGGTCTGCGAGATCGAACCAGAGACGGAAGGACCCTACGCGCGTGTTCTGAAGAGCTATCTCAGAGGATTCGGGCCGGTCACCGTGATGCAGGCAGCAAGTTATCTCAACACTGAGCTAGACGATGCAGCAGCGCTTCTTGGGAAGATCGGTGCGAAGAGCATTACGGTCGGCCTCGAGAGGACTGAGATGTTCGTCCTCCCTGACGAGGTCCGACTTCTCGACGAGGTGCGCGGAAGGGACGACAGACTGAGGATCCTTTCCCTCTACGATTCATTCCTGAGCGACAAATGGACCGAGATAACTTCGCGTTTTGGTGAGGCCTGGATATATCCGCTGGTACGCGACGGGCGGATCGTGGGGATGATCGAGAAGTGGCTTCTGGCAGGCTCGGTTGAGGTAAGGGACATTCAACTCGAAGAGCCAGAACTGCTAAGCCAGCTCGTAGGGTCGATAGATGACATGATGCCGTTCTACAACTCTCTTGGCGTCGAGATAGTCCGAATCACTAGCGTGTTCGGCGCAGATGTCGAGCACCTTGACGCGGGCGTGAAACATGAGTTCCTCAGAAGGGGATACACGGAATCCAACGGAATGCTCGTCAAGGGCAATCTCGTCACACCGTGCTTCGAGCGGAACGAAATCCTGGATGTCATCTTCTCCCTGCAGAACCTAGAGGAAGGGTCGCAACTCCTTGACATGACAGATGCGTTGGCGCGGTACGGAGGCATCAGATCGAATGCGGAGGCTCTTCTGAGGGTGAGGAAGTTCGAATCCTTGCAGAGGCTGCACAAGCGAGGCGCTGTGGTGCGCGGACACATTGTTCCCGATCGGGTTGGATACTGCAGGGCTGAAGAGGCCGGGCTCTACATGTCGGCCAGGCGTAGTGATCTCACGGCCGATGAGAAGCTGGTGCTCAGGATAGTCAAGGACCAGCAGCCAGTGAAACGTGACCGTCTACTCGACCTCTCTCCGCTCGGGAGGGAAGACACCGTCGAAGCGATGAAGGCGCTCTACATTTCCTCGAGGACATATCTCGACTCTTCGCTGGCGTTCGTGTCTACGAAAAGACAGAAAACCTCCAGGGAGTCTGCATGGATCCAGATCGTGAAGCGCCTGTTCGACAACTACGGGATCATGACCGCGGAGTCTCTGGGAATGTTGCTTGGGCACGAGATTCCCATGCGCGAGATCAGGCGCACCCTGAGGACACTCGAGGATGAAAAGCTGCTAGTGAAAGGTTTTCTGTTGAGGGGTTCGGGCGCGTTGCATTGGGCCAGCGCTCAGGCGTATTCCAGGCTCAGCAAGATCGCGTTCTCTCAGCATGTGGTGTTGTCTCCCGAGGACAACCTCACGCAGTTCTTGCGCGCGAGCTGCCGCGACCTGCTGCCTGAGACGGGCCGCCACGCGATATTTCAGGGCACGAAAGTGATCGGGTCCTTCGAAGGCAAGATCAAAGCAGGCAGGTTCGAGGTTTCCGATCTTCAGGGAGATCCGACATGTCCTGAGATTGTGGGTGCATATGCTCGCTCTCTAGGCCTCGCTCTGACGGATCGCGATGAGGGCAGGGTGTCCGACTGGGAGATCATGGACTTCTACCAAAGGACACACCCAGGGTTGGGCGACGAATGAGATTCGAGGAATCATAAAGTACGTCTATCATCCATCCAGTGTCAATGGTGGACCTGTCGTTTCTCGCGAAGGAGCCATTGCCCGCGGCAGCGTTGATCATCGGGGGATTGTTGTCAATAGCTGTCGCCTTGTACGGACATAGGGATGACTCTCACTGGGACGAGGTCGGGACGTTCTTCGGCTTCATCCTCGGCGCTGTTATGTTCGTGATGGCGTTCGTAGTCGGGACTGAGGGGGCTGTCAATTGGTTCACGCTCGCTGTCATGGTCGTCCTCGCCTTGACCCTGTTCCTCAAGCCAATGAGGGAGATACCATGGGCTGGTGTGCTGGGTGCAGTGGTTGGTGCGGTCGCGGCCTTGGCTGCGTCGTTATTCCTGCCTTCGACAGTCTTCGGGATCGACGAATGGATCATCCTGCTTGTCATCTTCTTCGTCGTCTGGGTGATAGTTCACGGGCTGCTCCACTTCCTGGAGGACGTGCTGACAATCGCTACAATGGTGCTCGATTGGAAGCCGACAATGGTGATTGTCGGCATCGTTGCAATGGCTGAAGGCGGCCTGGTGCTCATAGACAGGTCGATAATCTCATTTCTCTGAGAACAGGCATGCGCCTCCGGGCGCGCGCAATCTCTCGTTGTAGAATAGGTATTCCTGAGCATAGCCTGCATATTCCCCGAAACGCTCGGATGCGAACGTCCTGAGCTTCGAGTAGGGCCCCTTCTTGTGGTAGAGCCTCGCGAGAGCTCTCTCAATGTGGACATCGATCGGGAATGCCTCCAGCCTTCCGAATCCGAACAGAGAGACACAGTCTGCAACTTTGTCCCCCACTCCTGGCAACTCCTTGAGCTCCTCCCTCAGCGAACTGAAGCTGAGCTTGCCAAGGCGCGAAACACTCTCCCCGTCGATAGTCTTGCAGAGCGAGTGTATGTACCCAGCCCTGTAACCGAGGCCTAACCTGGCCATTTCAGTTCTTGAGACCTCGCTGAGTCTGTCGTACGTCGGAAATGCTCTGATTCCATTCACGATCTCCTCGCCGTACCGCGATGAAAGCGTCTCGATCATCTTCGCTATGCGGGGGATGTTTGCGTATGTCGCCAGGACGAAGCTGACCAGGCACTCCCACTCGTCCATCTTCACTATTCGCAGCCCTTTCACATGCGTGATGCCGGGAGCCAACACGGTGTCTTTCGCAAGCTTCCTCTGGATTTCTGGAACATCGTCGGATGCCCTCAGGTGCTCCTGAACGAGTCTCCTGGCGTGTTTGCCCCCAGGTCTTGCCTCCACCTCTAGTATCGATCCCCTTTGTGCCATTCTCACGAGCTGATCTCCTAGAGGTCCCTCCCAAAGACCATCACCGAGCCTCCTCCATCGGAAGGTCTGACCGCAGCCAAGGGTCTGGTCGAGATTCAACGGAGCGATTTCTAGTTCGAACTTCATCTGGTCTTCATCCTTCGGGATCGCTACCTCTTGTACCCGATCTTTCGCAAGAAAGTTGTCCTATCCTCAGCATCGTTCGCGGTCTCGACGCCTTTTGGTTTCTCGCCATCTATGACGCCCACGACTCCTCGGCCGCGTTCGTTCTCAGCGACGATCACGTCCACTGGGTTGGCCGTCGCGCAGAATATCGTGCACACCTCCTGGATTTCCTTGATCCTGTTGAGCACGTTGATCGGATATGCATTCTCCAGTATCACAATGAAAGTGTGTCCCGCGCCAATCTTCAGGGCATTCTCCGCGGCCAATTTCCTCAGCTTGTCGTCATTGCCCTCGACTCTCACCAGACACGGTCCTGACGCCTCGCAGAACGCGATTCCGAACTTCACTCCAGGCACGGTTCCAACAATAGCCTCGTACAAATCCTCGACGGACTTGATGAAATGGGTTTGACCTATAATCACGTTCGCGCTTTCTGGAAAACTCACTCTGATGGACTTCAGTTCCATTCTTGCCCCCGGACGTTGTCAACAACGCTCAAATGGAAATAGATTTCTCCTGTTCAGGGTCAGTCTGGCTCTGCGTTGCACGAAATCATTATCAGATGTGGAAATCAAAATGATTAACTATTTATCCAGGCATATCGTAGAGCGGAGCTAGTATCTCAAGGAGGTCCTTCTGATTGCCAGTTTCTAGCGGGGACAAACTTTGTCCGATCTGCGATTCTCCGCTCCAACCAGGTTCGAAGAAGTGCGGATTCTGCGGAACAGATCTCTCAATATTCGACATAGAAATCGAGTCCCCCAAGAAGTCGCCCGAGCCAGTCGCTCCCAAGCCGAAGGCCTCGGTGGAATCGCGTGTCGAGGAGGTACTTTCAAGGCCTGCGGTCCAGGAGAGAGCCACCATCAGGGAGGCCCCTTCTGTCGTGTATGTACAGCCACCGAAGGTCGAACCGCCGAAGACAGCGCCAGTCCCTGAGGTCAAGAAGGCAGCCGAACCATCCCCCGAGCCGGAGCCTGAGCTAGCAGAGGCCATTGAGTACTTTGAATGTCCCCAATGCGGCGCGACAGTTGAGAACACTGCGAACTCCTGCCCGAAGTGTGGAGTCCTCTTTGCTGAGGAAGGCGCCGAGGTGTTCGAGTGCCCTGCATGCAATACGCTCGTCAACCTGGACGCGAAATCGTGTCCTGGTTGCGGGGCGATTTTCATTGAGCCGGAGGAGGCGGCGAAGCAGACCGCAGAACCTGCAATTGCCCAGACGGATCTCGAGCCTCCGCTCGCTGAGGTGAAGGTCCCTTCGAGGAAGCCGGAGAAAGCGCCTCCTGCGCCATCGAAGGAGGGAGATGAGAAGAAGGGATTCATGGGTTTCTTCAAGAGGAAGAAGGAACCAGAGCCCGCCCCGGAACCTGAAACGCCAGTAGTGAAAGAGAGCGTTGTGCGGGCGCCCGCAGCTCCTGCACACCCCTCTCAGAAGCCTGTTGAGCCTCGCGTTCGTGAGATCAAAGTTGCGGAGACGGCACCTGTTGTCCGACCTGCCCCATCACCAGCTGCGAAGGATAAAGGGAGGGACCTTGCCCGAATGGTCGCGGAGATGAAGCCGCTCCTAGCCCTCGCAAGAGAAAAAGAGGTGGACATCGGCGAGAGCAAGCAACTGATAGATGATGCGGCGATTGCAGGAAGGGAGAGGCAGATCGATAAGGCCATAGATCTGGTTCAGAAGTCCAAGACCGTCCTCATGTCGAGGCTCGATTCCGACCTGAGTCAGTTGATCAACAGACTCAACGATGAGATCAAGGTCGCGAGGGAATTCGGAGGGGACATCTCCAGGCCAACGACTTACATTCAAGAGGTTGCTCGCGCCAGGGCGGCGGGTGATGTTGAAGCGGCATACGTGTATGCCGATAAGGTCTCGAAGGAACTCCTGCCTATCACTGGAAGATACAACGAGTTCAAGAAGAAGCTCGCGGGTCTCAGGGATCTGATAGTGGACTGCGAGGTCTTCATCGTGGACACAAAGGAGGCCCGGAGGCTGCTCGTGGACGCGACCCGGGCATTCGAACAGAAGGAGTTCGACAAGGTCGACTCGCACATCAAGGCCGCTACCGACAGCCTCTACAAGACGATCCCGGTCAGGATGAACGAGGAGATGAACAAGGCGAAGGAAGCGCTTCGAGATGCGAAGGTCAGGAACGTCAACATCACACCGATGCTCACGACCCTGAAATCCTCAGTGAACATGCTGAAGTCCGGGGACTATGCGCACGCGATCAAGGAGATGCGCGAGTTCAGAGAGATGATGAAGAAGGCGGCTTGAGGTTTTTTCGGAGCTATTTCGGCCTGTGGCAAATCAGGTCAAGTTCAGGACTTCCATCTCCCTTTCTAGGATTGAAATCTCCTGGGGTTTCATCGTTTCTGGGCTCAGGGATACGGCCAGTATCGCTTTCGACTCCGAAATCTCATCGATCAGGCTTCTTACGAACCTCAGAACCGCTTCGAAGTTCGTGCTGCTGACTAGGTACTGTATTCCATCCAAAACGACTATGCTCTTCTCCTCCGCTCCGATGAATTCCTGGATCGTGTGGACCAGCATCTCAAGCGAGGGCGGGACCGTCTTCTCTTGGGAGCTCTCTTTATCGGTCAACCAGAGTATCTCGGGCGAGACCTTGAATTCGTCCCGAATCCTGCGCGGGTTCATGCGCGTGATGACCAAGCCAGCATATCCCTCGTCCATCTTCCTTTCGAGCAGAACATTGCTGTACATCGGGCGCTCTTCCTCCACCAGATAGCAGTGGCCGGGATTCGCCTTTACTTCCTTCATGATCTCTTTTCTGGTCTCATGCACAGGAGCAAGGGGTTTCAGGATGTCCGATACAAGGTTGAGGTCTACGTCGAGCTTCATGATGGATGAGAACGCGACTATCTTGGTAAGAGTGCTTTCGAGCTCTCTCACATTCGAAGTCACCCTATCCGCGATGTATGTGACTATCTCGTCGCTGAGTTTCAGGTTCTTTTCCTGTGCCTTCAGTTTGAGTATCTTCACCCTCGTGTCCATGTCCGGTGGCTGCAGGTCGGTCGTGAGCCCCATCATGATCCGCGAGTTGAGCCTTTCGCTGAGGCCTGGGATTTGCGCTGGAAGCCTGTCGCTGGCGAACACCACCTGTTTCTTCGAATCGATCAGATACTCGATGACCTGTGCCATCTCTATCTGTGCGACCTCGCTCGCTGCGAGGAATTGCATGTCATCTATTAGCAGCAGGTCCTGTCGCTTGAGGTCCTCCCTTATCTTCTGTCTGAGCTGCTCGTCCTGCGACTGGCTCAGCGCCTCGACGAACCTGTCAGCAGGAACGTAGGCGATCCTTGCATTCTTCATCTTGTCATTCACATGGTGGCCTATGGCAGATAACAGGTGCGTCTTGCCCAGGCCAGATCCGCCGAAGAGAAGTAGCGGGTTGTACGCCTTGCTCGGTGCATTTGCAACCGCCACCGCAGCCGCGACGGAGAATTTCGATCCCGGACCGACGATGAAATTGTCGAAAGTCATCTCCTCTGGTAGCGGCTTCATGTAGGTTGGAGCCGGCGCCCCCACTTGCTCGGCGCTGCACTTCGGGCACCTCCCGTTTGCGTCTATCGGTCCTTCACACCGAGGACACCTTCTCTCCACTGCCTCCTCGGGAGCAGTCTGGTATCGCAGTATCAGGTCGTAGACGTCGGCGGCCTTCTCGTCCTGCTTCTTTTTCTCCATCTCCTTCTTGATGGACTCCTCATCGCTCTTTCGCTTCTGGATCTTGCGTTTGATCTTCTCCTGTAGGAACTCGACGTCCGATTCGATATCCGCTATCTTCGTCCGGTCATCCAGCTTTGCCCTGATCTCCTCGATCTCTTTGTCGTGTCCCATCACTGGGAAGTTGTTGACAATGACCTCGAACTGCTTGAGCTTCTGCGCGTCCTGCTCGAATGCTGAGAGTTCCTTGGTGAGCGCCTGCCGGCCTTTCTTGTGGGCCTCTTCGAGAGTCTCGACCTTGAACCCCTTCCTTCGCCAGAGCTCGATTATCTCCTTCTGTGAGTCGACGGCCTCCTCTTCCTCTTCGGGAGTCTCTTCCTCGACCTCCTCAGCAACTTCCTCCTTGGCGGGCTTCGTTGGCGGCGTGGCATCGGACAATCGTGCGTCTGGGAATCGCCTTTCGAACTCCTCTATTGGCACTCTGCTATGCAGCTCTATGTTGGAGCTCTTGTCCTGAGAATCCTCCAGTATGAATCTAAGAGATTTCTCTCCAGTGTAGATCCTTCGCAGCTCTCTCGGTTTCGATTTCTCGAACTCGTAGACCGCCATCATCGGCGATCCTTGCTCTACAACAAGGTATCCGATGGAGCTCATGATCTCCTTCGCCAGGGTGACTCGGATGTATCCTGTGAAGCTGTACTGCTTCAGGTCTGCAAGGATCCCCTTCAAGGACTCTGGACCGCCTTTGGCGGTCCGAACGACGATTCCTTCGGGGATGCGCAGGTCTGTAACCATTTCGGGCGACCAGTGGAGAAATACCGTCGAGCCCTTAAAAGCCTCTCGCCCTCTCCCCCCGACTGGATGACGACGGCAGGTTCCTCTAGCTGTCAAAAACCTTAACTAGGAAAACCCACTTCACAACAGCCTGCTTGCCACTGTAGCTCAGCGGTTGCGTCCTCCGAAAGGGGGATGCCGCGAGAGAGCGGCGGTTTCGTAAACCGCAGGCCGGGGGTTCAATACCCTCCAGTGGCTCCAATCACTTCCAGCAACTGATTTCATCGGGCAATTCTAATAAACTACAGAAGCTATGGTCCTGTCAATGACGGATGAATCGGTCGTCTATGTCCACACTATCGTGTGTCCTCAGTGCGGGCTGCAGTGTTCCGGCTACCTGCAGGCGATCGGAGATGGAAAAGGCCTGACGAACTGCCCGCGATGTAGGGCGGTCATTACTCAGCCATTGCCCGCACACTATGTGTCTCAGATCCCCCCGGTGGACTACAATTCGCCTGTCCATCCGCACGTCCACATCAGTCATTACCCAGGCCTGTACAATCAGCCGAAGCACGCGCCTCGGTTGGATTTCGCGGACCTCGCGAGGGTGACGTATTCGCCCACGAAGGCCTTCGTCAACCTCTACCTGTCTTCGAACCTGCAGAGGGCGTTGGCGTTGGTCGTCGTTTTCTCCATGGTTTCGGTGGTCGTGAGCATGCTCGTGACCGCCGACATGGGCGACATGTTCGGCTACACCACAGGCGACGCCATCGAGATGGGGTTGCAGGCCTCGGTGAACTTCATTGTCTCTCTCCTGGCATTTTTGATTTATGGGCTGACCGCCTCACTGATATCGAAGGGCATTTTCGGAGGTAGGGGCGAACGAAGCACGACGATAACCCTCCTAGGGTACTGCTATCCCTCCTATGTGCTCCTGAGCATCGTCATGCTGCTCGTCTTCAATGTGGGTTTCCAAGGCCTGGATCTCAGCAGAATCCACGACTGGACCAACGCGGAGACTGATCAAGCCCTTGTGGCTGGCATGATACTCATGGTGACTGCGGTCCTGGGTCTCATCTGGTTGCTGCTGATCACAAGCAAGGCGATCAGCGTGTCGAACGACATCGCGACAGGCGAGGCAGTTCTCTCCTCCCTGCTCTCTGCTGTAGCTGCGGGCGTTGTCTTCATAGTCGTCGGAATGGTGATGCAGCTCCCTATGGGCCTCTTTCTCTGATGGACGTTACTTCAAGAGGTCATCCACCATCTTCATCGCGCAGAGGTCGCCGCACATCGAGCAGACCTTGGGGCTGTGAGACTTCCTTTTCTCGCGATACTCTCTCGCCCTTTCCGGATCGACCGACAGTGAGAACATCTTGTCCCAATCGAAGGCCTTTCTCGCCTCGGACATCTTCAGGTCCCACGCACTCCCGCGTCCGTGCGCCAAGTCGGCTGCGTGCGCCGCGATCCTGCTGGCGACCACACCTTCTCTGACATCCTCGACCGTGGGGAGCGAAAGATGCTCTGACGGCGTGACATAACAGAGGAAATCTGCGCCGAAGTAAGCGGCAAGGGCTCCGCCAATCGCACCCGTGATGTGGTCGTACCCCGCTCCTACATCGCATACCAGGGGGCCCAGAACATAGAACGGTGCCCCCTTGCAGACCGTTTTCTCGATCCTCACATTCGCCTCTATCTGATTCAGCGGGACATGTCCTGGACCTTCCACCATGGCCTGCACGCCCGCCTCGCGCGCTCGGTCAACGAGTTGGCCGAGGACTATCAGCTCTTGGATCTGTGGCACATCGCTCGCATCCGCGATGCTGCCAGGCCTCAATCCGTCGCCCAGGCTCAGAGCGAACTCGTGCTCCTTCGCCATCTCCAGAAGATAGTCATAGTCCTCATAGAGCGGGTTCTCCCGTCCGTTCTTATGCATCCAGGCGACCAGAAGAGCGCCTCCCCGAGAGACCACGCCGGTGACACGCTTGTGCTTGACGAGCGAGGCGGAGGTCTGCTTCGTCACACCGCAATGCACGGTCATGAAATCCACGCCATCACGAGCGTGCTGCTCGATGGTCCTGAAAAGGTCGTCGCTGGACATGTTCGCGGGCCCGCCCTTATGAGATGTCTTGCAGACCGCCTCGTAGATCGGGACGGTCCCGATTGGCACTGAGCAGGCTTTCATGATCCTCTGCCTGATGTCTCGTATGTTGCCGCCAGTGCTCAGGTCCATGATCGCGTCGGCTCCGTACCGAATGGCCACCCTGGTCTTCTCGACCTCCTCATCCAGGTCGACGTAGTCAGGCGAAGTGCCGATGTTCGCGTTGATCTTGACTCTGAGCCCTTCCCCGATCGCGCAGGGCTTGAGGGTCTTGTGCCTTGGATTCGAAGGAATTACTACTCTCCCAGCCTTGAAGAGTCTGGTGAGCTTGTCTGGCTCGATTCCCTCAATCTTCGAAAGCCCCTTCATTTCCTGTGGAAAAGACCTTTTGTTCTGGCTCTTCATCGGACTCTGGGTCACAGATAACCCCATCGGTATAAATCCTTTCATTGGCTGCGAAGTGGGTCTTCTCATCCAGACTCCTTGGGTGGTGGGCTCTCATGCCTTTTTCGGGTCCCGCCTTGGTGCTCATCGACCTCCCCCTCGGAGCCCGGCGTCAACCCCTCGGAAGCCTCATCGGCATGCGCCGACATTTCTCATGGAAATCCAACCTGCAAATCGGCAGTATGTTGCAGTGGAAATAAGGGGGGGGTTTTGCATGCAGCCAGATAGTATTCTGAAAGCATTTATATACGCGCAATCCATTAATGAAAATGAAGGCCAAATAAAGCGCCGAAAATCGGATGGGATGCGCGAGTAAACAACCGATGTTTGAGCCTGCGTGATAGGGGCGGAAATCTCATGGAAGATAGTGCATATGATGCAGAAGAAATCCAAGTCCTAGAGGGTTTGGAAGCCGTTCGAAAGCGGCCGAGCATGTACATCGGCAGCACGGACTTTCACGGGCTTCACCACCTGGTGTATGAGGTCGTTGACAACAGCATCGACGAGGCGATGGCTGGCTACTGTACGACGATCACGGTCGTCCTCAACGACGATGGCAGCGTTACGGTAGAGGACGATGGCAGGGGCATCCCCATAGGCATGCACGGGAAGTACAAGCAGGAGACCCTAGAGCTCGTTCTTACGAAGCTTCACTCGGGCGGCAAGTTCGACAGGAAGGCGTACAAAGTCTCTGGCGGTCTGCACGGTGTCGGCCTCAGCGTTGTGAACGCCCTCTCCGAGTGGCTCGAGGTCAGGATCAAGAGAAAAGGCAAGATTCACTTCCAGAGATACGAGAGGGGCGTGCCCACCGGCCCCATCAAGGTTGATGGGGACACGGAGGGTACTGGCACCATCATTCGGTTCAAGCCGGACGCTCAGATATTCGAGAGCACGGAGTTGAACTATGAGACTCTCTCAGGGAGGATGCGTGAGTTCGCCTTCCTGAACAAAGGCCTCAAGGTATCGATCTCCGAGCAGAAAACGAACCAGTCGAACACCTACAAGTTCGACGGCGGTATCGTCGAGTATGTTCAGTTCATCAACAGGAGCAAGGCCAGCCTTCACGAGAAACCCATCTACATCTTCGTCGAGAGAGAAGGGCTCTCCGTCGAGATGGGCATGCAGTACACAGACAGCTACTCGGAGAACATCCACTCCTACGCCAACAACATCAACACGATCGAGGGGGGCACTCACCTGGTGGGCTTCAGAGCAGCTCTCACGAGGACCATCAACGACTATGCCAAGAAGTACGGTTTCCTGAAGGGCAACGAGGAAGGCCTGAGCGGGGAGGATGTGAGGGAAGGCTTGACGGCGATCCTGAGCGTGAAGCTGCCCGAACCGCAGTTCGAAGGCCAAACGAAGACGAAGCTGGGCAACAGCGCTGTCAGAGGCATAGTCGAGTCTGCGGTGAGCGAGAAGCTGTTCGAGTACCTCGACGAGAATCCGAAGGTGGCTCAGGCCTGCATAGGCAAGGCCATACTTGCGTCTCAAGCCCGGGAGGCTGCGCGCAAGGCGAGGGAGCTCACTCGCAGGAAAGGCCTCCTGGATGTGGGGAACCTTCCAGGCAAGCTATCGGACTGCACCGAGAAAGATCCGACCAAGTGCGAGCTGTTCCTCGTCGAAGGCGATTCTGCAGGCGGAAGCGCGAAACAGGCCAGGGACAGGTCGTTCCAGGCCATCCTACCGCTCAGAGGCAAGATACTGAACGTCGAGAAGGCGAGGCTCGACAAGATGCTCAAGAACACCGAGATACGGACGATAGTAACCGCCCTCGGGACCGGCATCGGATCCGAGCTGGATATCGAGAAGGCCAGGTATCATCGGGTCTGCATAATGACCGATGGTGATGTCGACGGCGCCCACATACGCACCCTTCTGCTAACCTTCTTCTTCCGATACATGCGCCAGATGATCGACCGCGGCTACATCTACATCGCGCAGCCGCCTCTGTATAGGTTCAAGAAGGGCAAGACGGAGAAGTACGTCTACAGCGACAAGGAGCTGGCTGAGCTAGTCCGGGAGGTCGGCGAGGGCGCTGACATCCAGAGGTACAAGGGCCTGGGTGAGATGAACCCAGATCAGCTCCGCGTCACGACCATGGACATGAAGTCCAGGGTCCTCAAGCGCGTCACGGTCGAGGACGCGGTGGAGGCGGACGAGCTGTTCACGATCCTCATGGGCGATGCCGTGGAGCCGCGGAGGCTGTTCATCCACGACCACGCGAAAGAAGTGGAGTTCTTGGATGTGTAGGTGAGTGCAGATGGACGACGTCGTGCAGGAACAGCAACAGATCGCTTTGAGGTTGGTCCAGAGGCCGATCGAGACCGAGATGAAGAAGTCCTATATCGACTACGCCATGAGCGTCATCGTCGGGCGAGCATTGCCCGACGTCAGCGACGGGCTCAAGCCGGTCCACCGAAGGATCCTCTTCGCCATGAACGAGATGGGCCTGGCGCACAACAAGGGTCACAAGAAGGCTGCGAGGGTCGTGGGCGAGGTCCTGGGCAAGTTCCATCCTCACGGCGATGTCGCGATATACGACACGCTCGTGCGCATGGCCCAGGGGTTCTCCTTGCGCTACCCGCTCATCGACGGCCAAGGCAACTTCGGCAGTGTCGACGGGGACTCCGCGGCGGCGATGAGGTACACCGAGTGCAAACTGTCCGCGATAGCCGCTGAGATGCTGAGGGATGTCGACGAGGAGACGGTCGACTTCGCCCCGAACTTCGACGGCACGCTCAAGGAGCCTCTTGTCCTCCCGGCGAAGCTTCCGAACCTGCTGGTGAACGGTTCTCAGGGTATCGCGGTCGGGATGGCCACGAACATTCCACCTCACAACCTGAGCGAGATCGTGGACGCTGTCTCATTGATGATCGACAGGCAGATCAAAGGCCTGGACACCGAACTCAGGGCCCTCATGGATATCGTGAAAGGGCCGGACTTCCCGACGGGCGGTGTGATCTACGGAGCCCAGGGAATAGTCGAGGCGTACGCTTCTGGCAAAGGGCGCATCCGGGTGAGGGCCAGGTATACGATCGAGCATGACGAGGACACCGGCAGGGCGGTCCTGATCTTCACAGAGATACCCTACATGGTCAACAAATCGAAGCTCCTGGAGGAGATCGCTGAGATGGTCAAGTCAAAGGCCATCGAGGGCATCTCCGACCTCAGGGACGAGTCCGATAAGGATGGCATGAGGATTGTCATCGAGCTGAAGAGGGACGCGATCGAGGAGATCGTCCTGAACCAGCTGTTCGCGCACTCACAGCTTCAAACGACTTTCGGGATCAACAACCTGGCGCTCGTGAACAACCAGCCCAGGGTCCTGTCGCTGAAGGAGATGCTGGACTACTACATCGAGCACAGGTTCGACGTGGTCAAGAGAAGGACCGAGCACAGACTGAGGGAGGCCGAGAAACGCGCGCACATACTCGCTGGCCTGATGATAGCTCTCGACCACCTCGACGAAGTCATCAAGTTAATAAGGAAGGCCAAGACGAGGGAGGAAGCGCGGAGCGCCCTCATGGCGAAGTACCTTCTCTCGGAGGAGCAGACCAAGGCCATTCTCGAAATGCAGCTCCAGAGGCTCACCGGCATGGAGATGCAGGCCGTCAGAGACGAGGCGGACGCAACCAAGAAACTCATCGACGAGTTCAGGTCCATCCTCAAGGACGAGAAGAAGATACTGGGCATCATCAAGTCGGAAGCGGTCGCGATCAAAAATCAGTTCGGCGACCCACGCAGGACGACGATCGAGGCGAACGCGATCGACATGGACATCGAGGACCTCATACCCGTCGAGGACGTCGTCGTGATGGTGAGCCAGACAGGCTACATCAAACGCCTGCCGCTCGACACATACGAGTCGCAGAAGAGGGGTGGAGTAGGCCTCGTGGGCATGGAGACCAAGGAGGAGGACTACGTCGTGGACCTGTTCGTCACCTGTTCCCACGACTACGTGATGTATATCACGAACAGAGGCCGGGTGTACTGGCTCAAGGCGTACAAGATACCGGTCGGCGGAAGGCACGCCAAGGGCAAGCCGGTCGTGAACCTGCTGGAGCACCTCGAGGATGGCGAGAAGGTCGTGAACACCATACCCGTGAAGCTGTTCACAGACGACACATACCTCGTGTTTGCCACCAAGAAGGGCACCATCAAGAAGACGCGGCTCTCGGCGTACTCTCATGTGAGGACGAGCGGGATCATCGCCATCAAGCTGGACGATGACGACGAGGTCGTGGATACATCGATCACCGATGGCACGAAGGAGATCATACTCGCAACGACGAAAGGTCTTGCCGCGAGGTTCGTCGAGACCGATGTTAGGCCCACTGGCCGCGCGACCTACGGTGTCAGGGGCATCAGGCTGACGAAGGGCGACGATGTCGTCAGCATGGCGGTCGTGGAGCCAAAGGACCAGCTGCTCACGGTCTGCGAGAACGGCTTCGGCAAGCGCTCACTCGTGGAAGACTACAGGAAGATACGCAGAGGCGGCAAAGGCGTCATCACGATCAAGACAGGTGGAAGGAACGGCGATGTCATCTGCGCCATGAAGGTCACGGACGATGAGGAGCTTATAGTCACCAGCGTCAAGGGCATGGTCATCAGGATGCCTGTGAAGGGCATCAGCATCATCGGACGCGCGACCATGGGCGTCACGCTCATGAAGCTGAAGGAGCGGGACAAGGTGACAGCGGTCGCACGCCTCGTCAGGAGCTCAGATGTGGAGAGGGTCGTCGAGGCGGGAAGGACACTGACCAGCTGCCCATCGCCCAACGGCGATGTCGTCGACGAGGACCACGAGGACAAGGAAGAGTCAGAGGAGTCCGAAGAGGGTCCCGAGGACGACAAGGAATAGGCCCGGGACCCGACTGACTGGCCGCGATTTCAGAAGTGATAACGGCTCGCAAAGGTTTAATAGACCTCAACCCATTGAAAAGTGCAGGCGCCTGAACAGCGTCCCCCCATCAGGAGGTCTCAGTCTTGTTCAAGGATTCCATACCAGGCTTAGAAAAGGTTTTCAAGAGCGATATCGACAGGCCGAAGGTCATCCTAGTCACCGGTCCTCCGGGCTCGATGAAGACCACATTCTGCTACTCGCTGATGTCCAACTATCTCAAGGATAAGAACGAGTTCGGGCTCTACACCACGCTCGAGGAGACGGTCGACAGCCATCTGAAGAACATGGAGAGCATCGGCGCGAAGCTCTCGATGAAGATGCAGATATCCGACCTCACGGACCTCAGGGAGATAGACCAGATCGACGAGGTAATCGGTCAGGAGGCGCAGACGGACTACGTCCTCTTCATCGAGAAGATGATACAACGCTTCAGGAAGACACACGGCGACAAGTTCTCGATATTCGTGCTCGATTCGCTGGGAGCATTGTACTCGCTGATGGAGAACGTCTCGGACATGCGCAAGAAGATGTTCTACTTCTTCAAGATGCTCAGGGACAACAATCTGACTTGCTATGTCATAATGGAACGATCTCTGTCAGGTGAGTCACAGCTCCTCGGGAACGAGGGATTCCTCGCAGATGGAATACTCATGCTCGGTCTCGACAGACAGCGCGGGAAGCTGATGAGGTTCCTGCAGGTCGAGAAGATGAGGGCCGTGGAACACAGCATGGAGAGGCACGCTGTCGAAGTGGGCAAGAACGGGATCCAGGTGCTCGGGCCGCTGCTCACCGCCCCCTGAGCAAAACTTTGTAGTAGTCCGCAGACTATATGTGTGCCCAGACAATCTCGTGCTCGCGCTAGCCGAGCAACAAACCCCCCAAAAGGGATGAATGATGGCGGAAGACCAATCAATCGAAGCGATAATCGAGCAGGCCGTCAAGAGACTCAAGACACAAGAGGCCGAGGCGAGAAAGAAGGAGCTCGAGCTGAAGGTCGAGCGCGAGGCGGTCCAGAAGCAGAAGTCCGAACTTGACGCCCTCGAGCAGAGGCTGCGCGAGAAAGAGGACGCGATCAGGGTCAAGGAATCAACATACGATCAGCGTGGTGGAGAACTCAAGATACTCGAGGCTTCCATACAGGAGCGTGTGAGCCAGGTCGAGGCCAGGGCCGCAGAAATATCGAAGATCGAAGCAGGTGCCAAGGCTGCGATGAACAGCGCCGAGGCGAGAGAGAAGGACGCATCCGACCGTCTCAAAGAAGTCGACAGTTACCAGGCCGGGATCGCGGAGAAACGCAAGAAGCTCGTCGACAGGGAAGAGATGCTGAAGCGGTCCGAAGAGGAGATCCAGAGGATCCTCGAGCAGATGACATCGAGGAGGGATGCGCTCGTCGTGAGGGAACGCGCGCTCGCGGAGGAAGAGGCATCTCTGAGGCACGACAGGGACAGGCTTTCCGAGGACGCCCGAAAGCTCCTGGACAAGCAGAAGGACATGATCTCGAAGGGCGTGGCCACGCCGAGGACCGAGGCAGAGGGCGAAACGACCACTTCGTTGAGCGAGGATGAGATGCTCTGCCCTGGTTGCCGGACCGTCATAAGCAAAGATGCTATCATGTGCTACGCCTGCGGTCAGAAGATCAGAGACGAGGACATGGGGGAATCGGAGCAGGCCGAAGATCAGGCAGCATCTGATGAGGAGATCCCGTGCCCCAACTGCAAGACCATGGTGAGCAGGGACGCCCTGATGTGCTACGCCTGCGGCGTGAACATCAAGGACGCCTTGGCGAAGCTCGAGACGAAGATCGAATCGAGGGATGCGGAGAAGGCAGGCGTGTTGCGCAGACCGCAGATTTTTGTCAAGAAGATTGTGAAGAAGAAAGTGACATAGCCAGATAGCCGCCAAAAGCCTTCTTCGCAATGAGAATGCGGTAAATACATTTTTATATGGATGAATTGCTTACTTCTTCCGCAGTACCCAGCTTATCTGGGCGGGTGAACTTATGAAAGGCAAAGCTGACAAGCTCGTTGCCAATAGAACTCTGAGTGCATTGGTCGTGTTGTGTGTTATGTTGTCCGCATTCGCGGGCTTCATGTTCTTGGTCAAGCCAAGCTCGACCAAGGCCGCTTCCATTGGCGACCTGAACATCGTCGGAACGAGATACACAATAGAGAACATCTTCCAACCAGTGGACGGCAACGTCACGATCGGTGCAGGCGGAGAGCTATTCATCAAGGATGCCACCCTCGCGATAGTCAGCGTCAGCACCAATGATCCTTATCACAAGCATTTCATCACAGTCTCAGCTGGCGGAAAACTCACACTGGAGCATTCAACGATTACAACATACCTCGACCAGCTGTCATCTTGGCCTTTCCTCACCCTGACTGTCACCGGGGCTAACTCGGTGATGACTGCGACGGCAGGCTCGGTTCTGATGTTCCCGGGAGAGCTTAAGATCAGCACCAGTGCGCTGGTATCACTGCATGAGACGACCGTCACGGCTCATCCGGATGACGCAATCAGCCAATATTATGCGAGCACGTCTACCGCTACGGGAGACAGGGCTAATGACGGCCCCAGTATTAGCTTAACCAACAATGCCCGACTCTCGATATTCGATTCGTCGCTCAAGAGTCTGCCAGAGTTCTCCGTAGCTGGCGACTTGGCAAAAAACCTAGTGCTGAGCGGCAACTCCAACTTCCTATCTGTCAACAGCTACGTTGGAGTTGACTATGTCCCGGCTAGCCCGAGCACACACAACGTTTTGTCTCTTAGTGATTCTCATGCTTTTCTCTACGGGACCGTTCTCGACGATAGGTATGCAGGTTCTGACAGACTGGACCCAATTGTGGTTCTGACATCCACATCCAACGCTACAGTGTATAGATGGGTGAACGTCACGGTGGGAGACGAATACGGCGTTCCAATCTCGAATGCAAAGATAAAAGCAGTATACACGGGATCCTCGAGTCTGCAGGGACAGACTGCGAAGTACTATACTGCCAGCGGCGTAACTATCGTGCCACCTGCAGAGGTACTTGACTATCTGGGTGTTACTGGCGCCAATTTCAACGTGACGAAATCCGACGGAAAGGCTGTTGTGCCGTACATGAGCGACATAATCACGTACGACGGCACTGTAACGGTCTCTCAGTTTGTCGGCTCGTACTTGATGAATGGCAGCGCGACGATCGGGCCGACTGTATACAGCTCTGTATCCTCGTTTGCATTCCCTTCGCCATATCCTGCGATGAGTCCGCTCGACCGGTATTACTCCCAAACAGTGAGAATTGAAGGGGTGTCTGCTCAGAGCCCGGACCCATCAAGATGGCTTGTGGTTCCTCTGTCGCCTGGGAATCCATCTCTCGAAATCAGCAACATGACCTTCTACCACTCTGGCGATGTGATTGTCGCTGCGGATGGGACGCTGAGATTCTACAATGCTGAATTCCAGATGATTCAGACTTCGCCAAATCAGAGAACAATCTACGTTGACAACACAACTGGACACCCAGCGATGCTTGTCTTCGAGAAGTCAAAGATGGTCAGCCCCCTCCCGATTAACATCACTGTCCAGGGACACGCTGTCCTCAAGATCATGAACAGTACTCTCGAAGGAGTCAACATCATCGCCCGTGAGAACTCCAAGGTCATACTCATCAACGCGACCATGGACGGCAAGCTATCGACTGCGTGGGACGCCGCAGCCGAGGTGATCGTCAAGGATTCCACTCTGGTTCAGGCTCCGCTCTTGTCGGGCGACAGCAGAGGGCATTTCACCAACTTGAGCATTCCATCAGTGGTAGTTGAGAGGAACGCGTTGGCCTTCATCTACAGGTGGATCCATGTGACGGTTCTCGACGCCGCTGGGAAACCGCTTCCGGGTGCTACTGTGACCACTCACTCGTATCCCGTTTGGATCCCAGGGATTCAAAACGGATCAGCGGTGTCTAGCGAAGCGTCTGACTCCTTGGGCGTCGCGAAGGTGAACTCGCTCGCTTCGATCCTCACCTCCGCCGGTCCGCCATATCGCTATGTGGGCAACTACATGGTGAGCGCGAACTACATGACCTATTGGTCGACTGAGAACATCTCCGTGGGAGTTCTGCCGTACTCGGAACCGCTCGGGAAGAATGCGACCTATGCGATCATGTCGATAACCGGCACGCCTCCGAATCTTGTGCTTCCGAATCTGACCGTACATCAGACTTGGGCGCCTCCGTATCCAGTCTGGGCGACTCTGACAACCTCGAGGCTCGGCGATCAGAACCCGTTGCCAGGGGAGAATGTCACCGTGCACGCCACGATATACAACGACGGTGTCTCATATGCATACAATGTGCGAGTCAACTTCTATGACCAAGAGGTCAATTCGACTGCTCCTGATGAGTCGCGACTCTTCGGGACAGCTGTCATCCCCATGATCAGACCCGCCGGGGCACACGCTGATGTTCAGGTCTATTGGATCGCAGCTGGCATCGTCTCTCCGAGCGAACACACGCTGATCGTCAAAGTTGATCCGGATAACACGGTAGTGGAGCTCGACGACCCAGCCGTTACGCTTGGCTACGGCTTCTTGACCGTTCAGAGCCTTCCGGACCTCTATTTGTTCGCGGGACCAGAGGGCGCTCGTGAGATAACCTGCTCGGCGACTACCATTGTCGTGAACTCTACGGTCACCCTTTCTGCTAGGATCCACAACCTCGGCACTCTTTCGGTGTCTAGCATCCCGGTGGATTTCTATGATGGCAGTACGCTCATCGACAGTACGACGGTTTCCGTGTCCGCAGGAGGCCAGGGGCAGGCCTCGGTGTTTTGGACGCCTACGATGCCAGCGCCGGTCCATTCGATTCGAGTGGAGGTGAATGCATTGCGGAGCGTTGTTGAATTGGACTACTCCAACAACGTGGCAATTGTGCCGTTCGAGGTCCTCGACTACCCGGACCTTGACCTGTCCGCGATGTCAGTCACGCCTTCAGGCGCTGCTCCTGGTGGCGACTCCGTTGTTGTTACAGCTATTCTGAAGAACCTGGAAAGGGCACCTGTGTCGAGCCCGTCAGGTGTGCTCTGGGTTGACTACGCCTCCGAGAGGATAACCGTTCAGTGGAGTCTAGCCGGGGCGACACTGACCGATCTCAGCGGCAGTGTCCAGATCAGTGCGATGTTCACCGCTCCGATTCTGACTGTCAGGACGGATGCTACGCTGACATTGATGGCCAACCCCGATCACACTCCAGTCGAGAAGACATATGCCAACAACATGCTCTCGACAGCAATAGCCTTCTTGGACGTGAGGCCAGACCTGTCGGTCGTAGTATCGGATACCGTCAAGGACATCTATGTTCAAAGGGGCACTCAGAACGTGACTGGTGAGATGTTCGGTCGTGCGCTGACTGTCAACGTCATCATCCACAACCTGGGCGGCAGCAATGCGACCAGCGTGGATGTGGACATAGGCGTGCGGAACGCTGCGAACACCTACAACATCACTCTGCTGCGGAAAGCGGACTACAATGTGTCGTCCAATGCGACGGCCAATACACTGAAGATCGCCGTCCCGTGGACGATGAACCTGAGTGCTCTAGGTGGTGCGTTTCAGATATGGGTCTGGGTCGACGAACTGAAAGTGATTGCGGAACCGGATGAGACCAACAACTTCGCTTACCTGAACTTCACAGTGGTGCCGCTCGACTCTTTTGTGACCATCATCACCGATGCGTCCGAGTACATGGCCGGCGACATGATGCTGATAAGCGCCACAGTAGTGTACAATCACACGAGCGATCCAGTCAAGGGCCTTCCCGGTATCGTGTTCTGGCTCATGGACTCTTCCACGAAGCAAGTGATTGCGAATTCCAACAGCTCGGCGTATACGACTGACCCAGACGGATTCATCACCGTCCTGCTGAGGATACCTACCAATCTTCCCCCTGGCTCGTACCAGGTGCGCGCGGTCATAGGCACGCAGAGCCACGCCAGCGAAGCCACAGTCTACGTCAGTGCTGCCGTGGAGGGCGGCCTGTTCCCGCTCTGGGTCTGGATATTGATAATCGTGGCCGTCGTAGGTGTGGTTGCAGGCTTCTTCGCGTACACCTACATCTACGGGTTGGGCAAGCTGGTCGAGTGCGGCGAGTGCGGCGCATTCATACCCGCTGCTAGCAAGAGATGCCCGAAGTGTGGAGTCGAGTTCGAGGCCGGTACCATGAAGTGCTCGGAGTGCGGCGCATGGATACCTGCTGAGTCCGCGGAGTGCTCGAACTGCGGTGTGAAGTTCGTCGGCGAGGCCGAGGAGGAAGCGGATTACACGGAGCGCATGAGGAAGGAGTACGACGACATGGTCTCCAAGTACCGCGAGCTCGCCAAGCCGGAGCTGGGCAAGAAGTTCAGCGAGAAGGCGTTCGATGCCTGGTGGATGGCGCAGCCCGGATACATCTCCTTCGAGGACTGGCTCGCCAAGGAAGAGGAGAAGAAGAAGGAAGGCCCGATCCCGTGCCCGGTCTGCGGCACGCTGAACCCGAAGGAGGCCACTGTGTGCCACAAGTGCGGCACCGTGTTCGGGGCCGCGAAGACAACCCTGGTCGAGAAGAAGGGTCCGCCGCCCGCAGCTCCGCCAGCAGAGGGAGGAACCCCGCCAGCGGAGGAGAAGCCAGCTCAGGCAGGGGCGGTTCCCCTGGTCGTAGCCCCGAGGATGGTCATCAGAAGGCCGATCGACCGCAAGGTAGTGCCCAAGAAGATCATCAAGACGCCTTTGGGCACCGAGGAGAGAGGGAGCGAAGAGAAGGAAGAAGACAACCAGTAGACCCCCCTACCCTCAAACCCCAGAAAACCATTTTCCATGTTTTCCATTTCTCTCTTTGAGTGGCATTCCCCAGCATCACTCGGAGAGTAGAATATGGAGGATTGCCATGCGTGAACCTCGTGGGGACACGCATGCAAAGAAACCAAGTTGTAAGAACCATGCTTGATCATAGGTCAGTGAGGAAGTACCTGCGGAAGGCGCCGTCCGACGAGGTCGTTGGGACGGTCGTCAGGGCAGGCCAGCAGGCACCGTTTGCGTCGCAGATGTACAGCGTCCTGTTATCGAGGAACGCTTCGCGGAACCCTTTCAGAGCCCCTCTGCTCTTCACGATATGCGTCGACTCGCATAAGTTCGAGACGATCATGGCCAGGAGAGGGTGGAAAATGGTCACGAACGACCTGACGCTCCTGTTCTTCGGGATCGAAGATGCCTCTTTGATGGCCGAGAACATGGTCGTAGCCGGCAGGAGCCTGGGCCTGGGGAGTTGCTTCCTGGGATTCGCAATGTACCAGGCAGACAAGATCGCAAAGCAGTACGAGCTACCAAAGAGGGTCTTCCCGCTCGTGCAGCTGGCGATGGGCTACCCCGCCGAGGACCCACCGCCCAGGCCGCGGTATCCGATGGAATTCACCCTGTTCGAGGACAGGTATCCTGAGCTGAGTGATGGTATGATCACGAGGGCCATGAATCAGATGGATGAAGGCTACCTTGCGCAAGACTACTACCGCAGGAACAAGGCGAAGCTCGGTCTGGAGAGAGGTCGAAGAGAGACATATGACTACGGATCCTATAGCTGGACGGAGCACATCTGCAGGAAATGGGGTCAGTGGCATCCAAGATCGACTGAGTTGGTGAAGCAGCTAGAGCTTCGTGGTTTCAAGATCAGGTGATATTGGTTCAGATCGGGATGATGTGGCCTAACGAGTGAATATGATTCGAAGATTCGGCAGCCTCAGATCTTCTCCGCACCCTCGGCCAGCTTCGCCCGGACCTCTCTCATGACCTTCTCGGGGTCCTTGTAGTAGGCCGAGATGATAGTGGCGACCTTGCGATGGCTGTCCATGCCGATCTTCTTCATGTACTCGAGGATGTCTACGCGCCTCTTGATCTCCCTCTCCATCTCCCTGGGAGACCAGTTCCTGGCCATCCTAACCTTCTCGTACACGTAGCTGTGACCGCTGTAGTTGAACGTGTCATCTGCGGGGTTCCATGTGTATACAGAGTTGGTGATCAGCTCGTTCGTCTCGGGGTCGATGCCGACGATCTCCGTGAGCGACTTCACGCGTCTGGTCATCTTCGTGCCCACCTTGACTTGCGCCTGGAGCATCACCACGTTGAGCGCGGTTATCAGTGCCCTGGGCAGGTTGATCGGATCGTTCTCCATCCTGTGGACCATGGCTTGGACGTCCTCTGCGTGGAATGTCGAATAGCATGTCTTGCCCGTGGCCATGGCTTGGAACACGACATACGCTTCCTTGCCTCTGACCTCACCCACCATCAAGTATTGGGGTCTCTGCCTCATGGCGGATGTGAGCAGGTCGAACATGTCTATCTCGCCCGCGGCTCGGCCGGTGTAGACGTTCTTCCCACCGAACCCCTCTCTTGTGAGGCCTGGGACCCAGTTCTCGTGTGGCAGGTTCAGCTCCCTGGTGTCTTCTATCGAGACGATCTTCATCTGCGGCGGGATGAAAAGCAGTACTGCGTTGAGCGTTGTGGTTTTGCCGCTAGCCGTACCACCGCACACTAGCATGGACTGACCGTGTTCGATCGAGAGCCAAAGGTACGCCATCATCTCCGTGCTCATCGTCTTGAACTTCAGCAGGTCTAGAGGCGTGAAGGGGTTCTCCTTGAACCGCCTGATTGTGAAGGAGGAGCCTCTCTTGGTCACATGCTTGCCGAGGGTGGCCTGCAACCTCGAACCGTCCGGGATGGTCGCGTCTAGCATAGGGCTCGCGACCGAGATGTGCTTGCCGCATTTCTGCGCCAGCCACACGACATATCCATCAAGCTCGGGCTCCTTATCGAATCTGAGGTTGGACCTGATCGAGCCGTATTTCCTGTGATAGATGTAGAATGGTACTCCTACGCCATCGCAGGAGCAGTCCTCGACGTTCGGGTCGTGCATCATCACGTTGATGACGCCATAGCCTACGAAATCCCTGAGGACATAGTATATGACCTTCTCCTTCGAGATCGGGTGGAGCGTGATGCCAAGCTGGACCATCAGTCGCTCGGCTATGTGTCTTAGGGTTTTCTCCTTCTCATCGGCCTTGCTCTCGGTCATCCTCTCAACAGAGGCGACGAGCGTCTCTTTGAGGAGTGAAAGCACATCTTTCTCATCTTCCAGGAGCTTCGGCTCGATTACTTCGTAGAGGTACTCGTTGGTCTTGTTGTCGTACTTGATCCTGACATACGTGTAGTTTTGCTTTATCGGGAGCAACTCGACTTCATCGATGTTGGGCTCGGATATCTTCGGGATGTCGGTGATCCTCGACATGTCCATGCCGGACTCGCTCTTCGAGAGCGTGACGAGCATCGGCTTGGGCTTCAGCTTGAGAAGGAAGTTGTAGTATGCGGACATGAATCCTGGCCCTTTCTTCTTCTCCTCCTTCTCGGGCTCCTCCGCACCGGCCTCGGCCGGCATCTTAGGTTGCGCTGTCTCTGTCATCTTGATCACCCTATCAGCCTGAGCGAGATGAAGCCCGCCACCAGCATGATGAAGCTGTGCTTCATCCCCATCGGTATGCTTCCGTTCGAGATCACTCCCGCAAGCAGTCCGTCACCGATTGCGTGAACGACGACCGAAAGCAGGAATATGAACGAGATCGTTGGTATGATGTCGACCTGGATGCTGACGCCAGGTATCTCGCCGACTCCCTGCTTCGCCGCGGCCTCGCTGACCTGCCTGCCGGCCATCTCCATCTTCGGCAGGAACTGTCCCTGCAGAATCAGGATCGTGGCGATGAACACGAAGAATGAGATGTACACGACCAGGACATATGTCTGCATGGTGACCGCTCTCTCCTCCTGCGTAAGGATGGTCTCCTTGGCGTCGTGCGAGACCATGCCCAGCACGTCCGCGACGTTCCCTCCGGCATCGTTTGCCTTCATGATGATCAAGGCCATTCTGTTGACGAGAGGAGTCTTTACCCTCTCGGAGAACAGCTTAATCGCCTCAGATGCGGGGACGCCCCATTCGATCTGTGCGGACATCTTCTTGATCTCTGGAGTCAGCCTGCCATATCTGCCCGACGAAGCGATCACTATCGCATCTGCCAGTGTCATGCCGAACCTTCCAGCTTCAGCGACGTCTCTCAGGAAATCGGGCAGTCTGGTCTCGATCTCCCTTATCTGCTTCTGCTTCTTGCTGACGTAGAATCCGTACGGGCCGATCAGGGCCAGTGCCGCGAAGATAGCATAGTCGACTGGCTCCAAAGGCAGGTTGACGCTTCTGATACCGTCTAGGATCGCCATGAATATGAACACGGCCATGATACCGATTGATGCGCCAAGCAGCCTTTTCGTCAGGTCAACTTTCTCGGTTGCGAGTATCCTCTTGAGCGCCTTCTCCCTTTCCTGGTCGCTCTTCGGTTTCGGAGGCATCTACATCGCACTCTCCTTTGACATGTTCCAGATGACGAATATGAACCCGAATTGGGAGATTGGAATCATCCCCAGAACGACTACGTAGAGCATCATCACCATGAACGCAGGGTCGCTGCCACCGACTATCGCCATGATGGCCATGATGAGCACAAGGAACAGGGGGAATGCGACCACGACTGTGACGAACGACTCTGCTAGCATACCCAGAGTCTCCATCTGGGACTTGAGTTCCAGCTTGTTCTCCTTCTGGTACTCATCCGCCTTCAGCAGGAAATACGGTTTCAGCTGGCCGCCTGAGGTGGAAGTCGTTATGACCCCTTGAAGGAAGTCCTGGAACTTCGAGGACGGCGATCTCCTCGCGGCCTTCCTGATAGCCGTCAGGATATCGGACCCGAGAAGTTCCGTGTCCCTCGTTATCCACGCCGCCTCCTGGGATATCTCCCCGTAGACCTTCTGTCTGGAGAGCTCCTTGAATATTACATCTATGTTGACATCCGCTGAAGCCATCGCCGATATGAAGCTCATCGCTGCGGCGATCCTCTTCTCGATGTCCCTGCCACGTCCCTTCGCCTTTGAGCCGGGCGTGCCCAACAGCAGGAAGTAGGCCATGACAGGCAGCAGACCGATGGAAGCGCCTGCCACGAATATTCTGAGTATCAGCGAGACACCCATCACACCGAATATGACAACGCCAACCACGACGCCGACCACGACACCCACGATGGCCGCAACCAGCGTTGCCATGTACACATAGGCGAGGTACTCTTCCGGCCTTATTTTCATGTGCGCCTTCAGGAGCGAATCGTCGAGTTGCTGCAGAATTGCCGTTTTGGTCTTAGCTTTCCTGCCCATCATCCTCCACGCTAGGTCCTGGAACGGCGAGAGCTTGATGTATTCGGGTACTGCACCCTTCAGAAGCCTGACCGCGTGAGGCCCGAGGGTCTCACCTGGGGCAGTGACCTTCGTCTTGAGGTACTGCGCCCTCTTCCCCTCGACTCGTCTGAAGTCGTCTGCTATCTCAGGCAGCGACCTCACCTCCGGGCGTTACTGTCTGGCCGGGCTTTCCGGCGGCGCCGTAGAGCTCCTTCCTGACCATTTCGGATGCGACTTTCGGATCCTTGTAGTAATCCCTTATGAGTCCCCAGATCTCCCTGTGGTCTGCGATGTCCTTGGAGACCATGTACTTCACAATGTCGACCCTCCTCTCGAACTCCTGCAGGAGTTCTTCGTGGGTCAGGTTCTTCATCTCCATGATCTTGTCGAACAGGAAGCTGTGGCCTTTGTAAATGAACTTGTCAGTAGCCTGGTCCCACTCGTATACGGTGTTGCTGATGAGTTCGTTCGTCTCTGGTTCGAACCCGACGATCTCTATCAGCTGCTTGATTCTTCGGACCATGTCCATCCCGACCCTGGCGTGCGTCTGGATGATGACGTTCCTCAGCGCTGTGAGCAGTATCCTGGGGCAGTTGATGGGCGGATTCTCAAGTCTGTTGACCATGCCCTTGACGCTGTCTGCGTGCATGGTCGAGAACGTGGTGTGGCCAGTGGCCATCGCCTGGAACATCGTGTAGGTCTCCTTGCCTCTGACCTCACCGACGATGATGTAGTTCGGCCTCTGTCTCATGGCAGCTCTGACGAGATCGTACATGTCTATCTCGCCCGCAGCCTTGCCATCGACTCCTCGCTCCCCGACGCCTGATCTCGTGGTACCTGGTATCCAGTTCTCGTGTGGCAGGTTGATCTCTCTTGTGTCCTCCATCGTGACTACTTTGGCACCAGGAGGTATGAACAACGACATCGCGTTCAGCGTGGCGGTCTTGCCGCTCGCCGATCCTCCACATATGATCGTGGACTCACCGTGCTCCACGCTCAGCCACAGATATGCCACAATCTCCGGGGAGGCCGTGCCGTACTTGATGAGTTCTACTGGCGTGAACGGCTTCTCCTTAAACCGCCTGACAGTGAATGAAGCTCCTCTCGTCGTGACTTCTCTTGCATATGTCGCTTGTAATCTGTGACCTTCAGGAGTGGTGCCGTCGAGTATCGGGTTCGAGACCGACAGCTGCTTGCCGCATCTCTGGCCCAGGTTGATGACGAATGAGTTCAGTACGTTCTCGTCCGCGAACTGGATATTCGTCTTGATGGACTCGAACTTGCCGTGGAAAACGAAAAGGGGAATGCCCACACCGTCGCAAGATACGTCTTCGATGTGCTTGTCGTTCATCAGAGCGTCGATCGCACCGTACCCGACAAAGTCCCTAGAAATAAAGTAGGTGACCTTGTCCTTCGAAACCGGCTCTATGCTCATGCCCCTGGACTTGATGAAGCTGTCGACGCTCTTCTCAAGGTATGTCTTCTTGTCCATAACGTTCAGCTTGTCCCATTCGTATTCGAGGGTCTTCTCCAGCGTTTCCTTGATGAGGGTCAGGAGCTCCTCTTCGTCCTCTGTCAGTGTGGGTTCGATGACGTTGAGAACGTATTCGCTGGTGGCGCTGTTGTAGGTGGCCCTGATGTAGCTGAAAGGTTCGACGACGCCGTAGAACCCCATCTCCTGGATGTTCGGGTCTGTGATCGGTGGAACTGCGGTGTAGATGGACCCGCGTCCGTGGCTCCAGTCACGCTTCCTAGCAGCAGCTCCCCTAGCCGATTTCACGTCCAGAGGGCTGGACTTGAGCCTGCTAATCGCGCCTACCCATCCATGGTATAGTCTCGTTCCGATCGGCATCTTGGGAGCTTTGATCTCAACTTCGTGCTTCACTTTCGTCTCAGCTTCGGCCATTCTGATACCTCCTAGAGTCCGAGCTCCCCGATCGTCAAGGCGACAGTTGCCCTCGTGTAATCGACGGTCATAACGCTTTCTATCGTCACTATGACCGTGTAGTAGTTGCGCGTCTTGTCAGCGAATGGGTTCAGTATCGCGTGAATGGTGTATCCGTGTCCGTAGGTCATCCCCGCAGTGCCGTTCAGGGTGCTGTTGAAGAATCGCTCCCATGCCTTGCCGTGAGTCGAGTTGAATATGATGCTGAAAGAGGGTCCAGCAGAGTTCTGATAGGTCTTCGTGTCAGCAAATTGCAGCTTTGCAGACACTCCCTTGGAGCCAGTGCCCCCGATTGTTACATTCGAACCCTGCAAGGACACCTGAGTGATCTGCAGGATTCTGTTCGGAGCCCCTGTCGTACCAAGGTTCTTGACGAGGAACTGCGGTCCAGCGATGACAAACTCACCATCTGTCTGGTTGAGGATGACTGCGCCGTTCTCGTAGATTATGTGCTGTTCGACAAAGTATCGGTTCGGGCACCAGAGGTCCAAGCTTCCTCCGGTCTTGCCGTCGTTGGTTGGGCCAAGCGGATTCGAAACGCCCGCATACGTGACATTGAACGTAGGGCGAGTGTTGATTCCGTCGGGCAGGAACCGCAGTATCCCAGCAGTGGCTGAAGCGAAAACGGGTATACTGGCAGAGCTCAGAGTGATTGGCACGAACACCGGTGTCGGAGCGATTCTGCTGTTCGCGCTGTTGGATATCGCTATGTCGATCGATGATTTGAGTGTCGTGAACTGTTGAACAACCTGCGACATGTGTGTGCTCTCGTTGTCGCTCATCCAAACGGGTACGAACTGATTCGTGAACATCCCAAAGGCCGTGAGGAAGACAAGCAACGACATGATCGTTCCGATCGTCGCCGCAACGCCCTCGTCGTCCCATCGCGGTGATTTACTGATTCGGCTGACGGTCGAGTGTGCACAATAGTTCACGAGCTGGGGGGACAAATTCATCCTACCACCAAACGGGGTTTTCGAAGTAACCTAATCAGCGTCTGGAACATATTTAATACTGTCGTTTCTGGTATCGTGAAAAAAAGGGTTGTGGATTGGGGGAAAATCGCAGTTGGAAACTTGCGTCGAAACGCAATTCTCTCAGCCTATCGTGATTCATCCGCAAATGCTGCGCACGTTCCACAGCGTTCGAGAAGTCCTGTTCGCCAAGGTTTAATATAGGATTATGCGTAACTGCCCATCTGCTCCGGTACGCCGTGGTAACTCAGCTGGGAGAGTGCAAGACTGAAGATCTTGAAGTCGCCGGTTCAAGTCCGGCCCGCGGCACCA
>Ga0315291_10000279_pt1 | contig 65796 bp, 65 predicted proteins | sample YL17G12_20_MG_FD_203070 | JGI IMG/M metagenome (GOLD analysis project Ga0315291, IMG submission 203070) | Sediment microbial communities from Yellowstone Lake, YNP, Wyoming, USA - YL17G12_20 | ecosystem: Environmental > Aquatic > Freshwater > Lake > Sediment | place: USA: Wyoming | collected... | reverse complement strand
GCTCGTTTTATTACAATGGGGGAGAATAATGTAAAGCTATCACTAATTCTTGATAAGATTCGAGATGAGGAGCCGGAATGCCAGCTATCAGAGGGCGAGGTTATCGAAATGTTAAAGGAGACGTTTTCAAAGTCAAACCCAGATCGACATCCAGATGAACTTTTGAAAGAGCTTGGCAAGAACGGTTATTTACAATCATTATTTGTTGGAGTTAGAGATTCACACGTATTAGGTTATTTGGCACAACACGCAACCATTATTGATTAAACAAAAAGAGGTGATTTATTATGAATGATTTTCCAAGTAAGTTTCTTAAGATATTAGAAAAATTTGCGTCAGAGTTTGTGGAAAGCGCAAACGGAAAGACTGATGAAGAAATACGTAAAGCAATTTTATCATCAGAAGCTTCAATTTATGACATTGAACAGGCCAAGGATGAAGACGCTAAGTTAAACGGGTGTAAGGACCTGCTAAAAGAGCTTTCTGCACCGTATCGTGAAAGTAAGTCCGCTGAGACCGCTAAAATTAAATATTGTGTATATTTACTTGAATCTAGGGGATCGCCAATCAATAAACGATAAAAAGATAATAATATCATGAAGATAGAACGCTTTACCGCCTCAAATAGTTGCTCTAAATGCGGCGGCAGTGCCCTTATGTTTATACTTGATTGCTCTGTCACAAGGGATTTTCTTGTATTTTTTGTAGCAAACGGTTATAGAGAGCTGGTTCAATATACTGCTGCTGGTATCTTATATGTTGAAAGTGATGGGTTGATAGTGCATGGAACATTTGGCTCTAATAAATTGCAAATAAAATGCAAAAAACCAAATTGTAATGATTTGCTTAATGATTTAGAAAAATTATTACAACAAACGGGGTAATTGACAATGGCATCTGATAATCTTTATCGCTCTACAATTAAGATGTCGCAGAACCATTCGTATATATCAACGACGTATCATGAAAGTGGGCACGTAGTAATTGGGCTTCTGATGTACATGAGGGTATCAAATGTTTTTGTTGTTAAAGATAGATTGATTAGCGGAGCAACTCATTATGAAGTTATAGAGCAAGAGCAATCAAAAAACATTGACATTTCTGAGTATCTTGCAAAATCAGATATATTTTTAAGCTATGCAGGCTATATCGCAGAGAAAAAATTATATAAAGATATTACTGGGTCAAATGTTTTTCCGAAAGTGTTAAAAAACGGGATAGAACAAGATTTATCGCAAGCACACACCATTATTATTTCAAATAATATGGCTCCTCCGGGCAAAAAGAGATATCAATTCAAAAAACGAATGATGAATAAAACTGCCGGAATATTAGAAAAGCACTGGGACGTAGTTAAAATTGTAGCGCACGAATTATTTGAAAATAAAAAATTGAGCTATGAAGAGTTAAAAAAAGTAATTTGCAGAAAAACTCATAATAAAAAGTTTTGGAAGAAGCAGTTTGCATATATTCAAAAATTCAATAAAAATAAACAGCTTGATGCAAAAGACATTAAACTATTAATTAATTCAACGCTCTGAACTCCATTATACGACAATCATGAAAAATAACTCGGCTAGTTATTATGAGCGCAATAGGCACAAAATATTAGCAAAAAAGAAAGCTTATTATCTAAAAAATAAAGAAAGAATAGCAAGATATAAAAACGAGCTTTATTCGAAAAATAAAAATTTAATTTGCGAGTATAATAAAAACTATTATGGAAACAATAAGCGCAGCATTTTAGATAATAATAAAAAATATTATAACGATAATAAAGCCGCAGTAGATCGATATAGAAAAAACTATATAGCAGATAACAAAGAGGATGTTGCTGCAAAAAATAAAATATATTGTTTGAATAATAAAGAAAAAATTCTAAATGCTAAACGAGCTTATCGCATCAAAAATAAAGTTTTAATAAATAAAAAGAACAATATGTATGTGATGAGACGAAAATCCGAAGATATTGGGTTTAGGTTAAGAAAAAATATAAGCAGAGCAATTAGTTTTTATTTAGTGAGCAATAAAGGGTCTAAAAATGGACAATCTATATTGCCATCAATACAATATTCAATTCATGATCTTAAAATATATCTTGAGTCTTTGTTTGAGTCGTGGATGAATTGGTCAAATTACGGTTCTTATAAATTAATTTCATGGTTAGATAATGACTCGTCGACCTGGATTTGGCAAATAGATCATATAGTTCCACAAAGTAGTTTTAATTTCACTTCCATGCAAGATGATGATTTTAAAAAATGTTGGGCTCTTGAAAACCTTCGACCGTACTCTGCAAAACAAAATATTTTAGATGGCGATCGAAGATTAATAAATAAATTGACTTCCGATATATCATAATTACAATAAGTAAACCAAGTTCCCTGGCTGGCTGCACGTAATTCTTGTATTAGGATTACAGAGATTTTAATATCCGGTTGCAATACGTGCCATATCTTAAACAAGAGGATATTTCCATGATTGATTTTGTAAGCCTTCATAACCATTCTAGCTTTTCAATCTTAGATGCATTAAGCTCGCCAAAAGATTTATTTTATAGGGCAAAGGAGCTTGGCCAGTCTGCTTTAGCAATAACAGATCATGGGACATTTTCGGCTGCGTTAGACAGTCTTAAAGCTTCTCGAGAGACCGGCGTAAAACTAATTATTGGCTGCGAATATTATTTTCAAGATGATGCTACAAATCGTGATGGTAAAATGCGCCACGTTATTCTTTTAGCTAAAAATGCTATTGGATATAAAAATATATTAACAATTAATTATAAAGGGTTTGATAATAGAGTTAATTTTGGAAATAAAGTATACTCTGTCATTGATTGGAAACTTTTAGAGAAATATAATGACGGAGTTATTTGTCTAACGGCTTGTTCAAATGGTATAATTGGACAGCTGCTTATGAAACAGCAATTTGATCGTGCTGATGAAACTGCAATTAAACTTAAATCTATATTTGGTGAAGATTTGGGGTTTGAAATTCAGGCTAATAATATGAAAAGATTAGCGAATTTGCATCATGACGAGTTAAATCAAATTCATGTTAATAATCAAATTATAAAACTGGCTAACAAGCATAATATTAAGATTGTACCAACGACCAATACACATTATGCAAAAAAGGAACAGGCCGAAATTCATGATGCTTTACTGGCAATTGGATCTCATCAATCAATTTTTTCCAATTTTAGATTAAAATACCCGGTTCATGATTTTTATCTTAAGACGGGAGAGGAGATGGTTTCTTTTTTCGAAAGAAATCTTGGCGAAGAATTTGCTAAAGAATTGTGCGCAAATACAATTTATTTTGCTGATAAATGTGAAATGCCAGACTGGATTGAGCCTAAATTTTCAAACCCATCTGGAAAAGAATTGCCAATATTTCCGGTTAAAGATGAAAAGGATTATCAGCGTTTCGTACAGTGGTCAAATAATTATGAATTAAAAGATATCGGAGAGGATAATTTATATTTACGATTTAAGTGTGAAAGTGCATTGATTAATGGTAATTATGATGAAACATACAAGGCAAGATATTTAGAGGAAATAGAAGTATTAGAACACCACGGATTTTCAAGTTATATGCTTATTGTCGCTGATTATATAAATTGGGCGAAAAAGAGCGGCATTTCTGTTGGCCCAGGTCGTGGCTGTTTAACTGGAGACACTTTAGTTTATACCGATAATGGTATTAAAGAATTGAAAAATATTCTCGTTGGAGATTATGTATATACGCACACCGGATGTAAAGAAAAAGTAATAAATAAATTTAGATTTAATATTGAAAATGAAAAGTTAATAAGACTAAAAACCGATCATTCATTTAATAAAATTTCAATGACATCTGATCATAAAGTTTTTGCATCTAAAAACACAAAAGAAGCGCCTAGCTGGGTTCCATGCTCAAAACTATGTATTGGGGATTATGTTTTCACAACTTATCCAATAAATAATAATGCTGATATGACCAAGAAGGTAGATTTAAGCCAATTTAATTGCTTAAATTATCAAGTTGACGAACAGACTATAACATGTAATAGACAAAATATTTCTAATTACTCGATTAGGCAAATTCAACGGTCATGTAATGTTCCATTTGAGTTTATTAGAAAACTAAAAATGGGAATGTGCAGCAATAATCTTAATGGATACAAAGAGAAAGTTGAAGCATATTTACATGAAATAGGTTTAGGCCTAGATAGTTGGAAAATCTTATCTGCGCATAAGCAATATACCATTTCAAGATTTATAGATATAAATGCAGAATTTTTATATTTTATTGGTAGATGGGTAGGGGACGGCTGTTTTATTAAAGACTACGCTGTTAATATTGCTTTTAATTCTAAAGATATTGACGGCATTGCAAGAATAAAAAAATATTTAGAAGGATTAGGCTTTTATGTTCAAAAAAGATTAATTAGTAATGGATCGTGTATTCATTTACAAGTAAATTCACAAATTTTCACTAGATATCTTATGAGTATTTTTGACAAATACCGTAATACGTCTCATACGAAACATTTACCTTGTTTTTATAAAAATTTATCAAATAATCAGCTTAAACATTTATTGCTTGGCGTAAGTCATTCTGACGGAAGTATTAATGTAAACGGAGAGAGAATTAAATCAACATCAAAATCACTGGTCCTTGAATTAAAAGAATCTTTATTATATTTACATGTAGCTTCAGGGGTTCATATAGAAGAGTTCCCTTGTAGAAATGGTAAAATTAATAAAGCGGCCTACGTTTTAAGTTTTAGTGGGTTAAATACAAAGCCTTCTATTAGAAATAGATTATGTACAGGATATTATTCTAGAATATCGGCAATTGAGACGTGCAATGATAATTTTGTTTATGATATAACTGTAAATAATGATCATTCGTATCTAACAACTAATTTTGTAGTACATAACAGTGTAGGAGGGTCATTAATTGCGTTTTTACTTGATATACATAAAGCAGACCCAATTAAGTATAATCTTATTTTCGCAAGATTTCACAATAAAGAGAAATCGACCTTTCCAGATATAGATGTGGATTTTGCTCCGTCAGGAAGAGAAAAAATCCGAAATTACCTATGTCGAAAATATGGGGAAGAGCATGTGGCCCACGTATCAAATGTGAACACTATAACACCAAAAGTTTATGCTCGCGATATAGCTAGAGCCTGTGAATTTGGAGGATCAAAAGAATCGGCCGTTAAAATAGGAACAGATATAGCTGATTCAATATCAAGTGATATAGATTCAATTGGTTCAGCACTGCAAAAATCTCCATTATTTTCCGAATATGCTAACAAATATCAGGAATTAAAGAAATATTCGGAAATTGGTGGTAAGTATAGGGCTTGGTCAACGCACGCAGGGGGCATTGTGGTGTCGAATAGGCCACTGGTTGGGCTTGTGCCGGTTCGAAGAGACAAGGAGGGCGTGTTGGTGCTCGAATATGACAAAGAGCGTGCGGAGGAGAGTGGCCTTGTTAAAATGGATATATTGGGTCTTTCAACTCTTGATACAATTGACAGGACCATGGAATTAATTCAAAAAAATGGGAAAAGTCATAGCTCTGACAATATAGATTATGATAAAAATGATGAAAAGACATATGATTTGATTTCTAGCGGCAATACGTTTTGTGTTTTTCAATTAGGCACATCTGGCGGCACAATAGATTTATGTAAAAAAATAAAACCAAAAAATATTGAAGATATTAGTCACATCAACTCTTTAGCTCGCCCATCATCAAGAGATATAAGGAATGATTTTGTATCTACGAAAGAGGGAAAGCGCCCCGTTATTTTGATGCATCAATCCTTATCGAGAGCGTTTGGATTTACGTATGGATTTGGGCTATATGAGGAGTCATTAATGTATTTAGCACAGGATGTTGCAGGTTGGTCGTTGCATGAAGCAGACCGTCTTAGAAAATTAACAAAGGAAAAGGGGAAAAATCCAAAAAAAGCCTTACAGTGGAGGAGCGAGTTTATATCTGGTGGAGTTAAAAATAATATTTCCGAAGATATTACAAAGAATATATGGGACGAGGTAGTCGAAAAGTTCTCTGGATATGGATTTAATCATTGTATACATTATTTAGAATTAGTTGATATTTTTACTCAAGATGGCACGTTTGTTTGTTCTAAGCAAATAAATCAAGTTGTTGCCGGAGAATATGTAAGATCAAGAGATGAATCTGCAAAACAAGAAATTTTTGTTCAAGTATTAAATGTTATTGATAATGGTCAGGGCCACTTAATTGGCGTTGAGTTGATGTGTGGAACTAAAATCAAATGTACGATAGAGCATAAGTTTAGGGTCGAGGGAACTGGAGACATGCTTCCTTTGCATCAAATCATAAAAGAAGATAAGGTTATTGTTGTAAATCCATATGACAAAGCTCCGTCTCCAATACATTCGCACATTAAATCATACACTATATTAACACAGGAAAGCGTATTTGATTTAGAAGTAGATCATCCAGATCATCAGTTTTACTTAGCCAATGGGATGTTAACATCAAACTCCCACTCGGTTCTTTACTCTATGCTTTCGTATCAAACGGCATATTTAAAAGCGCATTTTCCAGTTGAGTTTCTTTTGGCAAATTTAATTGAAGAGGTTAAATCAAAATCACAAGACGCCCCTAAAAATATAAATAAGATTAAGCAAGAAATTAGAAGGAATAGAATAACTATATTACCACCTGATATTAATGAGTCGGCGCTAAGCTATTCTATGACAACCAACAATAGATTATTAACCGGGTTAGATGCGTTAAAATTTGTTAGTAATGATGCTATTATGGATATTATCAGCAAACGACCATTTGTAAGCTTCTTTGATTTTATGTTACGAGTTGATGCTGGAAAAGTAAGGTCAAATACTATTCAGGCTTTAGCTGCATGTGGATGTTTAGATTCATTTAAAATATCAAGAAAATCAATGCATTTATATTGTTCTGATTATCGCAAAAAACTAACTACTTGGCTGAAAAAGCATGATGTAAATACTGAAACATTTTCATATCCATGGGAAGATAAACAAGAATGGGATATGTCTGAAATATATGCCATGGAACATTTTTATCTTGGAGAAGCTTTTATTTGTAAACCTAATAAAGCATATAAAGATTTTTTTACTGTTACAGATAAATCAAATAATTACTTTACTGTGCAAAATCTAAAAAAAGCTCAAAATAAGGACCGTATTAGATTAGTGAAGGCTATTGTACGAGGTTTATTCTCTTTCAAAATAAAGAAAGAAAAAAGTAAATATTATGGACAGGTTATGATGAAAGTTGATATTGAAGATGTAAATGGAGAAAGGTGTACATTAACAATTTTTCCTGATAGAGTTGAGCGCCTAGAGGATGCAATTAAAAAGGCTAGCAAGAAAAAGGTTGAGTTGGCCGATGGATTCGCTATTAGCTTTTCGGCAACAGCTAATTTATATGAAGATGAAATGGGTTTAATTTTAGACGATGTATATCAAATATTACTACCTCCTCAGCCGCCAGCAGACTTAAAAGCGAAAAAGGTGTCTCTGAAAAATAAAAGTATAATTGATGAATCATTAGAGATATTGCCAAAAGAACAATTATTGGAAGAGGTTCAGAGTGCGCTGGCTGACGAAGGCCTTATTGAAATAGAAAATTAATTATCGTATCGATATATATGGCTATAGAAAGCGAGAATAGTATGAAATGCACTAATTGCACCGCCGAAATTAATCCAAAATGGACTCATGCTGTAAATATGAACCTTTGTCCGTTCTGTGGTAAAGAAATCATGTCATCTGAAATAAAAGATTTATTGTCAGCTTTAACCAGCACAATAGAATCATTATCTTCTTATCCGGAGTATTTAGATGATTGGCTTGGAACCCATGGATATGTAAAACGAGTTTTGGTAAAACAAACCGTTAATCATGGCGTTGCAAAATCTATTTCGCATAATGATCCGGAAATAGAAGGCGAATTTGCTAGTAAAACTGTATCTGTCCATGATCAAGAAAAAACAAATAAGTTTTTTAAGAATGCTAGAGTTGGAGATGTAGTAAATAAAACTCAACATTTAAAAAGCCTAGTTTCTAAAATTAAGTCTAGTGCACCGGAGACGGATACTGTTGATATGGAAAATTTAAACCCGGAAGAAATTGAAGAGTATCAATTAGCTATGTCCGATTATACTGATAATACAATTACATCGGCGCTAAAACAAGATGATTATGAAGATGAGATACCGCCAGCAGCATTAGCACTATCGCAATTGGCAGGTAAAAGCGACATGTCCAACGCCAAGGACTTAATGAGACTACAACAATTGCAAAATAAAACTGCGGATGCAAGAGATCGAATGTTGTCAGGATCGTCTGGTAAAGGCGGGTTCTCGAGATCATGAGTTTAAGAATTATTGATAATAAAAAGATTGATATGACAAATGAAGAATGGGTGTTGTATGAGAGCATTTGTCGGTCTTATGATGATATTAACTTTAAGGGATCGGATTTATTCTGTGGATTATTTGAAACAAATGATGATGGTATTATTATTTTTTTAAGACCGCCCTCAACAAAAAGAACAAGCTTTGAAGTATATTTATTTTTAATGACGCTACTTGTTCATCAGCATTTAAGGGTTATACATAGTGAGGTAGATGACTGCTGCTCACAAATAAAAACCAAAATGGCTGAGATTGATGAGAAATTAAAAAAATATGACCTTATTCAAGAAGAATAAATTTAACGGAATTCAAAAAGATCCTTATGGGACTATACGTCATTACAAAGACGGCGCTCTTCACAATGATGATGGCCCTGCAATAATTTACCAGAACGGCGATGTTTGTTGGTACGTAAATGGAAGGGAACACAGGATTGACGGACCGGCAATAGATTGGTCAGGGCATGAAGAATGGATGATAAACGGAAAACATCATCGAGAAGATGGTCCGGCATACGAAGAAAAAAATAGAAAGTATTTTGAATATTGGATTAACGGCAATCGACTAGATGTGCCAACTAATTTAAGATTAACTAAAGAACAGATTGAGATATACACTATATTTTCATGATCTTACGGGTAATGAAACGTGATTGAATTATTCTGATAGCAATTGACAAGAAAGATTAATTAAAATGGCTAATGAGAAGGAACGTATTACGCTCGGAGATATTATCGGGTATAATATGGAAGAAGAATTTGTTAAATTTGACATCACTGAAATTCAACTTGTTTTAGCCGATCTTAGAGAAACTGATGTTATTGATTTGGCTCATGCAGAATATTTGCAACAAAAAACATTACGTTGCGCCGATTTATTAACAGAATATCTTGGAAGGGTAATTAAAACTGTTGGGTATCTTGAGTCCAAAATTAATAGTGTTAGAAATAAAGTTGCTTTAGAATATAAGGCGCCAGATGGAAGCAGAACTACGTCAGACATGAAAAAATGGGCTAGTGAATCTAGCCCCGATGTTGAAATTATCCAAGTAAAGTTGGCCGTAGCTAAAGCAAGTAAAATTGTTTTAGAGAAGAAATTTGATATTATCATTCGTCTTCATCATTATTATAAAGAAATGGCGGCTGGACTTCGAAGAACTATATTGGGGTATAGCCCCGTTCCATTTAAGGCTCCAGAAGGTTATGAATGATATTAGATGTTCTGTACAAAATGTAAAAAGGAATTAAATGAGTCTTGTTTTTACTTGTTTGAAGGTAAACTGAAATCGCCATGTAAACAATGTAAATTATTATATCAAAAAATATATAGCGGAATCAAAGCCGCTCAAATAATTGAATATAAAAAAATATATTATAAAAATAATAAATCAAAGATAATATTAAATCAATTAACTAGAGATCTAAAAAGAAAAAATTTAATTAGCCAATATCAAAAAATATATAGGCGTGATAATAAATATATTTTGAGATTAAAAAAAAGAAAATATATCAAAAACAAATTGTTAACTGATACAGTATTTAAATTAAGGGCATCTGTTTCAAAAGCAATTAATCAATCATTAAAAGAAATTGGATTGAATAAAAATAAAGTTTCCTGTTTCAGTTATTTAATATATTCGGCTGCGCAATTAAAAGAGCATTTAGAAAAATTATTTGAGCCTTGGATGAGTTGGCAAAATCATGGAACTTATCGTATTTGTAGTTGGAATGATTATGACCCTTTAACTTGGACTTGGCAGATAGATCACATAATCCCACAAAGTAATTTTCATTTTAGCTCTATTGACGATTTAGAATTTCAGAAATGTTGGGCTCTTGAAAACCTTAGGCCTTATTCTGCAAAACAAAATATAATCGATGGCGCAAGACCATGTATAGTGAAAAAGATAAAGAATATTATTTAAAAAATAGAGATTTAATTTTAAAAAAATCAAGAAATTATTATGAAAATAATAAGAGTGCTATTTTAGATAGAGTGAAAGAGTATAACAAAATTAATAAATTAAAAATATCTGAAAGAAAAAGATTTAAATATATAAATGATAAGGCCAATGGAAATTTAAAAAAAAGAAAATATGTTAGACGGGATGCATCGAAAAGATTTAGAAATAATATTAGTAGACAAATTAGGTCGCAATTAACCGACCGCGGCCATTCAAAACGAAATAATTCAATTTTAAAATATTTACCATATTCAATTAATGATCTTAAAATACATTTAGAGAGCCAATTTGAATTATGGATGAGTTGGGGAAATTACGGAACTTATAATGTTTGTAGTTGGAATGATTATGATCCTTTAACTTGGACCTGGCAGATAGACCACATAATTCCACAAAGTAATTTCAATTTTAGTTCCATGGGCGATTTAGATTTTCAAAAATGCTGGGCCCTTGAAAACTTAAGGCCATACTCAGCGAAACAAAATATAATAGATGGTGCAAGAAAGAAAATAACATAATTTAGCCGAAGATATATATAATATGAATAGGCAATGTTTAAATTATACAATAAAAGAGAGAATGATAAAATGGCAAAAAATACCGATACATTAAGCGCTTTTTTTAAGAGCTTTGCAGATACAGAAGATCAGCTGGACTTTAGGCTTGCACATGAAACAGCAGGAAAACAAATGCCGGTTATTTCAACTGGTTCGCTTGCACTTGACGATGCATTATCATCGGGAGGGTTGCCACTTGGTCGATTGATTCAATTTTATGGCGCCGCAGGTTCAGGAAAAACCCTGATGACAATGCTTGCAATTAAAGAAGCCCAAGTTAAAGACCCTAAATCACAGCAAATGTTTATTGATGCCGAAGGTACCTTTGATTCTAATTGGGCAGAGGTGCTTGGGCTTGATACTTCAAGAATTATAGTTGTAGATGGAGAAACGGCTGTTATTGGCCGTAATTGTTTTGAAATGATTCTTGGCGTTCCAAAAGAAGATAAAAAAACCCATGAATATGTTGGCAAATCAAAGGAAGGTCTTCTTGATAAAATTAGAGCTGGCGAATTTAATATTAATTTAATAGTGCTGGATTCATTGGGAGCTATTTTACCACCAGGCGAGGATATTTCTGCTGTCGGTAAAATGAACATGGCTTTGCTTTCAAGATTTTTAACAACAACATTTCGAAAGCTTTCTTTGGAATTAAATAAATCACAGGTACCATTTATAGTAATTAATCATAAGAAAGCTACAATGGATCCTTATGGAGCTGACCATTCTTATTCCGGCGGCAATACATATACTCACTTTCTTAGCGCAAATATTTATTTTGAGGCAGTTGCACGAGCCGATGCCCAAATATTAGACGAGAAAGACCAAAAAATTGGACACACAATGCGAGCAACAGTAGAAAAGTCTAAGTTCGGTCCACATCCTAGAAAGTGTGAATTTAAAGTTAATTTTGGTATTGGAATTATTGATCGCCATATCGAAATAGCTCAATTAGCGGTTGATTATAACGTGATAAATAAAACCTCAACCGTTACTCATGAATATGGTGATAAAAAATGGGTTGGATTTAGTAAATTTTGTGATGCAATTAAAGAAGACGAAGCATTGGCGGCAGAGCTTATTATAAAGATTAATTCTGCAAGAGAACATAAATGGGAAACCAAAAGATTGGAACAACAACAAAAAACCGAAATTTTAATAAATAGCTTAGAGAAAAAGAAAAGTAAAAAGGGCGAATAATATGTCAGATAAAGATTTAGCTGTGGCGGCAACTACAAGAATAACTGCGGTAAGTTCTGCTGTAAATAAACCAATTTATTTGATTGTATTTACTGATATGATCAAAACAAAGGGAAAGTTTTTTGTTTCCATAGAGAAACCGGAAATTCAAGATTCGTTTGTTCAAGTCAAAGGTATTTTTTCTCAGGCATCCGAAGAAGAAATAATTAATTCTTTTTATGACATATTGACACGGGCCGGTAAGGAGAGTATAATGGAAATATACTTTCCTTGGCACAACGTTTCGTATATTCGAAGCCTCGTATTTAAGGCAAAATAATATCTTATTAATTAACAAAAATAAAGGCGGCTCAATGCCTTATAAATTGAGAATAAATAACAAAAACAACAACAAGAAAGAGAGCAATAAAATGGTATCTAATAGCAATACTGAAACTGAATTATCCGACGTAGTTTTAACCGGGGTTTTAACGCTTCTACAAAATAGTCAATCGCGAAAGTGGGTTGGCACAATGACTGAACTTGATCGCTCATTAACCAGAGTATTGAAGAATCATGTTCCAGAAAATTGGCCAGGATCACCAAGTGCTTTACGAGTAGAGCTTAATAAAGTGGTTAATCGAATTCGTGTACGTAAGGTTTCCGTAAAGTTCGGTCGCACATCGGGTGATAACTCGACACGGTATGTTAAATTTGTAGCCCGATAATGGGTTATGGTCGAAAACAACAACTAAACGTGAAAATTGGTAAAAAAAAGGAGAATAAAATATGAGTACATTTGGAGAGGTAAATTGGACAGATAATTTAGATTTTGGTAGTGATAAAAAACTAAGCGGGAAAGATACTTTTCTTCGACTAACAGAGGGAGATAATGAGCTTCGTTTTGTTACAGCACCACACCAATATCTATCACATAAAATCAAGAAAGATCCTAATGATAAGAAGGATTTCGGCCAAAAAGTAATGTGTTCGGCAATCAATGGAAGTTGCTCTGCATGTACTTATGGCGAAGCTAAACCACGATGGTTGGTTGGCGTTATTGATCGTAAAACCGGAGCAGCCAAGATACTTGATGTTGGCTGGGCTGTATTTCAACAAATACGTAAGCTTGCAAAGAATCCAAAACTGGGTGATCCGCAAAAATATGATATTAATGTTGTTGTAGATCCAAAGGCCGGCCCATCTGGCTATTATACAGTTCAAGCGTATTCAAAAGAATCTCTTTCAGCTGAAGATCAAGTAATCAAAGAGAATTTTGATATGGAAGATCTTCAGCGCCGAGTTACCCCATTTACGCCTGAGCAAGTTCAAAAACGACTTGACAAGATATTTGGGGATGCACCTGCCGCCGCAACTACTGTGACGACCGCTGTGGTAAAAACTGCATCTGTTGACGCTGAAACCAAAGTAGCTTCAGGCGCTAGGCCAGCCTCTGTAGATGTTGCGTCAGACGATGATCTTGGCGAAGCATTCCCAGCATACGAAGAGTAAATTAAAGTAAACTTAACTTATTTCCATTTTGTTTGTAGGGAGGCCCCGAATGTTTTATTCGGGGCCTTTCTTTTTGTATGCTACTAAAAAAACCGCATTGATATAGACAAAACTTGCAAAAATAATCAATGCCAAATTACCCAATATCTCTCGATGATACGCTATCTCTTCCGCCAGTATCAGGAGTAGACGAAAACTCTACCGCTATTAATGCGTTAAATGACGTTGTAATATCCATTGAACAAGAGCTTGGAATTACACCTAAAGGCATTTATTCTGATACAAGAACAAGGTTAGATATATTAGAATCAAGAGTTAATAACCCGTCCGTTACATCCGTTTTGCCAGATGGTTATGCAAATAGCCCGATATATCTTGTTAATAATTTTTATCCTTTAACAGTTACGATTAGCGCTGGAGATGGATATCCTTCAGAAAACAGACTTGATGGATCAATTTATCTTCGAAGAGACGGGGACCCATCAGAAGGCATATACACACGCAAAGACGGTAGCTGGAACTTAGTTACTGGTGGCGGTGGTGGCGGCGGTTCGTTTTCAGCTGGTGGTGATTTAACAGGCACATCATTCTCCCAAACAGTTGCAAAATTAAGAGGTAAATCATTAGCGCCCGCAATGAGTTCTATTGGTAGCGCTCAAGATGGATATGTTATTACTTGGGTAAATGGTTCTGCAGAATATCAAGTTAAACCTGTATCATCCCCTATTACCTGGGCCGATGATCTTGTAGGATCAACAAATACAAGTCAAAAAGTAAAAACAATAACTGGAGACGTAGGGGCAACAACCACAATATTTTTAGGTGACGCTTCTAATAATGAAATTGATATCAAACCAAAAGACACTACTAATGTTGCTGGAGGTGGTCAATTATTTATTAAGGGTCAAAGTCCAACTGGAGACGGACCTGGGGGCGACACATTTGTAAAGGGTGGAGATGCTTTTGATACATTAAATTTTGTTGGTGGAAATGCTGGTATAGTTGGCGGATTAGGTTTAACAAAAGGATCTGCCATTATAGATGGCGGAGCGGTATATATTGATTCCAATGTTGATGGTATTTTTATTACTGGAAATCTAGGTGGCCCGATAACTTTAGCGTCAGCTGGAGCGGGCACAATAAATCTAAATACGCCTGCATTAAAAGCAAATGTACTGGCAGGATTTGGTGACGGGTATATAAAAGTAAATAATTCTGGTCAATTTAGCTGGTCTGCCGGCCCTGGTAGCGAATTTCCGGCGTTTACTAATGCATATGAATTGTTGCGGATAAATGGATCTAATAATGGCGTAGAATGGAGTAGCCCAGTTATAATTTTTGATCTTGGAGCTGCTTCATCAAATATACGTTCAAATAGAAGTGTAAATCAATCACCTATTAACAACGCTTTAGACGGGATTGTTAATTTAAGCTCTGATACAAGTGGCGTATCTCTCGGTATAACTAGTAATTATTCTTGTGCGGTAGGAGGGGACCGAAACGCAATATCTGGCGATTATTCGTTTGTTGGCGGTGGGTATAATAATAATATAATAAGTACATATAGCGCAATAAGTGGCGGTAGTACTAATTATGTTGGTAGTGATTATGGATTCATTGGGTCAGGTCTTCAAAATACAATTAATTCAGGATTAACGCGCAGTTCAATAATTTCAGGATCAAACCATACAATTAATGGTAATTATGGATTAATTGGAATGGGAGATCTAAATGCAATTAATGGTGATAATAATACCATTATTAGCGGCCAAACAAATCAAATAAACAATGTCTCCGGATCACCAAATTATTCAACAATTGGTGGCGGCAATACAAACGTAATAGATGGTCTTGGCGATTATAATACTATCACGAATGGCAATCTAAATAATATTCATAAATCTAATTATAGTATAATAGCTAATGGGCAAAGCAATATTATTGGAAGCGGATCTTCTACATCTGATAATTCAACTATTAGCGGTGGAGCGTCTAACAGCATAGGTACTTTTAGCGGTGGTGATAGTAGTCGTGGAACTATTGGTGGTGGGTTCAATAATAAAATTGGAAGTCTTGTTGGTGAAGGCTTTGTGCTATCTGCAACAATCAGCGGTGGTCAAAATAATATAATAAGCAACGGGTTTGCCGGGGTAATATCTGGGGGCGGAACTAATTCTATAAAATCTCCTGTAAATCTTGGCACATCATATGGTACTATTAGTGGCGGAAATAATAATAATATTTTAGATGCTGACTCATCTATAATTGCCGGTGGTGTAAGTAATAATATTAATGGGAATGATGGATACGATGGGTTTGCAGTCGGTGTTTTTGTCGCAGGTAGATTTAATACTGCTAACCCTAATCCTGTGGGTAGTAGAAAAAATGTACAAGATTCGTGTTTAATTGGATTTGGGAACAGTACTAGCGCACAATATAGCTTTGCTTTTGGTCGAAATTGCACTATAACTGAAGACGGATATTATGGATTTGCAATTGGGCGCTCTTCAAAATCTAATCGTCCTGGTCAATTATCATACGGCTCTTTATCTAATTTTTTTGGAAATCCTGGCAATGCACAATCTGGCATTATGCATATTGGAGCTATAGCAAGTGGAGCTATAACGGCCACTTTACAAGATAAAGTAAGTACTTCTGGCGCGATGGAATTTACGCTTGAAAATCAAAAAGCTTATAAAATACGAATAAATATATTGGCTAATAGAACTGATGCCGCAGGAAGGGCTTGTTATGAAAGAACATTGTTAGCTCATCAAAGCGGAGGTGTTGCTGTGATAGATGATAATACTTTGGTTCAAGATGTTCCAAATGGTAATGCTTGGACATATTCAATCGCTGCAACCGGAAACATTATTAGAATTACATTTACTGGTACTGCAGGGCAAACTACAAATGTAATGGCAACTATACAATGGTCTGAGCTAATAGGGTTTTAATTAAATGGACTATAACAAATGACCACTAATAATAGAATAGTTATTGTAGATTCAACAATTTCAGATGGATATGTTCCTATTTATAATTCATCTCAAAATAAGTTTATATCATCATCTACAGGTGCAACAACATTAAAACAACTACATTTTAATTCATATACGCCAATATCAATAAATAATATTGTATATACCGCTGTTGGTATCATTAAATTTGATAAGTCTTCTCTTGATCCTGTTAATACCGGCACAAGAACAATTAAATTAAAAGTAATAGCTGAAATGACCGCAGGAGATGGGTATGTCCAATTATATAACGTAACTGCCGCATCTGTTGTCACACTAACCCCGTCTGATCCAATACATATAACCTCTTTAACACCAACTGAATTATTATCTAATGATATTTCTGCAAATTTATCACTCGGACCTGCTATATATCAGGTACAAGCAAAAGCCACATCTGGAAATACAATAACTGTATCTTTATCGGAATTATTAGTGGAATGGAGTTAAAGAATGCCTGATAATTATGCATTAATGGATTTTGGAACATTCATTATAATGACTTTATCTGGATGGACAATTGAATCGAGTGGAGATGGGCTATCAGCATATAGCTCTATTGGCACCGTTTTTACTGAAGGTACAATGGTTGGCCCAAATGCATTTACGCAGAATCTTGCATGGATTAGACTTCGTGATGCAAATGGAATTTCAGAAATTGTTTTTCAAAGAGACGCTTATTGTGGGATAAGAATTAAGTTTTCTGCATCAAGTAAATTTATCATGGGTAATCCAAGTCCAACCAAAGTGCCGTCTGCAGATGATGAAATAATTACATCTGGTGGTGGAACAGATGAAGCCCCAGAGTTTTTAATCAGGGAAATATAATATATAATAATTTTGTATTAAAGAAAATAATGAGGACAAATGGCTAACGCATATGCAGCAAATTTTCCAATACCTTCCGCTACTAATGTTTTTCAATGTATTTGGAAACTAACTCGCGTAATGAAATCTGCGGGCTGGATTTATAAAGCAAGTAGTGATGGTACTACTAAAGAAACAACTGGGGTGGCAACTAGTGATAAATGGGGCGGAAATGCCAACCCTCTTTTAGATACATATCCCCCAAACTCTATGACAGATGCTACAGCAGGATGGATTGTTTTAGAGGGACCATCAACGATAAAAATTCCATTAAATGCGGCTCCAACAGGTGTTTTTTTACGTGGAGAAAAAATAACTCAAGCGACTTCTTTAGCTGAAGGCGAATTATTAGGACATGTTTGGGATACAGTTAGTTTAAGTGGATGGGCTGCTATTCTGCCGAGGACTGGAACATTTAATAATACCAATGTGATTACAGGGGCATCAAGCGGAGCCACATTTACTCCAACTGGCACTGTCATCGAATTCAAAAGGCAAATAGTTTTCTCAAAATCTTCCGCCGCAAGCACTATTGCGGGCCAAATTTTTTACATTGTGGCAGATGCATCGGGTGAGTCAGCACAATTATATAGCGCTCTTGCCACACAAACCGGATGTACGGCTGCAGTGCCTCCTGGAGGTGGCAGCACAAACAATGGGTTCCCGGTCAAGGGCATCGCGATCCGGGGCACGGGTGGAGGCGTCACCGTTGGCAACTGGTTTCAGTTAGGGACTTCGTTTCAAAATAATGCGCAAATCGGTTGCGTAAACGCGACGCCATCTACCGGCGTTAGCGCTGACGGATCATTTTATTGTCTATTATCAAACACGTCAGTTGCGAATACGGCATACTTGCTTTCATTTACACGTTTAGACGATACGGAGCCTGGTGATTGCGATCCATATATTTGGTGGGCGGCGGCGGCGCCGGCGCCCTCGACGTGGAGCGCTACAGCGTCAGTTTTAAATACCGCGGCTTTGAACGAGGTATCCACAAGTTTAGGTATGTGGGTGAATAACACAACTGGCGATCATGGATGGGTAGGATACTCTGCGCGAGGGTGTCCAATCGCGGCCCGCGACGGGTATATGAATTATGCGGCTTTCGGCCTACAGTATAATACTTCTGGTTTATTATTAATTGTTGGATTTCCATCTGCGATGCGAGTTTTGAATCATCCTGCAGCCACTGGTAGCACACCCATGGTAAGAGATCATTACACTATTGGTACGCCAGGTAGCCCCGTGACGCAACGTCAGATTAAGGGGCGGACGCGCTGGATTGCGTCATTTCCTGTCGGTAGCACTTATGACACGTATGACAATAAGACATGGATTGCTTGTAGTATAGCGACAGCATTCACAGGTTGCGTTGGTGTCGGGCCTTATGACGGCTCCACAACTCCGGTGCAATAATGGCATCTGTTGCTCAAGGCGATTCGTTTTATTATTTACGCAATGATTTTCAATCAGATGGATATGGTATTTTAGGCTCCCAAGTTTCTTCTGCACATGGGAGATATGATGTGCCAACATGGAGCCAAAATAACCCTGCACCACCATTTGAGTTTCAAACACCAGATTTAGGAAAAACATTCTCTTTCGACGCCTTGATAGGGGCTGATAGGCCTGTTCTACCAGAAATACCAATACAAACATTTAAAATGCGTGGCTGGTATGTAATTGGCGGCGTTTATGAGGTATGGACTAGCACAGGCACGCCTAATTTAACACCTCCAAGCGGCCATACATTATTAGACATTGTAATTGTTTTCTAAAAATTAATCTCTCGTTATATGTCAATTAGAAAGGTTAATATGGCGCGCGTTTTAGGATTTGATATTTCCAGCTCAACAATAGGCTGGTGCGTTATACAATTTGATGAGAAATCTAAGCAAATCAAATTTGTGAAGTGCGGTTATTTAAAACCGATTAAATCTGGAACTATAATTGAACGAATTGCACATACAAGAACAAAAATTAAAAAAATAATAGAAGATGTCAAACCAGATTATATTGGCATTGAAGATTTAATTAAGTTTATGCCAAAAAGCACGGCATCTACCGTAATTGTTTTAGCTACATTTAATAGGATGATATGTTTATTAGCTTATGATTATTTAAATAAAAGTCCTGAATTATTAAATGTAATGACAATTAGGCACGGGTTAAAATTAAATAAACAATTTCCGAAAAAAGAAGATATGCCAGAGCTTGTGTCTAATCATCTTGGCATTAAATTTCCGTATGAGTATAAGAAGAGTGGAAAGCCAAAAGAAGAAAATTGTGATATGGCTGATGGAATTGCCGTTGCATTATATTATTCTTACATATTAACCGGCAAAATTAAAAAATAAATGATGTGGTATTGATTAAAAATATTCGATGGTTATATTGCTTTGATAGTTGCTAAACGCTATATAGATATTTCTAATTAACCTGGATGAAAAATAATTTATGAGACTACAAGAAGCATATTCTGTATTGGGCATTCCACCAACTTCTTCCGAAGATGATGCGAAGAAAAAATATCGTGATCTAACAAAAAAGTATCACCCTGACGTAAATAAAGAACCTGGCGCCGAAGATAAATTTAAGCAAATAAATCAAGCATATGAAACAATTAAAAAAGGAGAAGACCATCAGCCACAACAATTTCATGGGCAGCCAGGGTTTAATATTCATGATTTTTTTGGTGGTATGCATAAACAGCAGCAAAGGCATAACAAGCAACCACAGCCAATTCACTTAAAAACATCTATTTCTTTTAAGGAAGCCGTATTTGGCGTATCAAAAGAATTTAAATATGATCGTAATATAAAATGTGAAGATTGTGAAGGTCAAGGTCAATATACTCTTCACAATGGGTGTCAGCAATGCCAAGGAAGAGGTGTGACGGTTACAAGGCAAGGTAATATGATAATGCAGACAACTTGCGGATCATGCGGGGGCAAAAGACAAACCGAATCATGTAAAAAATGTTCTGGGACAGGAGGAATATCTTCAACAAGCAGCATTTCTGTTTTAATACCTCCTGGCGTATCAAACGGAAATACTTTGAGATTGGAAGGTATGGGTAATTTTGTTGAATCGGTAAACAATATGTTTCAATCTGGAGATGCATTTACAGACGCGTTAATACAAATAAATGTAGAACCCCTGGATAATTTCTCGGTTAAGGATCAGGATGTGCATACGTCTACAACAATTTCGCTTCTTGACGCTCTAAAAGGGCGTACAATTTCTGTGAAAACTCTTGATGGCCAGCATGAAATAACGATTCCTAAAAAAACAAAAAATAAAGATTCGATTAGTATTTCAAATCTTGGTGTTGCAAGAAAAGGAAATCAAATTGTAAATATTAATGTTGAGTATCCGTCTGATATAAAATATTTAGTGAAACATTTGGAGAAACATTAACAATGCCAATTCAATTACAGTGCAAAGAAAAAGGTTGTATGAAGCTAACAGAGGCTTATTTAGATCCAAAAGTAGATAAAGTTTATTGTGCCGACTGTGGAAAAGAAATGCAAGTTAACCATTTTACAAAAGTTCAATTAAAAACATTAAAACAATATAAACAAAAAACAATTTCCCGTTTTTCTGTTAAATGTAATATCTGCAATAATGAAGACACTCCAATTTTAAATAATGGCGTTATTACCTGTTCATCTTGTCAAAAACCATTAACAAACCTAAGCCCAATATTTATTACCATGTTAAAGGATCAATTAAAGAAATCAAAAGAAATTGCATGAATTATTTCGAATCTATTACCGACTGCTGCCATTATTTATTAAACAATTTTCCTGCGGCTAAACAATGCAAAGATTATATTGACATTAGATTAAATAGTGGAAGTCAAACGTCTTTCAAATTAGGTTATTTTCCTCCGGCCAACTATATAGATGCGCTTATTATGGAAATTGGGGAAGAGCCATTATATAAAGCTGAACTTATATTAAAATTTGAAGTTTCAGATTCTTTATGTCCAAGAACAGTAAACCGACTTTTTTTTGAACATCATCCACTTATTATGCCATATCGTGATGTTTACGGCAAAATTATTGGTCTTATGGGCAGAACTTTGTTATCTGAAGATGAAAGAAAAAAATCGGACATTACCAAATATAAAAATACAACATTCAAAAAAGGAAATAATCTTTTTGGTTTATTTGAATCTAAAAAGAATATTATTGAAAACGACTCAGTTTTTATTGTTGAAGGCCAATTCGATGTAATTAAGGCTCATGAAATAGGTCTTAAAAATGTAGTTGCTTTGGGTTCTGCTAATATGACAATGCAACAATTTACGCTTATTTCTAGATATACGCGAAATATAAAACTATTGTTAGATAATGATGATGCTGGTGAAAAAGGCAGAAGTTTAATAATGCAAAAATTTGGTCAACACGCAAATATAAAGAACTTCTATTTACAACAAACAGTAAAAGACCTTGATGAATGTTTAAGTTTAACTCCAGAGATGCCTTATTTTATTGTAAAAAACTAATAATATTAAGATATATATAACTCAGTAAGGTTTGTTCCACATAGCAAGAATAAATTGTACTGGAGCCTGGTGCATTATATCTACAAAATAACGAATATAGTAAACCAGAAGATTTATATAGGTCAAACTAATAATCCTAATAGTCGTTGGTCAAACCATAAATCTAAAGCTAAATGTGGGAATAATAATCTATTAATTACTCGAGCCATGATTAAATACGGCATCGAGTTTTTTGTTTTTGAGGTTATTGCTACCACAAAAAACTTATATGATGCAAATATTCTTGAAGCTGAAGTTATAAATCAATATAATGGAACTGACAAACAAATAGGGTATAATGTTGGTTTAGGTGGAAATACTTCACCAAGAACAGAAGAATGGAAAAATAATATATCCAAATCTTCAATCGGAAAACCCGGCACAAATGCAGGTAAAGTATTTTCCGATGAGTGGAAAAATAATATATCTAAAAGCTTAGTGGGCACGGAATTAAAAGAAAGAAGACGGTTTGCAGAAGAAGTTGAAATGCAAATATGTGATTTATATGTAAATAGCAACAAATCAACTTACTTTTTGGGAAAACAATTCAACTGCAATAGACCTTTAATAATTAATATTCTGATTAGACATAATATAAAAATGCGAAAATCTAATTACACTGGTCATAGAAACGGAAACAATATTTTCACGCCAGATAAAGAAAAAGAAATATGTGATGTTTACTTGGCAGGAGGAATAACAAGAGCTGGGATGGCTAAAAAATTTAATTGTTGCAAAACTACAATAAGAGAAATTTTGATACGAAATAACATAAAATGGAGTTCTAATGGATAGAAGGCAAAACAGATCTGACCGTTACCAATATATTCTTCTTGAGACGGTTTGTAGCAATGATATGATGGAATCGTTCACAAACTCTGACAGCATATCTAATAGGCTCGATTCATTTATGTATAATGAAGAACTGATTGATTTGGAAGAGGAACTTCGCGGTGAATTTTGGAGGGTCGTGAATAGTCTTTTAACTGATAGACAGAAACAGGTTATTAAATTATATGCTGATGGTTATACTCAAATGGAAATAGCTAAAATGTTAAATGTCAATCAGAGCAGTATCACAAAAAGCATAAACGGTAATGTCGATTATAAGAATGGCAAACGCATTTATGGTGGAGCCAAAAAGAAATTAAGTAAAATTATTCAAAATGATACGCGTATAATGGAAATATTAAGTCGTATGCGAGAATTGCGAGAAGAGAAGTTTTAATCGCTCTCTTCGCGTTTGCCATTCTTATCATCTACATTATTTATCGATTCTAATTTTTTCTGCTTATTTAATTTTCTTATTACCCATGCTTTTATCATATTTTCCGACATTTGTTCTTTTGTTTTATCAGAATGTACCTTTCCAAGCCAATGATGATGGTCTTTTTCACGTTCAAGAGGTATATTATTTCGTAATATCACTCTTCGTATTGTCGGTGCGTTTGTATCTAATAATTCTATCATTTGTACATATGGAATCCCGGTTAAAAACACTTCTATAATTTTTTGTTCCCTTTCTTTACTCATTCTTCTTGCAATTCCACGTTTTTTTAATGATTCCGGAGAAAAAACTCGTCCTTTGCTTGACTCGCTAATTTTCTTTATTGCTTCTTGCGTATGCGTTTTACCCTGCATTGGGTGAATATTATTTTTATGATGTTCTGTCATGGTTTTAGACGTCTTTAGTTTTGCTTCTTTGGTACGTTCTCTTCCGCTGTTTGCTTTTGATATTTTTTGTTTCGTCTCATTCGACAGCCGTTTGCCAAACCAGTAAGATTTTTCGCCCTTTAATGATTCTGATATTTTCTTTTTAGACTCTTCAGAATGTTTTCCTCCCCTTCCACCCGCTTTTAAGTTATATCCCACATCACTATCTCTACTTTGAAACAAAACAATATAATAGTCTTCCATTGCATCCGCCTCTTCCTGGGTTTCGTATTGTGCCAAGACAGAGTATTCAAAGTTTTCGTGACCGTATTTAACTATTGAGGCATACAAATATATTGAATTCATATATTTCCCGCCTTCTTTGCCCATTCTATCTTCCGGTTTGTTCCATGTTTGGCCTATGTATATTTTTTCATTTATTTTGTTTGTAAGCATATAAATTGTGCACAACATTATTTATCCTTTAATTAATTTTAGTTTTAAGTTAACATATAATAGCCATATAACAACTAAATAGCGCCTTGCCAACTGTAAATATAATCTTCTATAAGAAAATAACTACTCAATAAATCGCATAGATTATGAATAATTTTCTATGTATGTAGCGGCATTAGTTCGAAAACATAGAGCTTTTTAAGTTGAAATAGGAGACGTAATGTCAAAGTTCTCGGTAAATTATAAAAATTTAGAAAACAAAATATATAAAAGGGCATATAAACTTTCGGAAGTAAGTGATCGAATTGAGAAAGTTGCCTTTGATGTAGTTCGTTTTAATGACGATGATGATGCAAGCAGACTATGGCAAATTCAAAGCGCCGATGATGGGGATTATATTGTAGCTTTGTATGATGAGGCAGAGGAAGCGCAAAAAAAGACAGCTATAACATGGGAAGTGTCATTAAACAAGACAGCCTCTGTTGTTGAGATATATTACAAAGGCGCTCCAATAGTTAAAGTTGCTGCATCGAAATTAGGCATACCAAGCAATGAGATATCTATGGTATCTTCATATTTACCAAAGAAACTAGCAGAAAGCAAGAGGCTTGTAATGTCTTTGCTGAGCGAAACTGATGAAGCAACCAAGGCGGAAATACTTAAAAAGTACCCGGAATTAGCCTAAATAGGAGCAGGTGATTTTATGTCCATGGATAAAATAGCAAAATTAGCAGTATCTATTGCAAAGACGGTCAATGAAAGCGAAAAGTTCATGACTCCGGTACTGGCTTCAAAATTAAAGAAATGCACGGTCGCGTTTCCAAATGATCAAACAGTTATTATGATGGCTAACATAATTAATAAATTGTCTAATAAGCAACCATTTATTTCTCGTGGCGAATTGAAAAAAATGTATAATCAATTCTATACACGAAATACAAAATGTGCGGAGCTTTTGCACGAGGAACTTGGCGAGATAAAAAACCTTACAGAGCCAACATTATATCAACGAGATTCTGGGAAAGAAATTGATACCTCTAATTGTGCAGATCAGGTACTTGCAAATGCTTTAGAGAGTGTATTTGATAGCTCTAAGCAATTGAAATTATATGGGAAATCAGTTGCTGAGAAGGCTACTGGTTTAGTCCGACGAACTTTAGATATATACAATTTAAAAGCTTCGAATGTAAATGTTGAAACTGGCAATGCTAATTTTTTGGTTATAAAAGCAGATTATGACACTCCAAAAGGCAAGACAAGTTTTTATGTTCCAATTGAAGTTTCAGGAAATGATATAAATGAATCGCTAGTGTTTTTGGGCAATGCTGGTTTGAAAGAATTGAACCATGTAAATGTTAAGCAATATTTATATTCTCATGCAGGAACAAAATTAAAGATTAATGCAGAAAATATTTTAAGTGTTTTACAAAAGGCCGCATCGAGTAATACTGGGATAAGCGATGCAGAATTAGCTTTGGCACGATTTAAGGCAGCGAAATCAGCGAAGACCGGGTTATTTGCAAATCAAATAACTGGACAATCTATGGACAATGCGGCTTCTGCAGATGTTTCGACTCCAAGATTAGAGATTGCCGATACTTTTGAAAACAAATTAAATTCTAATGTAGGTGTTGCTGAATTTAATTTTGGTCAAGATAGTGTAAAAGCAGGCGCAGAGGTAGTTATCAGGGTATTAGCTGGATTTGGGCATAAAAACCCACAAGTTAAAGTATCTGGATCTGACAGTAGCGCGATATTTTATGCTGTTTCATTAGATGGTGGAAAAGTTGGGTTTACAGTTCCGGTGAAAGTAAATGCCGGAAAAGTTAGTCTTCCAAGCATAATACTGTGCAACGGGTCATTATCGAAGTTTAGCGCAGAAGTAATTCAAAACATGTATATTGAAAATGAGTCTGATTATAAGGCTTCTGCAATCGCTTCTCCTTTATATGATCTGAAGCCGAGCGATCTGGTAAATCAAGTTCGTGAAGCAATGCAAATTCAAAATATTGCAAGGGCCGAGGACGCATTGAATGTTTTGAGGCAATCTGGGGACGCAAAGGCATACGCAGCCGCCTTTATATTATTTAAGGGTGGGCTGGGCGTAAAACAAGCTGAGGCTCCAAAATCGAAATGTGGCATGGTAATTAAGGCATCAACAAGCAAGCATGAAGTTTGCGGGCACACGGGTCTACCATTACACAAAGTATATCAAGATCAACATGGAAATTGTTGTCCGCTATATCGTCGAGGGATGGCCGAATCATATGAAGGCGCTTATTTTATGAACAGTAAAATATTCGGGTAAAAATGAGCTTAAACCAAACGGCAAAATTATTAGTAATTAAATACGCCGCGGAATTATTTGATCCAAAAGCTTCTGCTGAGGCATTGGAAAAACTTATAAAAGATAATTTTGCTAAAATGTATCAAAAGTTTATGCTTGAATATAATGGAAATTTATCACAATTAAAGCAAGTATATAATTTTCCTCATTTAGAGAACCTTCACACTGTTTTTGCCAAGTTAATTGCTAATATCGACAAAATAAGCATAGTAGAATTAAACAGTATTGGTATTGAGCTTATTGAAAAAATTGAAGATATCAGATCAAAGCTTAATGATTTCATAAAACTAAATAAAGATGACCCTGCGTTTGTGGCATCATTTATGAGAAAGCGCGTGGCTAGTACTGTTGACAAGGCCTTGGAAAGTTTAGAGAAAGATATAGTTAGGCAGCTGGATTATATTTACGCTGGAACGCATGATGTTAAATTACCGTCTATTACACACGAGTATGGTGGTATCCGCACATTGCCAAGTGGAGAGCATCTTACAAAGCGTCGGCGGATGACACAAACTCCGCAAGAAATTGAAATGCTAGTATTAAGATTTGGCGAATTTTATGGTGTTAGTGGAATGGAAACCTGGGGTAAAATAAGCAATAAAGATCATGATTTAGCTGAAAGTCTTATTACCGCATTTCTTGGAATGAATAAAGCTACCAGGGATTATAAAAAATCAGAAGATTATGATCCGAAAAGTTTAAAAAATAAAATATTAGAACAGAAGTTATTAGAATCAAAAGTTAAGCCTGAATTAAAAAAACAAGTTAATCAGCTATTGGAACGAGGTTAAAATGAGAATTGCGGAAATGTTAAATGCAATGGCTTCTTGGCTTGAAGATCCGAATAATGAAGCAATTTTAATTTCGGAGTATGATGAAGAGTGTTTAAAAACTGTTGCCGAGTCCTGTATTGAGGCAGCTGCATTGCTTAAAAAGGCGGCCAATAAAGTAGAATCGATTGAGCCTCAACCAGAATCGGCTATAACCGCCGAATCTTTAGATAAATTAGTGGATATTGCAAACGCTTTTGATGCGTCAGGGGATCCAGAATTAGTTGTTCAGGCTTCAGTTTTAGATGAATTATTACTTACAATTGCAGCCCCGCCTAATGCTATAAATAATAAACGTGCAGCTGACGATAAGAGGCTTGATACATTACGAGAAAAATATCAGGGAACGACTGATACTTTAAAAGACATGAACAAGGTTATTGAGGCAGAAAAAGCAATTGAAGATAGTAAAATGACAGAGGCAACTATTTTAGATGGTTCGTTAAGCACACGTACATGTCCAGACCATCCAGGTGCACAGATGGGCAGAGTTGACGAATATACTTGGCGATGTGAGATGGATGGTAAAACATATAACTATCAAGTAGGGTTTGACCTTGAAAATGGAATGAAAGTTCCAGGTGGTGATGTTGCAAATCAAACAAAAATGGATATTCCAGAAACTCATGCAATTTTTGATGATCGAGAGAGTCGCCTTGGTGGATACAAACCTTAATTACAAGATATATATACAATGAAACAGTAAAATTACCGGTTTTCTGCCGGTAATTTAATTTTACGGGTAAATAAAAATGGCAATTCAACCGAGTAAAACGGCAATGATAAAAATATTAGATCACCCAGATAGGGAAGAGATAATATCAAAATTAGTCATTGGGATACCTGGAAAAGATATTCATGATTGGTTGAAGGCTACATACACTAATGTCAGCGATAATAAGTTTGTATTATCTGAAAAGGCGATAAAAACTTTTCAAGATAACTATTTAGATATGTATACTTATTTAAAAGAAGATATTGCAAAAACTAAAACGGCTATTACAAACAATACGTCGGAAACATTAGAGTTGGCGGTAAGAAATAATTCTGCATATAAGACTGCGATGTTAGAGATGGCTGGTCAAGAAATTGATGCTAAAAAAATGATAATTAATTTATGTTTTGCTATCGAAACTCGTATGGCCCAGGTTTTCGATTCAATACAACAAGATCCTAATAATATAAACACTCGTATTGATCGTTTAATGATTGAATATGCAAATACATTGGGAGTTGTGTTAGAAAAATATTATAAGTTTGTCGAGCATGCACCAGATCAAATAATTCAACATAATATTACATTGCAAGCAGTAGATCAACATATCTCAATATTTCATGATGTTATAAAGGATATATTGTCACAAATGGATGTTGAATCAGCAATGTATTTTTTGGAAGTTTTCAATGAAAGAATGTCAAAATTAAAAAATCCAAGTGACGCCATGCAATTAAGCCCTGAGGCCAAGTTAGCTGAAGTTAAAGTATTAAATGAAGATATACATAAGAAAATAAATGGAATCGATAATAAATAAACTATATTAATGATATCGATGGTTTAAAAAAATGAAAAACAGAGCTTATCCAAATTATGATAGTTATATGTCAATCGGTCCAAAATACGATACAAAAAAGTGGATAGATGCAGTAAAAGACATTTATTATAAGACACGAACAGGGCTTGACAAACAATCGGCTGTTTCAGCAACAATTGGGGCATGGGATGATGTGGAGCAGCAAAATTTTTTTAATTGGCTCAGATTTTACGAGGAGGGAACTCACTTGAAATATAAATACGCGCAAAGTTGGTACGAGGGAGTTCAACCCGGATATTTTTTACCAGTTAGAAAAGATCAAGAAGAAGATAAAAATGAAGTAAAAGATCTTGATGAGCGATCTGCTGTAGAAAAAAAGAAAATTATAGAACATCAACGTAAAAAAGTTATTGGACGTCTTGATTCTGCCGAAAAATTATTAAGATCGGATGAAGGTCTACTTTTTGCAGGTAAAGAGTTGGAAATGCTTTTAGAAATTATTTATCAATTAAAAAAGAAGATTCAATTAATAAATAAAAAAAGCGCATCAACAAAATTATATTCAGATATTATTGTTCGAGAGGCAAATATTTTAACTAAAAAAGGGTTTTCGGAGGCCGCTGACTTATTATATAAATTGGCTGATGAAGCAATTCCGACTACACCATCTCCAGCTCCGCCAACACAAATGTCAGGATTACCAACAACTGTTCCGGGTACTCAAGCAGATGCAGGCTCACCTCCAAGTAATCCCTCCCCAGATATGATTACATCACAAGAGCCAGAAGAGCCGGTCTCTAATGGCATGAAGGGTTTTCTTGATGGTCTTAAAGGTGGGACAATTACTGATGAATTGGATGTTTTGGATACGGAAGACTTGGTTGTTGAGGCCCAGGACGCGGCTGAACCAAAAGCACCAATTGAGCCAGAAATTCCGTCCAAACAATTAGAGGTCGAGGCTCCGGCAAGTTCAGATGAAAATTTAGAGGTTGTTGATAAGGCACCAAGTCAATTTGATAGTATAATGGATTCAGCTTTAAAGAATCTAACGATAGAGGACGTTGTGTTTAAGCTTGAAGATTTAGCAAAAATCTTTAAAACAAGAGAGATTCCAAGGCAATTAGCGATAGTTGATATGATGTTAGATACATTGGGACTGGCATCATTTTTCCCATCATTAGCAGAAGCAACAAACAAATCTCTAGAATCCAATCAATACGTATTGACTCGCGTTGAAGATATTTTATCAAAACTTCGAGGGACCCTGAAATCTAGAGATGTTGATTTAATGTCTGAACATAGTCAAGCATCAAACCCTCAAATTGAAATTGCAAAATCTCATCTAACTGATCAAGAAGAGAAAGACAAAGCTAAAAAACAAATGAGAAAAGATCTGGAAAACAAGTCTCTTGAAGAAAAGGTAAAGGAGGTTCCGGAAATAGAAATTGAAGAGGATTTGGGCCAACCTGTACAGGCGCCTTCTCCTCCAATAGCACAATCACCAGAACCATCCGCAGCTCCATCCGCAGCACCAGTGCCAACTAAATAATAAGGCTTTGTGAAACTAAAATATATTATAGATCTAATGAGTAAAATAGCTTCCGAAAAAGGGTACTCTACTCCTTTTGTATGTGGAGGTGCGTCTCGCGATAAGTTAATGGGAAGGCTAGATAATATTTCTGATCTTGATATAACAACCGGCGATAAATCGGTAAGTTTATTGGCAAAAGAAACGTCCTTAAGATTAGGGAAAGATTATAAAATCACTGCAAAAATAGCTGATGACGGGCACTCATCTATATTTATTGGCGGGTTAAAGATTGATTTTTCTTCAAATTTTAATACGCCAAACATAGATAATATATTAAAGCGCAAAGGAATTAAAGCGCCCACAGATATGCAACGAGAAATTTATAGCAGAGATTTTACATGTAACGCCCTTCTCATGTCATTCGATCTTAAAACAATTATAGACCCTACAAGCTGCGGAATAAAAGATATAAAAAGTAAAAAAATTGTTTGTTGTCTAGACCCCTCAACAACACTAATGGCAAACAAAAATAGGGTAGTTAGAGCTATTTATCTTGCCGCAAAGCTTGATTTTGATGTTGATGATAAAATAATATCTTGGATAAAAGCAAATCCGGAGTCTGTTAGGTTTGCATCTGAAAAATCATTAACTCAAAAATTAAATAAATCAATGGATTACAATCCTGATAAGACGTTAAAATTACTAGATAAAATGGGCTTATGGAATTATATTCCGATATCAGAAAAATTATATCCATATTATATAAAAAGAATTAAGGAGGAGAAAAATGGCCAGTAAAAGCAAATCTCCTCGTGTTTACACTAGGCCGCCGGTATTTTTCAAGAACTATGATTTATACGAAACTGAGGGTGTTAACGGCCCAGCCAAACAAGGTCCCGGAACAGGTTTTTTTTCAAATATACATAAATACAAAAGTGTATCAGATTTTTTGAAGAAAAAACGAAATCGAAAAAATAGAAAACGAAAGCTTGCTTTGCTGGCATTTGCTGCTGATAAAAATAATATAGATTTTATTGATGATGAAAGTGTTAATACTATACCATATGAAGAGGTTTTGCAGATCGGGCTTCTTGATAATATTAATCCAGAATTAACAGATAAAGATGGTCATCCTATTAGTAAATTATATTATGGAACTGAAGATAGCCCGGATCCAATTAAATTTAATCCTTTTGGCATTCAAGATGGAAACGAGAGGGTTATAGACGAAGAGCCTGCGGAAACTAAAAACTTGTATTATGGAATAAGCAATACTGAAAAATGCTTTAAACCAACTGGCGTTATATTGCCATAATTATGTATATAATAGAGCACATCTTTAATTTAGAGGCCACAAAATGGAATTTCAATCAAACGCGCATGATATTGAAGAATTGGTAATAGAGGACGATAGTTCCGCTATGCCAGTAATGGTTGCGCCGATTACGTTAGAAGTAGAAGAGGCTCTAATGCACGAACATCACGAACCCCACCAGCATCATTTTGAATGTCCTGAAGAAATGATGGAGGTGTCTGAGCCTGTACAAATAGAAATTGTTATCGAAGATCTTGGGTCTATTCCGGGTCTTAATGGAAAATTAGATCCTGAAAAAGAAAAATTACTTGAGGTTGTTGAAGACGTTAAAGAGCCTGTAAAAGATGAAAAGGCGGATACAAATGACGCTAAGTCTTCAAAAAAAGCAGATCATTGGAATTGGTCATCAAAAGGAGCCGAAGGTTTCTTAGAATGGATACAAGATAGATTTAAATCAGTTCCCAAGCACAGCGGATTTGATAGTTCGGGTATTGAAAGAGCTTCGGCATATCTTGAAAAGCTTGATAATGAAATATCAAAAGCTATGAGAATGGATCTTGATGGCGAATTAGATGCTGATAAAATTGAAGATGTTCGTTCTAAAATTGAGGACGGCATTGAGCGGCTTGAAGAGCGTTTAGAAAAAATAAAGAAAAAGACAAAAAAGAAGAAGGCTAGTGTTAATTCTGAAATAGTTAAAGAGGCTCAAAAGATTACCGGTGTTCAAGGCATTTATGTTACCGTTCCTTTATTAATTTCAAGTATTGCAAGGACTTGTATCAACGGATATATTTCTGCCGGTCATGATATAGAGGGCACGTTTAGTGGGCTATGCAAAAAATATAAACTAACAGATCGTGAAAAGACGGAAACAATTCAATTAATTTCTGATATGGGGTTTCCAGTTAGACTTGATAGGGGTCTGATTGGCGAAGAAGATGTTGATCGTACATCGTCTGATAATGTTGATTGGTCAGCTCAATTCAGCTCATAAGGAACTTTATGTCATATTCTAGGAGACAGTTGCCATTAGTAATTCGAGAGTCCGAGGCGTCAAATTCAGAGGATAATTGGATGAATGAATTTGAAAAAAATCTCGAGAGGAATGCAGTTGAGCCTCGTCGAGAAAAATCCATATATGAACAAATTGTTTCAATAATGGATACTAAAAAATCAAAATTTTCATCAGTAGAGGCTGCTGTTAATGATATGCAAGAGAGAAGCGGGTTAGTTGCTTATAGAAATAAAGTTAAACAATCTGGACAAAGCTACACAAATAAGCTTGCGTCTAAAGAGCCACTTGTATTTGTCAGGGTGCCGGCAATTAAAAAAACAACCGAGAACTTTATTCAAGACACAAAGGGTAATTCAACCATACCTGCTATTGTTGGAAAAATAAAAGAGCTTCATAGAAACGATATTGCTGATCCAAAAGATTGGGAAGATGATAATTTAATTATTTTTATTAGCAATATGAATATGGAAGAAAAAAATAAGAATTCTGTAAATGACGCTCAATATAATAATCTTGGTAGAGTGATGCAGGATGCTCACGATGCTGATATTGATCCTTCAAATGATGATGCGTTCAGAAGTTTGTTACCCGCCACAAAATAATTAAGGAAGTCGCGGCGTCAATTTAATTGTCATGTCAAATGCAAGTGATAAGAATGAATTATTTCATAAATTAAGAAAGTCCCTTTTAAATCTTGATCCGGTAAGTTTTGCGGAACATTATTTAACTCTTGAAGGCGAGCCGTTTAGATTAAGTGGTAATGGATATAAGCCATTTTCGGACGTATATAGATATGTCGGAATCAAAGCGTTAGATAAGGACGCGAAACCGGTTGTTATTGTCAAGGGTCGTCAAGTTGGTGGAACTACAATGGCCGCCGCCCTTGAAATGTATTTTATGGGCAGCGGATTATTTGGAGCTGGAAATAAGCCGCCAATCAGAGTTATTCACGCATTTCCACAGTTAGAGGTAGCTGCTGCATATTCAAAAACTAAACTTAATCCAATGATTAGTTCTTCTTTAATAGAAAATCAAACAGATAAAAAGGGTGTAAAAATTAAATCGTATATGCAAAATTTAATTGATACCACCACTGCCACCAATGATTCATTACACTTTAAGCAATTTACCGGAGGAAATCACATTTGGATTGAGTCAACTGGTCTAGACGCCGACAGATTACGTGGTCGTAGTGCTGACGTTATTTTTATGGACGAAATTCAAGATATACCACAAGATGCAATAAACAACGCTACAAAGATGTTGGCGCAATCTAAATATGGCCCAAGAAATCAAGGGGTTCAGGTATATTTCGGAACTCCAAAGAAAAAAGGTTCTATTTTTCATAAAATTTGGCAATCATCATCATTACAGTATTATTATTTAGGCTGCACAAAATGTAAAAAGAATTTTCCATTATATACGCCCGAGTCAGATGCATGGGAAAAGATTTGGCTTCATGGATTTATTGTTAAGTGCACACACTGTGGATTTGAGCAAGATAAAAGAATATCGGCCGAAAGCGGTAAATGGGTGTCATCAAAAGATTCCGAAGAGTGCGAATATGTTGGGTTTCATCTTAATCAGCTTTATATGCCAAACTTTACAAAAGAAGATGTTCTGAAACAAAAACCTGGTGTTAGTCCTACTGCAACAGAACGGTCTTGGCAAAATGAAATCTTAGGAGAGTTTTTTCAGGGAGATTCAAGCCCAATTACTCCGGAAGAAATAAGAGAAAAATGTGGCGATGTTGAAAGAAAACTAAGGGCTAGAATAGTTCCTGGAGAAGAAAATATGGTTCTTCTAGGGATAGATTATGGTGCAAGAGCAGATTTAGAGCAGTTGGCAAATCCAGATAAAACATCTATGAGGGGCCAATCATATAGCACCGCAGTTGTTTTGACGCTTAAGGGGCCTGGATTATTGTCAATAGAATTTGCAACAAAATTTAAAAGAAATGATTTAGAGAGCAAAAAAGGTATTATAGACCAAATAATGAGGCAATATAGCGTTAATCTCGCCATTGGGGACATCGGGTTTTCACAAGACTTTTCAACAATAATGCACACAGCTTATGGTGATAGATATTTAGTTTCAAGGGCTCATAACAAGATTAACGGCAATATTAAATACACTGCAGATGCATTCCCAAAAGAAATTGTATTTGAAAGAGATTATTATATCGCGGAATTGCTTGAATTAATGAAAGCTGGAAATATTAGATTTCCATTGGGTGATTTTGAAAAAGTTGGCTGGCTAATAAATCATTGTTCAAGTATGGAAATTAAACCAATGATATCTAAATATGGAGACCCTACAATACATTATGTTAAAGGATCAACTCCAAATGATGGGTTTATGGCTCTGTTAAATGCTTATATTGCTTATAAGTTTTTGATAACTGACGCATTTACAAATAAAAACCCGTCTTTTAATTTTTCCAATAATTCTTCTAAAACAGCTACAAATAAGCCTTTGGCAGTTTTAGGACATATATCAAGAAAAATGTAATATGCTGATATAATTATAGATAGAATATTAAGCCAAGGCCATAATGTCAAATTTTAAATCAAATACCAAGTATGTTCAAAGAAGTGAATCTATAAATAGTCCGAAAAATAATCAAATTCCTAATGTTAGCGCAACGATGGCAAACGCAGTGTCTAGCGAGCGACGGAGTTCATTGGCGCAAGAGGTTGAGCAAGGATTATTTAAAGACGGATCTTCATCAGCATTAAATAATTATAATATTACTAATGCGTCGAATGTATCTGCTTCAATTGGATTTAAAAAACAAAGCCAAGTGACAAGTAGCGGCGGTGGGTTTAAGGGCACAAACGATACTGTAAAGCAAACGCCAGAAATATATTCTCCTTTATGGTTAAGCAGCAACTTGAACCTTCCAAGAGATCGTGCTACAATAAATGCATGGTGTCGAGCATTTTACGCATTAAATCCATTTGTTCATAATGCAATAAGCCTTCATAGCACTTATCCAATCAGTAAATTAAATATAAAGTGCCCTAATAAAGAAGTTGAAAAGTTTTTTAATGATATGATTGAAGAGACTGACTTGATGAATGTTTGTGTTCAGATTGCCCAAGAGTTCTGGTTACTTGGGGAATCATTTATATATGCAGAGTTAGATCAAAGCCGCGGAAAATGGAGTAGGTTTTTAATTCAGAATCCAGACTATATGATCGTTAAGAAGACTGCGGTTGCTAGCGATCCCATTATAATGATGCGGCCGGATGAAGGTTTGAAAAAAATAGTACAGTCAAATAAGCCATCAGATTTAGCTCAACGAAAGCAGTTGAACCAGCATATAATTGATTGCGTTAAGAGGGGCGACAATATTCCGCTTGATAACTTCCATGTATCTCATTTGGCAAGAAGAATTAGTCCTTATGAAATTAGAGGCACTGGGCTGCCTGTTTGTATATTTAGACAACTAATGTTATTTGATAAATTAAGAGAATGTTATTCTGATGACACGGAGGTTTTAACTGATAAAGGGTTTAAAACTATTGATCAGTTAACAGAATTAACAACTAGCGTATCTATTAATCCAAATTATGTTAATGGCATTGATTTAGATGAAAACGGAAAAATAAACTCCATTTTGACCATGAAAGAAAATTTTAAAGTTGCATGCGTTAATCCAGACACAAATGAAATAGAATATCATAAGCCAACTGAGCTTCACATGTCACATCATGAAGGAAAAATGCTTCATTTTACTGGTAAAAAAATTGACACATTAGTTTCCCCTAATCATAAAATGTGGGTAAAAGAACAAACAAATGGTGTTTGGGGAGAGAGCATAAAACGGCCTGCCCAAGATCTTCTTTTTAAGAAGAAATATTATAAATTTAATTCTAAATCAAAATATGTTTCTGGTGAATACATAGATAATGTAGCTATTTATAATAAACATATCCCTATTAAGCTTTATCTTAAAGTTCTTGGATACATTATATCTGAAGGTTGTGTTTATGAAAATTCTAAAAATGACCGTTATGATGCTGTTATATGTGTTAATCAGTTAACGTCTAGTAGTTGTTATAAAGATATGAGACAATCATTTGAGGCATTTGCTGATAAATTAAATGTAAAATGTTGTTCATATATCGATATTAAAGGTTCTGGATATTCAAAAAATACTCCAAAAGAAAAATGGGAAAGTAGAATTCACGGAAAAGATTTAGTTAAATATTTTAAAAATGAAATTGGTACTAGCGGGTCCACCCGGTCAGAACATAAACATTTGCCCCGTTGGGTACTTAACCTTAGACCAGATCTTCTTAGTATTGTTTTAGATTCATTAGTATCTGGTGATGGTTCAAAAAGTCAAAGTAAATATGGCACTGAATCTAAGTCATTTAAATATTCAACTATTTCCAAGCAACTGGCTGACGATGTATATGAATTAGTTTATAAAATCGGATTTGTTCCAAATATTTGCGTTTCAGTTGCAAAAAAATCTGATGGACGAATTGTAACAGAATATATTGTTATGTGGTCAGATACAGATTATGGCAACGAACCATTGGTTTATACTGGAACAAAAAGCAAAGATGGGGCTGGTGGTGGGGCAATAATTAATGAAATTGATTATAATGGAAAAGTTTGGTGCTTTGAAGTTCCAACAGGATTATTTATAACAAGACGTAACGGCAAATTAGCTATTCATGGAAATAGTAAATTTGCTCAAGCTGACGGTATGATCAATCCACTAACTTTAGTTAAGGTTGGAGGGGGAGCCGGCGATTATAAGCCAACTCACGCAGATTTAGATGCTTGGCGCGAAATCTTTGAATGTCATGATGAAGAAACTGAAGTACTTACAGATAGTGGGTTTAAAAGGTTCGATGAAGTAATACAGTATTCTGAAATTATGGACGGAACTTATAGCTACCCAATTTGTTTAGCTTATCCAAAAAATAATGTAAAAATCGCTTGTTTTAATCCTAATAATGAAGAATTGGAGTACCATACACCTACAGGCGCGAGCGTATATAATTATGAAGGGGAGATGTATCATTTTTCTAACAAAAAAGTTGATTTGAAAGTCACGCCTAATCACAAATTATGGGTTTCAAAAAGAGAAAATGGATCAAAATATGGGTCATGGCATAAATTATGTGCCGATAAATTATTAATTAATAATTATCATAAGTTTAAGTCACATATAAAGTGGACGGGGAAAGATATTGTGTCCACTAATATTTGCGATAAAAGCGTTCCAATAGAAAATTATTTAGAGTATATTGGATACCTATTAAGTGAAGGCTGTGTATATAAAAGCAGCAGAAATTACTATACGAGCATTTGCCAATCTACTATTACAGATAAAAAACATTATCCTAAAATGAGAAAGTGTTTAACTGAATTTGCAAAATTATTAGACATGAAAACTAGCCATTACATTAATAAAAATGGTATATGGTCAGGGAAAATATCCAATAAAGGTTTGTATGAGTACTTCAAAAATGAAATTGGAGTTGGCGGCGATTCAACATCTGCACATAAGAAAATGCCTAAATGGATTTTAGAGTTATCACCAAGATTATTAAAAATAGTATTATCGGCATTGGTTTGCGGAGATGGGAACGTTTCTTTTAGCAAATTAAATAAGCTAAAATTATGTAGATATACAACAATTTCTAAACAACTTGCAGATGATGTGTATGAAATGGCTTATAAATGTGGCTATGTTCCGCTTTTAGCAACATCAGCCAGGGGCACTAAAGTTTATGATATTTCTTGGTCTGAAGATATTAATGGCAAAGGCAGAACGCCATTAATTCATAAAGGCAATAGTTTAAAAGAAACAAATCCATTAATAATCGAAAACTATAATGGTAAAGTGTGGTGCTTTGAGGTACCAACAGGTTTGTTTATTACCAGGAGAAATGGGAAAATAACAATTCAAGGAAACTCCGCTCAATACGATAAAGACTTCAAGATTTTTACTCATGAAGGCGTGTCTGTAGAGAGAGTTGGGTATGGTCAAGGCATTTTAGATATTGGTAATGACATCACTCAACTAATAAAAGAAATATATGTAGGTTTGCAAGTTCCGTCAGTATTAATGGACGGAGGCTCTGATACTACATATGCTAATGGCGGCGTTGCGATGGATATTTTGCGCCAACGATATATGCAATTTAGAAACATGATGAGTATGTGGTTAAAAAGAAAAATTTTTGCACCAATATCACATATTCAAGGTTTTTATGAATACAAAAAGGGCAGCGGTAAATCAGAAAAACAATTAATAGTTCCTGAAATTGACTGGAATCATATGTCATTATTTGATGCCGGTGATTATATGAATGTACTATCGCAGCTAACACAGGGCGAAGGCGGACAAAAAAGAGTATCTTTGCACACGCTTTATCGTTCACTTGGGCTTGAATGGGAAGATGAACAGCGAAAAATGCGTAAAGAGGCAATTTCAGTTGCAATCTTAAAGAAAGAACAAGCCGCTTTGGATACAATGGATCTAAATTCTATACGTGCAATTACTGATGATGATGAAATTTTAGAGCCTGACAATGCTTCTGATTCTGCAAATGAATCCTCTGGTGGCGAAACTGCCCCATTACCTGGAATGGAAAGCTCGCCAACTACTCCACCAGCCGTATAAATTAAATTGTTATACGCACATTAATTAGCCATATTTTTGTATTACATTGGAAATGTGATTATAAGGAATATTTTATGAAAAAACAAGCGCAAAAACGAAGCTTAATGCATCGGTTAAAAGAAAATGTTGATATTTTCGGACATGCAGCAGAAGCCTTTAGTCCCACATTTGGAAAATTAATGGGTGAAATTCGTGAAGCAGACGAATCAGTTCGCAAATCATTATTAGAAGAAGATCCTAATCCAAAAAAATTACTTGATGACGCCAAGTCAAATTTTAATAGACGAGAGTATATGTCAGCTGTATCTGGTCTTGCTGCTTTTCATGACAAATTAGCCGGTGTAATGGGGGCTCTAAAAAGTTTATCTGCAAAGGTTGACGAGGCTCACAAAGAGTTTATTTTTAAAGATCTTCCAGATGACACATTATCAGGATTAAAAGGGCTAAGGCAAAAATTTGAAGCTAAAGCGGAAGTTAAATATCAATTAAATAAATATGCCGGCATTAGTGATTTATGGTATTCATTAACGACTGAGCGTGGCGGCGCATTAAGAGCATGGGAAAAACGATATCCTGCTAAGATGAAGCAATTAAAATCTCAAACACAGTCTTTAATAAATAAATCTGATGAATTATTTTCAACATTATTATCATCATTAAAAGATATGTCAAAAGCAAGGGCTAATCGTAATTTAGATGATTACGTCAAATCAGTTGATAGATTAATAGGAAAATATAATTCTTATGACGCAAACTTCAAAACATATTATAATGATAACGTTAAGGGGTTTTTAGATAAATTAGTTGCGGCGGAAGAAGCGAAAGCGGCGGAAGAAGCGAAAGCGGCGGAAGAAGCGAAAGCGGCGGAAGAAGCGAAAGCGGCGGAAGAAGCGAAAGCGGCGGAAGAAGCGAAAGCGGCGGAAGAAGCGAAAGCGGCGGAAGAAGCGAAAAAATTATTATCGGTCAAAACTCCAGATATTGGATTGGGTGAACAAAATATAGTGTCTGAAAAGCCATCATCAACATCAGGGGCGTCACGTTCATTTGCACCTGCGCCTGGATCTGAATTGGATAAGACTGTAAGCACTCTACCATTTGCAAAAACACAACCAATTCCAGCTATAAAGATACAGCCTGAGCCAATTAAACAGCCAAGCTCATTCCCAAAGACTGTCCCATCGCCAATCTTACCACAAATAAATCCTGAAAAAGTATATGATCAGGTTATGAAGGGAAAAATACCTCAGGCAATTGTTCCAAAACAAATTGCGGAAACTGCGGTAGAAACTATAATTCCTCCGGTAAAACTTAATCAGCCTGAGCCAGAATCAGATGAGCCTGCAAAAATTGAAGAAGATGCATTAAAAACTGATAAATCTCCTGCAACAATGCCGACAAGATACTCCAATTTTATTAACACCTTGCAAATATTTTCAAATGAAAGCCCTGAAGTGCTGGCAATGGAAATATCAAAATTTGCCAATTCAATTAAACGTAGTGATAAATTAACAAGCTTAAAATTATTTGCTATTGTTGAAGGCATAAAAAATGGGTAATCGTGTAGAAAGAGTTCAAACAAACGTCTCCCAGAATGATGTCATAAGCGCTATGATTGAAGCCTGGAAAGAGTTGTTTGGTACTATGCCTTATAGAGAACAAATAGCTCTATTATTATCACAAAATGATTTAGAAACCGGGCATAGAAAAAGCATGTGGAATTATAACATTGGTAATATAACTACCAACGGAAAAGGTACATATGACTATTTTGATAATCTTACCACTAGTGAACAAACTAGCCCTGGAGTATGGAAAAAAATGCGTCTTAAGTATAGGGCGTATCCGTCTTTAATCGAAGGGGCAAAAGACTATTTACAATTTTTAAGTTCCGGGCGATACCAAAAATCCTGGCAAAATGTGCTTCATCCAGACCCGGCAGCATTCGCAAAATCATTAAAAGATGCCGGGTATTATACTGCTGATGAGGCACCATACTCAGAACATTTAAGTAGTTTATTTAAACAATATACATCTACGAAAGAACATAGGCCTGATGCTGACCACAGTCATTACACGCAAAAAACACATACTAATAATGAAGGCCCAGGTGTAAAGGGGTGGCTAATTACACAGCTAAATAAAATGCTTGATTCATATTTAAGTGCTTTTGCCAATAAATTACCGTCTAATAATTATTTAATAAAGATTAGCTCTAAAAATATATATAATTCGGCAGAGTTTTCTAGAATATTATGCGAGGCTTTAGAAGAGGAATTTGGTGTAAGAACTTATTCATACACAGATAATAAAGATATTGAGATAGAGTGTGCTGCCAATTTAGATAAGAAAAATATAGAATTAGCTTGTAATGAAGTATTAAATATGTTTGAAAAATCTGCCGGTGTTTACGATATAAAAACGGAATTATTAGATAGCGATAAATCAAGACTAAAGTTTATAGATTATAATAAGTCATCAAATAATTATCGTATGTTTAGAATAAACCAATATTTAGTCAAAGGTTAAAATGGCAACGGAAAAAGATTGTTTAGATTTGATTCAAAATACTCCTACTAGAGATAGGACTTTTGCGGAATTTGTATCAATATTATTTAAGGATAAAATAGTCGAGGTGTATGTTGGAGATTCATATGAAGATATTAAATTAGAACAACATTCTCAGCAATATCCAGCTATATTCTGTGGCAAGGTTGTCGGAGCATATAAAGAATGTTTGATTCTTATGTCCGCATATTCTGAAGGTAATGAATATAAAATGGGAGGGATATTTATTGTTAATGAGCGCGCCATAAAAGCATTACGAGAAGCGTCTACTAAAACAAAAATATCTGATATGTTTCTTGATAGCGAAGATTCAGTTAGTGTAGCTAAGAGATTTGGTTAAAATGGAAACATTGATAAAAATTTCTTATATTAAAAAATTACCCAATGGCAAATATAGAGTTTTATCAGAAAAAGGAAAGAATTTTGGAACATACGATTCTAAGGAAGCTGCAGAAAAAAGATTAAAACAAATAGAAATGTTTAAGTATATTAATAGATATAAAAAAATTAAAAAAGCCAGTGATGATAGGATTGATCTAACTGATATTGAAGATTTCAGCTTATCTGCTGTAATGAGAAAATTAAACAAGCAATTGTCAAAAGATGATATATTATGTTTTTTCAAAGTTTATAAAGAACATTTTGATGTTGCAATAACAAAAGAACTTCAAAAACCCGAAGTGTTAGCATTAACAAAAGCACTATTAGATCTTAATAAGGTAAAGAAAATAAAAATAGATAAAAGTATAATCAAGGAAGCAGCCATAGCTGAACTTGGTGATGCTGCTCAAGTTGGTCAATACCTAGCCGGAATGATTAAATTTCTCATGCAACGAATTTCATTGGAAAACAGACAAAAATCAATTAATGGATTAAAGCAAAAATTGTATATTTTGAATGAATCTGAAATTGCTGGAAAAAAAATGCCAGCATCAAGTGCAATTGGCCAGTCAATCACATTAGTTAAACACATTCTATTTAGTCATGATTCCAGGTATATTAGAGAGGTCATAAATAATATTGTGAGAAATTTGTGATTAATAGGTTTATAAGAGTAGTTGATGGGTTATATAGAGGGTCTGCTCCGTCAGTTAAAGACGTTGTAAATCTAAATAAATTATATGGTGTTAATAAAATAGTGAGTTTGGATCAATTGGCAGGAAACAGAATAAATAAAATATGCAAATTGTTAGGAATTAAACATATAATTATTCCTATGAACGGTGCAAAGTCTTCTATTATTAATTTATTAAGCCATGATATAAAAAAATTATTGTTGAATGACGGACCTACTTTTGTTCATTGCCAAGAAGGTAAAGATAGAACCGGGTTTATTATTGCTTTATTTAAATGTAAATATATGGGAGTATCATTAGAAGATGCGTTAGCAGAAGCAATTGGTCTTGGATTTGGATACGGAATTGATCCATTATTTACAAAGCTATATATAGGTATACTTAAAAAGCTATGTGTTGATAATAATTCCGCTGACACTACCATTGTTGATAATGAAAGAGAATACATGCAAGATGGGCGATCATCTGCTTTAGATCATGCTGACAGAGGCTCATTTGCTCCATATATGAGCATAACGAGGCAGTTTCCATATGATCCACCATATAACTATGTTTATGATCAAGAGCCTACAAGAGAAAATTTTAGGCAGCCAATAGAGCCGAATGAGCCACATGGAGAGCTTCCCATGGTTGGACAATACGACAATGCCTCTGGAGTTAAAGGAGTTGGGCCGGTTGAAATTGGGACAGGGTTTCTAAATAGTTAGTAAATTAATTAACCTCAAAGAGAATTAAACCATCCGGCATCATACATTACAGAATATATTTGTCCAAGAGTAGCCCAATCAATATCTGCCGACAATATATTGCTTAATGAAAAAACCTTAATATAAGTTATCTCCGTGTCGTTCTCGTTACCATATGATTCGTTTATTCTTGATACAAAGTATTCAAGCTCTTCTCGACTTAATTCATAACTAAATACAAATGACTTATGAGCTGATAATGTTCCAGAAATTTGTCTCGACCCAACCGGTTTTAATTTTTCAATATTAATATCAAACCCGGTTTCTTCTTTTATTTCTTGTATTATAATTTTTTCATTATTTAAACTATTATGTGATGATCCGCCTACATTTTCAATAACAAATCCATCTTTGGTGACGGCAGGTGATCTAAACTCACGAATTAATATAATTTTTGAATTTTCTAAATGTTTTTCTCTATGCCACATAACTACAGATGATATGTTTGTTCTAGATAAAACAAATTCGTTGGTTTTAACCCTATTTTCTTCGGAGATGTAGACATGTACTTTCAAGATCCACATAAATACAAAATCGCCGTTATTTGGTCTAAAGCTATATAAAACTCTTGCCCAATCTAATCTATTTTTTGCATTTGTTTGAGACTTATACCATTGTTGAAATGTCTCTGTTTTCCACACAAATAGGGGGACAAATCTTTCCCCTCCAGATCTTTCGGCTCCATCACCAATTTTATCAATAGCATCTTGCATAGTATCTGCTAATGTTTTTGAAAAAGGTATATTAAATTCTTTTGCATAAAATTCTTGATACGATGTTTTTTCTGCATCTGCAGGGCAGCCTAAAACAACCTTTCCGCTACCCTTCCAGTAGCCATACTCATCATTTGTTGTAAATGCTGGCAGATTTTTCAAGTCTCTCGGTATCCAAAAAACAATACAATCCGCAATATTTAAGCATTTATCTTCCCATTTTACCTGTTCATTATAATCAAAGTTTTCATTGGAAATCATATCGCGATTTTCCGGACAAAATATAACCCCGTCATATCCTTTATCGCGAAGTATATTGATGGCACCTTCTCGCCATGAGGTTAATTCTTTTTCTTGACCCGGGCGAAGTGATGGCCCTGCAAGAAATAAGCTCTTTTTTATTACTTCAGGTATTTCTTCGCCAGTGTATATAATTTCCATTTTAAAACCTCCAGCATATCTATATCTACAATATTAGTTATAATTTGACATATTTTTTGAACAAAATGTATAAAAAATCTTACATGGTACAAATGTCATATGATATATCGGATGCAGAAAAAATGCAAGCCGAGAAATCTCTTATGGCATTTAATAATACGCTTAACTTATTAAAGGTGGCGACAGATCATCTAAATGTAATGTTAACTCCATTCAAAGATAATCCTGATATTTCTTCAGAAGAAATATTTAATTTTCGCACTCAATTAAGAGATTTTCGAGACGATGCAATAGATAATTTTAATAAGTTTAAGTTGGCCGGCTTTCAATGTATAGTTTTAATGCAAATGTTTTCGTCAGATACACAAACCGTTAAATTAATGAAAGCGTTCGTATCTTCTATTGATGATCTTGAAGGTAATGTGAATGGTTTTGCGGAACAATTCTCTGATCTTAAAACAAAAGATTTTATAAAAAAAATTATTAATATTACGTTAATTATTAAGTCAAAGTGTGAAAAAATAGAGAATATTATTAATGATCGTTTAAAACCGCATATTAGAGAAAATATCTTATCAAAGACATGGATTAACGAAATAGATAATTCGAAAACACAATTAGATGCTAATAAACCGTTAATGGTAGATTTATTCAACAAAAACCAGAAAAAATAATGGTAATATTGATATATTACATTAGACCGTGCACTATATATATGATGAGAGATAAAGGTTGATAATAAAATGAGTTTTGTAAAAAGAGGTGATGCAGAAATTATATCAGTTTTTCAAGAAGAGAAATTGAATGATCAACAGAAAAAATCTGTTGAAGATCATCATAATAAACTTCCTAAAGATGCAAATAAACTGGAAGACGAAACGCTCAAGAAAATAGAGAGTTAATTTATGTCATTTATTAAACTTGGAGAATTAGTAGATATTAGCCTGGAAACATCGGAATCTGTTATACCTATGATTGATGACAGCGCTATTACAGAGCATTTTAAGCGATATGCGTTTGAAATGAAAAAGATTGCCCCAAAAGCTAATGATTTTTTATATTTTTCAGCTGTTATGATGCATTCTGCCGAAGCGAGCGCAATTAATCCAGATGGTTCAGTAAAAAAGACCGCAAATGGCGAGCCTGTAACAGTTGGGTGGGATACTTCTGGTGGCACTTGGAGATGGATAACAAATGACCCATCAGTTAAACCATATAAGAATAGCAATAATGATATTTTCCCGGAGTCAGAATTAATTAAAGCTTATCGTAAATGGAAAGATAAGCCTCTTTGCATTGATCACAAATCAGATTCGGTAGATTATGTTCGTGGGTTCATTGTTGATACTTATTATGATCGTGCGCTAAAACGAGTCGTGGCACTTTGCGCATTAGATAAGTTTAATTATCCTGACCTTGCACGAAAAGTTTCATCTAGATATTCTAATTCGGTGTCAATGGGTACTGCCGTTGGTCGCGCAATTTGTTTTGACTGTGGCCAAGTTGCAAGAGCTGAAAAAGATTTTTGTCAACATATGCGCTCAAAAACAAGTTATGGCGAAATAAATGTTGATTTAAGTCCAATTGAATTATCTATTGTTGTTAACGGAGCTGATCAATATGCAAAAATTAAACATATTATTGCATCAGCAAATGAATTAAATAGATATGTTGAAATGAAACGCGAAAGAATGGAAGAAATTAGCAAATCATCGGTAAAAATAGATGATATTATTCAAATTCGCAAAGAATTCGATGATGCAATGACAAAACTGGCAAATCTGGAGTCTGCAATAATCGAAGAAAAATCTGCCAAAAATACTAATGATACCGCATTAGTTCAAGCAAGTGGCGATATTTCAGTAGCAGAAACAGAATTGCCTGCCACGGATTTCAATATCTCACCACCTGCTCAAAGGCTTGCCGCTGATGATGACTGTTGTGGAGTTGATATCGTAAAGTTGAATGAGGTTGTTTCTTCAATTGAAAGTAATTTAACCTTCATCAAACAAAGTTTAGACAAGTTATCAAATTCTAATAATACAAACGAGGAAAATATGTCTGGATCAAAGGATAATGTTAAACAAGCGTACTTTCAAGGGACAGAAGAGCCAACTCCAGGCGAGGCAAAGTATTTAAAAGAGCCTCTAAATGAGAATCTTCGAACTGACGGCGACAAGCACATGATGGCCCAAGATACAGGACCGGTTGACGGACTATTTCCTGGCGATCTTGAGAAAAAGAAAATGCTTGCTCGTGCTCAGGCTGAAGAGCGGGCAATGCGCAGACAAACCGTGGTGGCAAAGGCAAAAGAGGCTCTTGAGAAGCGATCTTATTTTCAGGGCACTGAAGAGCCAACCCCAGGTAAACCGCAATATTCAAAAGATCCAATGAATCAAGATCTTCGTGAAGACAGCGATAAACAAATGGTTGGTGCAAAACCATTTCCGGGCGTCGGTAAAACTGAAGATCTTTATCCGGAAGATAAGAAAAAGAAGGAGCTTCTTCAAAGAGCATCTTTCCGCGCCAGATTTATAAAGGCTGCCAATAATGATGGCACTCATAATAAAGGTAATAGCGCATGGGAAGTTTACTCTGGAGATAAACTCCTTGTTTCTGCATCAGTTAATGAGTTAACTGGTAATCGTGCAAACGCTCTATATGCAGCTATTGCAACCAAAGATTTTGGCGCAAAATTAATTGAAGATGTTAAGACAGTTGGCGCCGCGAAAGTTAAGTCTCTATATAAGTCTGCTCAAGAGGCTGCTGTCGCTGAACCAGCTCCAGAGGCTCCAGCTCCAGAAGCACCAGCTCCAGAGGCGCCTGCAGTCGAAGCAGCTCCCGTCCCAGCTGACAATGATGGTCTAAAAGAAACCGTAGTAGATCTTAAAGACAAGTTAAAAGAAGTTTCATCTGATTTAGGCGAAGCCCTTGACAAGCTTCTAGATGAGCAAGCTGAAATGGGCGATATGGATAAAGCCGCTTCGCAAGAATCAGCTTCACTTAATAATATGCGTAAAGAACTAAACGGCGCCCTTGTAAACGCGCTTAAAGAATCAATCGCAGAGCTTAAGGATCGCGAAGAAGAGCTTACTCAAATTGCAGATCTTTCAAATAAGAACGAGAAACTTGCATCAGAAAACGATATGTTTAAGTCAATTGTTGAAGATTCAATTGAAGAAGCAAAAACTGTTCTAGCAGATTCTTTCAAGCTTATGACCGCTTTTGTAAAATATGCCCGTGGAACAGAAGCTATCGTTAAACGCGCAGAAATTGAATCTAAACTTACTCAACTATCCGATAATGGAGAATCTGATATGGCCGCATTAGATGATTTAATGAATGATGATAAGGATCTTATGAACCTAATCAATGATGTTGATGATGATATGAATGCACTTAAAGAAGAAATGTGCGCAGAAGATGACTCATCTGATTCTGCAACGGCTGATGATGTGGATACTGATATGGTCGCGGAAGCATCATTTAATTTAACCACAAAAGAAGGTCGAACTGCTTTCCGAGCTAAACTTGCTGCAGACACAATGAAAATGTCTCCAGTTCTTCATGAAGCGCATCCAAAGGGCGGTACAACTACGTCTCTTGATGTCAAACCAAGCGGTAATCTTGCAGAGGTTGAAGATCTAGAAGGTGTTCATGATGCAATGATGGACGTTGCTACTGCTCCACCAAAGGTTCGTAAAGAGGCTGAGGCGATACAATCTCTCATTGTATCCGGGCAATTAGACGCAGCCGATGTAGATGCCCTTGTTTCAGAGGGTCTTGATAAGGATGCGGTTGCTTATTGGAAGAAATATTTCGGTCAAGCAGGTTCAGAGGGCTCACAATTTGCAACAGAATTGGTTAAAGAGCATGCTAAGGCTAAGATGGAAAAAGAACTCGATGCATTTAAGGTTAAGATTGCACGAGCATATGAATTAACATATGATATGGTAGAGCGTGGTCTTTGTTCACGAGACAGGTCTTCAGTTTCCTCGCAAGTAGAAGAAATACTTAAGTCTAATAATGATGGCTTTGATTCTCTCAAGAGGGTAGTTGCTCGTCATGAACCACTTGCAGTAAAACAATCTGGTCGCATGCCGCAAGTTGGTATAATTGGTTCAGAAGAGTCATTTGTAAGCTTGGGCGATTCAGAAAACCTTTTATCACAACTATCAGCAGCATTTTCGGGTAATGGCAAAAGGCTCTTCTAAAGGAAATAATAATGGCAAAAAATAGCGTATCCGAATCAGTTGCTCGTGAAATGAATGAAACTCTAAATAGTGAATCACATAAATCATTATTTGGAACTATATACAAATCAGCGCAACAACTTGAAGTAAAAATGTGTGAAAAATGCCACAAAAACCCATGCGTTTGCGCAGATGTCGCCAAAGTAGAAGACGCAGCCTGTGCAAATGATGGTGTTGATGTTGCAATGAGTGATGACAGTAGTGGTGATGAAGATGAAGATAAAACCAGCACTGCAGCTCTTGATGTAGCAATTGACAGTTTAATCAGGGCATCGGCCGCTCTTGATAGGGTTGGTTTTGAAAAATCGGCAACTGTAACACTGAATCTGGCCGGATTAGTTGCAGAGGCAAAAAAGAAGAAGATGGAAAAGAAGAAGGCTCCAAAAAAGCCTGCAAAATCGACAGAAAAATCAACAAAAGAAACACCTAAGAGTAAATCTGATAAGTCTAAAAAAGAGACTTCAAAAGATACATCAAAGAAAACAACGGAAGAATCAGCTAAGAAGTCAAAAAAGTAAAACTGTTAAACTTAGAGCATGGGATTGTATTGTGCAATCCCATGCTTTTTCATTAACACAAGTGGTTCGGAGCCACGCAAATTGAGACAAGGCCCAATAAAATGACTCATAAATTATTCAAATTTGGCAGCGTAGAAGATGAGCTTATGGCATCAATGGAAGCTTCGCTTGTTAAAAATCAAAAAGATATGGCTTTCGGGCATGATAAATTAATAAAAGCAGTTGATCATTTGAGTGCAGCAGCAGAAATATTTGATAATACCGGTTTTGGCAAAGAAGCAGAAATTATCACAAGATTAATTGAAAAAATTGCTCAGGATAAAAGCGTTGGCGAACTAATAGAAGAGGAATTAGGCGCCCAGCTTCATCCAATTAATAAAATGATTGAAGAAGATCTCGTTAAAAAAGAAATTGATGACCTTATTCAATCTGAACAAGAATTAGACAGCCGACAATATCATATTCAAAAAATGCTTGATGAAGAAATGTCTAAAAAAAAAGTCTAGCCAACACCAAATTCGATAAGTACACACACGGCTTAACACCTGAAAAAATGGTGGAAAATCTTAAACATACCGGAACTCCATTTGATTATCCGGCAGATGATTTATTAGAATTAGATATTGAAGATAATTTGGAAGTGTCTGATTTAGATTCGGACATGGATTTTGAAGACGAAATATAGCGGTTAAACTCTTGATATTTTTCGTATTTTCTTGGCAAATATATTGTTGCATCTGAATATAACCAATCCAATAATTTTTTCGACTGTCTATTGCCTCCGACCGATAATGTTGTCGTTATTTGATTTGTTTTTGGACAAGACAGTGATAAAGAACAATTTACATTTAGAGTTTTATTTATAATTTCTTTAACCGAATTGCAAAATTTATCGGTAGATATTATCTTCCAAATAAAATTAATTCCGTGGCGTAGTTTGTTTTTATAAATTGTTCCGTCACCATCCGAATAACCTCTAATAAAATGACGAACTAATTCGGGTTTAATAAATGATGGAAAAATCAATTTTAATGATTTATTTGGGACGCAACCGAGATCAATTAATTGATCACAGATTATTTTTTGATGAGTTCTAAAATAAGAATATTTTCCATCATATAATTTAACTGGAGATGATGGGGAAAGAATGTCTCTTAATTTTTCTATTATTATAATATCTTCTTTCTTAAGCTTAATAGTCATTACATATTGTGTATTTTTTATTTGCACGCAGCCGTCAGCATATAACAATCCAAGAAAATATGCATTCTCTTCAGAATTAATTAGATTAAAAAAATTAATATTAATATCGTTATATGTAATATTTTTTGGGATTCTTGTTGTTATTTTATTTTTAATTAATATTGATGAGATAGTTTTCTGTGAACAATTTAATTCTTTAGCAATTTCATTTTGTGTTTTTCCCTGATTATATGATAAAATTATATTATTTACTTGATGATATGAAAATATAGAGTGCATCATACGATATATATCATAGTAGGCATGGTGTAAATTAAATAGGAAAATTGATGTTAAGATTAGTGCAAATTGGCAACGCCCTTCCAGCGAGTTTTATAGTTGACCCTAGCGCAGAGTTTCAATCAGGTCAGATAGCAGAACTTACAATTATCGGAAACCAAGTTATGGCAACGGTAAGCAAAGGTACAGCTCCAATTGGAATTATTGATGATATTAAAACCAGGGCATTTACTAGTGTTTCTTGGAATGAAGAGATCGTAGTTGCCGCAGCCGGAGTCTTAGATATAAATAATGTTATAGTCACTCCAGTTGATGTTAAGGCAGAATTAATTCATCCAAATGTTATGGGATCAAGTTTTATATCATCTGTCCCTTGCGCGCTTAATTCAAATAATGGGGTGATTACATTTCTGTCTGGAACCCCGCTTAATTTTGATTTAACTGGCGGCGGCATTCCTAACGCAATTAGAGCTGTTGTTAGCTATACATATCAAGTTGCAAATATTCCTGGCGATGATAGTACGGCGGCGAGCGGGCGAGTTACGGTATGGTTTAATAGGATGTTCGCCCAGACTGATCAATATGAAACAAATCAGCAGTACCCAGTTAGAGCAAATTTATATGTGAGCGAATTAGGGCTATTAACTACAAGACGACCGAGCGATTTTCATCCGGCTGTCGCCATGGTAACTGCTCCACCATCTCCATTACACAGTATGATAGAGTTTCTTTGGTATTAAAACAATGTGCATTATATATACAAAATAACAAATATAGTCAATAATAAAGTTTATATTGGTCAAACAATAAACCCAAATGCCAGATGGAGAGCACATCAATCATATGCTCTAAAAAAACCTATCCAATATATACATCGAGCAATGGCAAAACATAAATTTGTCAATTTTATATTCGAGTTGATTTTAACCTGTAAAACGCAGGATGATGCAAATGAAGCGGAAGACGTCATAATTATTCAATATAATAGCCGTAACAAGAAATATGGATATAATCTAAATGCTGGCGGTATTAATGGTATTAGCTCAGAAGAAACCAAACAAAAACAGCGTGAAGCCACCATTAAACAAATAAAAGAAATGGGCCATCCCGCCAAAGGTACTAGGCGCTCCGAAGAACAGCGGGCTTATTTAAGTTATGCTCAGAAAAACAGAAATAATAATTATACATCCGAAATAAGACAAAGAATGTCGGATGCGCATATTGGTATCAAAGACTCTGAACAAACAAAAAAGAAAAAATCTGATAGTGCAAAACTCGGGTGGCTAAAACGTAGAAAAATAACAAATAATAATGGATATTATCGTGAAAAGAACAAAGAAAAAATAGTTGCAAAAAAGAAAGAATATTACGAAAATAACAAAGCTGAAATCTTAAAAAGGAGAAAGGTTTATTATGAGAATAATAAAATAAAATCGTTGCAACAACAAAAAGGATATCGAAAGAACAATAAGGATAAGATTAGAGACATTAATATAAAATATGTTGCTAAAAATAAAGAAATAATTTTATTGAAACAACAGGAATATTATAAAAATAATAAAGCTATATTGCTTGATAAAAAGAAAATTCGTTGCGTTTTTAAATATAAAAACGATATATCTTACAAGCTAAGGCAATTAATTAGCTGCTCCATTAATCAGCAATTAAAAAAATCTTCGATATCAAAATCATGCAAATCAATATCTAGCATTCTAAAATATTCAATAAATGATTTTAAAGCACATATTGAGAGTTTATTTGAGCCATGGATGAATTGGAATAATCATGGGCAATATAGGGCAAATGAATGGGACAATAATAACAATAAAACATGGGTATGGCAAATTGATCATATTACGCCGCAGAGTTGTTTTAAAATTAAATCAATTAATTGTGAAGAATTACAAAAATGTTGGGCGTTAAACAATCTTCGACCATATTCTGCAAAACAAAATAATATTGATAGAAATCGCATCGGCTAAATATACGGCAATAAATCTGTATAATATAGACAACCACACATAATAAAAGGTTAAAATGAGTCTCAAGCATTTAAAATTTGGCGAGTCTTTTTCAATGAGGTCTTTCGAGAAATTGGCCCAAGAAAAAGGTTTAATTAAAGCCGACCCCGTTATAAAAATGGCCAAAAAATCAGTTGATTTAACTCCGTCAGATAGTTTATTGAATAATATAATTAGATTATCTTCTGGTCTTCGCGCTCAAGGATTTATAACATATGCCGAAGAACTTGAAAAAAAATGTTTGATGTTCAAAGAAGCGAATACTCTTTATGAAACATCAAAAGAAAAGGGCGAAGATCTTATCGACGCGGCTCACCCAAAAGGAAGCCATAAACTAGTTGGTGTACTTGGCGATGCAGTTGTCGAAACAATCGTGGATCAAGATAAAAAAATAATGGATGTAGTGAATAAAAAACCAACCGGAAAATTGGCGTCAAAAGATATTATCAAGATGGTTAAAATTGTTTTAGGTCAAGACAGAAAATCCGAATTAGAAAAGGGAATGAATGATATTGCTTCTAAAATAATAGATAAATTAAATCTATTGAATTCAATTGTATCAGGTGAACTCACTTTTTCTATAGATGGATTTATTAACGACGCAAGCAAGCTTCTTATGAGTCCATCGCGTGATACATTAGAGTATGCAAAAAAACTATTAGTTGGTAATAATCCGGGGTCATTAGAATACCGTCTTAAACCGGGATTATTAGGCGGTTTAAAAAAAGGCACATGGGACGTTGTTTCGGCTCTACTATATTCTTTGCCAAAAAAAATTGATGATATGCTGGTTTTACAATTAGAGCTAGATGGTATTAAAGGAAAATCTTTGGTCGAAGATAAGCCGTTTACACCAGCTCCGGCCGTTCAAAAATCAGATGAGTTGGAAGATAGAATTAAAAAAGCATTAAGCACAATTGCATTATATCAAAATTTTTTGGATAACTCTAATTTAGATACCGATGATAAGAATAGCGGAAAAAAGCAATTAGATGCATTAAATCAAAAATTATTGCAAAGTAAAAAAATGTTTGACTTATTAGCTCCAGAACAAAAAGACGAGGGCAAATCACTAATTTCTGGGCCAGTAAAAGTTGTAGAACAAGATATAGTGAAATTTAAATCTTTATGGTTTAAGTAAAAGGATTTATGCGCATATTTCCTCCCAAAAATATAAAGAAAGTTGCTGAAATAACCGGGCCCAGGGGTAATAGGCGTATTTCTGTTGATGAATCGTCGGCCACTACAGGTCCGGCTACAGCAGAGCGTACAAGCCCAGCACAAGTTCCTGCAACAAAGAATACAGTTAAGAGGGTTTCGCCAATCATAAAATCACCGGCCACGGCAATGATTCCAGATGTCAAGAGAATGCAAGAGGCCATGGCAGATATTGCTAGCCACATATCTCAATACATAAACTATGATGCTTTAATTCAAGGAATGCAAGCAAATCAAGCAACTCATGAAGGAGCAAAAACAGTTGGCAAAGACGCATTTAGCAATTTTATGGTTGATAGCTTTTTACGGTCCGCCCCAACAAAAGGGGTTGAATTCGATCCGGATTTAGAGAAAAAAGTTGTTAGTGAAAAGACTCCTTCTGATCTAAAATATATGCATTTAGTTCTTGAAACATTAAAAAGAATTGGCGGAGCATCAGCTGAGTTTAACGCAGACGGTAAGTGGGGGCCGAGAACAAATAATGGTCTAAAAAATATTGCAGCCATATCAGATGCTTTATTAAAAATCGGGGAAGCATTTAATTTTACGGCCACTTCATTTGATAAAAATAGCGAAACAAAACTAAATAGCTTAATTCCAAATAATGACATTGATCTTACTGATGATCAAAGAAAAAATAACGCTAAAGAAATAACTCCACTTTTATTTGATTTGAAAAAAATGTTTGTAGAGTTTCGCGATAATGTAATGAAAAGCCCTTACCACAAATCATATATTGAGGGAAAACCATTTATAACATATCAGAAACCTGGGCAAAAAGATATTTCTAAAGACTTGTCTGATGATGAAGAAGCAATACATAAAGACATTAATGATAAACGAGATACGAGCTTATATTTGGCACCACGAAATGCAAGATACTCAATAACGTTTGATGGTATCTCGGGCTCATTATTATTATCAGCAAGTGATCTATTAAACAAAGACGCGTTTGATAGTTGGTTGATGAAGCAAACTCCTTTAATACAGTTTAAGCAACATCTTACTCCAATTGATTTTATGGAAAGAGTAGTGAAGCCTATTTTTAATCAAGTAAAAAAACAGGCGGATCAAGAATTATCTAAATATAAAAGCAATTTACCGAGAGCGATATAATGGGACTTTTTGATAATGACGATCTAATAATTAAGCTGCTAAAGTATGGTTCCGAGTTTGAATTAAAGTTCGGTAAATATGCTCAAACTCAACCAGCTGCTAGCCCAAATTATTTTTCATTAACGCAAAAATTAGTTTCTAATTTAGAACAAAGCTATTTTCCTAAACCAAAAGATGCTAACGCAATATCTTCGGGATCTGACGATTCAGAAGTAAAGTTTACCGTTTCTGATGTAAATACCTGGGGCAATTTCTTAGCGTTTATCTCTTCTAATAAAATGATGGTTGGAAATGTAAGGATTGCATATGATTCCAATCCTGATATACCTGGTTATTTGCCTACTAGCGGGAAAATTGCTAATTATATGGAACATGGCGATAGATCCGCCATAAAACCAGAATTTTATATTAACAAAGATTTGGCTATTAAATATATACAATCTTTGCAACATCAAGCTGAAACAATGGGTGAAGAAGGTAAAGTTTTAAAAGTAATGCTTGGTTCACGCATTGATGATTTGAATAAAGTTTTTGAAATACAATTAAATAAAAAATATCAAGAGCCTGAATTTGAATTAAAAGATGATGATACATTAACTTCTTTTCGCGTAATATTGGATCAATCTGATGGCGATAGGACATTGAGATATAAAGATATAAAGACTGCTGGGGCTTTGCAACAATGGGCAAAAGACCAGGATGTTTTTATTGAAATTAATGGCGCAAATGTTAGTGCAAGAAATTTAGATTTTAATTGGTGCGATGCCGTTAGAATAATATATAATAAAGCAAAATTATTAAAACAAAATAATGTTGCTGAAAAAAAGTATGATATATTCGTAAAACAAATTGAAGTGATAACCCCGCAATTAAGTTTTAATGATCTGCCTTGTTCAGTTTCTGGCACAAGTTCATCAGCAAAACAAACGAATAATAAAACGCCATACGAACTTGTTGATCATAAAGCGCGCGATAAAGATAAACCAGGCTCAACAACAAAAAATTTTGCTGAATTAATTGGCAAATTTCCTTTGTTTATTGATCGAATTGATTTTGATAGAATAAGAGATTTTACTCAGATATATCAAAATGTAACTGGTGAATACTCCCAATATACATCTGAAATTGTGCAAACTGTAAATAATCTAATAATGTCTTCAGGTGCCCACACTCAAACTTTAGATGCCACTGTTGACCAAATATCATCAAGATTAAAAGGTGCACACCCGGTTCATTACCTTAAAATGCTTTATGATCTTATAAGCAGAGTGTCAGACATGTTAACAGATTTTAGAAGCAAATATTCAGACGTATTAAATGGAAATCAACAACTTAAACAAGATCTTAATAAACAAATTGGGTCCGATCCTGGTGATACAGGGTCGTTTGCTCATCAAAATATTAACAAGTTAACATACTTATTGTCAGACGCAAGCACTTGGAGGCGTTAAAATGAAAAATAGCGCCATACAATATTATTTAGACACTCTTATAATTCAGGCATCTCTTGGCAATGATAAATTAACCAAAGAAGCTCAAAGTGGCGCCGTAGGTACAATTATATCTGATGTAAAAAATTATGTTAGTTCTAAAATTGATGATAATAATAAAGTTAGTAGTGTGTTAAATATTATCGCTCCGGGGGCTATTTCAGTTTTATTAAGATCTATTGGTCTAAATTGGATTGGTTTTCTCCTGCCACTTGCAATGAATGTTTTCGGCATTAAATTTGACGAAATATTATCATCAATACATTCAAAAATAAGCTCTATGTTAAAAGCTGGCCCAGTGTCATCTGAACAAGTGGATGCGGCAGTTGAAGCCTCATTTGAATCAGAAAAATCAGCCCCTCCAACCGAAGAACAGCTTCAGCAATATTTACAAACACATTCTTTTAATAAAATGCTTCGATCGGCTCATTTATTTAAAATGTCGTTAATTCAATCCAGTAATATTAAAAAAACAGCCGGAGTATTTGATATGTTTGGCGGAAGCAAAGTTAAAACGGTTAGCTTATTGGCAAGTGTGGTTAAATGGACAATAAAAACAGTTATTGCTGCCGCAGGACTTATGGTAGCTGGCGATGTAGTTAAAAAAATGGTGGGTATAAAGGATCAGTTAGACGAAAAACAAATTTCTACTGCGTTTAAATTGAACTCGTCTTATGATAATAAACAACTAAATACGGATAAGGCTACTTGGGTCGAGTCCGTTATTCCAAATACAAATAATATTAAAGATTTTGTTCTTGATTGGATGAATGAAGTGTACCAAGATATAGAGCAATATGAAGAGTTGGCCGAAAATACATTCGGATTTAGGAATGTTGTAAAAGAAATTGAAGATTTTAATGCCGGGAATAAATCTGGAAACATAACATTTATACCAAAAATGTTCAAAACAAAAAAAGATGCCGTTAATATTTTTATTAAAGAAGTCGAAGATAAAGTAAAATCTGCTGGTTATTATGGTAAATCAAGCCCTCCCATATCTGCTTAAATGCATTTTTTAATATTACAATAAGGTGAACAATGTCCGATATTTTTAATAAATATGCAGCTCTGGCAATCGAAAGAGGCCTAATATCTGAATCTGAAAGCACAAAGGAAAAACTTGAAAAAAATCCAAGGTGGGATTCTCAAGATATTTCCGCTGTTGAACTTCTTTATGGCGTTAAACCTGATTCTCCAAAAGAAATGAACTATGATAGAAACATTGTCGAAATTGCTCATCCAAATTCGGTCATTGTTTCTCCTGCCCACGATAAATTAAATGGACTTGTTGAAAATATAAATGAACGAAACAATATCATGATCAATATTGTAAATAAACCGGTTGATGGTCATCTCACTGGTAGAAAATATGCCGAAAATGAACTAGTTCTTTCTTTAGTCCGAATCGCAAATGATATGGATAATAAAGATATAAAAGAATTGCGCATTTTAGCCGATGCTTGTATTGATCAAATTCATAAGTCAGCTCTCCCGGCCGCATTAACATTACTAGGTGGGCCATATACAATCGCAGCTGCCGCAATATTAGGTGGCGTATATCTTCAACAACATCTTGATATGGCAGATCAGGGTTTCGAAGAAAATGCAGAAAGACTTGTTAAAGAACTTGAAGATTTCATCGGAGATCATTTGATTGGAACAGATTATACCGAAAATTTCCAGGAAACAATTAAAAAGATAATTGAACGAATACACTTTATTTCATTAAAATACTCGGCTTTCAAGGATGAATTAGAAAAACTTCAGGCTCCAAAAGATTTAGATGAACTACAAAAATATGTTTCTTCTCAACATACCGATTTCCATAAAATATATGCAGATTTTAGTGATATGGTCGCAAAGGCAAATTCATTGTTTGATCAAGTAAGTGCTAAATTCCAAGACCAATCATTTAAATCTCGTCAAATGAAAGATGTTGGAGTTGGCGAAAAAATTAATCGATTCTTCGGTGGACTGTTCTCTGGCGATAAATATAGCTTGGTTGCAGACGATTTTAAAGATGTGTTGCGTGCACTGGAACCATTTAGAAAATCTATTGCTTCAGTTCTTGATGTTCTTAAAACTGCAGATGCCAAATCAAAAAATGAACTTGACTCAATGCAGATGACCTATAAAGCAAAAAAGGACGAACCGGCTTCTCCAGGTTCATCAAATCAAAATTCAGGCTTAACGTCATTATTTGATCTTTCGTCTATGCCAGGGCTATAATTATAATTTTTCGTTGATATATATTATTTGTAAAATCTTAAAATTATATGAATAACTATATATCTTTATTAGATTTTTGTTAGTAAGTCAGGTGTAAGTCAACCTAATGCCATTCTAAAATACGGCAAAAGAAATTAAAGGAATAAAATCATGTCTCTTAAATTACTACAACCAGGCTATATGCCAATGGGTCAATTCGACGGTTACGATACTGAAGTCACTCTCCTTAAGGGCGGTGAAGTCGTAACTTTCAAAAGCGTAACTGTTGCATTTGCAGATAAAGTTGCTGCATATCTCGATGGTTATTCAAATGACAGCGGGGTCGAGAAGCGCACCGTAGTCAGCAACAACCTACCTTCAACAGCTCGTGTCTTAATGCTCGCTGATGAAGGCGTCGCTGGTTATGGAACAATGCTCGGAAGTCTCGTAGGGGAAACTGCCGGTCAATCAGCTCTTGGGACAACCCTCGGGCCACACACCACAGCAGGTTCGGGTAAAGTTACTTGTTGGGATAAAGCTGGTCTCTATGCAGTTTCACTTGATGCATGCGACACCAACACTTCAACAGGCCTACAACCAACCAACCTAACCCTCAAGACTGGTGATAAGCTCTTTGCAACTGCAGCGGGCCTTCTTACACCACTTAGCTCAGCCTCATTTGCTGGGTCAGGCGTCTTCCCATGCGCAACCTTCGTTGAATTCTCAACCAATGGTTCACTCGTCAATACACCGGCAAATCTATCACAAGCTCTTAACAGCCCATCTGGTTCACCAGCCGCTGCCAAGTCCTTTAAATTCGCTGTGTTCTATTGGCAACCAGGTTTAGTCTAATTTTAATTAATTAAACTAATATAGCTAAAAGAGGCGGCTTTTCAGTCGCCTCTTTTTTATTTTGATATTCCGTTATTTGCTTTATCCAAATATTAAAATTTTCCAATTCCATTCTTTCTTTGGCAAAATTACAATATTTGCAGCAAGCGACTACGTTGTCTTTGTTATGACCTGAATTTGAATTAATTCGATCTAGTCCGTTATAGTAATATTCTGATTTTTCTATTGATAATTTTGGCCTACAACTATTTAGTATACAACGATTAAATGGTTTGGCATCGCAATAATGGCAATTCTGCTGAGTTAATTGCCAAAATTCTTGTAATGTTAAATCTCCATCTTTATACCTGTAGAAAATTTTCCTTACTGATGTAGCATAATATTTTGGCAATATACAATCAGTGAAAATATGGTTTACATTTTCTTTAATTTTTAATGACCGAATATATCTGTGAAAATCTTCTATTGACCGATTACTTTTGGCTCTATTACATGTATTACAGCAAGCAACAACGTTATCTATTTTGTGCGGTTTATTACTATTAATTCTATCAAGCCCATTAAATGTGAATGTCCCCGCATCTTTAACTGATTGTGGGCTATTGTTTGATTTTACAGCGAAACAATTATATTTTTTTGAAGGAGAGCATCCGCAATAAAAACAATCTTGCTGAGATATTTCGTAGAATTGTTCAAAAGATATATCGCATTCTTTATCGTCATTATAATATCTCGACCAAACTATTCTTGCCGACGATATTGCTGGTTCGTATTTTCGTCTATTAATCGCCATGAAACAAGACAGATTGTCCATATATTCTTTTAGCAAACATCCGCAAGATTTAGTGCATTTGTTTAATCTAACCTCTAGAACAATTGCTTTTTTGCCGCAATCACATAAACATTGCCATTTATTATCAATTTTTTTAATTAATGTTAATCGATAAAACTTGTCTCCGGCCCTATAATTATTTCGTTTTCTCATGATTTTTTTGGACAATGAAATTTATTGCTTTGTACTGGCAGTAATTAGCTTCTTATGTCTTTTTTTAGAAACCCCGTCCATTAAATTTTGTTTTGAATTTAATGGACGCAAATTATTAATATCCCAACATTCATTAAAAGCACTGTCTTTCATTGTTATATAGCCAAATGTAGATTGTGGAATTATATGATCAATTTGCCACGTCCACGTTGTTACATCATTATCATTCCAAGAATTTGTGCTATATGATCCATAATTTTCCCAGCTCATCCATGGCTCAAATTGATTCTCTATGTGCAACTTAAGATCAAGAATAGAGTATGGTAGAAAATTAAATATTGATTTACCGGTTTTATAACCACCATTTTCAATTAAATAATAATGAATTGATCTGCTTACATTTTTTCTTAATTTATACGTCACATTTGTTTTTCGAAGACGCCTTTCATATTTCGTTATTTTATCTTTATTCAGCATTTTCCAGCGTTTAGATTTACTTCTATTCTTTGCCTTTTCTAAATCACTATTATTACCATATCTTTTTTGATAATTAATTTGTGATATGCGACTAAAACATTCTTTGCATTCTGGCCTATATTTATTTCTGTCATGACGAAAATAAAAGTCAGATATTGGTTTTGTCTTTTTGCAAATTATACATTGCATTTTTTTTGGTGATCCTTTATTCTTATAATCCAATTATTAAAATCTTCTAATAATAGATTTCCTTTAGCAAAATTACAGTATTTACAGCAAGGTACTATATTGTCTTTAGTATGTGATTTATTATTATCTAATCTATCAATTCCGTTATAATAATAATGAGCGCCATCTTTAGCTAGTTTAGACGCTTTTTTATCCTTTAAATAAACATTGTAATAATTAACTTCCTTAACTCTACAATAAAAACATGGTAATTTTGAATAAGTATAAAATGTAGGTAGATCAATTTCCATTTTGCCATAATTCCTTTTATAATGTCTATAGGCACATTTCACTGATACAAGCAAGTAGCTATTTGGCAATGTAAGTAATCTATCTGAAAATATAAACTTATTAATCTTTTTTAACCCAATAATATATTTGTGAAAATCGATTATTGATCTGTTGCTTTTAGCTCTATTACATGTCCAGCAGCATGGAACAATATTGTCTTTACTATATGTGCAATCATTATTCACGCGGTCTATTCCATTGTAAACAAACCACCCATTGTTTTTTGCTTTTTGCGATGCCGATTTCCTGCCAATAAAACAATTATAGTTATTGCTTGGCGCGATTCCACAATAATTACAATTCATCTGGCTAATTAATAACCATTCATCGAAAGTTAAATTACATGTTAAATCTCTACGACAATAACTTTTCCATAATCTACGCGCAGAAGTGGTATTAGGTTCATATTTTGTGATTACTGCCGGAGACAAAAGCCTATTTTTTAATAGAGCTTCTTTTTTTAAGCATCCGCATGACTTGGTATTACCGCTATTAATTTTACCTGTATTTGCAATTAAAGTTTTTCCGCACTCACATTCGCATAACCACCGGCTGTTTCCGATATAATTAATCATCGTTAATCTATTTATTTTTTGTCCAGAATAAAGGGATAAATTAATTGTACAACCACAGGATTTTTGAGCGTTGCTTGTTAATGTGCCCGTCCTAACAATCAATATTTTTCCGCATTCACATCGACAGTTCCAGCCTGTAAATGATCTGCCTCCAGCTTCACTTGGTAAAATATTATTTGCTTTAGATATGACGGTTAATTTTTCGAATTTTTTCCCAACAAGATCTAGTTTTTTCATTATTTGCCTTAAATATATCATGCAAATTTAATTTTTTCATTTAAGATAGTAATATTCCTTCATACTTGATAGGCGCTTTATTTGTATAAAGCGTGTGTAAGCTGGTGCAAACTGGCAACATTTTCAACCATATGGAGAATACTAATGAGTTTTTTTAATAACAAAGGCGAAGTTAACGCCTCTTCAGTAAAAGAAGCGATGGCAGTAATTGCAAAATACGCAAGCCTTTTAGAGGATAACACCCCGTCAAACTTCGGTCAAGCCGGGCAACCATCACTTTCAGATGATAAGCGTGATGAACTTATATCCAGAGCTATAATGACACAAGACGGCAAAATTGCCCTTGCTCAATCAATGGCAAACCCAATTCGCCGAAACTTAGATTACCATGGAATTGCCCGTCGTGCACTCGTTGTCGACCCACTTCCACAAGGCGCAATCCCAACCTACGAGCGAGATATCGACGTTGCAGCAGTCGTTATTTCAAGCAATGGTTCGGGCCCAGAAAGCCGCGTATTCGGTGATCGCGTTCTCGTTCCAGAGTTCGAAATCTTCTCGAATCCAACCGTTCGTATCGCAGAAGTCAAACGCCGCCGATTCAACGTTATCGACCGTGCAGTGCAAAAGGCTCGTCAAGAAATCATGGCACAAGAAGACGCAAACGTTTTCGCAGCCCTAGATGCAGCCTCCTCAGTCGAAAACGCTCTTCAAGACGTTGCCGATGCAGGAATGCTCAAGCGTGACCTAATCGAAATCAAGGGTCAAGTTGATCGCCATGATCTCGTAACAACCAAGTTCTTCATGAACATCAATGAATTCAACGATATCCTCAAGTGGGGTACCGGCGGTGGTCAAGGCGTAGGCGGTGGCGAATTAGACCCAGTAACAATGCGAGAAGTTCTTCAGACTGGGCTATATGCTCACATCTGGGGTGCAGACATAATGGTTAGTAAGATCGTTCCAGCTGGGACCGTTTATGGTTGTGCAGATCCTGAGTTCGTAGGTGTAATGCCAGTGCGACAAGACATAGAGGTATTGCCTGCTGATGAACCAAAGAGGCTAATGCTTGGTTGGGTTGTAAGCGAGATTATAGGGATTGGAATTGTCAATCCACGTGGTGTTGCTTCAGGCCGAAAGAGCTTAGTAATCGGCGCATAATCAACAAAGAAGTAAGTAACTAAAAAGCCTCCGCTTATTCGGGGGCTTTTTTATTTTTATAATTTTACATATGGTTAGAATTAGCCCGATATAATAAGATTGCTAGTTAACTAAATGATTAAAATGAAAAAATTAACAATTCAAGAAAAAGAACAAATTATCGAATTATACAAAACCGGGGTATCTCCGAAAATAATTGGAGATCGGTTTGGAGTATATAATAATAGTATAAATAGAATAGTTAGAAAAGCTGGGGTTAATACAAAAACGAAAGACGTAGATTACGAAACTACAAAAGAAATAATAAGTCGTTATCTTGCCGGAGAATCATCGGAAAAAATAGCCGATGATCTTAAAATTGTAGGATCAACCGTTTGCCGTATATTGAAACGAAATAATGTTAATATAAGGCCATCAACAGAAAACAAAAGAATTCACAAAATAAATGAAGATTTTTTTGAAAATATTGACAATGAATCTAAGGCTTATTTTCTTGGAATGATGTTTGCGGACGGAAATGTGCACAAATTACATGGCGCAATAAAATTGTCATTAAAAACAAGTGATGATGAAATTATAAAAAAATTATCTGTTCTCATATATAACAAAGAAAAAGTAGAATACTATGCGGGTGAATGCAGTACTTGCAATTTGAGTATTTATAGTTCTAAGATGAAGAAAGATTTATTGAAACTAGGTTGTACTCCAGCAAAAACATTTATTATTCGTCTCCCGGAATTAAGATCAGATTTATATCGCCATTTTATCAGGGGTTATTTCGATGGTGATGGGTGCGTATCAAATGCATCCGGTATAAATCGAATTGATATAACATCAAATCATATGTTTATTGAAGATATTTATTTTAAATTAATGGAACAAATACCAAATTGTCATATTTACAAGGCGAAAAATAATCCAACGAATTATATACAAATTAAACATAGGGAAAGCTTTCGTAGATTCTATGAATATCTGTATATTAATGCAACAATTTGTATGGAACGAAAATATAAATTGTACTCAGAAATAGTGCGTCAGCATTCATGAAATCAAGGAAATAATATGGCCGTTGTATTAAAAAGAAAATATTTGTTTTTAACATTTGATCAATTAAGTGCGTTAACAACCAAACGACTTCTTGCATATAAAAATAAAATAATGCGTTATCCAGAAAATCCAAATTGGGACGAATGTGATTTCAACAGAATGAATAAAAAACATCCGGAATGGCAGACAACATATAAAAATATAAAATATATTCTTTCAACCAGGGAGCATATTAATAAATAAACAAATAATCTTAATTTATTACATCAAAAGCCAAGTCTCCAATTCATTTTGGGACTTGGCTTTTTTATTCTATTCGACCAATTTATTTCAAAGTTTATTGGTTTTGTTTTGCCGTCCGGGATGAGAGGTGGCGGTAACGAACGACAACCCAATTTGCTGGAACGAGAATGGGCCGCCAACGCATTTTTATGTCGAAGAGCTATCATGATGCCAACTTGGTGCAAAATAATTTCCTGAATTGATTATGAAAGATTTTATCAGAATTAGAGTTATAACAATTAGTTTAATAGACGCATTTAATATGCGAGGTTGATCTCGACAAAATCACTAGTCCGAGGTTGATCTCGACAAAATCACTAGTCCGAGGTTGATCTCGACAAAACCGTAAGGACTATAGGATTTAAGATTATCAAG
>Ga0315291_10000278_pt1 | contig 65834 bp, 58 predicted proteins | sample YL17G12_20_MG_FD_203070 | JGI IMG/M metagenome (GOLD analysis project Ga0315291, IMG submission 203070) | Sediment microbial communities from Yellowstone Lake, YNP, Wyoming, USA - YL17G12_20 | ecosystem: Environmental > Aquatic > Freshwater > Lake > Sediment | place: USA: Wyoming | collected... | reverse complement strand
GATGAACCGCTTTCGTCGTATCCTGACACGGTGGGAAAAGAAACCTGAGAATTACTTGGGTCTGCTCCATCTTGTTTGTGCCATAATCACGTTCCGTTGTTCTGGATTATTCGGATAGGCTCTTAATCTCTGGGTGTTTCTCAATTCGTCTCTCGGTTGGCTAATCAGGGAGTTAAGCGGAAGAAAAAATCTCGGCGGGGGCATGCTTAAAGCAGAGGCAATAGACCTAAAAAGGTTCCCGCTCTATTTTGCATTCGAAGACACAAAAGCAATCAGAGACGTCCTATCGACATTGAGAGATAGACAGGCATTAGATACACTGGACGAGATAGATACTTCGGAGCACAAAATCATCGACCGGCTGGTCTTTGATCACCTCGGTCTGTCGCCACGTTCCGCATCCGATGTAATCAGTGCTCTCAAGGCATTGATATCATCTCGTGCTGCTAAATCCAAGACGTAGATACTTTTTTTGCTTTGGTTAAGGCTTATGAAAATATATTCGAGCAGACCGACCGAATGGTTTACGCCCTTTACGGCCTGACGGCCGCCGAAATCGCCATCGTCGAAGGGCATAGTAAAACAAATTGACGAGATACTCGCCGCCCCCGGCGGCTGGCCAAATGCGTTTACGGCCTGACGGCGGACTTGCCCGCCGTAGGCGGAATCAAGCATCAAGCATCCAGCATCGAGTATCGAGAATCGAGCATCGAGTATCCAGCATCCATAATCCGTGTTAATTCGTGTTCATTCGTGGTTAATTTTCTCTGTGCCCTCTATGGCTAAATTTTTTTATGATATCGTTAGATTTTTATTGAATAAATAGGCATAATCTGGTATAATATATATGCAATTGGAGGGAATGACTCCCGTCAGGAACGGGAAGAACGCGGAGAACCGCACGCTAAGGAACAGCAGTTCCAGAATAACCAATAATTTACCCCTTAGGGGCCAATGAACTATGGACAATGAACTAAATTATGCAAAACAAAGCCAATTTGCTAAATGCTCAAATGAACATAAGCTTTAGTCTCACAAAGTATTATGAAAAGCAACGACTTTGCATACGCGGTGAAAAACAAACCCAATCAAACCCAATCAAACCCAATTGCAAACCAGCCACCCCATTTTTCAAAAAAACTCTCAAAAACCCCTATTTTCTTGATTTTTTATCTTTTTTCCTCCGCTTTTCCTGTCTTCCGTCTTCTGTGTTCCGTCTCCGTATTACTTGACAGGTGTTTTCTTGGGCGGCGGCCCCGGCAAGGGCAGCGGCGAGGTGCGCTTGCGCCCATCGCCGGCTGTGCCGTAATCAAAATTGAGCTTCGACGCCAATTCGCCCGCCTTTGTTGCGTCTCCGAGCAATCTGTTGTGTTCCTGCAAAATCGCCGCGTAATCGTTTCGCTCAACGGCCTTTTTTATAGTTGTTTGGGGTCGGCCCAGCAGCTTGCCAATGCACTTGTCTTCCGTCTCCACCAGCACTGAAGCCAGTTGCTGTTTCTGTGTCTCGGTCAGTCCGCCGGACGTAGCGCCGGACCCTTTTACATACCTTTGTATGGCGAAGGAATACAACTGAGCAAAGCGAACGGCTGATTTGCCTGAGCCGCCTGGTGCGGAAGATATTTTGCCTCCAAGCAGCTTCAGGATTGTCCCATCGAGAAGTTCATATTCCACCGTCCAGCCGGCGTATTTTCTGGTGCGTGAATCGGCTATCTGCAGCAGCAGCTCCTCTGCCTGCGAAATGTTTATATCACCGGCAAAATTCGCTGTCAGGGCCAGGATGTCAGGGTTGCTGATATCAACAATCTCTTTGAGCCGGTCCGCAAACAGCCGTGCAATTTTCGCATTCACCGTCCCCCCCGCATTCAACTGCTTTACAATGCCCGGGTTGGTCAGGCAGTGGACCGCCCAATAACGGATGATAGTGTTCTTATCTTTCAGTCTTGCGATGGCCAGGTCCGCCAGCCGCAGGTCCTCCATCCCGTCTATCAGAATTAAAAGATTAACCACCACCTTGATTCTGCGGTCTTCAGGAAACCGAGAGGTCTCTTCGAGGGCGGAGGTTATATATTTCAGGGCCGATTCCGAAAACTGCTCTGTATATTGAGGTTGAGGACCCCGCCTTCTGAGAATTTCTCCGCGAAGCGCCGCTATGGAGGTGAAGTCTCTGGTCTTCACCAGCTCTCGAATCGCCTCGGCAAGGAAATTGTCGATGACAAATAAATCTCTGTTGTCAAGCACCGTTTTGTTGCGGACCGTGTCAATGTCTCTGGTATTGAGACCTGCCGCGACTGCTTGGCGGATTGGATTTGCCGAAGAGACAAAAAACGTGGCCAGGACGCTGAAAACCACCCATTTTACCTTCATTATTATAGGCACCTTCAAGGGAACTAAAAACTTAATCCGCCACACCGGGCTGGCGAATCAGGTTTATACTTTACACTCAGCCAACGCCTCTCTATATTCGATTTTCTCCAGCTTAACTTACAGCCCCCTTCTTGTCAAGCAAATTCGGGGCGTGCTTTGGGATGTGGTCCTCTTCGTTGGATTTGACTCGGTGTGTCAACGTTTCTCGTTAGTTGTCCCGGCGCGTACCAAAGACCTGGCAGGCCCGCCAAAAGAACGGCGGGTGGCCGAACAAAAGACGCCTGCGCAGCGTAAAAGGTTGGCTGCATCAGGATTTGGATTGACAAACAATGGCACTTTCTATTAAAGGTTCTATCTAATGGCCGAGACATCTTCAAAACTCGTTCGTATAGACCCTTTGCGCCTGCGTATGGAACGCACCGGTCAAATGGTCACCGATGCGACCATTTTTGCCTCCGGCGCTGTCAACCTCGAGTATGAGGCGGTCCGTCAGCTTTACGATGCCGCCTGCCTTCCTGCCGCCAAGAAGGTTCTTGCCACTGCCGACATCCACGTTGGTTTCGGCATCCCTATCGGCGCTGTGCTGGGGATGGATAGGGCCATAATGCCCGCCGCCGTCGGGTACGATATTAACTGCGGTATGCGGCTGCTGACGACCCCTTTCTCAAAAGGCCAAATCGACACCGACAAGGTCGCGGTGGATATTGCACGCGAAATTCCCCTTGGCGAGGGACATGAGAACGTGCGATTGGATAAAGGCGGCCTTGAAGCTGTTGTCACTAAGGGCGTTGCCGCCATTCCTGACCTCGTGCAAAGAGTTAGTCACCGTGCGTGGGAGGCCTTTGACCCGGAAGAGTTTGCTGATGACATAAAGAGAATCGAAGAGCACGGGCGGCTCTGCGGCGACCTCGGCGCTGTTCCGAACGCTGCACAGAAAGGCTCGGCACAGCTCGGCACGCTCGGCGGCGGTAACCACTTCATCGAAATCCAGTGCGTTCAAGAAGTCCTGGACGAGGATTTGGCCAAAACCTTCGGCCTTTTCAAGAATCAAATCGTCGTAATGATTCACTCCGGCTCCCGCAGATTCGGCTATGAGATAGCCGACCGCTATATGGATATTGCCGCCTCCAGGCCCGAAATGGCCGGCAGAAAGAAAATGCTCTCATATCTTTCCACCGATACCGACGCCGGAAAGGACTATATTGCTGCAATGGCCGCCGCCGCCAATTTCGCTTTTGCCAATCGCCACATTATGGCCCTTCTTGTGAGGCGCTGTTTTAACAGGATGTTCGGCCCAACCCCCTTAAAGCTGGTTTACGACGTCGCCCACAATATGGCAAAGTTCGAGACGCACAGCGGCAGCCAGCTTTGGGTCCACCGCAAAGGCGCCACCCGCGCCTTTGGCCCTGAGCAAATGGCGGCGACCATATTTGAAAGAACGGGCCAGCCGATTATAACCCCCGGCTCAATGGGCACTGCGAGCTTTCTGCTGGTCGGGACCGGCGACTCCGATGAATCGTTGTCCTCGGTCAACCACGGTGCCGGCAGGGTGATGAGTCGCACCGCCGCCATTGGGAAGGCCCACAGAGGTAAGGTAATCACCTCGCCCTTGATTAGCGACGAGCAGTTCAAACGCAGTATGGAGGGTATAAAACTTATCACAGGTGACAGACGCCGTATAAAAGAAGAGGCGCCGGCCGCCTACAAAGATATTGAGGAGGTCGTCCGAATCGTTGTTGCGTGCGGCTGGGCAAAGGCCGTCGCCCGAATGCTTCCCCTGGCTGTTTTGAAGGGATGAAGGGCATTTTCAATCTTCGATTTACGATTTGGCGAGATAGAAATTCCCCGGATAATGGGCCAAATCGGTTGCATTTTTTAGCCGATATTTTTATGCTAATACGCGGCAGGATAAATCCACCGGCCGGCGGATTACGTAGTCCGTCGTTTTTGGGCGGATTGGAAAGTCGAAAAATGGGTAAGTGCCTTGTTGTTCTTATAATATCGGCAGCCGTATGTGCCTTTGTAGCGGGCTGTCCCCGTGCAAAGCCCCGAGTTGCTGAGCCGGTGAAAACTGAGCCGGTTCAAGCTGCGCCGCCTGCAATCGAGCCAAACCTGCCGGAAAGTCCTGCCGGGCCGGTTGAGCAGGAACCTGATGCGGTTGTGCCTGCGTCTGTCGAGCCTAATGAGGTCAACTCTGTAGAAATGGTTCAGCGAGTTCACCAGCCTGGGTGTAGTGAAAGTGTTGAACCCAATGCCCCTGTGACCATAGAAGCTGAGCCTAACAAGGCCGAACCGGTTGTGGTTGAGCCTAACAAGGCCGAACCAGCCGTCGTTGAGCCAAATAAGGTCGGACCTGTTGCGGTTGAACCTAACAAAGTTGGACCCAACGAAGCAAAACCTGTCGCATCCGAGCCTAATAAAGTCGGAGTTCATCCGGCTGATTCTTTTTATGACAAGTATGCCGGCATCCTGAAAAGTTGTGTCGATAACAGGGGGATGGTGAATTATAAACTGCTGAAACGCAAAAGGCTGGAATTGAAAAATCTTCTCGATGGATTCGCCGGCCTCGACCCGAACGAATATAACCGCTGGCCGAAAGAAGACAAAATTGCCCTGTGGATTAATGCGTATAATATCCAGATGCTGAAGATAATTTGCGAAAATTATCCCATCGAGGGTTCGCGATTTCTTAACCCCATCTACGGCCCCAACAGCATCAGGCATATCAAGGGAATATGGACCGACTATAAATTTATCGTGATGGACGAGGAGTTCACTCTCGCTGAGGTTGAGAGGCGGTTTCTCTCTAAGGAGTTCGCCGAGCCGAAGGTGTTCTTTGCCGTATCTCATGCCAGTCTGTCCGGCCCGCCGTTGCGCAATGAGCCATACTATGGGCACAAGCTCCGCCAGCAGTTGGAAGACCAGACCAAAAAGTTTCTGTCGAACCCGCTTGCGTTCAGGATAGATAGGGTGGATAAAAGAATTAATTTGTCGGCTATGTTTCAGGATACCTGGCGGGGCAAAGAGTTTGTCGGTTTGTTCGGCACCGACAAAAAGTTCAAGGACCAGGACTCGGCCACGCGGGCCGTCCTGAATTTTATCACCAATTACCTCTCTCGGCAGGATATCGACTTTCTCGAAGTTGAAAAATATTCCGTCAGGTTTATGCGGTATGACTGGACGCTCAATGATACTTCACAATAAATCAGTCAAGGTAGTTGTGGCGGAAACTATAAACTATTGAAGGGCTAATGAAGATGACGACAAAACCGATTTGCTGCAATCCGAATGTTGATACTGACAGATACCTTTTCACCAGCGAGTCTGTAACGATGGGCCATCCCGACAAGGTCGCCGACCACATATCCGATGCGGTCCTCGATGCAATGCTCGCCCAGGACCCCAGAAGCAGGGTGGCTTGTGAGACGCTCGTAACGACCGGCCTGGTGGTGGTTGCTGGCGAAATCACGACAAGGGCGGTCGTGGACATCCCTACGGTCGTGCGTGAAACCATAAAAGAAATCGGATATACCGACCCCGAAATGGGCTTCGATTATGATAACTGCGCCGTCGTCGTTACGGTCGGCAGGCAAAGCCCCGACATCTCTCAGGGCGTAACGGAAGGCACAGGTCTTCACAAAGAGCAGGGGGCCGGCGACCAGGGAGTGATGTTCGGCTTCGCCTGCAGGGAAACCCCGGAGCTTATGCCTATGCCCATCCAGCTTGCTCACGCTATCACCAACCGACTCGCTAAGGTCAGGCAAAACCGCAGACTTCCCTGGTTGCGACCTGATGGCAAGAGCCAGGTGACGGTCGAATATGAAAATGGCAAACCAGGGCGCATCCACACGGTTGTCGTGGCGGCCCAGCATTCCCCGAGCGTTACATATAAGCAGTTGCGAAAACAAATCATCGAGGAGGTTGTTCTGCCTATTCTGCCAAAGCGGCTTGTGGACGGGGACATCATATACCATATCAACGAGACCGGGCGCTTTGTCGTGGGCGGCCCAAAGGGCGACTGCGGCGTCACCGGCAGAAAAATCATCGTCGATACCTACGGCGGAAGGGGCCGTCACGGCGGCGGCTGCTTTAGCGGCAAAGACCCGACAAAAGTTGACAGGACCGCAAGCTATATGGCCCGGTACATCGCCAAAAACATCGTTGCCGCCGGTCTGGCCGATGTCTGCGAGCTTCAGTTGTCTTATGTTATCGGCGTGGCACAACCGGTCTCTGTGCTGGTAAATACCGAAGGGACTGCGAAGATAAGCGAGAAGCGGCTTAGCGAAATTATAAGAAAGCTTTTCCCGCTGACCCCCAAGGAAATGATTGTTCACCTGAAACTTGCCCGCCCAATCTACGCCCGGACTTCTTATGGCGGCCATTTCGGACGAAGCCTGCCTGATTTCACCTGGGAAAAAACTGATATGGTTGCCAAACTCCGCAAAGCCGCGGGACTGAAACCAAAGGGAAGGTAGAGCGTGGCGACTGGTGGTTACAAAAAAGCCCGATGCGATCGGGCTTTTTTATTTGTCTGATACGGCGGTTTTCCTTAAATCTGCCGTTTTTTTGTAAGTTTTTTGCCTCTCCCCCGTCTAATATTGTAGTCATGACCAGAACCGGTGACGACCAGATCCTGGTTGAACAATTCAAGCAGGGCGATGAATCTGCTTTTGACAAAATTGTCAAAGAGTTCTCCGCCAATATAGCGGTTCTGGCCAATCGACTGCTCGGCTGGCCCGGCGAAGTCGAAGATGTCGTTCAGGACGTATTCCTGGCTGCGTTTACCGGGCTGAAAAGATTTCGCGGCGATTGCAGCTTAAAAAGCTGGCTCTTTACCATAACAATAAACAAATGCCGAAGTTACCGATACAGGCAAATGCTCCGGCTCAAGATATTTTCGAGGGCCGCTGATAAAGATTCTTCACTCTCAGCTTGCGCTGCAGACCAAAGACCAATAGACAGTGAAATCTTTGAGCGTGTCCGGCGTGCTATGAAGACCTTGTCGCCAAAGTATCGTGAACCGATAGTATTAAGGTATCTGCAGGAGCTTCCCAATGAGCAGATATGTCGAATCCTCGGCCTATCCGAAAATGCCTTGCAGGTCCGCCTTAACCGCGCCAGAAAACACTTACAGGAAAAATTAAAAGATTTGATAGAATAAACTATGACAGAAGACAAAATAAAAAACTTGCTCCAGGTGGCCGATAGGGCAGCAGGAGAGCCTGGTCCTACCCACATTAGCGCCGCTGCCATCCGCCGCCATGCAGGCCACAGGCAGCTTATAATAAATATAGCTGCACCTGCCGCCATAGCTGCGATACTCCTTTTTGCGTCCATCATTGTGATACAGGCGGCCAGACCTCATAAGCCATCCGAGCAAAAGCAAATCGTCTCACTGCAGCAGGAGCTAAAACATCTCCAGGTAAAGACCGATGCAGTTTTGAATTTAGTTCAGCAGGTGCTCGAAGAGGAGCGCAAAACTCAACGCCTTAATGACCTTCAGGCCACCCTTGCAAGCATTCCTGACCCCATCGAAGAAACCCAAAGACAGGTTGACAAAACCGCCTTTATCCTCGTTTATCAGGCCGACCGTTTGTATCGCCAGTCGAACAAAACGGATTCTGCTGTCCAGACCTACAATCAGGTCATAAAGCTTTTCCCGCAAACCCGATGGGCGGAGGTCGCCCGTCAGCGACTCTCGGAAATCAAAAACAAAAAAACAGATAAAACAAATTTAGAAGGAGAACAAATATGGAAACCGCAAAGCGTATAACTATCCTGTTGGCTGTGGTGTTTCTGACAATCGGAACAGTTCAATCAGCCGAAAAACCGGCAGAAACCAAAGCTGCTGTGGCGTCAGCAGCAGGCCAAATCTCAAATACCCGCTCCGCAAGTTGTGTAGTAAGGGTTACCGCCCACCCAGCAGTGCTGCCACTCACTTTCGATACTATTCAGTATCTGTTACATAGCTCCGGCGTCGCTGGAAAAGCTGCCCGTGATACACTTGGCCTGCCGCCGGATGTGGCTTCCGATCTTTTTACAATCGAGGAATTGTACTCTGCCCCGGCTGTCTCAATGCCGTTATATCCTCCAGGACAAACGCCGCCGGTCGGATCTGGTTTTGGCGACTATGGTAATCTTGAATCACCCTCCGGTGAGCCGCCCACCCCACCCGAGGGCTTACCCGAGCCGGAACAACCCACCGAGGAGGAACCCCCACCATCTACCACCGGCTACAATCTCCGCCCGAGATCATCGCCTATGCCTGTTGCTTCAATCCCCCGCGTTACCTACGGTCGCCTTGGGGGTTATGGAGGCGGTTATGGTGGCTATGGTGGTGGGTATGGTGGCTACGGTGGCAGTTACGGTGGTGGCAGCTATGGCGGGTATGGATTTGGCACCGGGCCGAGAGGACTGGCACCAACCAACTCTGAACAGCCAGTCGCTGCTGACGAATTTTGCTTTCACCTCAAGGTTGATATTGTTGATATTAAGGACAGCCAGGCCAAGCCAGCAGCCGTCGAATTTATGAATGCCCTTGTAACCAACCTTCGTGATAATCTCAAGGGGGTCTGGATTGAGCAGTTAGAAAGACTCACCAGACAGGAGGACATCGCAATTGAGGAAACCAACCGTGCCGAACGAAAACTGGCCGATTACCAGCAGGAGCTTAGAAAATTAGCCGGTTCGCGAAACCTTTCGCGCACTGTGATTTTAAGTCGTTGTGACATCCTCCGCGAAAAACTTGAAGCAACACAAATGAATATGGCCTCCGATGAGCTAATGTTAAAATCTATATCCGAGCAGATAGCTCAAACACGGGAGAAACTGGCAGCCCAGATTAAAGAAGAACCTGTTATCGCTGAATTAGAGAGGATGCTTAAGATACAGACCGACCGGTATGCCGCTGCTGAGCAGCTCCACGCCCTGTCCACTGCTTCCTCTGCTGAGGTCGCGGATGCCCTTGAGAAGGTTACCAGGGCCAGAATAGAGCTGGCCCAGAGGCGAGAGCAATTGAACAGAGCCGCTGGCGGCGATAAGATAAGCTCTCTTAATAATAAGCTCGCCGACCTCTCGCTAAGAGTAACCCAGGCGGATGCACAGCGCAGGAGACTCGAACAGCAGCTTACCGAGGCCGAAGAGCTTCTTACAAAGGCCGATACTTATGAGCTATTGTCGCTGAAAGCCAATCTCGAAAGGCAAAATCTCCAGCAGGCCCTGGTCTGGCGAGATGCAATAAGCAGACAAATCCGTATGCTTCAGGAACCCCAGGTCTCCGTTCTCGGCGGACAATAGCCGAACATTGACAAGTTCATTTCCGGCGCCGGCCAACAATCCTCCGGCTGGCGCCGTTTTTTTGATTTGCCTGAACGCTATCCGCTGTACGCTAATGCTTGAAGTGCCTTTTCCCTGTAAACACCATCGCAATGCCGTATTTGTCGGCAGCAGCGATGACCTCATCGTCTTTTTGTGAGCCGCCCGGCTGGACTATACAGGCAATGCCCGCCCTGGCGGCATTTTCAACATTTCCTAAGCAAAGACTGAATCTTTGTTTTGAGGTCCTTAAGTTTTATTTCAATAACATTCCAGACGGTGGCTGGGTTTAAGCTGTCGTAGCCATGAACAAGGATATGGCGAAAACCAATAATGTTCAGATAATCTGGAATCTGCCTGGCAGTTTCCGGGCTGATTTTATCCAGTTGTAACAGGGCTTCCCCGATAATCTGCATCTCTCTTTCTATCGCTGAACGAAATGCACGGTCTCCAATATAGTCATCCACAGTGCAGAAATTCACAGGAACTGAGCATATCATAGAGATATTTTTCCGGGTCATGATGCGGCATAAATCGGCCTCCTTGTCTCGTTGACACGTTTTATGAAATAGGGATTCCTAATCCCGCCCGTCTCGACTAAATCTACCCGTCGATTAAACAACTGTTCCATCGCCCGGAGCAATTCAAAAAAATTGTCAAATCGGCGCTGATTAACATCGGTATCAAATTCGACAAGAAAATCAATATCACTATACCCGCTAAAGTCACCGGCAACCAACGAACCGAAAACATCGAGACGTGCCACATGGTGCTTGCGACACAACTCCGCAATGGCCCGGCGATTTTTCTCAATTATGGATTCCATAGTTCCTTACGACCTCTTTGAATATTTGAATCGCTATTTTATCACAAAAACCGTAAAACAAAGAGGGGAATTGTTTAAGTTTAATCTCTCTATTTTGTGATTTGTTGGTTTTTCCCTATACACTATCCGCTGTTTTTTAATGCTTGAAGTGTCGTTTGCCTGTGAAGACCATAGCGATACCGTATTTGTCGGCAGCAGCGATGACCTCATCGTCTTTTTGTGAGCCGCCCGGCTGGACTATACAGGCAATGCCCGCCCTGGCGGCGTTTTCAACGTTGTCCGGGAACGGGAAGAAGGCATCGGAGGCCATTGCCGAGCCTTTCGCCTCCTCGCCGGCGTGTTTGACTGCAATCTGGCCGGACTCGACACGGTTCATTTGACCGGCGCCCACGCCGAGAACCCTTCTATTCTTGACTAACACGATTGTGTTGCTCTTTGTGTGCTTGGCGACCAGCCAGGCAATTCGCAAATCCTCAAGCTGCGCCTTTGTCGGCCTGGCCTTTGTGGGATATTTTAGCCCATCCGGCTCCCACCCGGTCAAATCTCTTTTTTGCAGAAGCAGTCCGCCGACAATGCACCGAACATCGAATTCACTGCCGTCTATTCCAGCCCGGTCGATTGGTCCGGTCTCGATGAGGCGAACCCTGCTGCCCCAGCTTTTTAGCGTCCTGATTATCTCGATGGCGTCCTTGTCGAATTCCGGTGCGACAATTACCTCTGCGAAGAAGCCGCCGGCGCCCCTCGCTTTGCCGAAAAGACTGTAAGATTCCATAATTGTCCTGGCAAGTTCAGCAGTCGCCTTTCTATTGACGGCGATGATTCCACCGAAAGCGCTGACCACGTCGCCTTCGTATGCCTTGCGATATGCGACGCAGATGTCGTCGTCCACCGCGCAGCCGCAGGGATTCAGGTGCTTGACGACTGCCGCCGCCGGCTCGTCGAATTCCTTGACCAGCTCAAACGCCGCATTGGTATCCATCAGGTTGTTGAAACTAATCTCGGTGCCGCCGGGCAGAAGCGTGCCGCCGCTGACCGATGTCTCTGGGCTCACCGGCAGCTTATAGAATGCCGCGCTCTGATGCGGATTTTCGCCGTATCGCAGCTGTCTTTCTTTTCTGACCGCAATTGAGACCCTCTCCGGATACTCCATGCCCGCTCTTGCATTAAGATACCTTGCTATTGCCGCATCATACCAGGCGGTCAGCCCGAATGCGACCCGCGCGAGGTCGCTGCGGAGCTGCTCGCTTACGGCGCCGTTATTTTTCTGCATTTCTTCGATGACCTTGTCGTATTGCTCCGGCTGCGTCACAACCGTAACGAATTTGTGGTTCTTAGCAGCCGAGCGGAGCATACTCGGCCCGCCGATGTCGATGTTCTCGATTGCGTCCTCCAGTGTGCAGCCGCTCCGGGCGATGGTCTGCTCAAACGGATATAGGTTCACGCAGACCAAATCGATTGGTTCGATATCGTGTTTTTTCAGTGCTGCCGTATGTTCGCTTTTGTCGCGGAGCGCCAGTATCGCCCCGTGTATCTTGGGATGCAGCGTTTTGACTCTTCCATCCATCATTTCCGGAAAGCCTGTTACCGATTCGATGCCGACGACACTCACCCCCGCAGCGGTGAGCGAATTGGCTGTGCCGCCCGTGCTGATTATCTTTACGCCCATTTCGCCGAGCTTTTTGGCAAACTCGACTACGCCGGTTTTGTCGGAAACACTTATTAGTGCGGTTTTAATTTTCACGTCCATTTGAAATCCTTCTCCTTCCTGTGCACCAATTACTATCCACTAATGATTATCGACTGCCTCTATTGGCCGGCTCAAGACAGGCAATCCGGCCGCTCTCGTTGCCGATATAGATTTTTGCGTCTGCCGCATTGGCTGCGTATCTTGAAACCTGCGCAAAGTTCACCGAATATATCTTTTTTGCCTCCACATTATCCATTATCGCAAGTGTCCTGTCTTTTGTAATCACGTACGCCTTCCCCTCCGCCTCGGACAGCAGCTCAATGCCCTCCGGCAGCATCCATATCGTCGAGCCTTTCTCCTTGTCTATCGCCGTCAGTCCCTTGCCGCGAGCATACTGATATACAACCTGTGCAGTTACCTGCGGGCCTGCTTCGAGCGCCGCGGGCATCTGATACTTCCAGGCAAGTCTTCTGCGGGTCGGGCCGTCTATGTCAACTCTATAGACGTTTGTATCTTTGCTTGCAAAAAATATCGAGCCGCCGTCTCTTACTAATGACCCGACGACAGCATCACCGGCGTCAAATTGCCAGAGCCGTATGGGCCTGTCCGGCACAATGCTTATCACGTTGCCCGCGTCCGTGGCAAAAATGATAAAGTCCTCGCCGGCAATAATCGAGGTAATCGCCGAATTGTTCTCCGCTGCCGCCTCGAAAACCTGGACCCTGTCTTTGGCCTGCAAAACGTGCAGCCGCCTGTCAACGCCGCCCAAATAGAGAAATGAGCTGTTCCGCCCCGCAGGGCAGGCAATTCCAAATTTCATCTGTGTGGTCTTTCGCTCTGTGCCGGACTGGGCATTGGCCTCAATCAGCGTGCTGCCGAGCACAACTACAAGCTCGTCGCCATAAAGCGTCAGCCTGTCGAGCGGAATCCCCTCCGGCCCGAGTGACCTGCTGAATACGATATTGCCGTTCTCAATGTCCGAAGCAATTACGTAGTTGCGGTCCGAAATCGCATAGATGCGCTCGCCCAGCAGAAATAACTTCGCCAGATGCTCATCTTTTTTAATCGGCAGCTCGTTTTCCCACGATATTTCCAAGCCGGCGTGCTTAAGCAGCCGCGGCGAAACCAATTGACGCGAGCCTCCTTCCGCGCAAAAGCCGCTCGATGCGCTGCACGCAACCAGGACGGTCAGCAATAAAACTAATCTGCATCCTGACATCTTTGGCATTGCCCTGGCCTCCCTTTTGGAGTTCATAGTTTGTTGTTCGTAGTTTATGGAAATCCGTCTTAAGCGGCTTACTCGGCCTGCCCCGTTAGAAACGAAACGGCAGAGTCGGCTGCTTTGTAGGTGGTGCTGGTTTCTAACGGCGCCTGTCCCCGAATACTGTCCTCACGGCATCTGAACATGGTCTGCCAAATCAATATGGTGCTCCTCTTCAAACCTTTTCATTTCTTCAATCCGCTCGATGTCGTCCTTTATGCGGTTCGCCAGCTTAAATATGTAAGGCTTGCCTGCCAGACGGTTCTGCAGGTCATCCAGCATCGGCTCCCACGTTCCATCATACAATTGTGCCTTCAAAACTACTAACATCCGGTGTTCGTTGCTAAGGCGCTCGATGTAGTCTTTGACGGCGTCCCCCTTTCTATCTTCGCCGGAAGACAAGGGGGCCGGCTTGGGACTGCCCTTATCGGCTTTTGCAATCGGCTCATCCATCTGTTACCAACCTTGCCCCACGCACCAATTGAACTGTCGATGGCCTTTGTTCCGCAAATTTTTCAGATAACCGTTACCGCCCGAGCAATTGGTGCGGGGTAAATTTCGCCCAAATCCTAACCGCAAAGCTCAAAGATTGCAACAAATTTCCCCAAATTCACCTGCTGCGCCTCACCGTTTCACCGTCAAACCGTTCTTTTTGACTTTTTACTTGTCTCCGCTTTATTTTTGTAGTAGAATATTACCTGAAATAGAACCCTTAAGGAGGGTATTGAGATGAGTAAACTGATTTTTACTCTTATTTGCTTGTCCGCCTTCGGCGGAGCCATCCCCTGCCAGGCGAGGATAATTACCGTCGATTACGATAACCCTGCGGACTTCAATAACATTCAAGCAGCAATAAACGATGCTAACAATGGCGACACAATCGAGGTCCAGCCGGGTAGATACACCAGCCTTGGCAATCGTGATATTGACTTTAAGGGCAAATCTATCACCGTCCGCAGTATTGACCCGAATGACCCAGACATCGTTGCAGCGACAGTAATAGATGGGGAGATGGGCTTTAATCAGTGTTTGTGGTGTTGTAATGGATGCGTGGGATGCGAGAGATACCGTGGATTTGCCTTCCGCAGCGGTGAGGGTCCCAATTCAGTTCTTGCCGGGCTTACAATCACGAGATTCTGCGCACCGGATAAGTTAATATGGGGGGACCTAATGCCGGTTGGCGGTGGAATACTGTGTGAAGGTTCGAGTCCTACGATTCGCCAATGCATAATCATAGACAACACCGCGCACATTCTGGGCCGAGGGGGTTTTGGTGGCGGTATCTACTCTGATGAGACCAGTAACCCAACGATTACCTCCTGTACGGTCAGCACTAACAACAGCTACTTCGGCGCGGGTGGAATTGAATGCACCAGAGCCGCCATTGCCGATTGTGCCGTAATAGACAATAGTGCCAGCTTCGGTGCCGGTGGGATAAGTTGTGAGATAGCCGTAATCAGTTGCTGCACCGTTATTAACAATCGTTCTTTTGGTGCCGGTGGCATTTATTGCAATAGAGGCACTAAAATTGATGACTGTGTAGTAAGCAATAACGTAGGTGGTGGAATTTGTGGCAGGGGAGCAATATCTTACTGCACCATAACCGGTAATTCAGTTTTTCCAGGGCAAGGCGGTGGAATCTTCTGTGGAAGTGGTGCCAAAATTGAACATTGCATTATCGCCAGCAATTCCGCTGTATCGGGAGAGTTCGCCGGGGGCTGGGTTGATGGAGAAGGTGGTGGTATCTACTGCACCGATGCAAATGTGCTGGTCATCAACTCTACAATTGTCGGCAATTGGGCTGATGCTGATGGCGGCGGTATTTATGGCAATCCAACTATCACGAATTCCATTGTGTGGGGTAACAATTGCCCCAACGAGCCGCAGATTTCAGGCGTGCCGAACATTTCATACAGCAATGTGCAAGGCGGCTGGCTGGGGTTAGGTAACATCAACGTGGATCCCAACTTCGCTGATGCCAGTAGCGGTGACTACCATTTAAAATCCCAGGCAGGAAGATGGGATGCAAACGATGGACGATGGACGAAGGACGAGGTGACGAGTCCCTGTATTGATGCAGGCGACCCAAAAAGTCCTATCGGCCTTGAGCCATTTCCAAATGGCGGCATTATCAATATGGGCGCTTATGGCGGGACAGCAGAAGCCAGTAAATCATACTTTGGCGAGCCGATTTGCGAAACGATTGTCGCCGGCGACATAAACGGTGACTGCAAGGTTGATTTTAAGGACTTTGCCTTTATGGCTTTTCACTGGCTCGAAGACAATAACCCGTAATAAATATCCCCACTTGCCCAAGACGTATTTGACAAAGATTTGCACATCTCTTTAAATGTGCCTGGGTAAAGGTCATCTGCTTAATCTGTAAGGGTTGTAGTCTATTATGAAAAAGTTACATGCTCATTTTTTTATATTCATGGGCATTTTCGGGGTACTATCTTGCACCTGTCAGGTAATATCTCCAAATAAAAGTCAGAATGCCGGGATTGCCTATCCGCCCGCGAGGGCGGATTCAACGGTTGATGTTTATCACGGCATTGAAGTCCCCGACCCATACCGCTGGCTCGAAGACTCCAATTCGCCGCAGACTTTAGAGTGGGTCGAGCGGCAGAATAAACTGACGTCCGATTTCCTCGCTGCTGTCCCCGTCAGGGACAAAATTGGAGCACGCCTTACTAATCTGATGAACTACCCACGGTTCTCCGCTCCGCATAAAGAGGGCGGCAGATACTTTTTCTGGAAAAATGACGGCCTGCAAAATCAGTCCGTTCTCTATGTGCAGAATACGCTCGACGGCCTGCCCCGCATCGTCATCAATCCAAATTTACTTAGCAAAGATGGCACTATCGCCGTAACTGCTGCCGCCGTAAGTGAAGACGGCAAACTGCTTGCATACGGCCTTTCCATGAGCGGCAGCGACCAGCAGAAAATCAAAATCCGCGGTATCGATTCCGGCTGCGACTACAACGAAACGCTGCAATGGTGCCGCTTCAGCCAAATTGCCTGGAAGCACGATGGCCAGGGTTTCTTTTACAATCGTTTTCCTGAGCCCAATACCGTTCCGCCGGAGGACCGAACCAACTACAACCGCGCTTACTGGCACAAGCTCGGCACGGACCAAACGCGGGACCAGCTTATCTATGAAGACCCGAACAATAAGGAATTGGGTTTTGCACCGATTGTTACTGAAGACGGCAGATTCCTTGTCCTCTACGTCTATCACGGCACCGACCCCAAGAACCGCATCTATTATCGCCCAATCGATAGCGGTGAGCCGCTTATTAAACTGCTCGACCAGGCCGATGCGCGTTACGACTTTTTTGGAAACACAGGCTCGGTCTTTTATTTTCATACAGATTTGGACGCGCCTCGCGGGCGCATTATTGCCATCGATGCCAATAGCCCCGCTCGCGGTAATTGGCGCACGATTGTGTCTGAGACGGAAGATGTAATCGATTACGTCGGCCTGGTGAACAACCACCTTGTCGTTGCCTATATGCACGATGTCCACCACCAGCTCAAGGTCTTTACCCTTGATGGCATCTTTGTCCGGGAAATTCCTCTGCCGACCCTCGGCACGGTCGGCGAGCTTTCCGGCAAACGGTTCGACACCGAGATGTTTTTCTCTTTCACTTCGTTTCTGTTTCCCACAACGAGCTACCGTTATGATTTATCCGCCGCACGTCCGGCGGATTTCTCTACCGGGCAGTTGAGTGTTTTTCAGAAACCTCAAATCGATTTTGACCCTTCCGGCTATGAGACAAAACAGGTTTTCTTCCATTCCAAAGATGGCGCCCGCGTCCCAATGTTTGTCACCCATAGAAAGGGACTCAAGCTCGATAGCGATAATCCGACGATTCTTTATGGGTATGGCGGATTCAACAGCACGCTCAACCCATCTTTTTCCATCTCCGCCATTATCTGGCTCCAGATGGGCGGCGTTTACGCCGTCGCCAACCTGCGGGGCGGGGGCGAATATGGCGAATCCTGGCATCAGGCCGGTATGCTCGACAAAAAGCAAAATGTCTTCGATGATTTTATCGCTGCCGCCGAATGGCTTATACAAAATGGATACACAAACTCCAAAAAGCTTGCCATAAGAGGCGGCAGCAACGGCGGCCTGCTTGTCGCGGCCTGTATGCTCCAGCGGCCGGATTTATTCGGAGCTGTCATTTGCCAGGTCCCCGTTACAGACATGTTGAGGTACCACAAGTTTACCGTCGGCCGCTACTGGGTGCCGGAATATGGTAATGCCGAGGCGAATCCGGAGCATTTCAAGTTCCTCTATGCCTATTCGCCGCTGCATAATGTCAAGGCAGGCGTCCGGTATCCGCCGGTTCTTGTTACCTCCGCCGATACCGATGACCGCGTTGTGCCCGCTCACGCCAAGAAGTTTATTGCGACACTGCAGGCGAAAGCGGACACAAAAAATCCAATTTTGCTTCGCGTTGAAACCAAAGCGGGGCACGGCCAGGGTAAGCCTCTATCAAAAATTATCGAAGAGCAGGCCGACATCTACGCCTTTCTATACAGGACCTTGAATGTCTCGTATGCAGGATTTCTGCCCCCTCTGGACTGAAAGATGAGTGTTTGGCATTCGAAGTGTAGGTAATTGCGTTTGTTTTTGGAAACTTTGCGGCGCCGAGGCGCAAAACGCAATTCTATTCGCCCTTTCTGAAAGGCCAGAGCGTCCCAAGAAAAGTGGAATTTTGCAGGTCCTTTCTCATTGGAAATATGCCCTTTTCTACGAAGCCGACCTCCTCCACCGAGTAAAACGCCTGCGAATCGAATTTCTTGACCAAATCGACTACCCGGCGGACCTCTTTTCGCGGCACGATTGTGAAAACAATTTTTACCTGGCCGGATACGCCGTGCCCGTCGATGCTGGTGACTCCGTAGTTTTCCCCATTTAGGGACTCTATCAATCCCGATGCATTTTTGTCTGTCACCACCCGCACAAGCACCACGCCTAAGGACAGCTTCTCGGCTATGTGAATCCCCACAAAGTTGCCCATCGCAAAGCCGCCGGCATAAGCAATGTAACAGACCGGATTGGTGAGATTGCGCATAATCTGGCTCATCGCGAGAATCCATATCAGGACCTCGAAGAATCCTATAAGAGGCGCCAAGAACTTAAACCCTCTCGAAACGAATATGAGCCGGACCGTTCCCAGACTGACGTCGAGAATCCTGGCGATAAAAATCAGAACGGGTATGACAACCCACGTAAAAAATCCCGATTCGAAAAGCGACAGATTACCCATACAATTTTCCTGGAGACTATCTTACCAAATTCGTTGCAGATGCCGCATCACTCGGCTGTCGGCTGCTGGGACATCAGGCAGATTTTGCCTCGGATGTTATCCAGCTTGCCGAAACATATAAGCTCATCGCCTGAAAGCATTTTCATATTGGCCGGCGGGTTCGGTATCGTCTCGCCGCCCCTTGTTATCGCCAGCACCGTAATGTCCTGGCTACGCAGCGCCGACTCATAAAGCGTCTTGTCAATGATGGGACTTTCAGGACATACCGTGATTCTCGATATCCCGTAGCCGCCTGTTGCCAGCAGAAGCTCCTTGAACGAGACGGGCTTGAAAGATTCTCTTTTCATGATTCTTTTCCGAAGCACATTTGTAAGCCTCTTTGCCAGTCTCGTATTGGTAAAAATCTTGTAAATGGCATAGACCGCCGCGGGTCGATAATCGTGCACGTGTTGGAACTGCCAAGCAAGTATGAACTGTGAGCAAGCCCTTTTACGAAGAATTGTTGCACGAACATTTTTCACCCCCTTTGCGGAACTACAGCCATTTCTTTTTTCTAAAGTATAGTAGCATCCCCACGGTGGCCACGAGCATACCTAACAGCACAGCCGGATAGCCCCACGGCGATTCCAGCTCAGGCATATGCTTGAAGTTCATCCCATAAACTCCTGTTACAAGTGAAAGGGCCATAAATATCGTGGCGACTACGGTCAGGACTTTCATAATAGCATTCAATCTGTTACTGATACTTGAGACATAGATTTCGAGCATCGCTCCTATTAGGTCGCGGAAACTTTCCATAGCGTCTATCACCTGCACTGTGTGGTCAAAAACATCGCCTATCGTTTCCTGAAATGAAATTACGAAATTCTGACCGAGTACCAAACTCACCTGTTCGGAATCAATTGTCTCTGCTATTACTCATAACCATACTTTTTAATAAACCATTTCTTTCCTATCTGGACTAAAAAAAGATAAGTAACAACGATAAAGAAAAGGGCTATAAAATAGGTTGGTGGCGGAATAACAAATCCAAAAAACTTACCCAGCGGAGTAAGCGGTATTATTAACCCTATGGTTACAATATAAATGGAGGTGAACATCAAAAACTGGCTCGGCTTACTCTCAATAAAAGGGACTTTGCCGGTGCGAATTACGTGAATCACCAGTGTTTGAGTGCAAAGAGATTCCAGGAACCATCCGGTGTTAAAAAGGGGCTGGGAAGCATGAAAAACGAATAACAATACTCCAAAGGTTACAAAATCAAATATGGAGCTAATAGGGCCAATAAAAATCATAAACTTTTTGATGTAATCTACATTCCAGGGCCTCGACTTTAGAAGATATTCTTTATCCACTTCGTCCGAAGGGATAGCAACCTGTGATAAATCATAAAGAAAGTTATTCAACAATATCTGAATGGGCAACATAGGCAAAAACGGCAAAAATAAACACGCACCGGTCATACTAAACATATTGCCAAAGTTCGAGCTTGACCCCATTTTGATGTATTTAAGAATATTGCCGAAGGTCTTTCTGCCCTCTATAACACCATCCTCCAGAGTCATAAGGCTTTTCTTGAGCAGGATTATATCCGCGGATTCCTTGGCGATATCAACGGCGTTATTTACAGAAATCCCAACATCCGAAGCTTTCAAAGCGAGCGCATCATTTATGCCATCCCCTAAGTAGCCCACAATATGCTTATTTTCGTGTAATGCATGAATTATTCTCTCTTTCTGCAAAGGTGAGAGCCGGGCAAAAACAGAGGTGGTCTCTACCAATTCTTTAAGTTCTTCATCACTTATTTTTTCTATCTCGTCTCCGGTGATTAATCCTTTGACATCAACGCCGACTTCGCTGCATATTTTCTTGGTCACTAATTCGTTGTCGCCGGTTAAAATCTTGAATTCTATTCCCAGACTTTTTAATACTTCGATTGTTTTTCTCGCTGTCGGTTTGGGCGGGTCCAGAAAGGCAACATATCCTTTCAGAATCAGGCACTGCTCATCATCCTTTGAATAAACATCTTTTTTATTTTCCACATCCTTATACGCGATGGCAAGAACCCTGAAACCCTCTGCGCTCAGGTCGTTATATTCTTCTTCTAAATCCGTACAAATCAAATCCTGCATATCTGATATCTCGCCGTCTAATTCAAACTTTGTGCATCTTTTAAAAATTTCTTCCGGCGCACCCTTGGCAACAATAGTATGTTTACCATCCATCTCGACGACTACCGACATTATCTTTCTGGAAAAATCAAAAGGCACCTCATCGACTTTTTTATACTGCTTTACCAACAATTTCTCATGCTTTAGGATGGCTCTATCCAATATATTTCTAAGGCCTGTCTGGTAAAAACTGTTAATATAAGCAAGCCTTAAAACATCATCACTCTCTTTCCTTACCACATCACAGTGTATTTCCAAAACGATTCTGTCCAAAGTAAGGGTCCCTGTTTTATCGGTGCAAAGCACGTCCATTGCGCCAAAGTTCTGGATAGAATTTAACCGTTTTACTATAACCTGCTTCTTGGACATTGCTATTGCGCCTTTGGAAAGATTTATCGCAACCAGCATTGGAAGCATCTCAGGAGTAAGGCCTACGGCCACCGCCAGGGAAAAAAGAAGCGCCTCAATAAAGTTACCTTTTAGTAAAGCATTTATGCCAAAGATAACGACCACCAAGAAAAGCATAAAGCGAATCATAAGCCAGGTGAACTTGCGTATCCCTTTATCGAAGCCGCTCTCTATCACCATAGTGGTAAGCTTGCGTGAAAGTTCGCCGAATTGGGTAGCAATGCCTGTTTTTACAACCACGCCCAGTCCCGTTCCGCTTACTACACTCGACCCCATAAAAGCGATGTTGGTCAGATCGGATATGGCTTTGCTTTCAGAATGTATCGGCTCAGCAATTTTTTCTATGGGAAATGATTCTCCTGTTAATGATGCCTGATTGATAAACAAATCTTTGCAGGATATTATGCGCAAATCCGCAGGCACCATATCTCCGGCAAACAAATCAACAATATCACCCGGAACTATCTCTCTGATTTTTACTTCCTTCGATTTGCCGTTACGATATACAGTTGCAGTAGCACGCACCATCTCACTGAGCTTCTCTGCTTCTTTACCTGCGCGATATTCCTGTATAAAAGAAAGAAACACACTCATAACCGCCATCAACGTAACTAATAATGCGCTGATTTCTTCGCCAAAAAATAGAGAAAACACAGCTATAATCAAAAGCACAATTACCAACGGATTGAGAAATTTTGAAAGGATTTGAAAAAGGATATTTCTTTTCTTCTTTCTGGCAGGTTCATTGTAGCCGTATTCTTCAAGACGTCTTTGGGCTTCTGCTTCAGAAAGACCTTTAGCAGAAGTATTCAGCTTCTCAAAGATAACATCTACGGGAGCGCCAGCGTAATCAAAATCTGACATCTGGGGCTTTTGACTACCCGTGGCCCCGAATCTATTATTTTTCAATGCAACCATAACATTTATTTGTATATGACATTAGGTATGTCTGAAGAAAAAGATAGAGTTAGCTTTGAATTTAGAATACAGGTTCGACTTCGATTATCAACATTTTACCGTTTATGCCTTTTCCTATCAAGGATAGTTTCCATTTTGCTTCCTTGACATTTTACACCAACTCCGGGGTACTTGCATAAAAGTAATTCGTATATGCGTTTCATACTCGGACTTTTATACCGATGCTGGACAAAGTAAGCAAAACTCTCATAAAAATCTTTGGCTCCCGCAATGAGCGGCTGATAAAGGCCTACTCGGTCATCGGTTGGGGAAGCCGGAAAATTTGAAGAGCAAATGCAATCGCTCGATGACGAAGCACCCAAGGCAAAAACCGCACAGTTCAAAGCCGCACTGAAATCCGGCGCCAAACCAGAGGACATCCTGCCTGAGGCGTTTCGCCTGACGATGAGAACTCAGCCTTCGGGCTGCGGCAGGCTCCGCCCTGACGAGTTGCCGAGACGAGCCGTCTCTCGTCCAGGTCTAATACCTATCGGTTATATGTCTCGGCGGACCACGCCCGTCAAACAGCAGCGGGCTCACAATGACCCGCCTTCAGCGGGCCGTCTTTGTCTGTAAGGACCAGGTGCGGCCTTTTTATGGCTGTGCAGGAGCGACTGCGTTTGGCTCAGGCACACTCGGAGCAGGTGCCGGCGCTTTCTTCAGCTCCTCGATGGTCTTTTGTAACTGGGCGATTGTCGCTTGTTGCTGCGCAGCGGCGGCCCGCTGCTCCCCGATGGTTTTCTCCAAGGCGCCAATCTGGTTTTGAAGTGCCGTAGCCTTTTCGGTCGTTCCGCCCAATTGATTTGTCAATTTCTTGATAGTGTCCTGCCCGCCTTGTGTTTGGGCGGTAGCATTGTCACGCTCTCCCGTCAGTTTCTTAACCTGCTGCTCTAATTCATCGCGGGCGCCCTTTGCTGCCTCCAGCTCTTCCTTCAGGCTGGTTGCCTGTGCTTGTGTTTTAGTCAGTGCCGCCTTGACTACAGATAGCTGTGCCTCTGCCGCCTCGGCCTTTGCCAATGCCTGCTGTTTTTCTTTCCTCCCGCAGCCCATCAGGAGCGGCAAACAGGCAAGCACTGCAAGAACTTTCACTGCCGTTCTTTTCTTTACCATTTTTGTCTTCCTTTCATTTTCATTAACTTCTGAATCTGTAGCTTAGTAACTTATAGATAAGTTTTGCCGCCAGAAAATCCGGCGCCTTGTTTCTCTCGTTGGGGCACAGCTCAACCACATCGAACCCGATGATAGTTTTCTTCTCGCAAACTTCTTTTAGTAACGCCAGAACATCATACCATAATAAGCCGCCCGGCTCCGGTGTGCCTGTGGAGGGCACTATCGAAGGGTCGAACACATCCAGGTCGATTGTTATATAAACCTTATCAGATAGTTTACTGACGGCCTTGTCAATCCAGTCGGTCCTATTATGAATGTCCTCTGCAAAAAACACGCAGCTGCTGTCGAGGAAGTCTTTTTCAGATGAATCCATACTTCTTATCCCCACCTGCACAATCGGGCACATCTCTCTTACCCTGGCCATCACGCAGGCGTGATTGTATTTGGAGCCATTATACCGGTCTCTCAAATCCGAATGGGCATCAAGCTGCAAAACCGTAAAATTCGAGTCGCTGTCGGCATACGCCTTTATCGCACCGATGCTGACCGAGTGTTCTCCGCCGACAATCACTGCGAATTTGCCCTTTGCCAGATATTTATTGACCCTTCCTGCGACCGCTCGGACCATTGCCTCCGGGGAAGACGTTTCCTCGATTGGCCTGTCTGTGAATATGCCTTTTCGATAGACCTCGGAATCCGTCTCTATGTCATAAAGTTCCATATTTGCCGATGCTTCTATTATTGCTGCCGGCCCCTTGTCCGCCCCTTTTATCCACGTGCTCGTCTGGTCGTACGGTACTGGGACTATCACTATCTTCGCATTACCGGCATTACAGTATTCTTGCGGCAAATCTCCAAAGTTACTTGCTTGTGCCATAACAGGAATGCACCCTAAGTGTATATCCGCTGTAGCGGGGTTTGCCCCCGAATGTTTCTGTCGGGGGTTTGCGGCGGCTGGTCAATCAACTGTTTCTTTTAGTCGAACAAGAACATTGCTATCGCCACCGCTGTCGTCCACATATCTTTCTTGCCTCGCGCAACCTGGGTTATATTGGAGGTCCTGATTATCAGGCCGCTGGATTTATATACCTGCTCCTTTTCGCTCCAGGCCTTATTTGGGTCAACCTCCAGCCCCAGCGTCGTTCCTAACATCCCTGCTGCCAGGTCCTCAGACATGTCCGCTGCTTCCTGGTGACTCATTCCATAGCCGTGGACCTCGCTAAGATAGCCCCATTTTGTGCGCTCCTTGGGAACGGCGATTCCCACTGACGAGGCCACCAATCTGCCGTGCTCATCCGTGTCGGCCCGCGCCATCACGCAGTAGCATATCTCACCCGGCGTCAATCTTTTCAGGCCGTTTTCTCTGCTGATAATCTTGCACCTGGGCGGCAAAATCGATGAGACCTGAACGAGGTTTTGCTGCGCTACACCGGCATCTCTTAATGCATCCTCAAAAGATTTCAGCCGGTATTTGTGCCGACCGACCCCCTTGGTGAGAAACACTTTGGTGGGAAGAAGACTGTCCATCCACAATTCCTTCATTGCCAGTTCACTCCCTTGTAAATCTAATTCCGTTAATCACGTTCTCCTGTTAACTCTGTTCATCTCCTTCACAGCCCTCCTCACATCAATTTCTCAATTCCTGAAAAATGAATTTAAACAATGAATTATATTGCGTATTGTTTTGTTGGCAACAAAAATTTCCCGAGAAAAATCCGGCGGGTGCGTTTATTCTTTGCAGGTAGGTCCTTGCACTCACCTTCAATCGGTAACTTTACCCTTGTCCCATGACTTTATCTTGTCATTCCCGCGGAGGTGGAAATTCGGACCGGCCGCCGCTGAGGTGAATTTGCCGCCTTACCCAAACTCGACACGCACCCATCGATGTAATATGAGAAAAATAAAGGTTGCAAATTTCGTCTTTTTTGTTTATCATTACGCCTTATGGTGTTTTTGAAGGGGTTAGTGAATGAAATATGACGTCGCCGATTTGTCCCTGGCGCCAGAGGGAAAGAAGCGGATTTTCTGGGCCGACAACGATATGCCGGTCCTGGCAACAATCCGCAAAAGGTTCGCCAAAAATAGGCCTCTACGGGGCCTTAACGTGTCCGCCTGCCTGCACATAACCGCCGAGACGGCCAACCTCGCCCGAACATTAAAGACCGGCGGTGCAAACGTCGTCCTTTGCGCATCCAATCCTCTCAGCACCCAGGACGATGTGGCCGCCTCGCTCGTGAAGGATTTTGCGATACCTGTCTTTGCCGTCTGCGGCGAAAATCGCAGCACATATTACAAACACATCAATGCTGCCATTGACCACAAACCCGTCATCACGTTTGATGACGGCGCCGATTTGGTGAATGAGCTGCACACCCGCAGAAAAAAAGATTCAGACCGCATCATTGCAAGCATGGAAGAGACCACCACGGGCGTTGTCCGTCTGCGGGCAATGGCAAACGAAGGCAAACTAATGTTCCCCGCCATCGCTGTTAATGACGCCGCCACCAAGCACCTGTTCGACAACCGCTACGGCACAGGGCAATCCACCGTTGATGGCGTCATTCGGGCAACCGCTTTTCTAATGGCCGGCAAAAAGATAGTCGTGGCAGGCTATGGCTGGTGCGGCCGCGGCTTTGCCATGCGAGCCAGAGGTATGGGGGCGATTGTTATCGTTACGGAGATTGACCCCATCAAGGCGCTCGAAGCAGCTATGGACGGGTTTGAGGTTATGCCGATGGAACGGGCGGCAAAAGTCGGCGAATTATTTGTAACCCTTACCGGTAATAAAAGCGTCATTCGCGCCGAGCACTTTCGCGATATGAAGGACAGGGCCGTCGTTGCCAACAGCGGACATTTCAACGTTGAGATTGACATACCCGCTCTGAAAAAAATGAGCAAAAAAGTAAACCGCAATGTGCGCAAGCACGCTGATGAATATATCCTCAGAAACAACAGGCGTATCTATCTTCTTGCCGAAGGCCGTCTGATTAATCTTGCCGCCGCCGAGGGACATCCCGCCTGCGTGATGGATATGAGCTTTGCAACGCAGGCGCTGGAAGCCGAGTATGTCGTGAAAAATCGCAGCCGGCTCGCTGTCGCCGTCCACAATGTCCCTGTAGAGATAGAGCAGAAAGTAAGCACCCTGAAGCTCAAATCAATGTCAATTGAAATAGACAGGCCCACAGCCGAACAAATCGCTTACCTTGCTACCAGCGGCGAAGGAACATAATGCGTTAAACCTAAAACTTAAAATGAAAAACCAAAAACTGCGGAAATCTGAACCGTCAGGACTTTGTGACGGACTCCACAGTTTTGGGTTTTAAGTTTTACGCTTTCAACTTTTTGTGACCCGTGACTTGTGTCTTGTGATTTGTGCCCTGTGTCTTTTGCCTATCCACCTATCGGTGGGAATTACGAGATACGAAAGATGGCTGATAACGACAGACAATCTGAAAAAACGCCAAAGCCGGCCGCGAAATCTTTTTTGACCGCCGGTCCTACGTTGCACTACAGCCACAAAAACGTCCAGAGATGCTGGTTTCTCGCTATCGTGGCGTTCGGCGGATGCTGTCTTGTCTGGTCCAAGATTGTAAGCGGAGCGTTTTGGTCGTTCGACATTGAGGCCATAAGCTCGCCCGGATTCTGGCGCCTGGACCAATCCATCGTAACGGGAGTCAGCATTTTTGAATATCCCTGGCAGATTGTCGTCCTGGGACTGCTTATGGGCGTGCTGGCAGTTGTGCCGGTCTTGGAATCGCAGCTTCTGAGCTTTAGCTACAGCCTGCCGTTCGTACTGGCCGTGGGCTGGTTGGCCAATTTGCCGGGCTTTGCGATTTGCCTTACGCTGAGCTCCTTTGCCGCCGCCTGTCGCCCTCTGCGTTTCCGCTCTCGCTTTATCGCCATAGCATTGTGTATGGCCCCACAGCTTCTGTACTGGGGATTCTTCGGCGGCGCAAAGGGCGGCGAACCCATCAGATGGGGATTTTCTTTCGCCCCCTGGATTTGCGCCTGGTTTGACGCCTTGTGCATAGCAGGGATAGTGCTCGGCATAGGCCATTTCACACGCTATCGACCGGGTCTGGCCTGGCTCGTTACAGTCGCAGTAACCCTGATTGCGTGTATCGTGTTTGAAGTGAAAATCGGCTTCGACGAGCTGGACTACCAGCTCTATGTGGCCAAAAATAATCCGGAAAATGCCGGCGAATTTCACGACCACAGCGTAACGGAAGCGCTCGACAAAACGATTACCGACCCTGCCATCAAGAAATACCTTGCAGGTTTCTTCTACCCCACCGACCCGATAGCGCTGAGATCGGAGCTGAAAAGAGAACTCCAGTATCAATTAAGCTACGACCGCTGGCCAGGCTGGTTCATAGTGCCGCGCGAGTTAAATTACCAGGATAGAAGGTTGCAACTGCTGAAACAGTATGACCTGTTTATCAGCAAGCGCCCCCAGAGCCACAGGATGCCGATAGCGCTCTATTACAAAGCGATTCTGGGCGAATACAGCCCGGATATTAAGCTGCTCGGCGAAAAGGAAACGCTCCACTTCTACAACGATTATCCCTATCGCCAGTCTCTGCTTGTCTGGCATCGCCTTTATGAGGAGTTTCCGGAAAGCAGCGAATCTATCGAAGCGCGATGGCGAATCGCCAAAGATTGGGCCGGTGCGGGCAAATTTGACCAGGCGGACAAACTCACCGCTGAGGCGCAGGCCCTGGCAGAAAAGGGGCTGAAACTTGCTGAGCAGGAACGGGAGCAGAGTGATTCGCTCCTGGCCTTATTCCGCCCTTCCGCCGATTCTGCAATGACGGCATTTAAATTGACCGACCTGCAAAGAAGATTAAATCAGTTGCGGCTTCTGATGGGACCTGAAAATCGAGCCGGTGAGCAGGGTGCCGCCGAACGCCTGGCGAAATTCGTTATGCTGAATCCTTATGGCCTTGATTACGAATATTACCTCAATGAGATATTGCGCCAGACAGGCCCCAAAGACGGACTCCGTGACAATATCCTGCTGGCACAGGCAAAACTCGTGGCCGACCAGCAGCTCCAGGCCCAGAAACTGAGTGATCTCCATCAGGGCTTTCAGGAAACAGACGGTGGGATGCAGGCCCTATACGATCTGGGACTTCTGAAAAGCGGCCTGTGGCGCCAACAGGAGGAATCAAATCAGGAGCTGAAGAAAAAATATCTGGCGGAGACGAGGGCTCTTCTTGCCGGCTTCATCACCCTCTACCCCAACAGCTTCTATGCCGAACAGGTTAAAAAGAACCTTGAAAACCTGCCGAAAGCCGAATAGCCGCTGCCGCCAAGGCCAAAATCCCCATCGCCGCACCCACCGCCCCAAACTGCACACAATTCAACAAGACTTGTGAGAGCCTGGTTAATACAACCAACCAGCTTTCATTCAGACCGGCAGTTGACTTTCCCGTAAATTTTGGTATCATAAACACTAATGGGACGCCGCCACGACGTTTTTGGCGGGAATTACAAGTGTCCTTTGGGTTTAACGAAATGGATGCTGCCGACAGACCAATTTCTTCCGATGCAGATGAGCCGAAGATTCTGCTCATAGGTGACATTGGCAAGGCCCTTCTGGATGCATCTGATATTTCAAAGTCCTTCGAAATCCACGCTTGTTTACCCGATGGAATCTCCGCCGCAGCCGGGGGCAATTTCGCAGCCGTCGCCGTAGCGATGTCCGGCACATCCGAAAAACTAAGTTCAACCCTTAAAGCTCTGCGGCAAGCCAATGTTGATTCGAAAATCATTCTCCTCGCTCAAATGCACCAGGAGCCGGCAGCGATGGAGCTTGTCGGCAGAATCTGCAATGGGAGCGCTGCGGCGGATGATTATCTGATTTGCCCAATCCGTTCCTCGCAGCTTCAGTCGCATATCCTGCGTTTAATCGGAGGTGGGCCCCCGCGTCTTCCTGTCGGAATACAGGAGCGGGGGGATACAAAGGCCAAAAAGAAAATAGAGCTGCTTGAAAAACTGGTCACCGAAGATGATTTGACGAGTCTCAAAAATAGAAGATATATCTGGGAATTCTCCAGACAGATTATTGAGCGAGCAAGAGGTGAAAATGGGCGCGTGACATTGCTTGTTTTTGATATTGACGATTTTAAGCGATACAACGACCTCTACGGCCATCGCACCGGCGACCAGATTCTTATGCAGGCGGCAGTCCTGATGCGCCGCTGCTGCCGGCAGCATGATGTTGTCGGCAGAATCGGCGGCGATGAGTTCGCCGTCGTTTTCTGGGACGACCCCCTGCTCCTGTCTTCCCTGCCTCTGTGTCTCTCCCCCTTGTCTTCTGTCGAAGACAGAAAGGGGGAGGCAGCAGGCGACAGGAATACGCAGGGGCAGCCCGCCGGCACCCCCTTTCCCTCCGCTCCTGTATTCCGACAGGAAGACGCGGGGGAAGACAAGGGGGAAAGACGCTCGGCAATGGCCGACCATCCTAAAGAGGCCATCTTCATTGCAAAACGATTCGTCAGTGAATTGGAGAAAGTCAGCCACCCCAGAATGTTTCTGTCGGGGGCCGGCTTTGGCGGATCCGCCTTCAGCGGATTAGGTCCCGCAGGCAAAGGCATTCTGACGATAAGCGGAGGCCTGGCCAGCTATCCCCGCGACGGTGCCACAATCCAGGAGCTTTTCCAGCGGGCGGATGAGGCACTATTAGAGGCAAAACGCAGCGGCAAAAATAGGATATACCTTGTCGGAAAACCGCCAAGCGATATCACCGATACGCAATAATCCTGGGCGCACAAATTGCCTCTGTAGGCGTACGGACCCTCTCTCCCGGCGCATTTACTTCTTATGATGCGTTTCAGTTGTCAAATGGCAGTTTGACGCCTCCCTGTTTTGTCCTGACTACGTCCGCTTTCCTGCCGGCAGTATCTTGCCTGGTGGTTTTCTTAATCCGGCAAGCCAGCCCTTTTGATATCTTGGACGCATCCCCATCCACGACTTGAGCGAACGACATTTTGGGTTCGACCCTGTTAATCTTAATAGTGGCTACAACATTCTCAACTTTGCCGAGGGACTCCTTGGTGTCCGAATCAAAAATTTCCCGCCCCTCCGTAAAAACGCCAAGCAGCGTCCCTTCAGCAATCTTGTCTCCGCCCTGGCTCAGAACCACCGTTCCATCTTCCTGAATGGCGGCAACTCTTATCGGGTAAAGTCTGTCGATGATTGTCTTGACCACTTCATTTGCCGCCAAACCGATAACGCCGTCGCGAATCTGGGCCGGGTCCCACTCGGCCGGGTCCCACTCATTTGAAAGGGCCCTGATTTCCTCGTTCTCCAGATACTTTTCTGCAACGCCTGCAAAAACGACCTGCCTGGAAGAGCTTGTTATGAGCCGATAGTTGAATACGAATCTGCTCTTATATTCGGTGATGGTATTGCCGGTCGCCTGTAAGAATCTGTCCCTTCTCTCAAGCTTTGCCTCAGAGATAGTGCCGACAAGCAGATAGTCCGCTCCGAGTGTTGCAGCCAGTTTTGCCTGTTCCGCCAGGGGGGTATTGTCTGAAAGAAGCATTTGTTTCTCCCGTGCAAAGTCAACGATGTTTTCCCTGTCGAGAACGGCAAACTTGTTTGTCTGTGTCAGTCCGACAGCCAATCGCTGTGAAAATAGATTGGAAACAGTCGCCGCCGGCACCGCAAGATTTGAGAAAAGGTAGTTCCCCGCAAGGGTCTTGACGGGCATAAGCGCAATCTTGATTCTTTTAACGTCGCCTCTGGCGGCGTAGTTATAAACCGTTGCTCTAAGTTTCACTTCATAAGTATCGTCATCAATTTTTTTCTCTTCGAGTATCTCGTATGTCTTAACCAGGCCTGCTATCTCGGTTGTGTATGCGGTTCCGCTGGTTGCGACCGATACTGCGTCGATCTCGATTTTTTTCTTGCCGGCCTGCCGGCTGTCAATATCGGCGCCGGCTTCGGAAAAACCAAATTCGTAGCTGCCCGAATCCACTTTAACGCCTCTGACCTGGCTGACGGCAATATACAAGGCATTCTTTATCGCCTCATTTCTGTTGCTTCCCTGCCCGACAACCTCTTTGACGACAACATCATTGCTGTCGCCTGCATACAAATTTGCGGCAATAAGGAGGCTGAAAACTAATATAGCGGAAAGCGCTTTCATTTTTTGTCCCCTGAAAGGAAGTTACCTGAAAGATTTACCAGGACACGGATTGATTGCTGCCCCTTTTCCCTATAATGGTTTCTTTTTGCCAGAATCTCAGACCGCTCTTCAGGTCGGTGACCATTAACTGAAAATAATACTCGACCTGCTGGCGATTGTTGTCGTAGCGCAGATTCCTCTGGAAAATCTTGCCGGAGACACTGAGCTCCGGAGCAATAAGAGTGCCCTTTGCGCCGATTGTGTTCTGGTCGAACTCCTCAGAATCCCTTAATTTTCTGGTATCGTGAACCAACTGGTCGGGCGCCCCTTTCCCGCCGACAGCAGATGTCATAACAACCTGTCCGCTGTTCAGCAGCTCTTCTTCAATTTTGGCCATCAACTGGTCTGTGTCGATTCTCTGCATAGTATCATTGACGACGCGTCCTGTTGCGACAACATACCTCCCGCCGCCGGGCTTTTTGAGGGCCCCCGAGCCGAGCATAGACTGAATCATTGCGCTTGCAGCCTGGTCGAAATCCCGATAATCAAGCGCCATAACGGGTTTGCCTTCATCGTGCATGACATCGATGTTTGTGGTTTCCGTCGCGCAGCCGGAAATTACTATGCCAATTACCGTGATGATTTGTAATAGTCTTGCTTTCATAATTTGCTCCTGTATTACTCCCATTTTCTGGTGTCCATTCTGAAGTTCACAGCTTCTGCCCTCGGTGCAACGGCTTTGAAAGTAAACGGCGATTTTCCCATAGCCGATGCCGGCGTCCAGACGCTCGTTTTGGTCTCTATAACCAACCCATTCTCGTCAAGCCACTCAACCCTGTATCTGAATCGCCTGGTCTCGTATGATTGGTTGGATCCGTTGACGTGCACTTCCAGTAACCCTGCGTTATTCCTTCTGGTGATTGCATTGTCGATAACGATTCCCTCGCCAATCAGCGCACTGAAAGCATGAGCTACGGGTCTTGTAACGATATTATTGTCCAGCGAGTCGCTCCTGACCGTTTCCCGCACGTGAATTCTCGAATCGCGCGGTTGATAGCAGCTTGTCAGAAGCAATATAGCTGACAGCAGGATAAAAACAAACGTTCTCATTTTCTCATCCTCACAAAAACATTTCAGTATGTGATAACATCATACACAGGCAACGCTTCTTTGAACGGTATTTTAAGATAAACTATCGCATTGTTACAGTCAGGAATCTGAACGTCAAATACTACCCCTCCCGGCGGTATTATACTAATACGCTTATCGTTTGGCATCCCGAACCGGGCAACCTGAAAGTTCTTCGGCAGCACCGACCATATTCTAACATCTGCAGCCGTTGTTGCAAAGGAATATGCGGCCATAACAATAGATGCCAGCGACCCTGCGGAGCTGTCCTGTTCTTCCAGAGCATATTGGGCTATTGCTTTTGCCGTCGCCGATATTATAGCTTTTGTCAGGATAATTTTAAAATCTTTATTGAACTCCGTTTGAACTACTCTGTCCATATCGGCAACTAATTGCGTCCCGTACTCCTTGTCGCCCGCCTTTACCGACAGGTAAGGATAGGCCTGTTCTCTGGAAACCAGTTTCGGCAGGGCAATTCCCGCGTATTTGACCTTGCTGGTCGCGATAAACAGCGGCAAATCTACCCTGAACTCCTCCTTGACGGGGCCCAGTCCGTTTTCAAATATCACCCAGACCGTACCATTTAATTTAGCATCTCCATTCAATATTTTCTCGGTAACAGCCAGGTCCTCAGCAATGTAGTTGTTGTTTTGGACCATCCCGTACGCTTCCTTGAGCAAATCGATTGACTTGGAATGGTCCCCGACAAGGTTAAAGTACACCCCCGCCAGATAAGTGGTGAAGGGATTGACGAAATCAGGATAGGCCTCAAACGCATCTAAACCAGGGTATGTTTGAGAAATCAACTGCTTAACTTGCGGGTCTTCTATATTCTCTTTTAATCTGGACTTTTTCGCCTCTTGCTCTTTTTCGACTTCTTCTTTGAGTTTATTGATTTCCTGGGCAAATTCCTCCTTTGCCCGTCTTTGTCTGTCCAGCGCACGGTTAAACTCGACTCTGGCCAGCTCATCTTCCTTGGAAATCATAAAGTTGAGGGCTTTGTATGTGTTGACCATTATGCCGTCATACTCTTCGCCTTTGTATGGAATTGCATTATCGTTAACAATAGTGGAGGCAACAGCATCGCCGACATTGCTCTGCAGGTCAAAATATTTCAGCATCTCCTCAGACTTATCGAAATACTCCGTGCTCTTCTGATAGTTCCGCTGTAGTCTCTCAACAGAGCCTGCCTGCAGCGACCACAGCAGGTCTTCGCCGTTGGGATTTTGACTTTTGCTGATTTTTGAGCAGGCAAGCTCCAAAGATTTTTCGTAATTCGAAGACCGGAAATATCCGTTAAAGACCTCCAACTGGTCTTTGGGAGCATTACAGCCCGCAAAGAAAGGAATAAGCAGAAGGATAGTTACAACCTTGCTGCTAAAGTCTTTGTTTCTCATAGAAACCATCGATATACGGTCTGCTTTTATTGTGATTGTGCTCTCACTAAATCGCTATTAGGTGCGCTCCATGCTTTCCTAATCGTAATTCCATATACCGGATAACTTAAATCCTGTCAAGCACTTTTCCACTATCTTTTTGTTGTGTCGGAGAATCGGCCCGAATTGCAGCCATACCTTGCTGTTATACCTTGTCGCCAAGGATAATTGTTTCGGTTGGGCCAAGCAGTTTGTAGCAGATTCCTCGCCAGCGTATCGTCCTGCCGATGGCTGAAGAAATAATAAGAACTAATAGCAGCACCGACCACGCCCAAAAGGCCAGGATGTCCGCAGCGCAGGCGGCTTTCAACCGTGGCCAGTCATTCGCAAGCAATTTGCCAATCATTTTCTGACGTAGTATCGCCTGTAAAAGCTGGCTTCCAAGAAACACAAGGGGTACGGTGGCATAAAGTGGAAGATTCTTGTCTGCAATTATCGCCGCATAGACTGCGGCGGCAGCCGTCCCCCATAAGCCCGACACCGAATACAAGCTGCCGAATAACCCAAACCACCAGGTCCGCGGCGCGTAGATGCGCGTAATTAGAAACTGCCTGCGGCCGAATTCAAAAAGCTCCCGCCAGCTTACAGATTCGTGCGACACTACTAAACACGCAGGGACAAAAGTTATCTTCATTCCGACTTTCTTGACCGCACCGCTTAGCGATAAATCATCGCTCAAGGTATTTGTCCAGATTTTATCGAGGTCCAGCCGGCGAAAAACCTCAACCCGAACGGCCATAGACCCGCCCCATGCCTGGTTGAACCACGTGTTGCCAAGTAGTTGCGCAACCTTGCCGTTGACCGCCGACAAAGCCAGACTGGCGAGATTATTCTTTCTCGGCACAAACCACCGATAGCCGGTGGCCGCCCCATTTTTGGATTGCCGAAGCGGCCACACCAAATGGCGCAGCCAGTCGGGACGCACACAGGTATCGGAGTCCGCAAACGCAAGGATGCCGATGTCATCCCCCATTTGCCGGTAGCAGTAAAGCAGATTGTGGATTTTCTGACTGCAGGACCTCGCCTCTCCCGCGGTAAATATCCGCACCTCAAGGGCCTTGCAGCTCGGCCCAAGCTGCTCTTTCAATCTGCAAATTTCGCCGTATGCAGGGTCCGACTGGTCCGCAACAACAAACCACAGCCGGTAATTCTCGTAGTCCTGCTCAAAAAATGCGGCGATATTTTTTTGAAAGTCGGCATCCAGCCCCTTGCACGGCACAATCAGCGCAACACGCAGCCGATGCCATTTACGGGGTTTCCTGTATTTGGATAGCGCATAACTGAAGTTTTTGAATGTCTGGAACAAAAAAACCAGTTGCGAAACAATCAAAACCCACGCTATACAGTAGTACCAGTCCATTGGTCAAAAGTCCTCTTCGGCATACATATCCGGTATTTTGTCCTGCCAGATATACTCATCAGAGGATAGAAGTCAACGGCACAGTTGAATCTATCAACTGTTCGACGGTGTAGGATTTTGCAAGGTCGAGCGAGACCAGACACCCGTGGTTATGGTCGGATGCGATGATTACAAGATTCCTGCCGGCCCGGCTCCATCCCTCCTGCTGGGGCTGGTGACCAAGAATGAAAATGTCAATATCGAAAAGCTTCGCTAATCCGTCCAGCAGCTCCTGGCTGTGCCTTCTGCCCCAGGTCAAAAGATACGCCGACCCGTGCCTTGCAATATCAACGGTTTCCAGATGCTTATCCAGAACTTGTGGGTCGAATTTGTTCACAAATCTGTCGCCGGGCAGCGAGTGCGACACCCATATCCTGTTATCGCACCTGACCGCCAGCGGCTGCGAAAATAAATATTGCTTTATGGCCTGCACCATATCGCCGCCGGCCTGCCGGAATTCCCGCTCCAGCGCCCGATACATCGGGCGGTTCATTTCCTTGCCGTCCTTCATCACCTCACTCTCGCTTATAAAGGCCGTATCGTGATTTCCCATAATCGTGTGGACGCGATGGGGAAAGTCCAGCTTGTAGCGGGCAACATCAAATAGCAGTTTATAGGATAAGCACCCACCCTGCGCGTCCTCCGGGCCGCCGTGTATGATTTCCTGCAGAATAAGATGCCTGTCGGGATTTCTCTCTAAATCGGCGAAAGCAACTGCCCTTTCAAAGTTCCTCCGATGCCCGTGAATGTCACCGGTGACAATTAAGCTGCCCTCGCCAGGCAGATAAATCACGTTGCCGCGACGAAAGCTGTCCGCCCTGTTGGCCTCCGCAGCCTTATTCAGTAGCTCGATTATTGTCTGAGGCATTTCTGTTGGTCTTGATTCTGCCGCCGAATATGCTGTGTATCATCAGGTCCAGTCTCGATATGACGGTCATCATATTGGGCGGCCGCTCCGCAGGGTCCTCTTTGATGCAGTCCATCACAAGTTTCGATATCCCCCGAGGAATCCGTTTTTTTATCTCATAAGGTGCGCGAAGCGGCTCGTTCGCCACGGGCAGCCCGAATTTGTTCTTCTTGGGTATCAAAGTCGGCACGTTCTTTCCGGTAAGCGCCCAATACATCGTCGCACCCAGATTAAAGATGTCGGTCTTGGGACCGAGCGGATTTCGCCGCACCTGCTCGGGCGCGATATAATCCGGCGTGCCCTGGATCCGCGGCTTTACCGTCCCTATCTTGCAGCTTTGACCAAGGTCTATAATCTTAATCGACCCGGCCTTGCTTATCAAAATATTGTTGGGCTTTATGTCGCAGTGGACATACCCTCGCTGATGCATTGCATTTAAGCCGGTCGCAACCAACCTGAACACTAACATCACGTCACCCAAACTAAGAGTCGGGCTGTCCTCCAGGTTCGCTCCGTCAAAAAGCTCCATAGAAAGCAGCATCTCTTTTACCTTGAACATACTGCGAATCTTCTTTAGCTTGTAGCATTTGCGGACGTAAGGGTGGTCTAACCGCTTGGCCACTTTATATTCCGTCTCCACCTGTTCGAACACCCTTATATCTTCGGGCCTTTCGAATATGACCCGTTTCAAAGCGACGGCAGTATTGTCCTCCAGGTCCGTCGCCAGATAGATTGTGCTGCGGGCGCCGGTCCCGATTCGCTCCTGTATGCTGAAGCCGCCTACGTTGAGTATGTCTTTGGCCATATTCTTGATAAAAACTCTGGGGCAAAACGCCCTCTAATGTCTTCGGCAAACAAAATTATTAAGATGCGACATCTAAACCCTCTGTTTTGCCGCTTCCGCAGCCTAATATCGCAATCCGTGTTAGTATAGGACGCAAAACAGCACAGAATCTTACAGACTTTTTCCCAAGTTCCCAGAAAAATATCACAAAAACACCTTTATATCGAATCGCAGCCGGATTTACTTAAATTTTATAAAGCCCAAAATATACAAAGCCACAGCCCGCTTGTCCGGATATGAGCGATTTTACAATTTTCTGCTGGGACCGGTCGCGGCCGCTCTTGACAATGTCGCCAAAATCCGGATAATACCCTTATATGCTTTAGACGAAGAACAGTTTCGGGGCATGCTGTCGGTTTATACTGTGCTGTTCCCCGGCAGCTCAACTGGTAGAGCGAGTCCGCCATTTCGTTTGGCGGATTAACCGCCAGGTTGGGCAGTTGAGGTTTTGTGAAAGAGTGAATGTGAGCTTTTTGTTCCCCGATAGCTCAATTGGTAGAGCGAGCGGCTGTTAACCGCTAGGTCGTAGGTTCGAGCCCTACTCGGGGAGTTGTGGAGTTTGTGGGTTACGTCATAGAGAGCGTCAGCGCCGGCAGACGCTATGTCGGCCGGACTGAGGATTTGCCCCGGCGGCTTGACAGCGAGACTGGTAGAGCGAGTCCGCCAAACGGATTGGCGGATTAACCCTTAGGTTGCAGGTTCCCCGCCGAGGGGCGGGTGCTCGGGGGGGCACTTCGGCTTAACTTTCGTGATGAGGCAAAGGTTGCCGTGAGTAACTTTACCCTTGCAGTTTTAATGTCTCCGTTGTTCTTGACAAATTTACGCAGACAACGGAGAATTAGGCGGAAGCAATCTTTTTGTGACTATGAATTTTTATAAGTAAGACCTGTGGCTGATACGCGTAGTGAAAATACCTGGTCCGCTAAAATTAAAAGGACCGCAACTTCCGTACTGCCTGTCTCCAAAAAGCGAAAAGGCAGGTGCATAAGTTGCGGGGCCTGCTGCAAGCTGCCTAATGTCTGCCCGTTCCTTGGGTCCAGTAAAGACAAAAAATCTTACTGCCGGATTTACGCACTGCGGCCCTTAAATTGCAGAAAATATCCGCGCGTAGAACCAGAACTAATTACCGCAAGCACCTGCGGCTACAGATTTGAGTAAGGCCGCTCCTGAACTTGCCCGCCTTTTACGCCCTGCGTCCCCTCAGTAATGCCAGGCCGCCCAAACCCAATAGCATCATAGTTGCCGGTTCAGGCACTGGCGGTGGCGGAGGTGGAGGTGGCGGTGGCGGAGGTGGAGGTGGAGGTGGCTCCGGGTCATGTTCCTTGTCTGGAGGCTCAGGAGGCGTGGGGTTGTCATCATTGTCCGACGGCGTATAACTGCTGAATGATGGGCTGGCAATAGCGCCGCTGACACCACGTCTGCTGCCGGACATTCCTCCTCCTACAAGAAGAACGTCATAATCAGTCTGCTGAAATACTGCGATTATGATTTTCGGCTTATTAAGACAAGCCGTTGTAGTGCTTGATGTCGGGTCGCTGACATCGCCCAGCCAGCAAACAAAATGATACCCGGCTTTTGGAACCGCTGTCAGAGTTACCTCTGCGCCGAGTGCAAAATCATATACACCCGGGGTTGGAATCACTGTTCCACCCTGGGCGGGGCTTTGCTGCAAAAGAAGCGTAACGCCCGGCAGTTGACTGAACGCCGGCGAAAGCAAAACGCCCAATGTAATCAAGATTGCTGTCATTACACCCTGCCAACCTACTGAATTATAGCGCTTCATCGCACTACCTCCTCCTAATATACTTCCACCACTTCTCCAGAGTTATCTATACTAATAAGCCAGCATAGATTTACACGGCTTTATTGGACCACACTTCTGCCTGTAAGTCAAGCCTTTTTTTGGAAATTTTGGTCGTTTTCACCCCAAGAACGCCCCAAATGCCCAAAAACCGCACTAATAAGGCAAAAATGCAGGATTTTAAGATGGGTAAAATGCGGAAAACGCGTAAAATTTTTTAAGAAAATCGGCTCTGCCCGCTAAAATCCTCCGCATTTTTGCGATGTGGAGATACTGAAAAAGCGGGTCCACTCCCAGCCTGATTAGCGGCCAACCCCGCCTTCGAATCGCGTTTTTCACTATGGATTTCTGCGTATGAATCGGCTGATATTGCGAATCGCCTGTCGCAGTCGCTGTTCATTTTCCACCAGCGCAATCCGCATATACCCCTCGCCGTTCTCACCGAACGCCCTGCCCGGCGCAATCGCAACATCCGCATACTCCAACAGGTCCATAGCGTAGTCGATCGTGCCCTTGCCTTTGGTGTGTTCCGCCGGCACTCTCGTCCACACGAACATTGTCGCCCGCGGCTTTTCCACCTCCCAGCCAATCCTCGCAAGCCCATCACAGACCACATCACGTCTCGACTGGTATCTCTGATTCTGGATGGCCGTCTCCTGCTCGCAGTCCCGCATCGCTATGATGCCCGCTATCTGTATCGCCTGGAATATGCCGTAGTCGTAATAGCCCTTTATCGTGGCAAGATAATCAATCATATCTTTGTTGCCCGCCACAAAGCCGATGCGAAATCCCGCCATATTATAAGGCTTGCTCAACGTAGTAAGTTCCACGCCGACATCCTTGGCGCCTTTGACCGAAAGAAAGCTCGGTGCCTTGTAGTCGTCGAAGCACGTCTCGCCATAAGCAAAATCCTGAATGACCGCTATCTTAAATCGCTTCGCCAAATCCACAACCGCCTCAAAAAAGCCGTTGTCCACCGTCATTGATGTTGGGTTGTGCGGATAATTCAGGATAAGCAGCTTCGGCCTCGGATACAAATGCTCGCAAACCATCGCAGTCGTATCCAGAAACTTCTGGTCGTTACCCAGAGGCACGCTAATCACATTCGCCCCGGCCAATGTTACTGCGTAATTATGTATCGGGAAGGCAGGGTCAGGCACAATCGCCGTATCGCCCGGCTCTAACATCGCAAGACACAGGTGGCTGTAACCTTCCTTTGAGCCGATGCACGCCAGCACCTCTTTTTCAGGGTCAAGCTGGACGCCCCATTTGCGCTCATATTTCTTCGCTAACTCCCTGCGAAGATTTGGAATGCCTCTCGATGCGCTGTAGCGGTGGTTCCGCGGGTCGCGTGCCGCCTCGCACAACTTGTCAATCACAACCTGTGGCGCACCATCCGAGGGATTGCCCATCCCTAAATCTATAATGTCCGCCCCCGCCTGTCGTTTCGCGAGCTTCAGTGCATTAAGCCTCGCAAACAGATACGGCGGCAAACGCTTTATCCTTTGTGCCGGCTCAATCTTAAATTCCATATCTTACAAACCCTACCAGAAAATAAATTTACCTGCACGAATTTGAAATTAAGCAACTCTACTATTTTATCACTTGATTGGATATCTGCAAACCCAGATAAGTTTCATTATTTCCCTGGCTGTCTGAAGAAATGATTACACTGCTCATCAGACCCTTACCTCATTCGGCTCACTGACAGTTTATACTGCAATTATTCCGGCAGAAATGATACGCCCGAGTTGATGCTATTGTGGATTACAACACCCCTGCTTACCACCATCGCGGGCTTGTCCGCCTATGGCGGGTTTATCCGCCACTCCTTATGGCGGATTCTTTTCGATGAATTCTACAACCGCCTCGTACTTTGGGGCTTTGTTTATCGACTGGCCATGATATTCCATCAGTCCCCAGCTTCCCCACTTGGAGTACCTACCCACAGATGAGAATATCACAAACATTGTGCCGCCCGCCTGCCTCCAGCCGGCCAAATAATCGAGGTAAAGCTCCTTCATTTGCGGATATCTATTGGCCGCGTGGAACAATTGCTTCAATGCCTCGTTATCTACGGCCTCACCATACCCAACAAGGTGCTGCCCGCCCTCATAAGCAATCAATACAAGGCCGCGCTTTTTCGCCTCCTGCGCCTGCGCAGCAATCGTTTCATTGTTCTTTTTAATCGCCTCCTCGCAGGCATTCAGGACCTGCTCCACCATCCATTTCGCAACATCGTTCTGGGTCTTTGGGCTGCCGAGCGAGTTGCCAAAGTAAGGCGCGATAGCGAGAGCATCGGCATTTTTGTAGGCATCTTCAAAATCCATCACCTGGCTGCTTGTCCAGGGGTTGGCGCTTTGTGCAGCCAATACCCGCACCAGGCGTTTCTTATCGCCGAAAACCTCCTCCCAAATCTTAAATATCTGCATACACCGCCGAGAGTAAAATCGCAGTTGCGCCTGAAAGTCGTTGTCGCTCAGCCCCAGTTCCTTGCCTTTTTCTTTGCAGTATCGTGCCTGCTCGAATATCCCGTTCCAGCACTCGTTTGAATATTCCACATAGACCTTCAGATTCGGCCCTAGCCGCTCCTTTACCATTTTCGCGAGCTGCCGCACGTAATCATCGGTGGCCAAGTGCGGCATACAAAACCACGGGTCCGCATTTAGCGTGTTGGCAAGCTGTATTATATGTTCCAGCGCCACGCCCCCGTCGTCGCCCTGCGTCTGCATTTGCGGCGTAGGCCGGTCCGACCAGTTAATTTGCCTCGAGCCATTTGTCTGCTGCCAGTCCATAAATCGAACCACCTTGAATTTCTCCCAGCGTTTTAGAAACTCCGGATGAAATGGCTGCTTCTCGTACGTGTCTTCAAAACCAGGCAGTACAAAACGGATGTTGCGAACAGGGTCCTGCGGGTTCGTCTTAATGACCCGCAGCGAAAGCTGGTTCTGCTCCGGCTTTACCTGCACTTTTATGCACCCCGGCCGTTCTTCCACCGCCGAAGTCCCATAAGCAAATTTGATTTCCCCCTGTCCATCATAAAAGCAGGTATAGACCCCGCCCGGGTAAAGGCCGTTGATGCTGCTCAAAATAATAGAATCAGCGAACTGCCCACCCTCCGCCAGTGACCGCACCCAGCCATCCTGTGTCAGCTCAAGCGTCCCGCCCTCGCCATATTTTTTGCCCGGCGCCTGGCTCTTCCACGTCTGCGAATGCTTGAAAAGGTCAACGAACACAATCTCGGTCGAGTAGTAATTGACGCCGCCAAGATTGATGCCCACAGCCGAATTAGCATTTGGGTTTTCTGCTTTTTTGCCGGCCTCCGCCGCCTCGGCAGTTCCGCACAAAGCTGCCGCAATGAAAAACAGAACGAGATATATTCGTCTTGACCTCACGAATTTGTGGTGCCTCCCACGTTTGCAAACCATTTCGGCCTCCTTGAAAGTTTTGGCTTATAATAAAGGCGGCAGCCTGTCAAAAGGCTTAAACTTCCTTATTGCACCAGACGCACATCCCAAAATCAAACTTTTTTGCAAAGGCAGGTTGCCCTGAGGTCTAACCAAAAGGACTTTTTGGTTTGACACCGACAGCACAGCCGGTTAAACTTTACCACCAAATTCGTTTTTGGTGACTATTGGTTTGTCATAGAACAAATGAGCAGTCCGCAACAATGAACTATGAATCCGCCAAAGCTGGCCCCCAACGGAAACATTCGGGGGTGGCGGAAACAATAAACAAGGAGTCAAAATTATGCAGAGGGGTCAGGCAATTACACGCCGAAGTTTCTTAAAGGAAACCGCAGGCGCTGCCGTCGGGATAGCAAGCTTTCCGTATATAGTCGGTTCTTCTGCCCTGGGCCAGGCGGCTGGCCGGCCCGCCGCAAGCAGCCGCATCACCCTCGGCTTTATCGCTCTGGGCGGCCGCGGAGGATCGCTGCTGACCAACTTTATGGAACTGCCCGATTCGCAGGTGGTAGCTGTCTGCGATGTCAAAAAGCCGAACCGCGATGGCGCACGCGATGTGGTCGATAAACACTACGGCAAAAAGGTCTGCACCGCCTACAACGATTTCCGCGAGCTTTGCGCCCACGGCGATATCGATGCGGTGGTAGTTGCTTCCAATGACCACTGGCACGTCCTGCACGCCCTCGAAGCGGTCCGCAGCGGCAAAGATGTCTATTGCGAAAAGCCGCTCGGTATGAGCGTCCAGCAGGGCCAGGTCCTCCGCAGAGAGGTCAATCGCTATGGCCGAATCTTCCAGTTCGGCACACAGGAACGCTCCAGCAGAAACTCCCGCTTCGCCTGCGAAATGGTCCGTAGTCTCCGCGTCGGCAAAATCCACACAATCAGAGTCGGCTCCCGTTACAGCATCGCCACAGAAGACTATCCGCCGATGCCCGTCCCCGACTGGCTCGATTACGATTTGTGGCTCGGCCCCGCACCCTGGGCTCCATACACAGCCAACCGCGTCAACAACAGCCACTGGTTTCACATCAGCGACTACGCCCTCGGCTTTCTCGCCGGCTGCGGCATTCACACCATTGACCTTGCCACCTGGGGCAACGGCACCGACCTCACAGGCCCCGTAGAAGTCGAAGGCGCCGCTGTATTTCCAAAAGACGGCCTGTGCAACTGCGCTATGAGCTGGGATGTAAACCTCAAATTCGCCAACGGCGTCCTGATGAACTTCACCGACGGCGAGAAAAATCCGCTCGGCGTCAAGTTCGAAGGCGCCGATGGCTGGGTCTTCGTAAAGGAAGAGCACCTCGGCGGCACGGTCGATGCCAGCCCGAAGGAATTGCTGAAAAAGGAAATCGGCCCTGATGAAGTGCACCTGCCGGTCAGTAATCACCACCAGCAGAATTTCCTCGACTGTGTCAAGACCCGCAGCCGGACCGTAGCGCCCGTTGAGGTCGCCGTCCGCTCCGATACTCTGTGCCAGTTAAGTGACATCGCCACTCGTCTTGGCCGCAAGCTCCGCTGGGACCCGGACAAAGAAGTATTTATCAACGATGACGAGGCCAACCGTATGCTCAATCGCCCGATGCGCTCCCCCTGGCGCCTGTAATTAAAGACAAGTAGGAAACTTGGAAGGAGTCCAACTATGCAAATCCGAAATGGCGTTTCCCGCCGTAGCTTTTTGAAAAAAGTGGCTGGAGCAGGTATTGGTGCACTGACCTTCCCCTATATAATTCGGTCTTCAGCGCTCGGTCAGGCAGGTGTCCCGGCCCCAAGCGAGCGAATCATCGTTGGCTGCATCGGCGTCGGCCCGCAGGGTACGGGCGTGATGGGTAACTTCCTCGCCCAAAAGGATGCCCGCGTCGTCGCCGTCTGCGACCTCAAAAAACCCGCCCGTGAGGCCGCCCAGAACATAGTCAACAAAAACTACAACGGCACCGGCTGCACAGCCTACAACGATTTCCGCGAGTTGGTTGCCCGCAGCGACATCGATGTAGTCCTCGTCGCCACCTGCGACCACTGGCATGTCCTTACTTCGCTGGCCGCTGTAAAGGCGGGCAAAGATGTGTATTGCGAAAAGCCGATGGGCGTCAGTATCGCAGAAGACCAGGCCCTCCGCTCCGCCGTCCACCGATACAACCGAATCTTCCAGTTCGGCACCCAGCAGCGCTCCAGCCGTGACTTCCGTTTTGCCTGCGAACTCGTCCGCAGTGGCCGAATCGGCAAACTCCACACCATAAACGTCTGGTCGCCCGGCAGCGCATCAGGCGGCCCGCTAAAGCCCGCCCCCATTCCCGACTGGCTCGACTACGATATGTGGCTTGGCCCCGCACCCTATACGCCCTACACCGAAGACCGCTGCTCCAATCAATGGTGGTGGTATATCTCCGACTACGCCGTCGGCTTCATCGCCGGCTGGGGCATCCACCCAATCGACATCGCAATCTGGGGCGGCGCAGACAAACTCTCAGGCCCAATCGAAATTGAGGGCAAAGGCAACTGGCCGACCCCCGACGGCGTCTGTGACACCGCTATGAACTGGAATGTCACCTGCAAATACCAGAGTGGCGTCACATTAAACTTCACCGGCTTCCCGTTTCCGGAAGAGTGGCAAAAACGTTACAGCAGAACAACCTCGCACGGCACCGCCTTCGAAGGCACCAATGGCTGGGTCCACGTTGACCGCGAGGGCATTAACGCCAGTCCCAAGGAACTGTTATCCACGCAGTTCGGCCCCAACGATGCTCGCCTCTATGAAAGCAACAACCACGCCAGGAACCTTCTGGACTGCGTAAGGAGTCGCTCTCCTGCGATATGCCCCGTCGATGAAGCCGTCCAGGGCGACATAATCTGCCAGATTAGCGATATTGCCATTCGTCTTGAAGAAAAACTGAAATGGGACCAGGCGAAGGAGCGTTTCGTCAATAACGATGCCGCCAACCGCCGACTTACCCGCTCGATGCGCAGCCCTTGGACGTTGTAGAACTCTTGGAAATATGATTTGAGCAGTAAATAAAAAACTACGAACAGTGAACTATGAACAATAAACTCAATTAAGGAGAAAACTCAGATGGCAAGAAAATTAGGTTTAACGCTGATGGTATCGTGTATCATTTTTGCAGGATGCCAGCAAGGTGGATTGGCAGGGGGAAAGGCGCCCTCCGGCTGGCAGAGTCTCTTTGACGGCAAAAGCCTCGACGGCTGGAAGGCCAGCGAAAACAAATCCACCTTCACCGTCCGCGATGGTATGATTGTCGTCAAAGGCGACCGCAGCCACCTCTTTTATGCCGGTCCAGTCCAGAACGCCAATTTCACCAATTTCGAGTTCAAGGCCGACGTGATGACCGAACCAGGCTCAAACTCCGGCATGTACATCCACACTGCCTACCAGGAGACCGATTGGCCAAAAAAGGGCTACGAAGTCCAGGTCAACAACTCCCATAGCGACTGGAAAAGGACCGGCAGTCTGTACGACGTCCAGAATGTGCGTCAATCACCGGCCAAAGATAACGAATGGTTCACCGAGCATATTATCGTCCAGGGTAAGCACATCGTCATAAAGGTCAATGGTGTAACAACCGTTGACTGGACTGAGCCGGAGAACTTCAGCTCTGAGGGCTGGCCCGGCAGAAGACTATCCAGCGGGACATTTGCCCTGCAGGGCCACGACCCAAAAAGCGTTATCTATTACAAAAACGTTATGGTCAAGGTCCTGCCGTGATGGCCCGTATCATCAAGTAAATGAGTAAGGAGACGAACTAATGAAGTTCACAAACAAATTCGTAATTCGCGTAATCGCATTCGCAGCTTTTCTATCGTTTTTGCTGCTGTCCCTCTCTTCCTGCAAAGGAATTCTGGAGCCAAAAGAATGTGCCGCCAAAGAGTGCGACAAAATCAAGGTCGTAGTGGTTGTAGGCGGCCACGACTACGAAGAAAAACCCTTCTTTTCGCTCTTTGAAGGCTGCGACGACATCGAATACACCAAGTTCCAGCTAAAAGACGACAGCGAGCTATTTGAGGATATATCCAGCTGGGATTACGATGTGATTGTGCTGTTTAATATGACGCAAAAGATAACGCCAAAGCGGCAGGAAAATTTCATCAAGCTCCTGAATCAGGGCGTAGGCCTTGTCGCTCTCCATCACGCAATGGGTTCCTTCCAGGAGTGGCCTCAGTATAAAAAAATCATCGGCACCAAATACTACCTCAAAGAAACCACCGAAGAAGGCGTAACGCACCCCGCGGCCACTTATAAGCACGATGTGGAGTTAAAAGTCAATATAGCGGATACAAAACATCCTATTACGCGGGGCTTAAGCGACTTTACCGTTCACGATGAGACCTACAAAAATTGCGGCTTTGAAAAAGATAACCGCGTCCTTCTGACTACCGATGAAGCCACTAGCGACAAAACCATCGGCTGGACAAGGCACTACGGCAGGGCAAAGGTCTGCACCATTCAGCTTGGCCACGGCCCGCAGGGTTACGCAGACCCGACCTACCGCCGGCTTATCGCTCGCGCTGTCCGCTGGTCCGCAGGTAAACTAAAATAAATCGGACCGCAGATTCTCGTGATGTCACCCACAGTCCGGCCCAGGCGGACGCCTCGTGATGACGTGAAGACGTATTTTGGGTCATTGCGAGGCCTGCTTGCAGGCCGTGGCAATCTCTATTGCTCGCGAGTCCGCAGGCGGGAATGACATATTACCCACTTCTTAACACACATGCTGGTGATGCAAAGCGCATTTAATTCTTATGACCCGTATAATATTTCCCCGTTTCAGCAAACGAAGGGTGAAAGTTCGCGGAGACGGTTGACGATTTCGGGCATTTTTTGGATTGTGTAATCGACCTCGTCCTCGGTGTTGTATCGGCTTAAGCTAAATCGGATTGAGCCGTGGGCGGCGGTAAAGGGCACGCCCATCGCCCGAAGGACGTGAGAAGGTTCGAGTGAGCCGCTTGTGCAGGCGGAGCCGCTGCTGGCGCAGATGCCGAATTTGTCGAGCATAAGCAGAATCGCTTCGCCCTCGATATATTCGAAGCTGATATTGGCCGTATTTGGCAGACGATTTTTCGTATCGCCATTGATGCGGCAGTCGGGACAGCTTTTCATAATTGCACTTTCGAGCTTGTCCCGCAGAGACTTCACCTTCGTGCTCTCCTCATCGATATGTTTTGCCGCTAACTCGCAGGCCTTACCTAAGCCTATAATGCCGGGCACATTTTCGGTGCCGGCCCTTCGGCCTGCCTCCTGATGGCCGCCGAGCATAAACGGCGATAGTCGCGTGCCTTTACGGACATAGAGGACGCCCACGCCTTTAGGCCCGTGTAGTTTATGGCCCGAAAGACTAAGTAAATCGATACTGCTTTTCGACAAATTCAGCGGTATCTTGCCGACCGCCTGCACCGCATCGGTATGGAACACCGCCCCCCTGTCGGCGACCAATTTGGCGATTTTTTCTATCGGGAATATAACGCCCGTCTCATTATTTGCATACATAATCGTAACAATAGCAGTATCATCGTCGATTCGTTCCTCTAACTCCGCGGGGTCAAGCCGACCCTGTTTATCCACCGCAAGCTCCACGACTGTGTAGCCCTGATTTTGCAGGTCCCGGCAGACCGACAAAACGGCGGGGTGCTCGACCCTGGTCGTTATGACTTTTCGCTTATGCGGCAGAGCTGCAAGCGCACCCTTTATGGCGGCGTTGTCGCTTTCGGTGCCGCAGCTTGTAAAGATAATCTCGCCGGGGTCGCAGCCAAGCAGACCGGCCACGCGCTCGCGTGCCTCCCGGATTTTTCGGCCGATTTGCCCGCCGAATGTGTGCATGCTCGATGGATTGCCATAAAGCCCGCAGAAATACGGCTTCATTTCCTCAAAGACTTCATCGGCGACCCTCGTGGTCGCATTGTTGTCAAAATATATCGTTTTCATCCGGTATTCTCTGGGGTTTGAGAGCGGTCTGTGGAATCTTTGACCTCCTCAACATAAAGGTCTTTCGACACAAACTCCCGCAGCCTGGCCTCGACGACATCTCTCATTGTAACATCAGCGAGCTTGCACTGGGCACACATCCCTCTAAAGGCGACAACGACCTTATTCCCCTCGACATCGACAAGCTCGATATTGCCGCCATCGGCCCGCAGGGCCGGCCTTATCTGCTCGTTAATCGTCTGCTGAATCAACTGAATCTTTTGAATATTTGTAAGTTTGCCGCCTCGCTGCGGCGCAGGGACAGGAGCTTCTTTTATTTTCTCACCCTGGACCTTTTCTATTATCTTTTCGATTTCGCCCTTGCAACTGCCGCAACCGCCGCCCGCCTTGCTATAATTCGTTACCTGCTCGACGGTCGTCAGATTATTCTCGCGGACTACCCGCTCGATTTCCTTGTCGGTTACGCCGAAGCAGGTGCAGACGACCTTGCCTTCGAGATGGCGTTTCTTTTTGCCGCCGCCCCGATAATTTTCGATTGCCGCCTCAAGGGCTTCCCTCCCCATAACCGAGCAGTGCATTTTCTGCTCAGGCAGGCCGCCGAGGTAGTCGGCGATGTCTTTGTTGGTTACCTTCGCAGCTTCATCCAGCGTCATACCTTTTATCATTTCGGTCAAGACCGATGACGTTGCGATTGCACTTGCACAGCCGAACGTCTTGAACTTTGCCTCCCTGATTCTGCCGTCCTTATCGAGCTTGAACGTCAGCTTCAGCGCATCGCCGCACGCCAGAGAGCCGACTTCGCCCACGCCGTCCGCGTCTTCGATTTCGCCGACGTTTCGCGGGTTGAAGAAGTGGTCTCTAACCTTGTCCGTATATTCCCACATAATTAGTTTTGAGTCCTTAGTTTTGAGTTTTTAGTTCTCGATTACTGCTGCCTATTATCGTAACCAGTCTTTACTATGCTGGTCAAAATCTTAATCAGCTCTTCCGATAGTCCAATCAATTTCCCGGCCTCTTGTCCATCAACGATTCCTGCATCTTTTATCAACCTCAGCCAGTAATTTGTCTCTCTCGCTTCTTTTGAAGCAATTGACATTTTAGCAAAGAAATCTTTTCGGCTTTGCCCTGCCAGTGCCTCCTCAACATTAGCACCTATACTCGTACCTGACCGCAAAAGCTGACTGGATATTTCATAGTGCCTATCGCTTCGAAGTTGAGTGCATAACTTAATAATCTGCAAAGCAAACTCATAACTTTTTTGTTTAACGATACTTTTGCCCATAACTCAAAACTCAACACTCAAAACTCATCACTCTTTATCAGCGCCTGTTCAAAGTCGGTTATTATATCATCGACGTGTTCTGTGCCGACCGACACACGAATATAATCCTCCGTTACGCCGGCTGCAAGCTGCTCTTTTGGACTTAGCTGCTGATGAGTTGTGCTGGCAGGATGTATTACAAGAGTTTTACTATCGCCAATGTTGGCGAGGTGACTGGCCAGCTTGACGCTATTGATAAATTTTTTACCTGCCTCCATGCCGCCTTTGATTCCAAAACCCAAAATGCCGCCGGCGCCATTGGACAGATACTTTTTGGCAAGGGTATAGTCAGGATGAGATTCGAGTCCTGGATAATTGACCCAGCCAACCTGATGCTGCTTTTCGAGCCACTTGGCAAGTTTGAGGGCGTTTTCACTGTGTCTGGGCATACGAAGGTGCAGCGTCTCAAGCCCCTGCAGGAAGAGGAACGCATTAAACGGCGACATACAGCTACCCATATCGCGCAAGAACTGAACCCTCGCTTTAATGATATATGCCAATTCACCAAAGGATTCGACATACCTGACGCCGTGATAGCTCGGGTCCGGCTCAGTCAGCTCAGGGTAGCGGCCATTTGTCCAGTTGAATTTTCCGGAGTCCACAATCGCTCCGCCGATGCTTGTGCCGTGGCCGCCAATGAACTTTGTGCAGCTATGGACCACAATATCGATACCATATTCAATCGGCCTAAACAATATTGGTGTGGTAACAGTATTATCGCAAATCACCGGCATACCATTTTTGTGCGCGATGTCGGCTATCTTTTCGTATTGCAGGATGTCATTTTTGGGGTTGCCGATACTCTCTATGTAAATCAGGCGGGTATTCTTCTTTATCGCCTTTTCAAAATTCTCCGGCTTTCTGGGGTCAACAAACGTAACTTCGATGCCGAGTTTGGAGAACGTCTGGCTAAACAATGTCACCGTCCCGCCGTAGAGCGAGTTTGAGGAAACGATGTGCCCGCCGGCGCCGCAGATATTAAATATGCTCACATAGATTGCCGACTGGCCCGAGCTCAATGCCAGGCCGCCCACGCCGCCTTCGAGAGCAGCGAGGCGTTTTTCCAGCACATCGGTTGTCGGATTCATCAGCCGGGTGTAAATGTTGCCGAACTCTTTGAGGGCAAAAAGGTTCGCGGCGTGCTCGGTGTCTTTGAATACATAGCTTGTTGTCTGATAAATCGGCACGGCCCGGCTGCGGGTGTCGGTATCTATTGTTTGCCCGGCGTGCAAAGCCAGCGTTTCCAGATGATATTTAGGTTCTTCTTCCACTTTATGACCTCCTATTGTTTTAACATCTCCACAGTAATTTCTGCGGCTCTTTTGCCGGATAACAACATCCCGCCAAAGGTCGGCCCCATCCGTGGAAGACCGAATGTAGTTGCAGCAGCCATCCCAGCCACAATCAAACCCGGGTACACTTCTTTGGTATGCTCAACGACTGCATCCTCTGACTCTTCGACCCACATAGGCCCAAACCCCTTTATCTCCACGAGCCCTCGCTTCTGAAGTGACCGAACGACCACCGCATCGTGTCCCGTGGCATCGACCACAAGCTCCGACCCAATGCCGACCGGGTCCACGCAGGTGATTGCCCTTGGAAGTGCGGACACGGGTGTCCAGTTGATAACTACGCCACAAACCCGGCCCTCTTTTATCACCACATCATCGAACTGAGTCATGTTCAATACCTTTACGCCGGCATCGCACGCCGCAGCGACCAGCTTGGAACATGCATGCGGTCCATCAGCAACATACAATCCTTCTTCTACCTCCTTGTATGGCGCTCCAATCTCATCAAGAATTACTTGAGCGGGCGCTCTGATCGTTACCTTGTTCATCAAATAACCGCCGATCCAGAATCCTCCGCCGAGATAGTTGTTGCTCTCGATGAGGAGTGTCTTTTCCCCCTTTTTCGCAAACTCCATTGCGGCAACGAGTCCGCTGGGTCCTGCACCGATAACGACTACATCGTTCTCGATGTTGTCTTCAAAATCCCTGGCGAATTCAGATACAATCGCTCTGGTAACCTGCTTTTCAGATATTTTTGAAAAAATCATACTACCGTCTCCTTTCTAAAATATGACAGATGCGTTTATTTTGACGGTAAAATCTCAACCATTCTATCGAGAGACCTTTTCGCCTTTATTCGTATTTCTTCGGGGACCGTAACTTTGTACTGCATATCTTCCAATGAGCCGATGACCTTATCCAGAGTTATCTTTTTCATATTGGGGCAGACCGCCCTTTCGCTGGCGGGGACAAACTCAGCTTGCGGGTTCTGCTTCTTCAACGAATAAATTATCCCTACCTCGGTAGCTACTATAAAGCGTTTCGCGGTACTTTTTTTGACAAACTTGAGCATCTGTCCGGTGCTGAGAAGCTCGTCCGCAATCGCCTTGACCGGCTCGGTGCATTCCGGGTGCGCCATCACAATTGCATCCGGGTATTTTCCCTTTGCACCTTTTATGTCATCTGCCGTTATCACCACGTGGGTTGGGCAATAGCCGGGCCAGAGCACAAGGTCTCTGCCGGTTCTGTCCATAACAAATTTGCCGAGGTGCTGGTCCGGGACAAAAATGATGGGCCTGTCCTGCGGCAAAGAGCTGACCACCTCAACGGCGTTGGCGCTGGTGCAGCAATAGTCACTCTCGGCTTTTACTTCGGCAGGACTATTTACGTAACAGACGACAAAGGCATCAGGGTGCTTGTTTTTTAGCTGTCGCAGCTGCTCGGCTGTTATCATATCGGCCAGCGGGCAGCCGGCAAACTTATCCGGCAACAGCACAGTCTTATCAGGCGAGAGAATGGCGGCGGTTTCGGCCATAAACTTTACGCCGCAAAATACGATTGTCCGGGCATTGGTCTGCGCCGCCTTTATGCTCAGGCCCAGAGAATCGCCGCAAAAATCAGCCAGGTCCTGTATCTCGCCGGGCTGATAATTGTGGGCGAGTATCACGGCCCTGTGTTTGTCCTTTAACCTCCTTATTTTTGCAAGAATCTGCTCGTCCAAGAAACCACCTGAATTGCCGTTCAAGATTCCTTATGATTGCCCCCTTCTTTGTTTTTCCTTTTACCCTGTGCACTTATGGACTTGTGCTCTTTTTGTCACTTCGTTCCTATGGCCCTCTGTCTCTCTGCGCCTCTTTATTTTTGGCTTCTTATTTTCTTCCCGCGCGTTTCTTGTGCTTCTTGTATATCAGGTCCGCACTCGCCGTCGCAACCGTAACGCCGGGCGGCACAGATTCCTTTATCCAGACGTTGCCTCCCACTATAGCGCCTTTTCCAATGACCACATCGCCCAATATGGTGGCCTCGGCATAGATTGTAACACCATCCTCAATAGTCGGATGCCTTTTTCCGCTTTTTATTATCCTGCCCCTCTCGTCCTTCGGGAAGCTCAAAGCGCCGAGCGTAACGCCCTGATAAATCTTCACGTTGTTGCCTATAATGCTGGTTTCGCCTATTACAACGCCGGTGCCGTGGTCGATAAAAAAGTTCTTGCCTATTGTCGCGCCGGGATGTATGTCGATACCGGTCTTTGCGTGGGCACATTCGCTCATTATCCGCGGAATCAACGGCACCTGCTTTAGATACAATTCGTGGGCGATACGATACGTCGCAATCGCCGTAATACAGGGATAGCTTATCACAATCTCCTCATAAGACTTCGCGGCGGGGTCGCCGTCAAAAGCTGCGCCGACGTCACCTTTAAGCATCTGTCTTATCTTAGGCATCTGCGACAATAAATGCTCGGTAACGGTCTGCGCCATCGTCCGGCAATCACAGCCATCGCACTTCCTCATCCTGCACTGGTATCGGTAAGCGCGCTCTACCTGCTCGGAAAGCTCGGCATAGACCTGGGACAGTATGTCGCCGACAATGAAATTGACATTCGATTTTGTGACCGTCCTTTTGCCGGTATAGCCCGGAAAGAGCACCTCAAAAAGCAGCTCAAGGACCTCCAGAATTTTGCTTCTGACCGGCAGATTGGAGGCATCGATAAAATTTATGCCTAAATCACCGCGGTATGTTGCAACAATATCGCTGACCAGGCTTTCGATTTTTTTCTCGGCCAATCCCTTTTTCTGCATTGGTCCGCTCCTTCCTCTTTACGACCAAAAATGCGTTACGCTGTCACACGAACAATTCCGTTGAAATGTATCTTTCACCGGTGTCGGGCAAAATCACCACTATTGTTTTGCCCCTGTATTCCGGCCGCTGCGAGAGCTGCACCGCCGCCCACATCGCGGCGCCAGAGCTTATGCCCGCCAATATCCCTTCTTTTCTCGCCAACTGCCGGGCTGTCTCCATAGCATTCTCGTTGGAGACCAGGATAATTTCATCAACCACCGCCCTATTCAAAACGTCCGGAACAAACCCGGCCCCGATTCCCTGGATTTTGTGCGGGCCGGCTTTGCCGCCTGAAAGCACCGGCGAACCCTCCGGCTCCACTGCCACTACTTTCAGGTTTTTATTGTGCTGCTTCAACACCTCACCGCAGCCGGTCAACGTCCCGCCGGTACCCACGCCGGCAACAAAGAGGTCAACCTTACCGCCCGTATCATTCCAAATCTCCTCCGCCGTGGTTTCCCTGTGGACCTGCGGATTCGCAGGGTTTTTGAATTGCTGCGGCATAAAGGCATTTGGGTTCTCTGACATAAGCTGTTCAGCTTTTTCTATGGCCCCAGCCATACCGCGCTCAGCGGGCGTGAGCACAATCTCTGCCCCAAAGAACTTTAGCAATTTCCTCCTTTCGATGCTCATCGATTCAGGCATAGCCAGTATCAACCTGTATCCCCTCGCCGCACAGATAAATGCAAGCCCTATTCCTGTGTTGCCGCTGGTAGGTTCGATTATAAGTGTATCTGGCTTTACCAGCCCCATCTTCTCCGCCGTATCCATCATCGATTTTGCAATCCTGTCCTTCACGCTGCCGCAGGGGTTATGCGATTCAAGCTTGGCCAAAACGGTCGCCTTGCCCGAGCCGAGCCGGTTTATGCGAACAAGCGGCGTCCGACCTACTACAGCGGTTATATCTTTGAATATCGCACCCATAACCCTGCTACACCGGCTATATCTGGTAATCCAGCGACTTTTTATCCTTCGCCCTGTCAATCAGCTCCTGGAGGGTCAGAGACTCCATAATATTCTTAATTACGTGCTGGATCTTGACCCACAAAATCCTGGCGGCACAATCGGCCACCCGCTCACAATAATCCTCATCATCAACGCACTCAGCAGTAATAACAGGACCTTCCAGGCAGTTGAAAATTTCGCTAATTTTAATCTGATTTGCGGGTCTGGCAAGGGTATATCCGCCTCTGGCCCCCCTAATACTCCTGATAATCCCCCCTGACCGCAGGATGGACATCAACTGTTCCAGATATTTGACGGATATGTCCTGCCGCTGGGCAATAAGCTTGAGCTGCAACGGCTTATTAGTATCATTTTCCGCCAGCTCTATTACGGCCCTCATACCATATCTTGTCCGTGTCGAAAGTTTCATAAAACACCTCCTACTATTCCTACTATTTTAATATGATTCTATACGCGCCCACAATGCTTAAGTTCAGCAAAAATTAAAAAACTGTCAAAAAAACTTAGAACCCTTTCCAAATTGCCTATTTTAACTCTAAATCCCTTGTACAGCAGTTGAAACCCCACTTGCCCCCCGTAAGTATAGAAAATCAATGATTTGACAGAAGAACTCACCCCCACTAATATAGGTAGCACTTGCCTTTGTAGCATATTGAGCAAGATGGAACGCCCCTGATGCCTGAACGTTCAATAAAAAAACGTGCTTTTTCTTCGCCCCAAGCAAGAAACGGTTCGACATTATTATCGACACAAACCCCCCTTGGAGTTGAGTTGCCTGAACCATCTTTATCGCATTTAGAAAGGCTGACTGACGACACGGGTCTGTACCAGCACGCCAAATTTATTATGCCGGACCGCCAGGAAGGCTACTGCACCGATGACAACGCAAGGGCCGTGATTGCAATGACGAAATATTATGCCCACCACCCCCAGCCGGAGGCCCTTCGACTTTTTGACACTTATCTGTCTTTTATGCTCCACGCCCAAAAGGAAGATGGTTCAATTAGAAACTTTATGAACTTCAACAGGTCCTGGCGGAGGAATGAACCCGGAAACGATGCCCTCGGCAGGGTACTATGGGCCTGCGGAACGGTTTTGGCGACACCGCCTTTACCCTTATATTTGCCGGTCGTGGAGAACTGCTTCGACAAATCAATTGCACACCTGCAAAGGCAGCGGCTGCGAGGTCTGGCATACTCCATCCTCGGTATGTCCGGCTATCTCAAACGATTTCCCGATGCAGACGGCATAAAACAACAAATGGAAGCGGCCGCGGACCAGCTACTGGGTCATTACGAGAAGAATTGTCTATCCGATTGGCAGTGGTTTGATAGTGCGCTCACTTATGATAACGCCGTCCTGCCTCACGCTCTATTTGCCGCCGGTATGGTCCTCGGCAATAAAAAACACCTCGAAACCGCACAAAAAACCTGCGAATTTCTTTTGGCAAACACCTTCACCGGCAGCCATTTCAGTTTCATCGGCTGCAATGGTTGGTATGAGCGGGGAAAGGCAAAGGCATCGTTCGACCAGCAGCCTATACAGACCGCGAGTATGGTTATGATGTTAAAAGCGGCTTATGATGCAACGCAGGACAGGAAATTCCAGATATTGCAAAGAAAGGCCTTCGACTGGTTCCTCGGCGCAAACGACCTCGGTATTGCGCTTTATGACTTTGCAACCAAAGGGTGTTCCGACGGACTAACGCCTGATGAGGCCAACGTCAATCAGGGTGCAGAAAGCATTCTCAGCTTCCTGCTTGCCCTATTTGCTATGCTCGAAGATTAAAACAATGTTGACCCGCCTTGGGCGGGCAGGCAGGACGGCGTTTGCACACGGCAAACCAACCTCACGCCGCCCCAGCCCGCGGGTCCCCGACCCGCTGCGAAGTCATTGGCGCGGATTCGGGCACAGGCAGCCGGCTGGCTTCATCGTCCTTCCAGCACACCGGCGGTCGATTCAGCGGTCCAGGTAATATCTTTGCCTATGCCCGAGACGGTTTGACAGCTTGCCAGGCAGAAGACCACCGCGAGCAAGGCAACCGCAAGAAGAACTCTCTTAATCATTTCTTAGCACTCCGTTTTTCAATTGTCGGTCATCCTGTAATAATATCGGACGACGCCTGTAATCACCGTAAATATTTTGGTAAGATTATACAAGTTTTCAGCAGCCCTGCCAAATGCGATTTGGCAGATTAATACCGTGCAGAAAGATAACTTCGTTTGCACCAAGACATTAGCCAGATGAAGGTTGCCAGTTTCAATGTTAATTCTTTGCGGGCCCGATTAGGCATCGTGCTCAACTGGATAGAGGAAAACCGGCCCGATATTCTTGCCGTTCAGGAAACCAAGGTCCAGGACGGTGACTTCCCGGGCGACGCATTCGACAAAATCGGCTATAACTACGCCTTCAAAGGCGAGAAGAGCTACAACGGCGTTGCCATCTTCAGCAAAAGCAAAATCTCAAACGTAGAATTCGGCTTTCCAAATGAGCCGAGAGACCAGGCCCGCCTGATTAAGGCTGAAATCAACGGCATCATAATCATCAATACTTATGTCCCGCAGGGTTATCTGCCTGAGTCCCAGAAATTTACCTACAAGCTGAACTGGTTCAGCCGGCTGCTTAAATACTTTGAAAATAATTTCACACCTGCCGACCCTATCCTCTGGGCGGGTGACTTCAACATAGCGCCGCTGCCGATAGATGTCTATGACCCGCAGGGCCTGTTAGGGCACGTCTGTTACCATCCGGATGTCCACAGGGTGCTGAATGAAGTTATGCAGTGGGGATTTACAGATGTTTTCAGAATCCACTGCCGCGAAAGCGGCCAATACACATACTGGGATTACAGGTTCGCAAATTTCTTTAAGCGCAACCTCGGCTGGCGACTGGACCACATTATGGCCACGCAGCCATTGGCAAAAAAGAGCGCCTCCTGTTACATAGACAAAAAGCCGCGCCTCGCAGGCCGACCCAGCGACCATACGCCCATCGTCGCCGAATTTGACTGGTAATAGACGGTCTGCAATGCTCGATTCTTACAAACTTTAGAAATTTTACAAATATTTTAACTTTTCTCTTGAACCCAAGCTCGTTATATGCGATACTATACAAAGGAAAGGAAGGTTGCTATGACCAATGTAAGTATGACAAAGGCAAGACAAGATTTCACGGATATTGCGAACCGCGTTATATTTGGCCAAGAGCGGATATGTATAAAAAAGAACAATAAAGCCGCTTTTGCTTTTGTTCCTGTTGAGGATGTAGAGATACTGGAGGCATTGGAAGATCAAATTGACGTTCAGGCAGCCAAAGCAGCCATTAAAAAAGGCAAATTTATCGACCTCAAAGTTCTGGCAAAGCAACTGGGGGCATAGTCAGGGATGTATCAGGTTAAAGTGGCAGAGGAAGCCGCCAAGTTTATCCGCAAACAGGATAAACGCATACAACGCCAGATTATTAACAATATCAGAGGACTTGCCCAAAATCCACGTCCACAGGATTGCAAAAAATTACAGGGCTGTAAAGAATTATACCGCATACCTTCGGGTAATTACAGGATTATCTATACAATTAGAGAAAAAATGCTCCTTGTTTTTGTTGTTAGGGTAGCTCGCCGCAAAGACATCTACCGCCATCTGGGAAAGTAACCGGACCACTTGCTATATTGGCAATTCTCACCGCCTCTTACCCCGTCCCAGCGACCACACACCCATCGTCGCCGAATTTGACTGGCAGGGACAATCTGCCACCAAGTCACCAAGACACCAAGATTTTCCTTCCTTGATTTTGTACCGTCGTGGACGTGTCGTTAAATCAATCACATCCTGAAGCCAAATTGTGATCCGGCCAAATTGTCAATCCAATTTACAATTTGTCCGCCGATCCAACGGTTATTTTATTAAACTTATGTAGAATCAGCCCCTTTCAAATAGGCTCTTGGCGTTTGATTTGTGAGAAGAAACCTCGTCTTCAGTGATATAATATAGAGAAACGTCAGATATTTTCTTGGTTTTTGCCCGGTCATTTAGTACGTTGTTATTTAAGTAAACCGTTTTACATAGACGCAAAAATAATGCGTGAAACCAACCTGAAGACCTATCTGGCGATATTGCTGCTTTTGTCGGTAATCGAGTCTAAAGCTGTGGGACAAACTCTTTATGTAAATGTTGACGCCACAGCTCATTACAGCACAATTCAGGACTCAGCTCGTGCAGGCGTTAAGGACGACACCATTACCATTTGGAGCCCGGAGTCGAACGAGCCATCCACAGGATTCAAAGACAAGGTCATCTATGGGGATGCAAAGGTCGCCACCGAAAAGAGGCCGGAGTACGCACCCGACCAGATAATCTTTAGACTTGCCATTTCCGACAGTCAGCACGGTGTTCAGCTTTTACAGGCTCAACAGCTTCTGCAACAGGTTGCCCTGAAACATAGATTAGTTCAGACCGTTCCAGTTTTTGCAAACATTACGAGGGAACCGTTGAGGCACATTTATCTGGCGCATCTGCCGGCCGGCGTCTCGCCTGTCGAGGTCTGCAAACAACTACAGTCTGACCCAGCTATCAAATGGGTAGAGCCTAATTATTATTACCGCTGTCAATTGACCCCGGACGACCGGTACTACAGCTCCACAGGAAGTTGGGGCCAGGAATATAGGGATATGTGGGGGCTGCACGCTGTCAATCCCGAAACCGCCTGGGACCAGGCCCAGGGTAACGGTATCGTCGTGGCGGTAATTGATACCGGCGTTGACTACAACCACGAGGACTTATATCGGGACTCCAACGGCAACAGTCACCTGGATGCCGGCGAGCAATACAACGTGTGGATAAACGCGGGCGAGGACTTGAACGGCAACGGCGTTGTTGACCCTAATGACTTCAACGGTAAAGATGATGACGGCAACGGCTTTATTGATGACATTCGCGGCTGGAATTTCGTCGCTGGAAGCAGTGACCCAATTGATGACCACGGCCATGGCAGCCATTGTGCCGGAATTATTGCCGCTGTCGGTAATAATAGCAAAGGAGTCATCGGCGTAGCGCCGCTTGCCCGCATAATGGTTATTAAATCGCTCAACAGCAATGGTGAGGGAACGGCTGCTCAGCTGGCAAACGGCATTATGTACGCCGTGAACAACGGCGCCAATGTGTTGAGCAATTCCTGGGGTGGCGGGGGCAGTAGTCAGTTAATCAGAGATGCAATCGACTATGCCGGAAGTCAAAATTGCGTTGTGGTGGTCGCTGCCGGCAACGACGGTCTTAATGCGGCCCTATGGTCGCCGGCGAACATTCGAGGCGCCTTAACGGTAGCGGCTTTAGAACCGTCTCTAAAGCGGGCGTCGTTCTCAAACTTCGGCTCGGTGGTTGACTTCAGCGCCCCAGGCGTCGATGTGCTTTCTCTGCGTGCAGCCGGGACCGATATGTATGGCGACGGTAAGCATTTTGTTCCCGCAGGTGACCTCAATGCAAAGTATTATCGCGCCGATGGGACCTCTATGGCCTGCCCCTTTGCCGCAGGTGTCTCGGCGCTTATTTTGCAGTTGCACCCCTCCCTGTCCGAAGTGGCTGTTCAGAGAATATTGGCGGCTTCAGCAGGACCGGTCGGGACCACCGATGTTTACGTGGGCACAGGATTAGTGGACGCCGAAGGTGCACTCGATATTGCAGGGCAGGTCTCTGACGTTAATGCCGCCATTGGCCAGCCACAAGATGACCTGGAACCGCTTCCAACAAACAAAGACCTGGACATTCTGGGGACAGCCGATGGAGATTCCTATCTGCTTGAGTTTGGAGAAGGGCATTATCCGAACATCTGGACCACCATCAGCACAGGGACTTCCGTGGTGGATGGGCTGCTGGGGACCATTGAGCTTTCTGATAAGCAGGGACCTTATCATATCCGGCTCACCGTCAGTGATGGAACCAAAACGGCAGTTGAGCATTCCACGTTTTGGGCAGAACCCAATTTGCACCCTGGTTGGCCTGTCCGATTAGGAGGAAGCTATTTTCGTTTCGGCAGCTTCATTATGGGGGCCTCGTATAATGCGACTGTGGCCGATGCGGACGGCGACGGAAGCGATGAGATTTTCATCGGCAGTGCCGGGCACACATTTGGCTTGAGAGGGGATGGAACGCTTCTGCCCGGCTGGCCAATAATACAGCTCGAACACCCAGCCTATGCCAGCAATGCTGCTTTCCCCGGCCCATCGGTGGCGGACGTGGACAATGATGGAGATACAGAGATTCTCTGGACACTGCGGGACTACTGGCCTGACTACTATGGCAGCCCTTCGACAGTGTGGTGCTTCAACGGCAAAAATCTGAATGGCTCCAATATGAGCGGCTTTCCTCAACAGGCGATTGAGGAGCCCTCAAATGCATTTAATATGCCTTTTGTTCTGGCCGACCTGAATGGGGACGGAACTTTGGAGGCAATCGCCGCACATACCAAAGGCAACACCTCCAAATATTACCGCATTTCCGCTTATGATTATTTGGGCAATCGATTGTTTACCCGCAGTTTTGAAGATCCCAACGAGAGCATCGCGGCTCTCTGCTTTGGAGATTTGGATGGTAACGGCCAGAAGGAAACCGTAGCCATTTCCACCTCTAACTACCAAAACGGATTAATCTATTTGCATGTGTTTGAACCAAATGGTGAAGAACGAGCCGGTTATCCTGTCTTTCTTTGCGCCTATACAGGAACGGAGGCGGTTTCAGGGCCGCCATTGTTAGCAGACATAGATAATGATGGTGACCTCGAGGTCATACTTAGCATCTCCGGTGCACAGGGCTACATCCACTGCTATCACCATGATGGAACATCGGTGCCTGGTTTCGCTGTAAAAGTGGGCGACAACAACCAACTATTCTCCTGCTCTATGGGCGATGTGAACGATGACGGTAAACCGGAGATTATTGTCCTTGCCAAATATCGAATGGTAAACGATTTGTACCGAATATACGCTATAGCGCCGGATGGAACGGTCTTGCCAGGTTTTCCTTTTGCTGTTCCAGAATGGCCTACGGGGACCCCCGCAGTGGTGGATGTGGACAACGATGGTCGGCAGGATATCTGTTTCACGACCTTCAGCGGTTCGGTCTATGCCTGTTCAGGCGATGGGCGGCTTGTCCCGCATTTTCCCAAGAAGATGAGTTTTGCCTCTACATCGGGCGTCAGCGTCGGAGATGTCGATGGTGACGGTCTGTTCGAGCTGATAACGGCTACTATGATAGGCCACGTCTATGTTTGGGATTTGCCTACGCCTGCCGAACCATGGAACACCGATTGGCCCATGCGCCACGCGAACGCCCGGAACACAAACGTGTTTGGAGACCGCGGACTCGCCCGCAACAATTGCGATTTGAACAATGATGGCAATGTGGATTTCGCCGACTATACCCTTTTAGCCAATCAGTGGTTCCAGCGACCAGGTATTCCCTCAGCTGACATCGCCCCTCCACCTAACGGCGACCTGTTCGTTAATTTTCTGGACCTTGCCGTCCTTGCCGAACATTGGCTCGAAGACGCTACACATTAGTTTCATCAACCTTCCGTATTCAAATCCGCTTATATTTGGTTTGTGTCCTTGCAAGTACCCACAATGGCTGCATAAGGCATCACCCACTTTCCGCCCAACGCCAGGTATGCGAATATGAAGGAAAAATTAAAAAAGAATGTCAGAGCGATAAACAGAAGTGATTTCTTAATACTTCTTTGCATCGCAACAATCTCACCCGCCGTGCAACATTAATCCTGTATAGTGCTGATTGGCCCGATATATTTTTTTGCGGCCACAATGTCATCGAACCAGATTTTGCTAATATGTCCCGGCGGAGATTCGGTGATATACAACAGAAGCCACAGAAAATTGATTTTGAGGTCTTCAGTATTTCGCCACTGGAAACCTTCGAAGGGCCGGCCATTCGGGTCAGGAATGAAACTATCCCACACCCATTTGCCTTTGGGGAATCCTTTTCCAAAATGACTTATTATTTGTCCATCCTTGCTCCAGGACTTGCCATCAATCCACATCGTCTGCTCGCCATCTTGCTCGGTGACAGGGTCATTCATTTTCATCATCAGCTCGACGCAAATCCATTTTCCTCGCTCGGCCTTGAGTCGCCGGTCATTGATAAAATCGTGCCCCCAGGATTTGCCATCCGGAGAAGACCTCATTCCCATCCAGTAGGAGTAGAAATCCCACCGCCAGTCTTCGCCATAAGGCTCGACGCCCGTGGTAAATCGCTCATTGCCGGCAGGTTTGATTCCTGCTCCGCCTTGCGGCCATGGCGTCGGCGGATTGTAGCCGCCAACGTGGACGAAGTGATGAATCGGCGAACAATCGGGGTCGAACTTGACATAAAAGCGCACATAAAGCTGCTCATAGCCGGGCAAGAGGCGTCTGTATAAATGTCCTCCGGTCCCTTTGCCGCCGGTATGGCTCATCAAAAGCGAATGTTTGCCGGCGCTTCCGGGCGGGACATCCGGCGAAAGTGACATGATTTCGATGTCCTTCGTGCTCTCCCACCGCGCCTTTATAGCATCCACGGAACCCTCCTCAAAGTTTTCTGCAAAAATCACATCAGGGTCTTTCTCAATTCTTTTATCGCCAATATATTTACTTGCCAGCCCCTTTTGTATTATCGCCTCACTTTTATCCCCCTGACCACGTGGAATATCGGTTTTCCTGACCGCACTATTTCCATAACCTATAGGCAAAAAAGCGAATGTTAAAACTATCAAAAGCATCCTAACGAAAAATCTTGACATAAATTTTGAGTAAGTCATTTTGCACTCTTATAAAAGAAAGTGAAAATCCAACGCTACAACCAGGTAACAAGGATTCTAACCTTGACTAACTGATATAGAATCAAGAGCACACCGATAAAGTTTTGGAAACTATCTCAAAAGGCAAAATCTTTTCGCAAATCCTCTTCTTCGTTCGAGGATAAACTCCGTGAGAAATCTTTTATCTGGTCCGGCCAGACCCTTCGACCTGGCCTTGTTGGGACTCAAGGTGACAGTTTTAAGATAGTTTCGAATAACTAACGGGTCAGTTAATCTTTTTACCGGTTATCTCCCTGGTGCCTCTTGGTGTGATGGACTGTCCTTTGAGAGTTGTCCCGTCAAGCCTGCACTTAAATTCCATCGTAACTTCCTGCTCGTTAAATTTCATATTCACTTTGAAGGTCACCTGGTCTCCTTCGACTTTCAGGTCCGCGATGGGCACTTCGCTGTCACGAAGCGTGTATGTGCCGGTCATATCTTCCTTAATCTTCAGTGTGCGAGTACGCGCTGGGCGGTCAGAGGTGGCGGCCTCTGTGATTTCCCATGTGCCAACCAGCGATGCCGAGGCTATCTCGACCTTTTTGCCGGTCAAATCACGGGCGCCGTTGGGAGTAGTGAGCTGGCCGATGAGAGTCTTTCCATCCAGCTTACCTTTGAACTCCATTGTGAACGTCTGGTCGCTGAAGCCGGTCTCTACGTTGAAGGTTACCTGGTCGCCTTCGAGTTTCAGGTCCTTAATGGGAATCTCGGCGCCAAAGATTTCATACCTGCCGGTCAGGTCTCCATAGATAGTCAACAACCTCGTCCGCGGACCTTGCCCGGAGGTGCTTGTCAATTCCCACTTTCCGACGAGCGCCGCCCCCACGCGCTGGCCATTGACGGCTATGTCGCCGCGGTCACTTTTGATTGTGCCGGTCAGTTTGTGACCGGAGACAGCAGCGTCAAAGGTCGATTGAAATTCTCTGTCGCCGAATTTGCTTTGTCGAGCAAAGGAAAGTTTTCCATCCTGGAATTTCACATTGGAAACCACGCTCTCACCAAAGCCGCTGGTCCACTTGGCATCCAGCGACCCATCCGGCTTCTGTGATATTGAGAGCTTGGCAGTGACATCTCGTTCTGCGATTTTGTAGCTGAGGTCCCACTGGCCAAGAACGGCGGGTCTGGGCTTTGTTCTCGCACCGTTTGCGGCGAATTCGCCGCGGTCGCTTGTAAATTTGCCCAGGATTTTACCATCCTGGAGAGTTCCCTCGTAATTCATTCTGAATTCGTTATCCTGCACCTTGATGATGCGAACAAAGGTGAGCTTTTGACCGTCGAATTTAACATCGGACAGCTCCGCCGAGCCCCACTTGCCTGTGAAAGTGCCATCTGGCTTTTTGGAAATAGACAACGCGGCAAAGCTCTGGCGGCCGCCGAAATCCATTGTGATTTCCCAATCACCTGTGATGTCTTCAGCCGCAAACACAGGCAATGTCCAGGCAGCTAAAGCAATGATGAGGACCAAAAATAAAGATTTTCCTGTTTTCTGAAATGTCACTCGATTCATAATACGCTCTCCTAATAAATGAATTTTAAAAATCTTCAGCTACTGCCAAATTAAGAATTCATAATATCTCCTGAGCGTGGATAGTGCAAGAATCTTTCACTAAAGTGGATAGACAAAATAACACCCGCCCCGACCAATTTGCGCACCCTTCTATAAAACAACTGGGGAACACAAATTCTAACCTTGATTAACTGATCCAGAGGCAGCAGCCCACTGATAAAATCATGATGAGGCAAGCCCCGCCGTGACGAGTCAGTCTATCATTCCCGCACAATCTGGGTCGCATATCCACCTATAAGACAGAATCTGATTTCAGGATGTAAACGTTCCAACGTTTGGGCTGAAAGGTATGCCGTTCACGGCGCGTCCTGCTCCGGCCCTTTGTTGGGCGGCTTACTGTTCTTGGCACGTTGTTCCGCCATTTTGTCAAAATGACGGTAATGTGCCATTTTTTCAGCAATCTGCTTGATAATGTATTCCGTTGTTTCTTGCTCCGTATTAAATACATGTTTATGTTCTGATACCAATCATAAAAATTAAATGCGCTTTACGCCCAATATATCTGTTCGGCAAATAGACAAGGTGTCATTCCCGCGAAAGCGGGAATCCAGTTCCCAATTGGAGTATAGTGCGAACCGCGAATTACA
>Ga0315291_10000277_pt1 | contig 66109 bp, 52 predicted proteins | sample YL17G12_20_MG_FD_203070 | JGI IMG/M metagenome (GOLD analysis project Ga0315291, IMG submission 203070) | Sediment microbial communities from Yellowstone Lake, YNP, Wyoming, USA - YL17G12_20 | ecosystem: Environmental > Aquatic > Freshwater > Lake > Sediment | place: USA: Wyoming | collected... | reverse complement strand
ACCGTACAAGCTTCATTGGTAGCAGCAAAACTGATTAAATACCGTAATGAGCGTAAACTCGAAACCTATATTAGCGATTCATTAAAAGCAAATTCAAAGTATATGACCATTGCGAAGCTTACGGACCAGCTCAGTATTGACGAAGCAGAATTGAATATTTGTAATTTACGTTCCGGGATATCGGCTTTACAAAAAGTAAACTCAGTAGTTCAGGATAGTTTGCAAAAAAAGTATTTAAATATAGCGATCGATTACTTCTACAAGGCACTGCATTTTAATCCAAACGACTTTGATGCCCGGTATAATTTAGGAATGACTTATTACCGAGCGGGTTCGGATATAAAAGCCGAGTCAACTTTTCAAGAATTAGTGCAATTATCGTTTATTTCCTTAAATACTGTTTCTGAGAAATTATCCCAAAATCTCATTGGACTAATTATAAAAGATAATCTTAGTATTGGTTACATAGAAGTTAAAGAACCACTTCTTGAAGAAGTTGAAAAAGAGCTAACAAACAGGGTAACTTTCACGACCGGCTATTGGTATGTGTATTTTTGGACATTTAAGAAATCTGATGTACTACCGACTGAAGCCGATGCAAATAAAATTTACCTATGTAGTTTAGCTTCGGTTGCGGTTGAAAATTTATGGTTGCTCTTAGGTGCAACTCAGGTTATCCTCAAAAAATATGATGACGCAATCACTTCCTTCAATACGGTTATTGCTTTGAGTCCCCAAAATTTTGATGCCTATCAAAATCTCGCAGTGTGTTACCGAGAAAAAGGTGACCTGAAGAAATCTTATGAATATTACCAGGAATGGGATAAGTTAAAAAAAGCACCGAATAAATAGTCGCAACTTTAATAAATTTGAAAATAATATTTGGAGAACGGTCGTGCTAGATGGAGGGTCGGCGGTCCTCTGTAACCCGAAACCCGCCTATGCGGGGTTGATAAGGCATACTGAGTGTTGTGACGAAAGACTAAACTTTGATTGGAGACAGCGATGAAAGCCGGGTCCGGCAATATTCTTGCTTACAAATCCCGCCAGAACCGGAAGGTAGCAACGGTAAGTAATGTAAAGGATAGTTGTCGGGTAGCCTGGTTGGAGCTGAATCGATTGAAGTTCCTTTTTTCAGAATGCGAATGTGCTGCACGACCAATATTGAGAATCAGCACTTTTTAAAAATAATGGCATCATATCAAGTATTACCGTTAAAGTACCGACCTCAGAACTTAGATGAAATCTGGATACAAGAACATATTAAAACGACTTTGAGAAGAGCGATTGAAAGTAATCGAGTTGCTCATGCCTATCTTTTTGCAGGGCCAAGAGGAGTCGGTAAAACGACTACCGCACGAATCTTAGCAAAAAGCTTAAATTGTTCTACTGGCCCAACAATAAAGCCATGTCAAGTGTGTTCGGTTTGTAAAGAAATCACAAATTCTTCGAGTTTGGATGTTTTAGAAATTGATGGCGCATCCAATCGGGGAATCGACCAGGTTCGAGAGTTACGAGAGAATGTTAAATTTTTACCAACATCATGTCCGTATAAAATATATATTATTGATGAAGTTCACATGCTTACTCAAGAAGCATTCAATGCTCTATTGAAGACCTTAGAAGAACCGCCTCACCACGTGAAATTTATTTTTGCTACAACTGCCCCCCAGAAGGTTCCCGCAACCATTTTATCAAGATGTCAGCGATTTGATTTCAGAAAAGCTACGATCGAAGAAATTGTTAAGCGTTTGGAATGGATTTGTGACAAAGAAAAGATTGTAATTTCTGAAGAATCGTTATTTGCAATTGGAAAAAGAGCGGATGGTTCAATTCGCGATGCCGAAAGTATGCTTGACCAGTTACGAGTTTACAAGTCAGATAGGATTGAGCTTAAGGATGTCGAAGAATTACTCGGAATGATTTCGGCTCAATTATTTTTTGAATATACCGAAAACCTTTTAGTCGGTGACCCGCGGACTATCTATGAATTTATTGATAAAGTGTTTGCTACTGGTTATGATTTTATGGAATTTTTCGCTCGGTTGTTGGAACACTTCCGAACTTTATTAATGGTCAAGTTAAATATCGATAAAAGTATTATGGGTATTTCTCAAAGTGACTTTAAGAAATGTGAACCTCAGGCCAAAAAAATTACGGTTGAGAAACTTCTGATAATTATGCAAATTGTCGCTGATAATGAGGACCTGGTTAAACGGACATCAGAGCCGAAAATTCTTTTTGAGATACTTTCGCTTAATCTTCTTAACACATTATCTAATAATTCTAGCCCAACCGCACTGAAAATGACTGAAGTAAGCTCAGAGGTAAATACCGCTTGGCAGAATATTATCGCTGATTATGCAGAAAAAAGGCCATTTCTTGCTACTCAATTAGAGACAGCGATAATTTCTGAAATCGATACAAACAATATCGCTATAACATTGACACAGAAAAGCACAAAAGATTTTATCGAGTCAGAAAAAACGGAAATCGAAAGTTGTTTTCATAAATTGTTAGGACGTTTTATTAAAATAATATTAAATTGTACTCAAGAAGGAATGCACGCTATAGTTCATATGAAAGAGAGTGATAAGGATACTAAACCAGAATTTAGTGAAAATAAGGAATCGCTAACTGCGAGGCAATCAACCAATCCAGATCAGATATTCAATGAACTTTTCCCGAATGGTAAAAAAATAAAATGAAGCTTGACATAACAAAAATCTCTCAAGAAATGCAGCGAGTTCAAGAAGAATTTTCGCAAGCTCTGCAAAAAATTCGAGTTGAAACATCAGCAGGCGGCGGGATGGTGCAGGTTGCAGCGGATGGGCAGGGCAATATTCTTTCGGTCAAAATTGACCCAGAGTTATTTAAAGAAACTGATATTGATATGCTGCAGGATTTGCTGATTGTAGCAGTCAATGAAGCGAAAAATTTAGCCAAAGCAGAAGCCCAAAAAGAGATGCAAAAGATTGTTGGATTTCCATTGACCGGGTTACTACCTAATAATTTATTTTAATGACCAAAGTTTTAAACAACCTTATTGACCAATTAACAAAACTACCAGGCATTGGACGCAAAACTGCCCAACGGATCAGTTTTTACATTTTGAAATCAAAAGCTGTGGATGTTGAAGCCTTGGCGAAAACAATTATTGAAGCAAAGAAGAAACTTAGGTTTTGCCCAGTTTGTTTCAATTTAACCGAAGATGAAATTTGTGAAATTTGTCAGGATAATAAACGAGATCGAAATTTAATGTGCGTCGTTGAAGACGCTTCCGATATTCTTTCAATTGAACGGAGCGGCAACTATTCCGGATTATATCATGTATTAGGTGGTGTGTTATCACCAATTGATAATATCGGACCTGAAGTGTTAAAAATAAAAGAACTTATGAGACGAATTGAAAAAGATAGATTCACAGAGGTTATTATCGCAACGAATCCTACACGAGAAGGGGAAGCGACCGCTCATTATTTAGTTAAATTAACTAAACCATTCAATGTAAAGGTATCTCGAATCGCGCGTGGCTTGCCAATCGGCAGTGATTTGGATTTAGCCGATGAAGTGACCATTTCTGAAGCATTTGAAGGCAGAAAAGAAATCGAATAAAAATATTTAATTATTATCTTGACAAAATCATATAATTCCATACAATGTATTTAACAAATCATAGTATTTGGTTCCCATGAGTAACAACATTAAATGATGTTTCTCAGTGAAAAAGAAAATAAATAGGAGTAATTATGGAAGCAGAAGAACTAAAAAAGAAAAAGCTTTCAGAACTCTATGAGATTGCTAAAAGCCTGAACATTCCAGACTATACCGAGAAAAAGAAACAAGATTTGGTATTGGCGATACTGGAAACAGAAGTCAAAGAAAAAACTGATGCATCAGTTCAGGTTAGTGGGGTTTTAGAAGTTCTGGAGGAAGGATTCGGCTTTTTGCGGTCGACCGACTACAGTTATTTGCCGAGCTCAGACGATATCTATGTCGCACCTTCGCAGATTAAGAAATTTAAATTGAAAACAGGTGACACAATTCTTGGTCAAGCCCGACCACCTAAAAATAGCGAGCGTTATTTTGCATTGTTAAGAGTCGAAACTGTAAATAATGACCCGTTAAATACGATTCATGAACGTATCCCATTCGACGAGTTGACGCCCCTTTATCCTCAAGAAAGACTTCAGTTAGAGCTTCAAGATAAGAATGATTATTCGATGCGGGTGGTTGATTTGTTTGTCCCGGTTGGCAAAGGTCAACGCGGTCTTATCGTATCTCCACCACGAGCTGGAAAGACCGTACTACTTCAGAAAATTGCTAACAGTATTACCGCTAATCACCCGGAAGTTATTCTTATGATACTTCTAATTGATGAACGTCCAGAAGAGGTAACTGATATGGAGCGTTCGGTAAAAGCAGAAGTTATCAGCTCGACATTTGATGAAATACCGGAACGTCATGTTGATGTTGCGGATATTGTTTTGGAAAAAGCAAGGCGTTTGGTTGAGCACAAACGAGACGTAGTTATTTTGCTCGATAGTATCACACGTCTTTCCCGTGCTCATAATTTAGTCGTTCCTCATTCGGGTAGAACTCTGTCCGGCGGACTTGATTCGAATGCATTACAGAAACCTAAGAAATTCTTTGGTGCAGCAAGAAATATTGAAGAAGGTGGAAGCTTAACAATTATCGCCACCGCTTTAATTGATACTGGTTCAAGAATGGACGATGTGATTTTCGAAGAATTTAAAGGAACCGGCAATATGGAATTAGTGTTGGACCGCAAACTTGCTGACCGCAGATTATTTCCGGCAATCGATTTACAGAAATCAGGCACTCGAAAAGAAGAACTATTATTATCTGAATTCGAACTCAACCGAATTTGGATTATGAGAAAACTGATTGCCGAACTTAATCCGATTGAAATGATGGAATTCGTGATGGACAAGATGCGTTTAACTAAAAACAACGCGGAATTCTTAGACTCAATGAGTGAATAACGGAGGATTAGTGAAGAAAGATATTCATCCTAAATATATGGATTGTGTCATCACTTGTAGCTGTGGAAACACGGTAAAGACCCGATCCACTAAGCCCAAAATTAGCGTTGAAATCTGTTCTGCTTGTCACCCATTCTTTTCCGGTGTGCAGAAGATTATCGACACCGCAGGACGAGTAGAAAAGTATCGTAGACGCTATCAGAAGAAATCGACAACAAAAGAAACTAAAAAGGAATAATTAACTCCCTAATATACAAGGGATAAAATGGCGGAGTTTGTAACAGCACTGAAAGATTTATCAAGCCAATTGGTTTCGATACAGGAGTTTCTTTGAAGTCGATAAGAAAAAACAAGAATTAACTCGCTTAACTGAACAAAGCCAAAAGCCGGATTTTTGGCAAGATCCCAAAACAGCAAGTGAAACGTTAGCTCAGATACAGAGGTTAACATCAGTAATCGAGTTCGTTCAAACTGTTAAACAAGAAATTTCAGATACTCAGGAACTTTTGTCACTATTTTCTGGTGACGAGAACGCTGAAGCTGAGCTAAATTCCAATATTAACAAAATCAAACTGGATTTAACTGAATTACAGAATAAAAGTCTTTTCTTAGCACCGGAAGATAATAAGAAAGCGATTTTAACCATTCATCCGGGTGCAGGAGGAGTTGAGTCTTGCGATTGGGCAGAAATGCTCTTTCGGATGTACACCCGTTATTTCCAGCGAAAAGGGTTCAGTTATGCGATTTTAGATTACCAGCCAGCAGAAGAAGCAGGTATTAAGGACGCAGTGATAGAGGTGTCAGGTGAAAATGCTTATGGATTACTCAAAGCAGAAATCGGTATTCATCGTTTAGTTCGTATCTCACCGTTTGATGCTAATAAACGAAGGCATACATCATTTGTTGCGGTTTTTGTATATCCGGAGATAGAAGATGTTGATGTTAATATTGACCCGAATGATTTTAAGATTGATACTTTCCGTGCGGGTGGACATGGCGGACAGAATGTTAACAAGATTTCTTCTGCAGTCCGAATTACTCATATACCAACCGGTATAATCGCAACGTGTCAGAACGAACGTTCGCAATTCCACAATAAAACAAATGCGATGAAGATTTTAAGAGTACGACTCTATACCTATTATAGAAAAGAACAGGATGAAAAATTACAGAAATTAGAAGATTCAAAAACTGATATTGCTTGGGGGCATCAGATTCGGTCTTATGTATTTTTTCCTTATCAAATGGTTAAGGACCATCGAACTGAGCACGAAACTGGAGATGTTCAGCGGGTAATGGATGGTGACCTGGATGATTTTATCTATGCATTTCTTTTATCTAAACAAAAAAAGAATTAGCCACTGAGATGTAGAGAACACAGAGATTAATTTAGGTTTTTCTCCGTGAACTCGGTGCCTCAGTAGTATATTGACAAATAGAAAATTATCAGTAAATTGACACTATGGAAAATAATGAGAAAGATTTTGTAAAAGAGATTCCTTCTAAAAAAGATAACTTCTCCGAGTGGTATACCGCAGTCGTATTAAAAGCGGAACTGGCTGATTACGCACCGGTTCGTGGATGTATGGTGATTCGTCCTTATGGATATAAAGTTTGGGAATTGATGCAGTCACTTCTTGATAAAAAGTTTCGTGATACAGGTCACGAGAACGCTTATTTTCCTTTGTTCATCCCGGAAAGTTTCCTAAAGAAAGAAGCTGAGCATGTGAAAGGTTTTTCTCCTCAAGTAGCATGGGTTACACGTGGGGGAGAAGAGGATTTAGCTGAGAGATTAGCAGTTCGTCCTACTTCAGAAGCGATTATCTGCAGTATGTATGCGAAATGGGTGAAATCTTATCGTGATTTGCCAGTGCTTATTAATCAATGGTGTAATATTGTTCGCTGGGAAAAAACAACCAGATTATTCCTACGTACTACGGAATTTCTGTGGCAGGAAGGTCATACCTTACATCGTACAAGAGAAGAAGCAGATGCGGAAGCAATCCAGATGTTAAACGTTTATGTCGATTTTGTCGAGAACGATATGGCAATTCCTTTGGTGTATGGACGAAAGCCGGAAAGTGAAAAATTTCCAGGTGCTTTACACACCTATTCAATCGAAGCATTGATGCCGGATGGTCAGGCATTACAAGCTGGCACATCCCATAATTTAGGTCAATTCTTTTCCAAGGCATTTGATATAAAATATCTGGATGATGATAATACCGAGAAATATCCTTGGGGAACCTCTTGGGGTTGCACAACCAGATTAATCGGCGCGTTAATTATGACTCATGGTGATGATAAAGGTTTACGCTTGCCGCCTCGAATTTCACCGACTCAAGCGGTTATCGTGCCGATTCTATTTGGTAAAGATGATGAGAAAGTATTAGCTAAAGCAAAAGAAATTTATGAAGCATTACGGCAAAATTATCGAGTATATTTAGATGATAGATTAGAATATACGCCGGGTTGGAAGTTCAATGAATGGGAGATGCGAGGAGTTCCTTTAAGAATTGAAGTTGGTCCTAAAGATATTCAAAAAGAACAGGTTGTCTTTGTTCCAAGAGATGGTACTGGTAAGAAGTTTATAAAGGAATCAGAGTTAAAAGATAGTGTAGAAAATATCTTAAAAAAAATTCAGAAGAATTTGTTCGATTCAGCAAAAAAGGTTCTGCTCGATAGTATTTCGCAGGCAAAATCTATTCAGGAATTCAATAAAAAGTTGGAGGCAAAACCTGGATTCATCAAAGTCTTTTGGTGTGGCAGTCAAGAATGCGAGAACGAACTTATCGACAAAACTAAAACCACACCACGGTGTATTCCGTTAGACCAATCAGGTAAAGGAAACTGCATCGTCTGTGGTACACCGACCGAGATAATAATTTATTACGCAAGAGCGTATTAATTCCGACAGGATTAACAGGATTTCATATAGGAGTGGGGCAAGGTTTTAGGACGTGTGCCAAAAGGCATGAACATATTTCATCAAATACAATATGTAGCATCATTAGAGTAGATCTAACACAATTTGCAGTATAGTATTTTCAAGAAGATAGGGTTTTGGCACAACCCCTTTAACCTTGCTTTTATTTTTATCTCGCCTGTTGACAATCCAAATATTAATTACATTAAATTAACTAGTGTGACTTTCTATATTTGTAAAATTATTGACTAATGAATATAATAACACTATACGAAGGATTTTCTGTGTTAAATGAAGCTACTTTTTTATAGCCTAACTCATAAATTGTTTTGCTTGAAACATTATATTCTTTGGCCAAAAATTTCGAATCCCAAATGATTACTGATTTTCGCGCATATTTCTTTACATTTTCGAAAGATGGCGAAGGAAACTGTTCTTTATTAAAACAATCATAACCGGTAAGATAATAAAAATAGTCTGAGGCACAGATAAGAGGTCGGTCATAAAATTGATTCTGCTTATAATATTGATAAGCAGCTTTTATTAACTTATGCTCGGAAGCAAGCTGTGACGGTTGAATAACTGAAGAAACAAGCGGAGATGATATTATAAATAACACAACAAAAACGATAATCATGGATTTTTTCAATTTTAATAATTTGTCAATTAGACCATATCCGTAGAGCGCAATTATTGCGATAATTGGTGCGACGCAGACAAAATACCTTGCATAACCAGCGCTTCTAAACAAACAGTATTTCCATAACATTGTGTGTAATATAAAAAAATAGATAAAAATACCTGCAAATAGAAAATTTCTTTTTACAATCAGATAGACAAGACCGATAAGAAAAAATGGCAATAAGATTCCAGAAATGAATGGAAATAATAGTACATAATAGAAAATGCTACCTGACCCATAAAACCCTGATTTCCCTATCCACGGAAAATTGTGGTAAAACCAGAGAACATCACTACTTTGGAAATACCCCAGCAAGTTCCAAATGACTATACCGATTCCCAATAACGGTAAAATTTTGTATTTTCTTTTATATATTAACAAAATAAACCAGAAAATCAAAACGAAAAATCCTTCGGGACGCGCCATTGGCAAAAATGAGCAAATAATTGTGGAAATTAAATATTTTTTTCTTAAAAAGTATAACAAACAAATTATCAACAGTAAAGCAAAGACTATCTCGGTTATTGGCTTTGCTGAAATAAAAAAACAAGGCTGGCATACTACAAATGGGATTATATATTCAGCATACTTTAATTTGAGTAGCTGAGCGGTTTTAAATGTCAAAAATGAACATAACATAGTTAATATGATTATTAATAATTTTGTCGAAATAATACCAAATGGTGCCACGGGAGCAAGAAGTGCTGTGACTATTGGTCTTCCCCATATATCAGTAAATAACGAGTGATGCGACCATGCAAACTTTGCCATTAAATAATGTCTATAAAAATCGTCGTCAAAATGAACATCCTGATAATAGAACCAACTGATAATTAGTGTAATTAAGCAACCTGCCATTGAAATCAGAACTGTAGCATTAATGCTTTTATTTCGTAAGTTTACTTCAATTGAGGAGTATTCTCTTATATCATCCATCTTAAGAAATTCAATTACTTTTGAAGTCTATCCGCAAAACTCATATTGTCAATAAAGAAGAAATTTTCATATTTTGTTCCATATCCTGCTGCTCAACGTAGTCTATTCATTTAGCAATCGTTTTGATATTAATCTTGGACACTTCTTATATTTTATAATTTATTTTTTAGCTATAGTCCTGTTGGACTCGGCAGACAAGATGTTAAGCAAATTCATCGGTTATCTAGATTATTATCATGAAACATGAAACACGAAACTTGAAATATTGAAATTAAGGAATTTGTTGAAATTTATAGAAACTAATGGAAATTTACAAGTAACTGTTTGAAATTTATCAAAACTAATAGAAATTTGTTATAAATTTACGCTAAAATCAAAAAATTGCGAAATGTTTATAACCATAAAAATGTTACACGCGTGTAACATAAAAATCAGACGGGTTTTTTGCTTAAATTATTGAAATCTTTAACGTAATCTATAAAAAGTGTTAAGGCATGGGTATTGTGGAGGGGGTCGGGTTGGAAGACAGGTATGCAGTTAAGCAGGATTTTAATCTGTGAGTTAAGTAGAATTTCTAATACTGATTTTACCCGAGTTTCTATTTTGGTACATCTTTCGGATAGTAATTGGATTTCTGATTGGAGGTGTCTATCCAAGCGAAGTAAGAAGTCGGGTGGTGACTGTCGCAGGGATTTGGGAAGAGGGCGAAAATGGGTTTGAAGTAGTGAACGAAGTAGGTAACTGCGAAGGTTAAATAAATTTTTGACTATGCCAATCCGAATTTCTAAAAAATTCTAATATCAAATATCAAAACGCGATATGAAATTAAAAGCCAATAGTCAAAATATAATTGGGTTAGCCTTAAGGAGTATAGAAACTAAAGGATAAACTTTTTAGGAGATGAGATAACTATTATTAATAATGTAAGATTGCCGTAGGCAACCGCGCAATGACAATGTGGGTATCTGCGTTAATCCGTGTTTATCTGTTGTTTAATTATTCTATATTTTTGTTAAGGATTTTTCAAAATCAGCAACGAGATATTTTTTACCTTTTTGAATGGTTTTTTGTCCCTCTTTTTCTAAAATTTCTTTCTGACCTTTGATTCCACCCGGATATTTTTCGTTTAATTGTCCACCGAGTTTAAGGGTTCGTCAATATGGTGTAATATCTTTTTTGCCTTGACTTCTCATTTCCTCAGCAGCATTAGCAGAAATCCAAGCAAAAATACCAGTTGTAATCGGACAACCAATCGTTGCTTTATGCTTTTTGGCAATAATTGCACGTATATCATTAATTGTAATAACTTTTCCTTTTGGGATTTTCTTCATTATCTTATCAACTTGAACTGGTGCAGGAATTGCACAAGTTCCAGTTCCCCAGCGTTTGCTCATTTTACCTTCAATCTTAACAACTTTTGGCAGGTTTTTACTATCATTCAATTTTTCTATCCAACTTTTCTTAAACTTTACCATTGCGTCTCCTTTCCAATAATTTCATTATATTAATCAAATTTTTAGTGTCAAATATTTTAATATTGACACTTTAATTTATTTTTGATAGTATTTTTATCTGTGAGTGAGAAACAAGACAAGAAAAAATTAAAATTTGGATTTTACTGGGCAGCATCCTGCGGTGGATGCGAAATTGCTGTTTTAGATTTAAATGAGAAAATATTAGATGTAGTAAATCTTGCCGACATCGTATTCTGGCCAGTTGCGATGGATATAAAATACAATGAAGTAGAGAATTTTCCAGACGGTTATATGGATGTTTGCTTCTTTAATGGCTCGGTGCGCAATTCGGAACAGGAACATTTAGCGAAATTGTTGCGAAAGAAAGCAAATGTATTGATTGCTTTTGGTTCCTGCGCTCATCATGGGTGTATTCCAGGCTTAGCTAATTTAAGTAAACGCGAAGATATTTTGAAAACAGTTTATAAAGAAACTGCTTCAACAACAAACTCAGATAATAAACAACCATTGATAAATTCAAAAGATAATGGATATGAGCTTACAATTCCTGAATTTTATGACAGAGTACGACCATTAGATAAAGTAGTAGAAGTTGATTATTATTTACCAGGCTGCCCGCCGCCGGTACCTCTTATTATAAATGCGGTGGAAGCGATTGCCAAAGGACAATTACCGGAAAAAGGAACGGTCTTAGCACCATTAAAAGCTTTATGCGATGAATGCGTCAGAAATACTAATCCAAATAAGAAGATGCCGGATATTAAAAGAGTCTATGAAATACAAGCTGACCCGAAAGTATGTTTTTTGGAGCAAGGTATTATCTGTATGGGACCAGCAACTCGAAGCGGTTGTCAAACCCGTTGTATCAACGGTAACTGGCCTTGCACAGGTTGTCTTGGACCGACACCGGAAGTGATTGACCAGGGAGCTAAGATGATTAGTGCAATCGGTTCGATTCTTAAAATTGATGAAGAGAAAAAATTATCTGATGCGGAAGTTCAAGTTCTCACTGATAAAATTAAAGACCCAATCGGAACGTTTTATATGTATGGATTTGCTTCAGCACTAATTAATCATAAAATAAAATAAAACCACAGATGAACTACATTAAACGGAGTTTATGAAACGAATTACAATAGACCCAGTCACAAGATTAGAAGGACATGGTAAAATTGAAATATTTTTAGATGATAAGGGTACGGTTGAGCAGACATATTTACAGGTTCCGGAATTAAGAGGTTTTGAGAAGTTCTGTGAAGGTCGAAAAGCAGAAGATATGCCACAACTGACCTCGAGAATTTGCGGAGTGTGTCCGGTAGCACATCACATGGCGGCAACAAAGGCTTTGGATATGGCATTTGGCGTCGAACCAACTTCAACCGCCAAGAAACTGAGAGAACTGACTTATTGCGGTTATTATATCTATGACCATATTCTGCATTTCTATTTCTTAGGCGGTCCGGATTTTATTGTCGGTCCAACTGAGGCTAAAGAAAAACGAAACATTTTAGGCGTTATTGAAAAAGTCGGCTTAGAACTTGCCAGTGAAATAATTAAGCATCGCGCCTATGGTCAAAAGATGACCGAGATTTTAGGTGGTAAACCGACCCATCCGGTCTGTGGATTACCTGGGGGCGTTTCAAAAGGGTTGTCGAAAGAAGAAAGAGTTGAGATGGAACAGATGGCAAGCTCGTGTCATAATTTTGCATTAAAAACTCTGTCCATCTTTCATAAACTGGTCTTAGAAAATCCTCAATATATGGCTATGCTCACGAATCCAGCATTTTCGCTGAATGTATATAATATGGGAACGGTGGACGAAAAGAACCGGGTAAATTTCTATGATGGGATGATTAGAGTTACTGACCCAAAGGATAAAGAATATGCAAAGTTTAATGCTTCTGATTATTTAAAATATCTTGGGGAAGAAGTTGTCGAATGGTCATATGTGAAGATTCCTTATCTTAAAGATATTGGATTTAAGGGATTGAAAGACGGCATCGATTCAGGACTTTATCGGGTCGGACCTTTAGGACGTCTTAACGCGGCGGAAGGTATGGCAACACCAAAAGCACAAGAAGAATATAAAATGATGTATGATACTTACCAAACCAAGACCGTGACAAATACTTTGGCATTCCATTGGGCAAGACTGATTGAACTGCTCTATGCAACGGAACGAGCATTAGAGTTATTAGCCGATCCTGAAATCACGGAAACAAATATTAGAAATATGAATTTTAAACATCAAACAACCGGAATTGGTGTCGTTGAAGCAGCCCGGGGTACTTTGTTCCACCACTACGAACTATCCGAGGATAGGTTAGTAAAAAAAGTGAACATGATAGTGGCAACGACCAATAATAATGGGGTAATTAATATGTCGGTTCGTAATGCAGCTCGGGATATAATCAGGAATAATAATATAAATGAACCAAAATGGAGAGATGGCATATTAAATACAATAGAGATGTTTTTCCGAGCATATGACCCTTGCTTTGGTTGCGCATCTCATTCTTTAGGAACGGTAAAAATACAAGTCGATATATACGACAAAAACAGGAACCTTATTAAATCGATTAAAAGTTAGCGATTAGCCATCGGCTAATTGATATGAACTATCGAAAGATAATATCCTTACTTACATTATTAGTATTTGATGTTATTACGCTCGTTGTTTCTTATCTCATCGCTTATTTCCTGAGAACTTGGGCGTTATCATTATTTATTCATGATGTGCCGCCGCCGCTACCGTTTCAAACTTATATTACAAGATATTATTTGGTTATACCGTTTATTTTAGTTTTTGCTTACGAAGGTTTGTACAATAAACGGTTCGAATTTTGGGAGGAGACGCGAAGACTTTGGAAAAGTAATTTAATCGCTACCGTAATTGTTATGGTAATTTTGTATATAACTAAAGGGTTTGTTGTATCAAGGGCAATAATTATTTTAGGGTTATTGATAAATACAATACTTTTGCCATTCGAAAGAAATTTAGTCAAGCAATTACTTTTTAAATTACATTTATGGGTAAAAAACCTTTTAATAATTGCTTCAAAACAAATGCAAGAAAAATTATTTAAAGAGATTAAACGCCATCCGATTTTAGGGTATAAGTTGATTGCAATGAACGACATTTCAGGCAATTCCTATGATATCACGGTGATTGAAAAAATTTTGTCACAAAGAAAGATTGATAGTATTATTGTTGATGGGCACGAATTTGAGCAGTCTCAAATCCTTGACTTATATAATAAAGCGGAAGGCAAAGTTGAGGACTTTTTTGTAATACCCGCGTTATCCCAAATACAAACATCCGGCATTGAGATTGAACAATTAGAAACGATTTTGTTGATGAAATTTCGTTATAACCTATTACGGACAGAAAGTCAAATCGCAAAGAGAATATTGGATTTAATACTAGCAGTATTTGTTTTTATTATATGTTCACCTCTAATTTTGATAATCGCATCATTAATAAAAATAAGTTCACACGGCACGGTCTTTTTTAAACAGGAACGTCTCGGTAAAAATAAAAAACATTTTCCTTGTTACAAATTCAGAACTATGTACCTTGACGCCCCGGGCCGATTAGAAAAACATTTAAACAGTTCTGCGGAAGCAAAATCAGAATGGGAAAAGTATTTGAAAATTGCTAATGATCCGAGAGTCACGCCATTAGGTAAATTTCTGCGTCGGACAAGTCTTGATGAACTGCCGCAATTGGGGAATGTGATAAAAGGGGACATGAGTTTAGTTGGTCCCAGACCATATCTTCCTTACGAAGTAGAAAATATGGTGAAAAAGGTAGGTATAATAACTCGAGTAAAACCAGGCATTACCGGACTTTGGCAGGTATCGGGTCGAAGTCAACTTGCTTTCGACGAAAGATTACAACTTGATGAGTATTATGTAAAAAACTGGTCAATCTGGACCGATTTGGTAATACTGGTCAAAACAATAAAAGTTTTTATAAAAGCAGAAGGAGCATACTAATGAAAATCAAAAATCAAAAATCAAAAATCAACTTTTGGTTAATAATTAGTTGTTATCTGATAACTTTTTCATTAGCTAATGCTGAATGGAAAACTTACACGAATACCAATTTCATAAATGATATAATCGGAGATACCACTTATTTATATTGTGCAACAAGCGGAGGTTTTACCGTATTTTCAAAAAAAGAAAGTACATTCATTAATACCTATACTAATGCCGACGGCTTACCGGCGAACCGTGTTAGTTCTTTGATGTTTGATCAATGGAAAAGAATCTGGATAGGTACTTATCGAGGGATAACAATCTTCGACCCAGAAAGTAAAACATTTTCTAGTTATCCGTCACTAGGAACACCCGAACAAAACATTATAACTTGTTTTGGTCGGGCCGGAGATACAATTTTGGTTGGAACAGAAAATGGACTTTTTGTAATAGACACAAGAGGAACTGTTTCTTTTTCCGATGACAATATTATTATGCCGAATTTACCATCGGGCTGTGCTCGTAGAATTTTTTCTTTACAAATTAGTGATGATTTTTGGGTTGGGGACTGCCCGGGAGTGATTAAATTAAATCGGAATTTACAAACTTATACAAATTATCCAAATGCTTTCGGAGATTCAGTTAAAGCAATGACCGTTGTTTTGGACACCCTATATATTGTATCAGAACAGGGAATCGCTAAATATAATGGCTCGACTTTTATTCCAGTTTTGTATTTTCCTCAAAATTATGCCGTATTTGATTTTGTGTATTTGAACAATTTGTTTTATATAGCAACTGCTTCTGGTCTTTTTAAATTTGATGGAAATAACTTGATATCATTACTTAATCAAGATATAAGAACGATTTTACCTGACGATGGATTATGGTTAGGTGTCGGGGGGCAAAATTCGATTGGCGGGGGACTGAAGCATTACACAAATAATATTTGGTATGCATATTTATCACCGGGATTAGCTTGTAACGACGTATGTTGTGCGGTTAGTGATGATATCGGTGCAATATATGCGACCCATTTTTCTTTAAATAATTGGGGGAATAAAACAATAAGCTACAAAGATCAATCCGGTGAATGGAGGAAATTACGCGATACACTTATTAATAGCAATATTTGTGTTATTGACAAAAATAATTGTGCATGGTTCGGTCATTGGGCATTGGATGGTGGGGTAAGCTGCTATAACCCGAATCGCGATAGTTGGCAAGCAGTAATGTGGACAGCTTCGCATTACCGGAATGTAATCGGTGCACTGGGGATAGATAGACATGACGTGAAATGGTGCTACAATCAATATAACACAATCATTGCGATTGATAGCGGTTGGCGAGATACAGTCGAATTTAATATTTCTGGATTATCACGTCCTGAACGTGAAATTCCGTACGAGTTCGCATTTGATTCACAAAATCGAGTCTGGCTTGGAACTTCCGTAGGTCTAGTAATGATCGACTATAATAATACACTAGCTGATTTTTCAGATGACTCAAACGAGATTTTCCGACAAGGGTTACCTGAGCAAGAAATCAATTCACTAACGGTTGATGCGGAAGGTCATGTTTGGTGTGCTACCGTACAGGGTGCAGTATTATTTAGGGGAGATTCGTCTACTATTTACAATACTAGTAACTCTCCAATACTGTCCGATAATGTTAAAAGGATTAAAAGCGATCGGTGGGGCAATTTATGGTTTTTATACTCAGAAGGTCTTTCCAAGTATAATATTTATACGAAATCATGGATTAATTACAATCGAGAAAATAGTCAGCTGATTGCGAATATTGATAATGATGATAAATTTTATCGATGGTTGTTTATTGATGAATCACGTGGATTTTTACTAATTTCAACCAAAGAGGGGATTAGTCAATTCTTCTATACGCCGACACCTCTCGAATCATTATCCGAAATAATTATCTATCCTAATCCCTTTATTGTAAATCGACACCAGGTTATTACATTTGATAGTTTACCGATTAACGCTTTAGTGAAGATTTATACATTGGAAGGAAAATTAATTACAGAATTCAAATCAAATAATACTTTTGCCGGAGCAAGATGGACGCCAGGTAATTTAGCGACTGGGGTTTATTTAGCGGTGGTTAGCACTGATGGAAAGAGCAAAATTGCTAAATTTGCTATAATTCGTTAAAAGTTTTCTTCGTCCACTTCTTCGTAGCTTTCACCACTACATTCATCATAATCAGGACATTCAGCACAACAATTCTCCTGAAATTTGTCTAATTCTAAGCATTCTTCATAATAAGGACAAATATCGCAACACATAGGCAATACCTCCTTATGACTAATGGTTTTTTGCCATTAGCGAGTAGTAAATTATAAACGATATCATAAATATTTATTTTTTAATATATCTCTTTTTTGGTAAGTTAGTTTTTGGTTTAATTCTTTCTTCATCGGTTAATTCCATGCATGAATCAAAATATTTACATTGCGGGCAACAATCGTCTCGCAATTGAGCTTTGTTTTGACATATTTCGTAGCCCGAACAAGCACGACAACACATTTTGTTTTATCCTCCTATTTACTTTTCAATTTATTTTGATTTAACATAATAATTAATTCACGAACAATTTCAGCGACGACTGAAGCATATGCTAAATTTTTATCAGCAAGCGGATTATACTCGACGATATCGCAGCCAACGAAATTTAATCCACTCATTTTTACAATTGACGAGAACAATTCTTGATAATTAATACCGTTCGGCACGGCGGTTTGCACCGCTGGCATTAAACCGCAATCTACCACATCAATGTCTAACGTAAAATAGCATGGTTTATTCCCAATTTGTTTTATTATGGTTGGTATAAAATTTTCCACATTAAATAAAAACTGATTCGTATTTTGTTTTGGTCCGAGCAGTGAACGTAAACCAAGTTGGAAGATATTCTTTTGGGGTAAAAATTCTGATATCCGTTTTATAACAGTTGCATGGCAAAATTTTTCTCCAAGATATTCATCTCTCGTATCGCTATGAGCGTCAAATTGAATGAGAGAAAGGTCTGGGTAATACTTGATTAATTCAGAGATAATGGGAACCGTAATAGTATGTTCACCACCAAGTGCTACAAATTTCTTTTTGTTTTTTACGTATTTTGCTATTGATTGCTGGATTTGATTAAAAGTTTGTTTAATCGTAGCAAATGAAAGTAATAAATCTCCAGCATCATGGGTTTTTATATCCAATACGTCCTTGTCAAAGTATGGACTATAAGACTCGACATTCTCTGTTCCGATACGAATCATTGAAGGTGCAAATCGACTGCCCGGTATAAACGAACTTGAGCGGTCATAAGGGATACCAAAGATTGCTACAGTTGCGTCTTTTAATGCTGAGGTAGCGTAGTAAAATGCCATTATATAATGATTAAATAGATATAGTTACTAAATAGTTGATAATTTTTTGTAAACAGATATTCTTTCGTACACGCCAAGATTAGCATAAAATATAAATTTGTCAAGGGGGTATCATTTAATTTATATTTAGATAATTGCTTATGCAAGTAGTTGAAATACAAATAAAATATTCGAATTTTGCGAATATTATTATGTGATGCATCTAAATAGTAGGTTTATGTCAAGGAAAGGTTATTTTAGTTGTTTGAATTTTTCAGTAGCTCTCTAATCAAAGCAGCTCTTTTTTCGTCTCGTTCGTGAGGCGGCATTTCTTGATTATAGAACATTTGTAAATTAGCCGGTCTTATGAGAAGCATAATTTTATTTAGAGTCGCAATTGATACATCGCTGATAATGTTCATTGCTACACCCAGTCTAACCGTTGCCAAAAAGTTGAATGCTTCTTCGTTTGATATTAAGCGGGCAGAATTCAAAACGCCATGGGCGCGAAAAATTTTATCTTCGATTTCGGTTTTAGTATTATTTATTAGATACGTACGTGCTTTTTCTTCATAACTTATCAAGTTGCTTGTAACTTTCTCGATACCTTCGAGGATTTCTTGCTCGGATTGTCCTAGGCATACCGTATTGGAAATTTGAAAGAAGTGACCTCTGGTTTCGGTTCCTTCACCGTATAAACCGCGTACTGCGTAACCAATCTGCCAAATTGCCCTTAAAATTTTTTCGATCTCTTTTGTTAATACGAGACCAGGCAGGTGTATTAAAATCGATGCTCGCAAACCAGTTCCGACATTACTAGGACAGGCGGTTAGGTAACCATATTGTTGGGAATAGGCAAAGCGTAAATTTGACTCTAAATTATTATCAAATTCATCGAGTTTTTTAAAACCATTGGCAAAGTTACATTCGGGCGAAAGAACTTGAATCCGTAGATGGTCTTCTTCATTAACCATAATGCTAATTGTTTCGTCGCGATTTATAAACACACCTCGTCCCGATGAATTTTCAGGTTTTGAGTCTTTCTTGATACGCATCCTGTGTAAAAAATCAGGAGAAATTAAATGGCGTTCTAATAGAAATTCAGCTTGAAGCGTTGTGATTTGTTCAATGGGTAAATAATTGGTCTGGGAAAAGGATTGCACCATGGTTTGCTCTTTTTTGATTGCGATACCGACGATTTCTAGAATTTCATTTAGTTCACTAATTGTTGCTTTGTTAGGGAATGCAAAGCCGGCTAAATTTCTAGCAAAACGAACGCGACTCGAAAGTACAATTGACGAGTTTGTACTCACTGGTTCAAGCCATGCAGGAAGTGTTTGGTTTGCAAAAGAATCATCACGATACATCATTTTTGTTTGGTTTCTAGCCTAATTATTCTTATCCGGTCACGGATTTTTGCCGCTTTTTCGTAATCTTCTTTAGTAATCGCACTTTGTAATACGGTTCGCAATTTTTTTATCTCATATCGATCAGTAATCTTTTTTTTAGTATTAGTGATTGTTTTACCAGTGTGGTTGGTTGTACCATGAATTCTTTTGATGATCGGTTCTAACTTCAGGGCAAATGACACATAACATTGTTCACACCCTAATCGTCCGTGGCTTCGAAAATCCGCATAAGATAAACCGCAGTTTATGCATATTAAATTATGGTCCTCATCGGAAATTTTTTCCTGTAATTCGGCTAAGATTTCATGTGCAGTAAGCTTCACTTTTTTGATTTCGCCGACTCCTTTTTTGGTCGCACATTCTTTGCAGAGAGCAAGTTCTAAAAATTGCCCATCTTTATCGATTGTCGTTATGACAACGTTTACTTCTGGTTTTTGACAAATGCTACATTGTTTCATAGATTTTATCTGTTAGCTTTCAAAAAGCTTCCCGTTTTTTAACCAAAGTTTTCGTGAAGCGAATTCCATTACATTAGGATTATGGGTGACGGTAAGAACCGTTAATTTTTTCTCAACGTTTAATTTCTTTAATAATTTTAGTAATGCTTCACTACTGGCAGCATCTAAATTACCAGTAGGTTCATCCGCCAAAATTATTATTGGATTTATTACCAATGCACGCGCTAATGCTACTCGTTGTTTTTCGCCGCCGGATAGCTCATTAGGTCGAGCGAACCTTCTTTCCCAAAATGTAATTTCCTGAAGAGTATCTTCAGCACGTTTATATGCATCAGTATGTTTGATACCACCAATTAAAAGTGGCATTGCAACATTCTCTAATACATTAAATTCAGGCAGTAGGTGATGAAACTGAAAGACAAAACCAATTTCTTGGTTACGAATATTATTGGATGTGTTTTTAAGCGTTGTATGGTTGACCGTAACTGACCCAGAATCAGCAAAATCCAAACCGCCTAAGATGTGCAAGAGAGTACTTTTCCCTGAACCAGATGGACCAAGAATACAGAGCCATTCGCCTGTGTTTACTGTCAAATCAGTATTTCGCAGGACTTCTAAATGTTCGTTACCTGAAATAAAAGATTTCGTAATGCCTTCTGCTTTTAATATTGTTGTATCCATTACCTATATAATTATAGAAGGTATTAACACCACAGTCAAGCCTATTTGACTTTTATTCGTTACGGATCGCTTCAATTGGCGCCAATTTTGCTGCTTTATAAGCAGGATAAATCGTCGATAGTAACGAAATTCCTAAGGCGACAATTAATACCAGAGCAACATCACCTAGTTCAACTTGAACCGGTAAATTTTTAATAAAATAGACATCACCGGGTAAATTGATAATGCGATATCTGTCGAGGACAAACGAAACTAACACTCCGAAGATTGTACCAGATATTGTGCCAATAAGTCCGATTAAAAATCCAGTTAGAATAAAAATTTTAAGAATACTTTTCTTGGTTGTTCCCATTGCATTTAATATGCCAATTTCTTTTGTTTTTCTAATTACTAACATCACCAACAATCCAATTATTCCGAATGCAGCGACCAAGACAATTAATACTAATACAATAAAGGTGACGATTTTTTCCAATCTCAAAGCGGTAAAAATATTACGATTCATTGTCATCCAATCTTGTACACGATAGGGAAAATGTAAATTTTGTTTTATACCAGTTGCAATTTTATTGGTATGATTAATATCTTTTACTTTAATTTCAATACCAGAAACAACATCACCAATGCCCAAGAAATCTTGCAGGCTTTTAAGTCCAGTATAAACAAAACTGGTGTTGTAGTCATACATACCAGCATCAAAAATCCCAGACACAGAATATGTTTTTAGTTTTGGTAATACACCAAACGGTGTTGCTTCACCGGCAAACGGCGCGACTAATGAAACATCATCACCAACCCGTGCACCAATACTTCTTGCTAGATCAACACCAAGAATAATATTATTATTGGACAAATCGAAGGTGCCCTGGATAATATCTTTTTTAAGATTAGTTATTTCACTACCCGAATTGTCAACAATCCCACGAACTATAATACCATCTGAGGTATTTTCTTTTCGGATTATTGTTTTTGTATAGATAAATGGTTCAGCCGATGTAATACCGGGATATTTCCGTATTACCTGTAATAACGAATCGTAATTATTAATATTTTCATAGGAATATCTCGTTACAATGATATGGGGGGTGAGCCCTAAAATTCTTACTTTTAACTCTTGATGAAAACCATTCATTACCGACAGGACAATTATGATAGCAGCAACACCAACAAAAATACCAGCAATTGCAGTTATTGCACCAGCTGAGAAAAATTTTCCGCTCTTCGATCGCAGATATCGTCGGGCAATAAATAGTTCAAACATACTTAAATTTCACCACCGAGCCACCGAGTCAGTGACGACACCGAGATTTTTCTTGATTTTTCCTTCGCGACTTTGTGCCTCTGTGGTACTATAATTCTTTTTTTAATTGTGGAAATGGGACTACATCTCGGATTGAATCAGAGTTAGTTAAAATCATAACGATTCGGTCAATACCTAATCCTAAACCGGCCGTGGGTGGCATACCATATTCCATTGCTTTAATAAAATCTTCGTCTAAAGTGGCAAATTCTTCCTGTCTTGCCAATTGTTCTTCAAATCGTTTTTTCTGTTCAATCGGGTCGTTTAATTCAGAGAATGCATTGCCGATTTCGATACCACAGATAATCGGTTCGAACCGCTCGACCAATAAGGAGTTATTTCGATGACGGCGAGCTAATGGTGTGGTAATTTTGGGATGGTCGATGATAAAAGCTGGTCCAATAATTTCTCTCTGGACCAGGTGCGAGAAAAGTTTATCTAAAAGTTTTGGTAAAGTCGGTCGGGGATAAGCAGCATTATCAATTATACATAATTCAATCGCTTTTGATTCGAGCTGTTTATGCTCAGCTGATAAAATATCCAGACCGATTTTTTCTTTAATTGATGTGCAAAAATCTATTCGCTGCCAGGGTTTGCTAAAATCTAAAGTTTTTCCTTGATAAGTGATGCTCATTGTCTGGAATAATTCCTGGCAGAGAAATTTGAATAATTCTTCAACTAAAGCCATCATATCATTATAGTCATTATAGGCTTCATAAGCTTCAAGCTGGGTGAATTCAGGATTATGAAATCGGTCTAAGCCTTCGTTTCGGAAATCTTTGCCGACTTCATACACTTTGTCAATACCGCCGATGATAAGCCGTTTCAGGTACAATTCGTCGGAAATTCGCAAAAACATTTTCTCTTCCAAGACATTGTAAAAAGTCTCGAAAGGTTTAGCTACAGCGCCGCCATAAATTGGCTGCAATATTGGGGTTTCAAATTCAACAAAACCTCGCCGGTCAAAAAATCGTCTCATCAGCGAAACAATTTGACTTCGGTTAAGTAAAATATTTTTACTTTCCGGATTAGCAATTAAATCTAAATAACGCTGGCGATATTTAATTTCAACATCTTTCAGTCCGTGCCACTTTTCTGGTAAAGGATGTAATGATTTACTTAAGACGGTATATGATTTAACTAAAATCGTAATTTCATTGGTGTGGGTCCTAAAAACTTCACCTTCGATGCCAAGCAAATCGCCAATATCAACCAAATCCAATTTATCGAATGAGTCAAGAAGAAAATCTTTACGAAAATAAACCTGAATTTTATCAGTCTGGTCTATCATATGACCGAATTTTGTTTTGCCGTGCTCTCTTTTAGCAATCAAACGACCGGCAATTTTTACGAGTTGTTTAGATTGAGAAAGAAGATCAAAATTCGTAATTATTTCACGATTAGTATGCGTTCGCTCAAACCGATAGGGGAAACCAGTTTGAGCAAGTTTCTCTAATTTTTCTAATCTGATTGTTTTCTCATCATGTTGATGTTGTTCTGCGTTCATTGTGTCTATTATAGGTTTGTTTTAACGGTTGTCAATATTACTATAAATATCTACTAAAGACTTGGAGATCTTCAGTTTTTTATTTGCACCCGTAGACCTGTTGGGCATACTGGTCAAACTGCCAAGCAATTATGTCGGCAGTTTTATCGGTTAACCCCTAGGCAAGTCACTGGGTAGCCTAGGCGCTTGCACCTGGGCTTAGCCCAGAAAAGAATCTTTCGGCTAATACAGATGATTGTCATGTGGATAACCTACAAGACAACCAATTACTTTGAGCGGATTGTAGCATAGCAGGTCTATCCGACTTATGGCTTAAGTCCAAAATTATACCAATTTGTGGATTATTGTTAATATCTTTTCTAAAAAGCATTACATTTCCTGATTGAACTTTATTCAGCCTCTTTTTCATTTCTTTAGCTCGTGGTACAATTGCGGCAAAGAAGAACCAGGAAATTATTGCTATCATAACAATCATAATCGCAATAAATGCAATCGGCATAATAACCCACAATTTTTTCATAGCTAAGTTTACCCGAAGGCAGTCGGTAGTCAAGGTAATTTCTTTAGAATTTCAATAATATTTTTACCACGAAAACACGCGGTCATAGTATTGCGATTGTAAGCAATAACAAAGCAATAGTTTATGAAATCATTGACAAATAATCAATTTTTGGGTATAATATTAAGTTATAATAGATTAGAGAATAATTTTAGAGAAAATCATAATGATATCAGCCCCCCGAATTTTCACAAAAGAGAATCTAAAAAATATGTATTTAAAAACAACTTCAGTAGTTAAGAATTATATAGGTTACCTACAGTGTTAGAGCAAGAGAAACTGAAAGAAGAAGTCGATTTGCTGTTTAAGCCAGCATTTAACGACAAGGAGTTTTTTCCTCGCGAGCGATCTCATCCACGGATTACCGAATTTCATAAACTTGATTGTGCCTATGTAGAAAATTTAGGTGCCGAGGAAACCGTCATACATCCGCACGCACGTATTTGTGGTCCAGATGAACACAAGTTGCATGCGCTATCCTGTAATATGGATGTGCCATACCGACTTTTTGAAGCAGGTTTAAAATTATTTGGTGATAGTATCGTTACTTATCACAACCAAATTGAACGTAAAGGCAATATTCGGTATTACCCATCAATTATTATGACCTTTTGGGGTGGTTTTGAAACATATGTTCGCTATGCGGCCGAATTGATGTTGAATACGGTAAATAACGTTCCATCAATCGTAGCCGATGTTTTGTTAGAACGAGAGCCATATCTTAATAAAAAAGGTGATATTTACTTAAGAGACAGGTATCGGTCCCTTTTAGATAGATATGTTTTGTTACTTAGATATGGTTATAATTTTGCAGTTGACCGAAGGAATAAACACTGGCAGTCATTACAAAATGCGAAACGGACTCGGGATTATTACACTCACCTGGATGTCTCGGAACCAAAAGTGGTCGCTTCATTAGACGTTCTTAATTATACCGAAACGATTTTGTTAGCCCTGATATGGCCCTCGTGTGAATTGAAAAGAACTTTATTATTAGGTATATATAAATTGTATGGAATATGGGCAAGATTAAGGGATTTGCATAGTGAATATATCGAGCAACCGCATTATAAGGATTGGCCTTGGAAAGACGGATATCTGTTCCATTGTAACTTCACTAATGTTGATACGACCCGATTTCCTAATATTGAAGAAGAATTACGCCGAGGAAGAAAGAAGTAATTTCTTACTCCACAACTAAATAAATTTTTCTATAATTAAATATTGACAATTAGCGATAGACGCATAAAATTAGCAGATGCTATTTCTTTTTATCGAGCGAGGTCAAATAGTATGAAATTATATGCGGTTATTCTTGCTGGCGGTAAAGGTGAACGTTTCTGGCCTAAAAGCAGAACTAATTTCCCCAAGCAATTTGTGAGTTTATTCGGAAAAGATTCGCTAATTCAACAAACTTATAAACGTATTAGAAAAATAGTTGCAATCTACAATCAATATTATGTGATACCAGATGGACTGGTTACGATACTAAAAAAACAAATCCCGCTGAAGGATAAAAATATTATTATTGAACCGATCGGACGCAATACTGCGCCGGCAATCGCATTGGCAGCAATTTATTTAGAGAAGATTTCACCGGATAGCACAATGGTTGTTCTGCCGGCTGACCATTTAATTGAGAACGAAGATAAATTTTACGATTGCGTGTGGTTTGCCTATGAAATTGCTCAAAGGGGATTTTTGGTAACATTCGGAATTCCACCAACCGCTCCTGATACCGGATATGGATATATCCATGTTGGTCAAAAGTATTCTAAGAAAAATGGCATCGATAGTTATTACGGACAAAAATTTGTCGAAAAACCAAATCTTGCGCTGGCGAAAGAATATCTGAGAGCAAAGACTTATTTTTGGAACAGCGGAATGTTTGTCTGGAAAACCTCAACGATTCTTGATGCGGTCAAGCTATGTTTACCACAATTTTACAATTCACTAAAAGATTTTCAGCAATACATTGGAACATCGAAGGAATATAAACTACTGGAAAGACTATATAAAAATGCGCCGGCAAGTTCAATTGATTATGCTGTTTTAGAAAGCGCCAGGAATCTCATCGTAGTGAAAGGTAATTTTATCTGGGATGACGTTGGTTCATGGCAGGCATTAGACCGCCATTTCCCCTGGGACAAACAAAGAAATATTGTAATTGGCGACTCTTATAATATAGACACAAAAAAATCAATAATTGTATCCGATGACGGTTTAGTCGCAACAATGGGTGTCGAGAATCTTATTATTGTTCGGACCAAGGGCGTAACATTAGTGATTCCAAAAGAAAAAGCAACAGATTTAAAAGAACTCATCAAACAAATCGCTAAAGATAAAACTCGGTTGAAGTATTTGTGAAATTAGTTTTAGCGACCCAAAATCATCACAAGGTCGAAGAGATTAAAGCAATTTTAGCTGGCTTTGATTGGGAAATAGTTTCTTTGTCAGAAATGGATTCTGATTTTCAGGTGGTCGAAGATGGAAAAACCTACGAAGAGAATGCTCGAAAGAAAGCAGAGATGACGATGAGACGATTTGGTTTTATTACATTAGGTGAAGATACCGGATTAGAAGTTGATTTTTTAAAAGGACAGCCCGGGATATATTCAGCACGATTTGCCGGTGAAAAAGCAACTTATGAACAAAACAGGATAAAATTGTTAACTGCATTAAAAAATGTACCAATACATAAGAGGACCGCGCGGTTCAGATGTACTTGTGCACTAGCATGTCCCGAAAAATTTAATAGAAAAACTGAAATATTTGAGGGTGTCTGTGAAGGATACATTACAGAAATAGAGTCAGGTTCGGGCAGCTTTGGATATGACCCGATTTTCAAACCTAAGAAGTATAATAAAACCTTTGCTGAACTTTCTTCTGAAGAAAAAAATAAAATGAGTCATCGCTCACGGGCATTAAAGAAAGTTAAGAAGTATCTTGAGCACTTAACGTCAGATGAGCAATAATAAAAAAGTACAGATCAAAGATTTCGATTATATTCGCACCACCCCGGATTTTATTTTCGAGAAACTAAAGACCACAATCAAAGGACTATCGGAAATCGAAGCTAGGCAGCGTCTCGAAGAGTATGGTCACAACGAACCTGCTCGGGAAAAAGAACGGGCAATCTTGATTCAAATACTTGCTAAATTTCTCAATCCATTAGTAATTGTACTGTTAGTTATTGCCGCATTTTCCGTCTTCTTCGGTGAAAAGATTAGTGCGCTCCTGGTGATTTTGATGGCGATTATGAGTGTTTTCTTGTCGTTCATTCAAGAGTATCGAGCCGGTAAAGAGGCCGAAAAGTTGAGCGAAATGGTTCGTACTACAGCAACGGTCTTTCGTAATGGTAAACTAAAGGAGATTAAAATTACCGAGATTGTGCCGGGTGACATCGTTGATTTATTTGCCGGCGATATTATTCCGGCCGATTTACGCATCATATTCTGTAAAGATCTATTTATCAACCAAGCATCATTAACTGGCGAGTCGTTTCCAATTGAGAAAATCGGTGAACCGATACAACCGAAAAATCACTCAATGTCCGAATTGACCAATATCGCGTTTATGGGTTCAAGCGTAGTTAGCGGAACTGGTTTAGGTGTAATTATAAAGACCGGCATCGCTACGCAATTTGGTGAACTTTCCCGCAAGCTCACGACAATGCGTGTCGAAACCAGTTTTGACAGAGGTATTAATAAATTCACGATGTTGATGATACGGCTGATGTTAATTTTAGTCGCAGTTATATTTTTGATTAATACTATATTAAAAGGAAAACCACTTGAGGCTTTACTTTTCTCTTTAGCGGTTGCGGTCGGACTCACGCCCGAGATGCTACCAATGTTAATTGCGATCAACCTTTCCAAAGGTGCTATCGCAATGTCAAAAAAACAAGTTATCATCAAACGCTTAAACTCAATTCAGAATCTGGGTGCGATGGATGTGATTTGCACCGACAAGACCGGCACGATTACTTTGGACCGAATCATCTTAGAACGCCACTGCGATGTGGCAAGAAGAGAAGACCAGGATGTCTTAAGACTTGCTTATCTTAATAGCTTTTACCAAACAGGTCTTAAAAATTTATTGGATCGAGCAATCTTAAAATATGAGAAATTTATTGTAAAAGAATATAAAAAAGTTGACGAGGTGCCATTCGACTTTTCACGAAGGATAATGTCGGTCGTGGTCGAAAGTAATGGTAAGCATATGCTGGTTGCGAAAGGCGCGCCTGAGGAAATATTTAGACGTTGTACCAAATATGAATTAGAGGGTGCAATATTAGATATTGGCGATTGGATTTTGGCGGATTTGAGAGAAGAATGTGACAATTTAAGTGAAGAAGGGTTCAGGGTGCTTGCAATTGCTTATAAGAATATTGAAACTAATAAAGATGTATATTCAAGAGATGACGAAAAAGATTTAATCCTTAAGGGATATATTGCATTTCTTGACCCGCCCCGACCAACCGCAAAAAGAGCAATCGCTGGGCTTCAGAAACTTGGTATCCAGTTTAAAGTTTTAACTGGTGACAATGAATTAGTGACTAAGAAGATTTGCAGTGAAGTTGGATTAGACGTTAAAGGATTGGTAACCGGCGAAAAGGTTGATAAATTTAATGATAATGAACTACAAGAACTGGTTGAAACTACAACCGTATTCGCCAGGCTTTCACCGTTACAGAAAGAAAGAGTAATCCATGCTCTGCACGAAAATAGACATATCGTTGGTTATTTGGGCGATGGCATTAATGATGCGCCCGCATTAAAAGGTTCGGATGTTGGCATTTCGGTAAATAATGCGGTTGATATCGCCAAGGAATCTGCCGATATTATATTGCTCAAGAAAAACCTGATGGTGCTTGAAGATGGCGTTAAGGAAGGAAGGAAAACGTTTGGCAATATCGTTAAATATATTAAAATGGGTTCGAGCTCCAATTTTGGTAATATGATTAGTATGACTGGTGCCAGTCTGTTCTTGCCATTTTTACCAATGCTGCCGATTCAGATTCTATTGAATAATTTCCTTTACGATTTATCACAGGTCGCAATTCCAACTGACGAAGTCGATAAAGATTATATTTCCCAACCCCGACCCTGGATGGTTAAGTCAATCCGTCGATTTATGTTTTATATTGGTCCGATTAGTTCGATATTTGACTTTATGACTTATGGCGTAATGCTATTCATCTTTCACGCTCTACCGCCATTATTTCGTACTGGTTGGTTTATCGAATCATTGTGCACCCAAACGCTGGTCATCCATATTATTCGGACCGGTAAAATTCCGTTCATCGAAAGCAAGCCTAGCAAATTTCTAATCTTTGCTTCAATTTTCATAGTCGCAACCGGAATTATAATCCCATTTTCGCCATTAGCCAAACCGTTTGGATTTGTACCCCCACCGCCGTTATTTTTCGTCGCGCTATTTTTAATGGTTACAGTGTATTTGTTCTTAGTGCAAGTGGTGAAGAAGTGGTTTGTGAGAAAGTTCGGGTACGACTGATTCCTATTCAAGGCAGCAATTAATTTTATAAAGAGAATATTCTACTCTTATAATTTGTCATAAAAAATGCCGAAGGAGGGAATTGAACCCTCATACCCTTTACGGGCGGCGGATTTTGAGTCCGCTACGTCTCCCAGTTCCGTCACTTCGGCTCATTGCACTTGTCTCAATGACTGGTTGTACATATAAAATTATGCACAATAACCGTCACTTCAGCTTATCGAATATAATATAGCAATAAATTCGGACGGGTCAATACTTTTGTAACTTGTTGACATTTATAGAATTTTTGCTATGCTTTAGATTGTGAAAATGAAGTTTATTATTGTATTCTTATCATTAGTTATTATATCTTGCCCAACTCAATCTAAGAATCAGAAATCGATTCCAAAAGAACAGTGGATGGGGATTTATCTAAAACAAGGGAAAATAGGTTATTCATTTTCTCAAATCCAAAGAATAAAAGATTACTATAAAATGACAAATCGGGTCAAAATGAATTTAGCAATGATGGGGCAACCAGAAAAGATAGTTTCTAACTTTACCGGAACTACCGATACCAATTTTTCTCTTCATAGTTTCGAGTTTAGTTTTCAATCTCAGAAAAATTCTTTTAGCGCCCGAGGTTCGATAAAAGATAATCTTTTTTCAATTGAAGTAAAAAGCGGTGGAGTTGTAAAAAAAGAAACTCGTGAAGTAGATAGCGAAAACTTATATCCGGTAATGACTTTAGGAAATGTTGCCATAAAAAGAAGATTCCAAAACGGTAAGGAATATATTGTTAAAGTATTTGACGCGACGGTTCTTTCAGTTGTCGATGCCAAGTTGACTGTCTTGACTAAAGAACAAATGCTGATTTCAGGCAAAAACTATAATTTAACTAAACTAAATGTATCAATGCTGGGTCTTACAAGTGTCATGTGGATCGATGACGATGGAATTGTTCGAAAACAGGAATCACCACCAGCATTAACCGAGGTGGAAGAAACTCAAGAGCAGGCTTTATCTCAAGAGGAAGCAATTGGAAAACTGGATATACTATCTTTATTTTCTATCCCGGCAGATACAATAATTCCTTTTCCACGCAAATTAAGGTACCTGAAATTACGGTTAGTAAACTCCGACTATTCTGGATTTAATTTGATGGATGATCGACAAACAATATTAATCAAGAAACCACTAACTTTAGAAATCCGAAGTTTAGATACATTGCCTAACGTGGCTTTACCAATATTTAGTGCAGATGAGTTTTTAAAATCTTCATTATGTATTCAAAGCGATAACGCAGAAATCAAAAAGACCGTGGAAAAAATTGTCGGCAAAGAAAAAAACGGTGCGAAAGCAGTTGAAAACATCACTCAATGGGTTTTTGGTAATGTCAAAAAGAGTGCAACCGCTTCGTTACCATCAGCGGTTGATGTACTAAAAAATTTAGAAGGGGATTGTAACGAACATGCCGTATTGTTTGCCGCTTTATGTCGCGCAGCAGGTGTTCCAGCTCAAATTTGCGTCGGTCTTGTTTATGTCGATGGCACTTTTTATTATCATGCTTGGAATAAGGTATTTTTAGGGAGATGGGTTCAAGTTGACCCAACGTTTGGACAATTTCCAGTTGACGCGACCCACATAAAATTCACCGAAGGCGAATTAGAAGAACAAGCGAAAGTATTAAAAATTGTCGGTGAGATAAAAATTAAGATTTTAGAATTCCATTAAAAATAAAGCCCCTCTTAAAAGAGGGGCTTTATATCATTTTATTTACTACTCCTTTTTAGGAAGTTCTTCTTTGGGTGTTTCGTCGGTTAAAAATATTTCAATCTTGTGAGCATTTCTCAAGTCATCGGTGAAAGTTTTATAGAGTTCCTGATCTTTCGCTTGCTTTGATTTTCGTTGCAGGGCTGGTTTTACTTCATCTAGAGTTTTTGTGTATGCATTTTTAATATCGTCGACTTTGATTATTATGTATGTGGAGTCATTAATTTTGATAACTTTACTAATTTGATTTTTACTCAGTTTAAATGCCACTTGTTCGATTTCCTTCGGTTTCTGTCCTTCGGAAAAATATCCCATATCACCACCCATCATTTTGGTTGACGCGATCGAATGTTCACGAGCTAAAGAATCAAATAGTATTTTATCATATATTGCCTTCTGTCTAATTTTTAAAGCGAGTGATTCAGTCGCAACCGTTATTTCCCGGGCACGAACCTGTTTTGGCACTTTGTACTCAGTAATATTATTTTTGTATTCTCTTTGGAGCTCAGTATCTGATACGACAATTTTATCATTTACTTCTATTGTGCGTAAATTTCCGATTAGCATATTTTTCTTAGAGTCTTCGGTTTGAGAAAATACCGCATTTAAAAGCCAATATTTTTCTTTTTCTAATTCTTTAAGCCAGGTCTTTTCTAAAATTATTTGGTCAAGAATTCGTTTTTTGCCTTCGGGTGATTCGAATTCGGATCGATAGAATGGAGGGATTTTTGCGATATAGTCATTTATCCGTTGCTGGCGTATTGGTTCACCATCAATCAGTGCAACTGTGTCACGATTTTCTTTGATCGCATTTTCATCAAGTGTGATTGTACTACTTTGTCGAAAGCCATTGGTTTTGGCTTTAAATGTGGCGTCAATCCGTTCTCCGCGCAATCTATTTTCAATCTCAGCAGAAGCTTCTTTATAGGTTCTCACCTTTTTGGGTTTATAATCTTCAACTTTAAGTAACATATAACCTTTTTTTGTTTCAGAGTAAAATGGTGCGCTAACGGTTTTTGGTTTTAACTTCAAAGCAATATCCTCGACTTCCTTTGGTTGTGTGCCCTTTTGGAAGTATCCCAAATCACCACCGGCACTCTTGGTTGGCGCTAATGAAGTTTCTTGGGCAACCGAGTCAAATTTTAAGTCATAAGTTGTGATTAGACGGTACAATGAATCCGCTTCTGGTTTTGTTCTTACTAAAATTTCCCGCGCCTGGACTTGTTCGGGAGTGGTAAATTCGGATTTATGCTGCGAATAATACTTTTTCTTATCGGATTCGGTGATTTTTACTTTGTTAATTACTTCTCGTTGATAATAGGTTTGGAACACATTATTCATTCTAATTTCAGCGAAACGATTCTTGAAATCATCGGTCTTATCAATACCTCGCGCTAATGCGTCTATATACATTAGTCGCTCATTAATCATATCATTGAGCAGTTGTAATTTCTTTTCGTATGTATCATAACTTCCTGGAGATTGGGCAAACCGGTCATCATATTCTATGCGCGTGATTGGAAAACCATCCACTTTTGCAACTAACTCCTGATAATTCTTTTTAAAGCAACGTTCAATTGCATCGAGTGCGTCTTGGGAATATTGCGACTTGCGATATTTAGTAGCAACCATCTCATACATCTGAGCCGCGTCAAGAAATTTTTCCTCTTTCTCATAGGTTAATCCTAAACGGTAATAAACATCCGCAATATTTGTATGTTTCGGATATTTTTCGGTAAGCGATTTATAGACACTTTCTGCTTTGAGATAATCGTGCAGTTTGTCAAAATATAAATCACCTAGTTCTAGTGTATAGACATAGGAAAGTTTTGGATCCGGAGTTGTAAGTAAGATTAATAAGTTTTGTTCTGCGGTCAAATAGTCTTCCTTACCGTAAAGGGTATAGATTTTATTTAGTTCCGCAGCGGTTGGGTCAGCCGACTGACCAACGCTAACAATGAGTATTGTTAGGATTATGGTTGCTAATAATTGCTTCATTATAGCTCCTTTCATTTTATAAATAAACTAACAATTTGCATTACCGCGCCGGCGAAGATTGGTATAACAACATTATCATTAACTTCGACTGGTAATGCTTCGACGATCGTAGCAATTAATGCACCGATTATGCCAACAACAATCGGCAACGATGCATTTGGTAATTTTGATACGATATACGCGATGATAAGACAGCTTACTAAACAAGCAAACGTGCCTTCAATACTTTTTCTGAATAACCTTTGGCGGCCAAATCTTAACCCGATTAAAGCAGCAACCGTATCACCAATCACGAGATACAAAATCGCTGCGATAAACACACCCGGATTGGGAAATACGATCATTGCGACTAACGATGCCAAAAGCAGATAACTGCCACCAGTTAGGGTGTATAATTCTTTTCTTCTTAGCAATTGTCCGAACAACAGTAAAAATAGTTTTTTAGCTGAACCAATATGCAAGCGGACATAATCGATAACCAAGAACAATGTACTGAACACAGCTAACATTAAAAGACTAACATGTTTTGGCAGAAGATAATAGAGTAAGGGGATTAGTAAAGCGATTAAGTGAACAAGTTTTCTTGAGACTTCTGCGCTTAGAATCTTATACCCCCACTGAATTTTTGGCTTGCCCCTAAATCTTCCTGATTGTAGTGGCTTAAATAAGCATAGTCGATAAATATTTTTTTGTAAGTAAGTCCGACACCAGCAGTGAAATTTAAGTGGTAGAATCCAAACCGCAATGCTAAGGCGTTTTTATACAGATATTCGACACCAAAATTATTATTAAGATGGAATTTATCAAAATTAGTTTCCAAATCAGAAGTCAAAATCATGTTAGATGTCTTGAAATTGAATGACTTCGCAATCCCTATGGTAATTTTCGGGGAAATTAATTCACGTGTTTTGGTCGACCAGAACAGGGGAGATGAAGTTAAATCTGTAACTTTAAGACCTAATTTAAAATCTGAAGTTAAAAGCAACATACCGCCACAGTCAAATCCTGTGCCGAAAGCATTACCGATTCCTAACGAACGGTAGATAAATTTGAAATTACCGCCAACATAAAGATAATTATTTAACAACCGGGCATAGTTTAAATAAACGACCCAATCCGATGCAGTGACGATACGGTCAATAATTGGTTGATTTGAATCGCTCGGTGGGAGGTTAGAGTTAGGTAATTTGGTTATTTTAATATTTGGGATACGATTAGTAAGAATGCCAATTCCGTAAGCCGTTCCGTTCTGAGGACGTATATATGATAAAAAGTTATTCTGAACTATTCCACCCAAGAAATTTTCTGAGTGGAGAAATAGTACTTGTTGCGTTTTAATAAGTGCTGATGCACCTGGATTATAGTATATCGCCGACGGATCGGTTGCAGAAGCAACATATGCACCACCCAGTCCTAAAGCTCGTGCCGATGCGCCTAACTCCTCAAAATCGCCGGCATAGCTTGTTGCGTATATTGATTTAAAAAGCAAGACACAAGATGCAACAACAAAAAATATCTTCACTGTTTTCTGTGATTTCATAATTTATTGATTTTTGTTGTCAGTTCTTTTTTAAAATATCTTTTCGGTGCGCTGTAAGTTGGATGAAGTGTAGCGTGGATAGTATATTCACCGGTTGGTATAAATCTACCGTTGTTGTCTCTGCCATCCCAGGCAATCAGAGCTTCACCTGGTGTTTGATATGCGGTAGGGATTAAAGATCGCACTAAAGTATTTGTACTATCGTAAATTTCAATTTTGATTTCAGAAAGGTCGGTAAGATACAAGGCAATCGTTGTACCAGTCTGTTGCTGATTTAATTGAGGAGGAAAACAACCAATAATGAAACCATCAGTAGCTAACCAGTAGTATTGTCCGCCAGACTCGTCGGTAACAAAAACCTGTCCGAACCGCTTCCAGATGAAAATCCCGCGGGGCGACACGAATTCAACTTCGCCAGTTCCTTCCTGACCAATCGTGATGATATAATTTAAATTTCGGTCGAACTTATGAATTTGATTATTTACCACGTCAGTAACAAATATGTTGCCGTTATAATCGATTGCACTGTAGATGAACTTTGCATTACTTAAACCAATCATTTTCGCCTCGACAAAACCCATTAATTCTCCCCTAAGGTCAAATTTCTGAATTCTTTTGTTATTGTTATCAATTACTACTATAAAGTCCTCTTTATAATAATTATAATCATCGTCTTTGTCAATAACCGAAATTGAGGTTGGTTCGTTTAAATCTTTTGTCCAGTAATATTGGTAAGTTTCATTGCTGTCGTAGACGATTATTTTAGAGTTTTTTGTGTCAGTTACATATAAATTCCGTTTTGAATCTAATGCAACACCCATCGGAAACTTTAGCGTATCCGTCACAATATGGTCAAACGATAGTATGCCTTGCGTGTATTTCAGTTTTACGATTCGATTATTACCGGCATCAGCAACATAAACATCGCCCTTGGGATTCGTAGCGATGCCATAGGGTGAATGGAATTCACCTGGTCCTGAACCGTTTTTGCCAAAGATTTTAAGATTGGTTAGTTTCACGTTGTATAGAATCTGGCCCGTGCCAGAATTTACTGTAAATAATGTCAAAATTTGGTCATCGGAAGAAGTACTCCAGTCGTTCTCTTCATCCATTTTAGCACCGGTTAATCCCTGCGGGTTGGATATTTCAAAATCCTCACCCAAATAAAGGTCGATATAAAATTTTGATGCTCGATAAAAACCTAAACTATGACTAAACGGCGGCACGATTATGGTGGTGCCCTGGGTATAGGTTGTAATCAATATGAGCGACAGAACTAAACTCATTAGCTACTATGATATTATTAATTGCAAAAGTGTCAAGTAATTCTAATTATTTTTTATTATTTGTGAATTCGGATGATATATTTTATCAAGGGTCTTAATCTAATATTTATATTGACATAGTTAGACATAAGCATACAATAATCAAAGGTTATGGAATTGGCACTGATACTCAGTATTATCGGTTTAGTAATAACGATTGGGTTTGGTATTATTCCAATTATTGTCTATTACAATCGGGGTTATTTGAGATTTACTAAAAAATTTCCATTTATCATTAGTCCAAAAGAAGGTTCGGTTGTAACAACCCAAACCAAGAAAAAGACGAAGCGAAGACAACTGTTTAAAATTCTTATCCCGATTTTTACGTTACTATGTTTGGTCGGAGCATTTTTAATTATAAAACTATTCTTATTTCAGGAAGTGGTTGCATCACAAAGAAGACCGATTGCAGTAATTCTCTTTAAGAACGAAACCGGCGATAATAGTCTGGATTATCTTGGTGAGGCAATTCCCAATCTTCTTATCACTAATTTGGAACAATCGAAATATTTAAGCGTGATGACCTGGGAGCGGATGTATGATTTACTCAAGGTAATCGGTAAAGAAAATGTCAAGACAATCGACAAAGAACTCGCATTTGAGATCTGCCAGAAAGAAGGTATTGAAGCAGTGGTGGTCGGCAGCTATATTAAAACCGGTGATATGTTTGCAATTGATGCTAAAGTAGTAGATGTCGAAAACAAGAAACTTTTACATAGTTATTCTACAAAGGGTGAAGGTGTTGCGAGTATTTTAAAAAGCCAGATTGATGAGTTGAGCAAGCAAATTTCCCGCGGGGTTGGTCTGTCCGAACGCAAGGTAAAAGAATCTCCTCAGAATATTATGGAAGTTACCACAAGTTCGATGGATGCCTATAACTATTTTTTGCAAGGCAGAGATGCATATGAAAAGTCGTATATAGTCGACGCTCAAAAATATTTCGAAAAAGCGGTGGCAATCGATTCGAGTTTTGCAAACGCATATATGTTTCTGTCGACGACTTATTATGCATTATCTAATTTGAAGGCGCGCGATGATGCAATTGAAAAAGCCATGGCATATGAAAACAAAACTACGGAAAAAGAGCGTCTTTATATTGACGCCCAATCCTACTATGTCAAAAATGATTTTTCCAAATCAATCAGTATATTAAAACAAGTAACAAAAAAATTCCCTAAAGAAAAAAGAGCCTGGTTGTATGTCGGAACAAATTATTATATTTTGGCTTCATTTCATAATGCGATTAAATACTTAAATAAAACATTAGAACTTGACCCAAGTTTTGGTCCGGCATTAAATACAATCGCTTATAGTTATGCCGCCATTGGCAATATTGATAAAGCAATCGAGTATTTTAAGCGATATGCAGTGGCTTGTCCGGATGATGCCAATCCTTATGATTCGATGGCAGATTTATATTTTCAAACAGGCAAGCTTGATAATGCGATAGCAAATTATAAAAAGGCGTTAGTAATAAAACCGGATTTTGGTTCTGATATGAAACTTGCTTATGTTTATGCTTTAAAGGAAGATTATGACCAAGCAATTGAAATTATTAATAACCGAATCTCGACAGATCAAATACCGGCTTCAATGGCAAAAGGATATTGGTGGAGATCATTTTATTACTATTGGTTGTTTGGAAATTCGGCTCATGCTTTAAAAGACCTGAAACAATATTCATCTATTATGCAGAGATTTGGCGGAGGAGGCGACGAAGATTTATTTGTTTATATTTACGCTTCGCTTGGTCAATACGAACAAGCGCGTCAATGCGCAGAAAATTTTTATTATTATTTACTTAAAGAATCACCTAATTTTACATCAAGTGGCCTGGTAATCTATAACTTTTTAAAGATGGCAATAAATTTTAAAGAGGGACAGATTGATTCAGTAAAACTAAGATTGAAGACAATACAGCCACATTTACCGGAAGTTGTATTCTTGAAAGAATTGTCGTTTTATTATTATGAAATTAGTTATGCTGAAGTATTACTTGCTCAAGATTCGTTAGACAAGGTTATTATAGTTTACCAAAACCTAAAAATGCCTTCAAACCTGTGGGTGGACCTTATGCACTATAATCTACCAATCTTTCAGGATGTTTTAGCGCGAGCATACATAAAGAAAGGTGAAATTGATAAAGCGATTTTCGAATATGAGCGGTTGATAACCTTTGACCCGAGCCAAAAAGGTCGTTTTCTTATCTTGCCATTATACCATTATCGCCTAGCAAAATTGTATGAACAAAAAGGATTAAATCAGAAAGCGATTGAACAATATAATAAGTTTCTTGTCATTGACAAATATGCTGAAGCGAAAATGCCTGAGCTAATTGATGCTAAGATAAAAGTTAGTCAACTAGGTGCCAAGTAAATTATCACAAGGGAACGTGTGCATCTCAATATATATTAAACATTAGAAATTCATTAATATCACAGAAATTTTATAGTATTTTAGTAACTTTTCGTATTTTCAAGGCTTAAGCGTTTGGTTGGTTAAATAAAAAGGGCGAGAGTAACCTCGCCCTTACATTTATTCGTCCTGAGCGGCCAAGCTCAGAGTAAAATAATTAATAATTTATTGCATAATAAGTTTTATTTCTGACTGGTTTGTCATATCGTCATACCTTAGGAAATAAATACCTTTGGCAAGATTTTTGACCGAAAGATTGATTGAATAATCACCGGCATTGAGATAGCCGTCATGGACGGTCTTTACCAAAGTTCCGTTTATATTATAAAGTTTGAGTGTTGTTTTTCCAGAAATTGGTATTGTCAAGTGAATTGCGCTGCGTTTCGTAAATGGGTTAGGCATAATTTCAATATGAAACGCGCTCGTGGTTAGAGTCTTGTCAGTCATTAAGGAAATATTAGTTAGGGAAGCTACCTGGATTGAGTTTTGTTGTCCGGGTGGAGTGAATTGCAAGAACTCAGTCGTATTATTTCCTTTTAGTAAATACACTCTTCCACTAGCAAAAGTAAGTGCGGCACCGGTCTTAGGAACCGATTTCTTGTTGAGACTTGGAATTGTATCTAAGCCAGTCCAGACACCGGGTGATCCCGGAGTATATTTCCAGAACTCATTCTTTCCACCACCTTTAATCGCATATATTACACTGCCATCAGTCGTCATCGCGCCGCCATCTTTTACTTTATTTTTCTTAGGGTTACTAACAATATTAGTCGGATATTGTTGTGGTATTGTTTCTAACTGAGTCCAGATTAGATCGTCGAATCTGGCAAAATAGTTATGTTTACCACCACCTTGAAGCGCGTAGATTTTACCGCCCAGGAACGTGATGGAGCTTCCATCTTTATACGCCTTGCCTTCAAACAGAGTCGCTTTGGTTTTTGAGCTCCAGGTGTTATTAGAAGTTTCATAGACATAGAAATTAGTCGGATCGGTTGTTTTTTGTCCGCCCGCTAAGAGATAGACTTTACCATTATCAAATACGATCGATGTTCCTCCCTTAAGATGCTTTGGAACCGGCACGAATGCTTTTGCAGTCCAGTTATTATCAAGAATACTGTATGCCCAGAATTCTTTGGTGCTGTTACCCTTGGTTGCATAGATTGTATTATCTCCGTCATAGCAGAGTGCCGCGCCTTTGCCGACCTTCTTCTTATTAATTGTGGTTGGGGCAGTCGGTTTTACACCATAAGGGATTGAATCGATCTGAGTCCAGGTTCCTCTTGAACCTTCATCATATCGATAGAACTCCCAGGATTTATTACCGCGGAATGCATAGAGGTTGCCACCAGCACTGACTATTGCACCGCCATCTTTTACATACTTGCCGGTAATTCTTGTCGGCATTGGGTCTTTGTGCATCCAACCCGGAGTAGTTGTGATGATTGTAAATGACCACTGATTAGAGAAAAAACCCCAGTTGCCTAGAGAGTTTTTCGCCCGCACTTTCCATAAGTAAGTCCCCTCGGAAAGATTGCTTACCGGAGTATAAGTAGTATCATCTGTGTTAATTTCTATTATTTGTTTTTCTAGCTCGACCGTAAGATTATAAGTATCAGCATCAGCCGCTGAATGCCAGATAAATTCCGGTGTCAAGTCATTGATATTAGCACCGTTGTTAGGTGAAACTAAATTCGGTGCGGCTGGTCCGCTTGAAGCAATTGTGAATGTCCATTCGGTGGAGAAATTACTCCAGTTGCCAACTGCATCTTGGGCTCTTATTTTCCATGCATAATTTCCTTCCGCAAACTCATCTGGTGTAAAAGTTGTATCACTTAGCATTTCGTTTACGATTTCCGATTTACCGGAGTTCACCACAAGGTTATAAAGCACGGCATCAGAAACCGAGTGCCAAACAAGTTGTGTCGTTGTGTTGTTAATTATTGATGCATTAGCCGGCGATATTAAACCTGGAATAGCAGGAGCAGTAATGTCAATTGTGAATGCCCATTCGCCAGAGAAGTTACTCCAGTTTCCCGCTGCATCTTTTGCTCTAATTTTCCATAGATAATATCCTTCGGTAAGATTTGTGCTGGGCGTATAAGTTGTATCATGAGTTCTAATATCGATTACACTCTTGCCGGTATTAACAACGAGATTGTAAGTGTCACCATCCGTAACCGAACGCCAGATAAATTGTGGAGTTTGGTTATTAGTTACGAAACCATTTGTCGGTAAAACCAAACTCGGAATTGCGGGTGGAGTAAAGTCAACAACCGTAAATGGGTTAGTCCTTCGGTCATTTGCTGGGCTCTGGTCACCGCTAAGATTAGTTCGTATTTTTACCGTGCATGGTTCAAGGATTGTTGGTGTCCAGGTTGTAAAACTCACTCGCATTGTATCACTGGCGGACAGTGATGCAATATACTGAGTATTTGTATACCTAAACGCACCACCACTCCCGACAATTGAACAAACAACCGGGAAACTAGTCTGGGTTCGGTTTCCGTAATTTTTTATCCGTGCAATCGGTTGTAAAGTTGTATTTACCTGGTGTGTGCCGGTCGGATAAATTATCGCATCAACTCCGACATCTTTGATTTCAACCATATCATAGACATCAAAACCATAACCGCTCACATCATCAATATACCAGCCTGAGCGTAGAACAGCAGCATCACTACCAAAATGCCAGCGCAGGAAAAATCTTTGAGCGTTACTAACCGGTAAAATAAAAGCGGCTTCATTCCAACTTTCGTTAATCCCGGTATAACAAGATTCTCCAACAATTCCACCAATACCACTATAGCCAACGCCGTCATACCCACCGACTGGTCTTACAACAGTCCAAGTATTACCGCTGTCAGTTGAAATTTTTACATTTCCTCCATCATAAGCACGACCTGGGAAAGTACCGCTTTCCTCCATATTATACCAGTGCCAGAATTTTAAAGTCGGGTTATTTTGATTAGCGGCAAACTCTTTACTGGTCAATTTCCAATCCGCATTGTTTGTATAATTTCCAGCAAGTATGGTTGCCCAGAGTTTTGTGCCGGAATGTGCTGCATTAGGTCCTGAGGTTGGAATGCCCCATTCCCAGGCACCGGTGGTTGGGTTCGGAGAATAACTACCATTGCTGGCTTCGAAGTTTTCGAAGTACACTTGAATCATTGTTGTGGTTTGTATCTTTCGGTCATCCGAAAGTTGTTCGTCACCGCTTAAACCGGTTCGCATTTTAACCGTACATAATTCAGCAAACACAGGGGTCCAGGACGAAAAGTTAACTCGTACGGTATCAAGCGAAGCGAGTGAAGTTATCGTTTGCGTATTAGTATATCTCAAGACACCACTGGAACTGACAATCGAGCATACCACAGGAAAACTTGTCTGGGCTGTAAATCCGAAATTTTTCACCTTTGCAATCGGTACCATTGAACTATTCACATTGTGCGTTGCCAATGGGAAAATAATTGCTTCAACACCGACATTATTTAATAACAATACTTCACTGGTTCTTGTCTTGCGGTCGTTTCCTGGATTTTCATCACCGCTCAGACTGGTTCGTATTTTAACCGTGCATAACTCAGCAATCACAGGGGTCCAGGAGGAGAAACTAACTCGGAATGTATCACCGGCAGCAAGCGTTGTTATAGTTTGAGTGTTTGTGTATCTTAATGTGCCGCCACTCCCGACAATTGAACAGGCAACCGGAATACTGCTCTGTGTACTGGTTCCATAATTTTTTACTAATGCCCGAGGTATCATCGCAGTATTTTTCGGTATTGTATTACCCGGGTTTGAAATTAATTCAACACCGACATCGCGGGAAGAATTGCTCACCTGGGAGCTGTCTTCAAAAGGAATTTTATTCTTAGCAACCACAGTCACATAGATATAACCATTGGTTGTCGGGTTAATTGAAAAAATCGCCTGACCGCTGGCATTACTCAATCCGTTCAGATAAACTTCGGTCCCCTTCCACAAGAAGACATTTGCTGATTGAAGCGGTGAATCCTGTGAAGTTACGGTTACGGTGAAACTCTGTGAACCGGTATTAATCGTATTGGGAAAAGTTGCGATCATCTTTTTGGGGTTATCTTTCCACATCATCATTTGCGGTTCGCCGAATAAGTTTAATTCGTAATAACACCAGCGCCAAACCTGGTCCGATAAAGCTGAATTTCGATACGCTTGTTTTGAACCTTGATGGCAGTTTGCAATGCGTATGGAGTCACGGCTGAACAGATAGTGAAAAAATCGGAGGTCGAGTGCTTCGGAAGGGCCCATCGATGGCGGTGTTCCCCAGCCATATCTTGAATTCATCATCACCGCGATTGCACAGCCCCTTGCTTTCATCATCTCTTCGGCTAAGCAGTCTTCAGTCTCAAAATTACCAGGGATACAAGCGATTGAATTAACAATCGCCAACTTGTTATAATTAGTCTGGGTTGCCGGGTCAGTATAGTAATACATCGGTCCGGAAATATAGACACCATAATCATTGCCGTGCCCAACCAAATGTGCAAACCCGAATCCAGTATTTAATGAATCCCGTACCGCATTGCGCCAGGCATCATTTGAACCCATATCGATTTCTCGGTCAGTCCAACCAGTCGGACTTAGATTAGCAATTGAGTCTTGAGATTGCATATGAGTATAACCGGTCCAGAGGAGTGCAGCCGGTAAAAGTAAACGTTTCTGGTAAAGGGTATCCGGATTTTTTACATAAGTCATAAATTTTCTTATCATCGTATCAACTTCCGCAGTAGTTTCAAATGACCAGCGACCGCCATACAAATCATAATAAAAGTCAACCGTATCATACGTTGTTTCACCAAAGATATTATTATTATTGCCATCCCAGGACCACTGCAAATCAAGATAGTATAAATCACTTGGGATATCACCAACATCACTGCCGACAACTGCTCGCGCTTGCCGGGATGGAATTATCGAGTGGTCACCGGCTAATAAAATATATTTCAAACCATGATTAGTAAAATAATCTCGGACAAAATTCCTTATCTTTTCCTGCAAATCTCGACCAGTATAATTTGTACTAACCCAAGAAGTGGTGCGTGTCTCGGTCAGAAAACCGGTCTTTTTCAGCCAGTTGACTAATGAAGCAAATCTCGGCTCTAATGTAGTCGAGGTAAGAATTATATAATCAATATCCGGATTGTCTGTCACCTTCACCTGCGGTGAAAATGCTTCGATATTTTCAGGGTTGATGACTAAATCTTTAATTTCGGTTTTAAATAGTTGTTTTTGGGATTGGGTTAAAGACCCGACTTCATATCGGTTCTCTTCATAATTAATTTTTATTTTCAGTTTCTCATAAAGAATAAGCTTTCTTTCTTTAGGAATATATTGTAAAGGATAAAGAAAAACTCCGCCAATTCGGAATTCTGATTTATTGCCGCTGGGAATAATCTCATCAATTTTCTGGGGATATTCGGTTGCTAATTGATAGGTCGCTTCATCCGGTGAAACAAAAGGAATTTCACCCTCAAAAGATATTGGTCTGGGTGGCTGCGCGGGACAGAGAAAGTATTCACCAGCAATTTCAGTTCGTTTCGATTCCAGGATTTCAATATTAGTTATTTCTGATGATGGCGGAATTAAAACATTAAGATTAGCAAAAGGGATGATAGGCTGGCCAGTTTCCTGCAATAATAAATCACACCCCTTTAAACTGACTAAACTATAATTATCTATATAGTCAAATTTAAGCACGCTAACCGGAAATTCAAATTCTTTGACAATGCTGCCGGCAAAAATTAGACTACAAGTGATTAAATTGACAATAACAAATAATACCCATCTTTTTCTTTCCATAGATTCTCCATTTCTTGCTAAGATTATTAAAATTATTGTTCATATTTATTCTAATTTAGATTTTGGGTTTTTGATGAGGTGAAAAAATAATAAATATTTGCGAGATTGTAAAATATATGTTTTTAAAACTATATTGCGATCCAATACCACATAATAATGTTAACATAATTTTTTAGAAGCGTCAATAGTTAAGGTAATTTTTGATACTTGAGTAAATATTCAAAAGTGATAATATATAAATAAACTGCTGGCCATTACTTTTTCTATTTATCTGTATTTCACCCTGTGCCAAGCGCAATGCATCCGTGGCTACATGTCCTGCTCGTGCCTGCTGGGGGATTTGACAATTTTACACGCATGTGAAACAATTTCTAAGCAAAAATTCTACTTAACATTTTAATTTTCATATCATTAATTCAAAATTCATCTAAGGTAACGGTATAGTCCACCCCATTGACCCTAATCTCGTTTAAAATTAGGTGTGTAAACTGGTCGAAAAGTCCTAAATTTATATATTGTAGAATTCGTCGTTTATTACCTGTTAAGAACCTTAAACGGATTAGTTCAAGACTGTATAAAACGAATTGTCGAACGAATAGTAACGAATGTTCTGTCAGAGAATCGTATATAAATTAGGGGAGAAGTAGGAAAACGACTTTAAACAGGGATTTTAGGAAGTATCAGAGTATCCCACACGGAAAATTTCTAATTTCTAAATCCTAATTTCGAATAAAATCTAAATTCTTTAATGTTAAATTTAAAAAAAATGTAGCTTTCGCAAGGGTATGACAGCGTAGTCAAATAAATATGGAAATGAATAGGTAATTGGGGAGAGCTACAATTTCAGAGCCCGCCAGAGAAGTAAAACAGCCATTACTGATACACCGGCTAATCCGCAAACAATCCAAAAAGCATTAGGGTGTTCTCCAATCGGTAATTTGACGTTCATTGAAAAGACCGAAACAACTAAACTCGGTACCATAATTGCAATAGTGATAATATTAAGAATCTTAATTAAAATATTAAGATTATTACTGACAATCGATGCTCTTGCATCCATCAAACTGGCAAGAATGTCCGAATAATTTTGTGCTTGTATATTGCACTGGTTATTTTCAATAATAATATCGTCTAATAATTCAATCTGTTCCTGATTAAAACCTAATTTTGCTGAATAGTTTTTTATTTTTTCCAGGACTCCGCCATTAGAAGAAATCGCATCGACATAATACACTAAGCTTTTTTGCAAAGTAAAAAGGTTTATCAGATGCTTATTTTCCATAGCGCGGTTAATCTTGCGCTCGATGTCATCCGATATCATATTTATTACTTTCAAGTGCTCGGTAAAATGCCGAATCGAGCGATACAGGAGTTTAAGCATAACTTCGGTTAACGAATTTACTTTCGAGAAAACCTTGCCATCAAAAAGCGTTATATTTTCCGGCATCACGATTATTAATTTGTCGCTAAAGAAAAATACCCCGACCGTTGTTGGTTTGAATAACAGCTGGTCTTTAGCCGAATAATTTTTCGGACGTTTGAAAATTACTGCAGTGTGCTGCGGTTCAAATTCCAAAAGCGAAAGTTCATTCGGGTCTAAAGCGGAATGGAGCGTGTTTTCGTCAATTAGTAAATCATTAATCAGATACTTTTTCTCATTCTCATCCGGGTCAATATATACCAAAATCGGACTTTTCGGATTAGAAGTCTCGGTCAGTCTCTCAACAATTATTTCATAATACTTGAGCATAAATAAATTCCTCTAAAATAATATTCGGATATTAGAATAAGTCAACCTTTTAATAAAAAATTTCTAATTTCTAAATTCAAAATTCTATCTTGGTTACCCTTGTTTTCGCTTTATTTTTGGAAAAAACCTCGGCACTCTTTTCTTGTATTCAATATAATCTTTACCCAGGCGCTTCTCGAGTTCTGGTTCTTCAATATATTTTATTTCCATTACATTACAGAAAATAAAAAGCGGTGTGAAAATCAACGTAAGCGAAATCGAATTTAGATATATTCCACAACTAAAAAGGGTGATAAATCCACCGGTGAGCATCGGATTTCGCATAAAAGCATACGGACCATTTGTAACGAGTTTGGGCGGAGGATTAAATGGCACGGGTGTGCCTCTAATTCTAAAGAAAGTTATCGCAGACCATAAAACCATAAATATCCCGATAATAAGTATTGGAATTGCTACGACATTATTTATTGAAGAGGGGAGAAGCGCGGGTATTCTTAATAATTTATCTAATGCAAGCGAAGCTAATACAAATAAAAGAACAATGGTTGAAAACAATACCAAGCCGACCGGAGTATAAATCGCATGGACTTTTCTACTGCTGGTCGCAACTTTATAAAATAAATTAACAATTTTGTTCGCAATATTCATGCGACACTTCGTGTTAATTTGTCTTTAAATCCAAGATGTTTGTAACATTTAATATTAGGATTTTGAATTTGTTTAGGATTTCGATATTAGGATTTTTTCTATTTGTGATAAGAATCCTCCTTTTCTGAAATCATCGACATCTTTTTAAGGTTTGTCAATCCATTTTCTGGAAACCGCATATGCGGTGTGGGTAATCTCGACCATTTCCGACCAGGTATCTGCTTTTAGTTTGCTGATTGCCAAGTCCAGATTGTATTTTTTGTTATTGTCAATTTCGATTATCGAATCCTTTGGTAGATTGGTAACTACTTCATCGATTGATGTTGTCATATAGTCGTGCAGTTCGACCGCTGATTTGTCCGGGAAAAATTCCTCCCAGGTTTCTTCAATCGTAGGATGCAAGTCTTTCGGTAGTCTTCTTGTTTTGGTGTTTGGCGAACCATAATCCCTTAAATCACAATGCAAAGACATATGAGCATCGCAGATGTAATGGCATTGGATAAAGAACATCAGCGCTATTTGCAGAGCGGAAAAGTTAGGGGAGAGCGAGAGACTTTTTACGGTCTGCTGAGATAAATCCTTCTTATACTCTTTTGACACTTCGCCTTTTGCATAAAATGTAATCGGATAGTCAGAAAGTTTTAACATATCAGCAATCGTGTGCGAGAGAGCAATAACCCGGTCTGGTAGATGCCCACTTTTATTCAGGTCAGAACAATATGACTTATTTAATTCTGCCGAGTCTTTCACATATGTTAAACAAAGACGATTCCCCGCAAGTTTTGATTTAAGAGTTTTATAATCCTGTTTGAATCTTGGTTCAATCGCATTCATATCCATCATATTAGGATCGCTGTCCATTTTGTAGATATGACCGTATGCCATATCACCAATCTGAGTATCAGGCAGCCGTGCACCATCCCAGACATCCGATAAATAATACGAGAGTAGTTCAACAAGGTTCGGTACCTGTTTTGAATCGTCAAGCAATTTGTAAGCTCTTAATGCAACCCACGCATGCGCTCTTTGTTTCATTATTTACCTTCTTATAATTATTATGTGCATATATTTCTGGTGATGCACTACCTAATTATTTTTTTAGTAGTTTTTCAACTAAGATACCGTTAATCTTCATACCCGATATATCACATTTAACAATCTTAACATTGGATAAGTTGCAGTTTTTTATCGTACTGTCATTTAATTCGCAGTTCTCAAATTTAAGCGGTCTTTGTTTGCGTTTGCCTCTTGTTTCAGGCGGTAGTCCGATATTGTGCAGATAAGCTCCGCCCATTTGAGCACAACAAATCTCGATGTCGCTGAAGCAAATATTAGTAAACTTTGTTTTACTCATATTGATATCGTCAAACACTGTTCCAGATAAATTTACCATATGGATTTTCGAACCGGATAGGTTCGCATTGTCAATAAATAATTTAGCCTTCTTGTCTTCTATTTTCATTTTTAATCACCTCCGATTGTTCTTATTATCGTACCTAAATGTTAATTACTTATAATTTTTCTTGACAAAACCAGTAACTTTATCAATCGGGAAACGTGCAATTTCTTCTTGTGCTTTATAAAAAATATACTCCTTATCCGATGCGGTGCAAGAATCGGCATCAATCGTTATTGGACCGCCAGCAGTATACACTGTATAAGCCATAAAAATCACCTTCTTTTTTAAATTTTACAACATATAATTATGATAAACAAATACTTTATCATTGACAATAATCTACCGCCAAAATATAATTTGTCAAGATGAAGTATAAATATCTAACGATACTTTTATTAGTCAGTATAATCCTTGTTTTTGCCCATCAACCAAGACTGACCTATAATGAGAATCTTACGATTGATAATGCGAAAAGGATTGAAAATCCAGAAATTTCACAAGCGTTTTATGGTGAATTAAGAGGTCAGCCGGATTATTACAAGATTGACTCGGATAAAGATTTTAATCTTTATGTTAATCTTGTTGTTCCGGATATTCAAGGAGCGCGTAAAGATTTTTCAGTTGATATTAAAACTAACGATACAGTTATCGTGCTTGATGCAAAATCAACGAAATGGGATATATTCTTTGAGAAATTTGCCGGAGACAATTATTTTAACGGACCGGAATACGAAGCAAAAGTTGTAAAGGGAACATATCTCATCAAAGTTTATAATCCGGATAATCAAGGTAAATATTCGTTAGCAATCGGCAAAATCGAAGAATTCCCACCCAAAGAAACGGTTCATGCGATTGTTTCTTTGCCAAAACTTAAATCATATTTCCAAAAATCACCCTTAACTGCATATTTTAACTTCATTGGACTATTCTTGTTGGTGACGTTGATTATTCTTGCAGGAGTGGTAATGCTAATTGTATTTGTTCTCCGTAGAATATTTAGACGAAAACAGAAAACTTCTTGACAAACTTCATAATCAATGTAATCTGATATTAACCACGGAGAAATACTCTCTAAAGTCAGTGTCTCTGTGGTTAAAAAAATATGAAAATCGCTTTAGCACAGATTAATTCTACAGTCGGTGACATCAAAGGTAATACCGACAAGATTATCAGCTATATTAATAAAGCTAAAGCAAAGAATGTTGATTTGGTTGTTTTTCCTGAACTGTCTATCTGTGGCTATCCACCGAAAGATTTACTCCTGAAAAAAGACTTCTTAAAAGAGATTCAAAGGCATCTTAAAAGAATTGTCAAAAGCTCTAAAGGGATATCAGTTATCGTTGGTACAGTTGAAACATCGGCGAAAGCATTAAAACCGATTAATTACGATGTATCAATGTCTGCGCATTTTCCAGGTTATATGCTGTATAATTCAGCCGCATTTATTACTGACGGGAAATTTATCGGTTACCAAGCAAAAACTTATTTGCCTAATTATGATATTTTTGATGAACAAAGGTACTTTGTGCCAGCAAAGGAATCAAACGTATTTCGGGTACAAGAAACAAGAGGCAAGAAGTCAAAACCGGGCGAGCAAGAATTGATTGGTATCACAATTTGTGAAGACATTTGGGTTGATAATAGACCAATCGAGAATTTGAAAAGAAAAGGTGCATCAGTCATAATCAATATCTCGTCATCGCCTTTTTATATCGGAAAATATCAAATTAGAAAAGATTTAGTAAAGAACCGTGCCATCAGTAATAAGGTTCCGATTTTTTATTGTAACTTAGTTGGCGGGCAGGATGATTTAGTGTTTGACGGTGGAACGATTGGTTATAATGCTAATGATAAATTAATTGCCTTGGGCAAAAGATTTGAAGAAGATTTTATTGTAATAGATACAGAAAAACTCAAGGAAAACCACAGAGTCACAGTAGGCACAGAGAAAAATGAGGTGGTAGAAATATACTCAGCGCTGGTATTAGGATTAAGGGATTATGTTGAGAAGAGTCGGTTTAATAAAGTAGTATTGGGACTGTCCGGTGGTATCGATTCTGCCTTGGTTGCTTGTTTAGCAGTCGAAGCATTAGGTCCGGAACGAGTCATTTTAGTTTTAATGCCCGGACCATATTCATCTGACCATTCAATAAAAGACAGTCTTGATATTTGTCGAAATCTGAAAATCAAACCAACGATTATTTCAATCAACGATACTTATAAGTCATATTTAAGAACTTTAAAAACAGAATTTCGAAACCTGCCTTTTGGCATTGCCGAAGAGAATATTCAGGCAAGAGTGCGAGGTAATATCCTAATGGCGCTTTCCAATAAGTTCGGATATCTGGTGCTGATAACCGGTAATAAATCTGAGATGTCGGTTGGATATTCAACACTTTATGGTGACATGGCAGGTGGGTTTGCGGTGATTTCCGATGTGCCCAAAACAATGGTCTATAAATTATGTCGTTATATTAACGAAATAGGGAAGAGAGAGGGGAGAGAAGTGATTCCGAAGAGTGTGTTCAAGAAAGCACCGTCCGCTGAACTGAGAGCAAATCAGACCGACCAGGATGATTTACCTCCCTATGATATTTTGGATAAGATAATTCATATATATATCGAAGAAAATAAAGGTAAGGAAGAGATTATTAAAATGGGTTTTGATAAGCAAGTTGTTTCAGATATTATTCGCAGGATTGACCATAATGAGTATAAACGTCATCAAGCCCCAATCGGGGTCAAGATTACACCAAAAGCATTCGGTTTTGGCAGAAGAATGCCGATAACGAATGCGTTTAAATCTTAATATACAACAAAACCACAGAGACACAGAGAGCAGAGAAAAAAGAACGAAGTTAAGTTACTGAGTTCATAAAAAAATAAAAACTGCCCAAGAACCCGAAAAAGGGATTAGACAGATTATTTTTGTTGGGAGTTTTTCTTAAGCCATTTAACTGCTCGGAATAATTCCTTAGCATCACCAATGTTATGTTCGCCCGGCGTGATAACTATAGTATCTCTGACCTCATGTTTTTTAAATTCTTTATCGATTAGGTAATTTGCATCAAGATTCCAGTCCTGCTCTCTCGATACAAGGTAAGCCAAATGTTTTTTTAACGTTGACCACTGTACTAATTGTAAAGCCTGAGCATGAGCACATTGTGTTACAGTACCCCTGAATATATCAGGATGTATAAACATCTCCATTAATGCTTGCACTCCTTGGCCAGAGAATCCATAAATAAATACTCTTGTTTTATCTATGTTATAATTTTTGATTGCTTTCTGATATGTCTTCATAATGTCTCGGTCATTTGCCAAAACATCCCGATGATTTCTAGTTGCGTGACAGGAGAAGATAATCCAGTTCAGACTATCACCGATAAATTTTATTGAATCGACCTGTGATTTAGTTGCACCTGTGCAGCTAAGATATAATAGAGCAGGTACAGGTTTATCTGAGTTTAATACTTTTTCCGGAATGTAATAACAGTCTGTGTCTGCATCACAATAAATATTCTTAGCCGATATGGGGGCAGTTATGATTAAAGTAATAAACAATATCAGGAAAAACTTCATTAACATAAACATATTTTAACCATTATTTTATTAATTTCAACACTTCTAATTATTTGTTGACACAACATCGTAAATATTTTATAATTTATGATTAGTGCAAAAAACGCTGTTAATGATTAAACCCGACGCAGTCAAATATAAAAACATCGGGGAGATAATAGAGAAAATCGAAAAGGAATTTGAGATTTTAGATATCAAATTAACCCGCCTGAATAAAACCCAGGCTAAAGAGTTCTATGCAATCCATAAAGGCAAAGACTTCTTTAAGGGACTGATAGAATTTATTACGTCTGGGCCGGTCGTAGCACTTCTTTTGCAAGGGGATAACATTCAGGAAAGAGTCCGTAATTTCATCGGTGCGACTGACCCGAACAAAGCGAAAGCAGGAACAATCAGGGCGAAATTTGGTACAACGGTACGGGAAAATGTTGTCCATGCATCAAATCCTTTAGAAAATCCCGAAAAAGAGATCAAGTTCTTTTTCCCACACTCAAACAGCAAGAAAAATATACGGAGGAAAACGTGAAAAAGTATGTATTTATCATTATCGCACTTATTATAAGTGTGACCGTCTATGCTAGTTCAATTACAAAAACACTTAGCTTTTCTGAGCAAGACTTAAACATTCAACCTTTCGAAGATTATGTATTAGTCAATCTCAAAGGAACCATGGCATACCAGGTTGCAGGCGCACCAATTGTGCCAGTTGCTATTTATAATGTATTAGTCCCAGCCGGTGCAGAAGTAACAGAAATAAATGTAATCTCTAAACAAGAATACACCATACCAGGTGAGTATAATTTATACCCGAGCCAGGAACCGAGGCCAACCGGCTACCAGGATGAAATAAAATTTACTAATCCGGACGCCTCGATTTACAATTCATCGCAAGTATATCCTGAAAAACTGGTAGGTTATTCTTCAACTGGGACAAAAAGCGGTTACCGAATTGCATCTTTTGGAGTATATCCAATACGATATATCCCCAAAGAAAAGAAGCTGTCTTTGGTAACTAACTTAACAATAGAAATCAATTATGAAGAGAATAAATTAAATGCTCAAACTTTAACCCAAAGGCAACAAGCTATTTTTTCAGAAGATGTTAAAAGTATTGTAATGAACCCTGAAGACATAAATCGATTTGCGCCACCGCTAAATTCAAGTGATGACAATGAGATTGATTGCGTGATTATTACTAATGACGCATTATCAACAAATTTCCAACCGCTGATCGAATGGCATAATAAGAAAGGGTTAAGAACTGAAGTTAAGACAACATCAACCATACAGACTGCATATGCTGGACGAGACTTACAAGAAAAAATGAGAAATTTCATTATTGATTATTTTAATACGCGAGGACTCAAATGGGTTATTTTAGGCGGTGATAATAGCGTGGTTCCATGTCGGAGAACACGGTCGATTTGTGGTGGTTATACAGGCAACATTCCATGCGATTTATATTATGCAGATCTGCAATGGTCTTGGGACGGTAACAACAATAGTATCTTTGGTGAAGCAGGTTACGATACAGTTGATTTTTTTGCTGATATTTTTGTTGGACGTTTACCGGTTGAAAATACGACTGAACTAAGCAATATTATGAATAAAGTATTTACCTATGAAAAGAATCCTGACCCAAACTATCTTAAGAAAATGCTATTACCAGCCTCGTTTCTGTGGAGCGGTTACATTCATATTCAGTCTCAGGACACAATCGCGAATATCAGTCCAGCTGGTTGGACTGACCGTGTTATCGATCTCGGCACAAACGATGGTTATAGATACTTAGTGAGAGATTCTTTAAATGCCGGCTTTGGTCTAGCCCATTTAGTTGGTCATGGCGATGACCAAGGTATTTATATCAATTACGGTCCGGAATACTATTATCAAGATCCTGCAACACAGACCAATATAAATAAATTAGCAATAGTTAATTCGATCGCCTGCTATCCGGGAAATTTTGAAACCAATGATTGCTGCGCGGAATGGATGATGAATGTTCCGAATTGTGCGGTAGCGGTGATGATGTGTTCAAGATATGGGTGGGGGACACCACCGTCAATTGGTCCTTCTGAGTTACTCGATGTTCGATTTTTTGATTTCTTCTTTAATCAGGATTCGAGTTTTATCGGTTCTTGTTTCAGCAATTCTAAGGATGTGTATCGATACATGGCAGAAAACCAGCAAGTCTGGCGCTGGTGCGTGTATGAATTGAATCTTTTTGGCGACCCGGTTATGCCGATGTGGAGTGATAGCCCGACAAATATTCAGCTGAGTTTACCAGATAGTGTCCAAACCGGTCCACAGAATTTGCAAGTAACGGTAACCCGAGCCGGATTCCCGGTCAGTAATGCCTGGGTGGGAATCTATAAACCAGGTGAAGTATTTGCAAGAGGGCAAACTAATGCATCAGGGCAGGTAAATATTTCTATTAATGCTGTAATAACCGGCACAATCTATTTTACTGCTTATGGAGAAAATTGTTTACCCAAAGAAGATAGTTTAATTGTGATTCAGGGGACTGCAGTACCTTATCTTATTTTAAGACGGATCAATCCGACTCAGGTCAATTTAAATCAAACGGCAAATGTCACTTTACAAATCAGAAACTCTGGCACTGCGACAGGATCGAATATCGTTGGTGCACTAAGAACTGCCAATAACTATATAACAATGTCAGATTCGGTGTCTAATTATGGGACATTGAATGCGGGTGATTCTTCTTATGGTGATGGATACTCATTCTTTGTTTCATCTTTGACTCCGCCAGGAACATTGATTCCATTTACTTTAGCACTCACTGCTGACCAAGGCAACTGGAGCTACAATTTTAATATCCAGGCAGGAGAAGCTTTACCGCCAGCAATGATTGTTGCCGACCATGATACCGGATATTGTTTATTAAGCGTGACCGCCCAAGGAAGTATAGGCTACACTGCGCCGAACGAAAAAATCGGTTCTGGTTTTCGTTATCCGAAATCAGCGATTAGTGCTTTATATTATTGTTCGATGTTAGCCGGTAATTCGGCATCGTATGTGGTTGACCGATTTTACGGACAGCCCGCAACTGCAACTAACCAGGATTGGCGGGTTTTTGATAGTCTGAATTTTGTAAACCCGCCAGTATATGGTGATGAGCATTTGCGATGTAGTTATACTGATGCTGGCCATACAACCCCGCAAGGACTGAAAGTTATACAGAATAGCTATATGTCTGCTGACCCAAGATATGATGATTTTGTGGTATTGCTATATGATTACATAAATACGAGCTCAACGCCGATAACCGGACTCTACTCCGGAATTATTGCTGACTTTGATATACCACCGGATAGTTCAAACGTCGATATTGCAAACAGTGATGCGACAAGAAGATTAGTGTATATGCGACGAGCAGCAAACCAAAACCCAACCGTCGGTATTGAGTTACTGATGCCGACGACTGCAGCTAACCTCACCGCAGTCGACCATGACCGATATGTTTATCCCGACACCGCAATGACGGAAAGTATGAAGTATCGAATCCTTAACGGTGCGATTAATCAACCGCAGTCAAACCGGACCTATGACTGGTCAGTTGCCGTATCAACTGGACCATTTAATCTAAACCCAACTCAGATTTATCGAGTTGCTTACGCACTTGTCGGTGGTAGCAGCGAATCAGAACTGTTTGCAAACGCAGATACTGCTCAAGCATGGTTTAACCGTATTTACGGAATGATGGAAGAGGAAGATTCAAGAATTCCGCAACACTTACCGTTTGTCGATTTCTCGCTTACTCCTAATCCGACTTTTCAACCTTTGCGTATATCATATAATCTGCTTAAGCCGGGTAAAACAACAATTGGTCTCTATGATATCTCCGGACAGCTCAAGGCACATATCTTTAACGGCGAAATTACCAAAACGTCTGGTATAATTGATTATCAATTAAAAAGCTTGCCAAGTGGTGTATATTTTGTTAAACTTGCCACTGGTGAAAATACAGTGATGAAGAAGTTTTTATTAGTTAAATAATGAAGCTTATAAAAGACCAGAAGAATTATCTAATAATTTTAGTTATTGGTCTTCTGGTCTTTCCTTTTATAGTTACATCGGTACAGGCAGAAGCAATACCGATATCCGCACCAAGTAATCTTAAAGCTTATGACAAGCCAAATGATGGCGGTAGAAATATCGTACTGCGATGGGACCTTGTCGCAGCCGATACGATATTAGAATCTGGTTTTGCCGGTGATGAGATTTATCGCTCAGAAGACCCAAATGGACAATTTGAAAATATTGGTTTTGCTTTAAAAGGTTCAGGACAATACGAAGACCAATCAGCTACGGACGGCAAAAAATACTATTATTATGTCAAAGCGGTATATGCAAACGGATTTGCACAATCTAAAGTAATCGGACCGATTAGTTCACGAGCTCAATGGTTTAATGCAGCACGACTAAATGTTTTGATTTTTACATTTCTCATCTGTTTTCTCGTTATCTGGTATATAGAACGAGCCAAAAAAGGACAGAAGTTATTCGTTCGCCGTATCGCTGGGCTTGATGCAATCGATGACGCAGTGGGTCGTGCGACCGAAATGGGAAGGCCAATCCTTTTTAGTTTTGGCTTGAGTGCAATTACCGATGTGGTAGCAATCGCAGCGCTTTCGATTTTAGGTAAGATTGCTAAAAAATCAGCTGAATATCAGACAAAACTCTTAGTTCCTAACTACGACCCGATTGTAATGACTGCAGCTCAAGAAACGGTAAAGCAATCTTATATCGAAGCAGGTCGTCCTGATTTATATAACGAAACAAATTTGCCGTTTTTAACATCTGACCAATTTGGTTATGCAGCAGGTGTTGATGGAATAATGCTTCGCGAAAAACCAGGCGCGGTTTTCTGGCAGGGATATTTTTATGCTGAATCATTAATTATGTCCGAGACCGGTCACTCGATCGGCGCGATTCAGATAGCCGGTACAACCGCGATTACTCAATTGCCGTTTTTTATCGCGTCCTGTGATTATACGCTGATTGGAGAGGAAATGTTCGCAGCTTCCTGTTATTTAAAACCAGAACCGCAAATGCTCGGTAGTTTAAAAGGTGAAGATACTTCCAAAGCAATAATCTTAGCAATTTTAATCATTATTGTAATTGTTGGCACTTTGGGAGTTTTACTTCTTAAACCGCTACCTTTAATTAATAATACTTTTGAGCTTTTACAAAAGTGGTTTACTGCCCAATGAGAAATCAAATCCCATTAATTATAGTTTTTGCAACCGGTCTTATAATTATTATAACTTTCTTTATACCCCATGAGCCGTTTGGTAGTTTAGAACAAAGATTCTTAATCTGGTATTCGATTGTGGCTGGATTTACAATGCTTTTGGGATTAGATAGTTTGACTCGTTACCACTTAGTCAGAATACGTGACAAAATGAGTGGTTGGGGATTCAGCATAGTTCTGCTTTTCGGTCTGTTCTTAACCTTAGGACTGGGATTCTATACATGGGCAAAATACCAGAGCCCATTTACATTAGGTTCGCCATTTATGTATCTTTACACATATGTTATAATTCCGCTACAAGCTACAATGTTTGCCCTCTTGGCATTTTTTATTGCATCGGCAGCATACCGTGCATTTCGTGCTAGAACTTCAGAAGCGACCTTACTACTGATTGCGGCAGTCCTTATTATGTTAGGTCGTGTTCCATTAGGAGGATGGCTTGAAAAACAGGTTATCGATTTACTTGATTTTATCCCAGGGGTACATCTTACGGCACTTAAAAGTTTGTCAATATTTGCATTAATTAATGACTGGATTATGGATATTCCGCAGACTGCAGCAAAACGAGGGATTTATATAGGTATCGTTTTGGGTGGAATAGCGATGTCAATCAGGATAATTTTAGGTATTGAAAGGTCTTATACATCAGGTTCATAATATGAAATTTTGGGAAAAATTAGGTGAATTAGACCGACGCATTATTTTCACGATTATCGGTTTAGCCGTAATCATTCCATTAGTCTTGAAAATCACGATGCCGATTCGCGTGTCCGAAACGGTTCGTAATGCATATCATTCTATAGAACATTTACCAGCTGGTTCAATCGTTATGATATCGATTGACTATGATGCGTCATCTGGGCCAGAACTTCAACCAATGCTAATTGCCGTATTAAGGCATTGTTTTAAAAAAGATATAAAAGTTATTCTATTAGGACATTGGGCATTAGGATTACCCTTAGGAGAGATTGCTCTTAATCGAGTTGCTGCTGAATACAATAAGAAATATGGCGAGGATTATGTTAATTTAGGATATCGCCCTGGTTATTCCGCATTGATGGTTGGCATCGGGCGTGAATTTAGAGATTTCTTTGCAGCTGATTATCGGAGAGTGCCAATCGACAGTTTCCCGTTTATGAGAAAAGTTCATAATTACGATCAAATTAGTTTATTAGTGGGATTAGAAGCAGGTGCAACAGGTGATGCCTGGGTCCAGTTTGCCGGTGCAAGATTTGGTTTGAAAATGTTTTTAGGCGCGACTGGTGTAACCGCACCCGACCTTTATCCATATTTGCAAGCTGGTCAAATAACTGGACTCATTGCCGGACTGCAAGGGGCAGCTGAATATGAAACATTAATAAAAGAAGCAGGTACCGGCACTCTTGGAATGCCAACTCAGTCGGTTGTTCATGGATTAATAATTATATTTATCATTCTAGGTAATGCCAGTTATTTTGTTTTAAGGAAAAAGAAAAAATGATTTGGAATATTATTGGAACCTGGATTGCGGCTGGTCTTACGATCGCAATCTTTTCATTCTTATACAAAGACAATCCATTATATAAATTCGCAGAACATTTATATGTTGGCGTTTCAGCCGGATTTGGTGTTATTTATGTTTGGGCATTCGATTTAAAACCGATGTTGATTGACCGATTTATTTCCGAACACGGAATCGAACGATGGATTTTATTAATTCCTGCTATTTTAGGTATTCTGATGTTTTCGCGATGGATTGGAAAATTTGGTTACCTTTCACGCTTGCCGATTTCTTTTACGGTTGGTATTGGTGCTGGGTTGGGAATTACGGCAAGTGTTCAGGGGTTCTTGCTACCGCAAATTCAAGGAACTTTGTTACCATTGACCACGATAAATAATATTATTTTAGTTATTGGCGTCATTACTACTATTCTATATTTCTATTTTTCGCATGAATTTAAAGGTAAAACCCAGTATATTCTAAGAGTTGGTGTCGTTTTTATCATGGTATCATTTGGAGCATCATTCGGTTATACGGTAATGGCGCGTATATCACTTTTAATCGGTAGAGTTTTCTTCTTATTATCAGATTGGCTTCACATAATATAATTTATACACAATAAACAATTGATAGAGAGGTAATATGTATACTTTAAAAACAAAATATGGGAAAGTGAAATTTGAGGCAACATCAAAAGGTATTTGTAAAATCTTTCTTGGTGATAAATCAAATAGAGGAGCGATAAATAAAAAGATAGCTGACCAAAATCTATTGCGTTTTGTTTTACAACTAAATAATTATTTTGCCGGCAATAAAGTAAATTTTGACGTTAAATTCGATATTACACATTTGTCTGATTTTACCAAAAAAGTTCTCAAAGAGACTAAAAAGATACAACATGGTGAAATTTCAACTTACGGTGAGATAGCAAAACGAATCGGTTGTCCCAAAGCAAGTCGAGCAGTTGGACAAGCATTAGGTGCTAACCCTTTGCCAATATTAATCCCCTGCCATCGAGTAATCAGAAAAGATAACTCTTTGGGCGGTTTTGCGTTTGGTTTGAAATGGAAAAAAATGCTTTTGGACTTAGAATCTAAAAAATGAGCAAAGTTATTAGAATCGTTGTTGGTGATATCGGGACAAATTGCTACCTTTTACATTCTAACCGTGATATTGCAGTTATTGACCCTGGGTTTGATGGTTCAAAGATTATAAACCAAGCAAACACGCTTGATGGTAAAATAACACATATTATCAATACCCACGGTCATATTGACCATGTTAGCGCGAATAAGATGATTAAAGACGAAACTGATGCGAAAATTTATATTCACAAAGACGATGCCGACTTATTAGTTCATCCAGCCAAGAACCTATCTTTCCTGATTGGTGAGTATATTAGCTTACCAGCGGCAGATGTAATTGTAAACGAAGGCGATATTATCAAAGTGGGGAATGTTGAGTTAAAAGTAATTCATACACCTGGTCATACTAAAGGTGGTATCTGTTTGTTTACCGATAAGTTTGCTTTTACTGGTGATACGTTATTTTTTGACTCGATTGGCAGAACCGATTTTCCTGATGCAAGCGAAAAACAGATTTTTTCATCCCTTAGAAAACTAAAGCAGCTCTTAAATGATGATATGATTATTTACCCGGGGCATGGAGAGTGGGGAAGTTTTTCGGAAGTTAAAAGAATAAATCCATTTTTATCTTTTTCAGACGATGATTTACCAACATAAATATTGACATTTTATCAAATTATGGGATAATTACGCAAACGTACAATATTTTTGAGGATAATGAAAATTACTAAAATTAACTATTTTATAGTCAGGAGGAATCATGGCTAAAATAAGAGTCGCAATCATTGGAGTAGGTAATTGTTCGTCTAGTTTAGTTCAAGGTGTTCATTTCTACAAGAATGCAAAAGAAGGCGATTTAATTCCAGGTATCATGCACGTTAATCTTGGTGGATATCATATTAGTGATATTGAATTTACTTGCGCAATCGATATTGATAAGAGAAAAGTCGGTAAAGATTTAGCTCAGGCAATTTACACCTATCCCAATAATACTTATAAATTCCACGAAGTTCCGAAACAGAATATTAAAGTTCTACGCGGCATGACCCATGATGGTCTTGGCTATTATCTTTCTCAAATCATCGAGAAAGCACCTGGACCAACTGCCGATATAGTTCGAGCATTGCGAGAAACAAAAACTGATGTAGTGATTAATTTCTTGCCGGTAGGTTCGGAAGAAGCGACCAAGTGGTATGTCGAGCAGGTGTTGGATGCTGGATGTGCATTTGTTAATTGTATTCCGGTATTTATTGCATCACAAAAATACTGGCACAATCGTTTCAAAGAGAGAAAACTGCCGGTTATTGGTGATGATATCAAATCACAGGTTGGGGCAACGATTACCCACCGCATATTGACTTCATTGTTCCAAGACCGTGGTGTAAAGTTACTGAGAACTTCTCAGCTAAATGTTGGTGGTAATACAGATTTTCTAAATATGTTAGAGCGGTCGCGCTTGGAATCGAAGAAGAAATCTAAGACCGGTGCCGTAACATCGCTTTTAAAATATGACATCGGCAAAGAAAATATCCATATCGGTCCTTCGGATTATATCGCATGGCTTACTGACCGAAAATGGGCGTATATGCGAATGGAGGGTCAGACTTTTGGTAATGTTCCACTAAATATCGAGCTTAAACTGGAAGTCTGGGATTCGCCGAATTCAGCCGGTGTTGTGATTGATGCGATTCGCTGCGCTAAACTTGCATTAGATAATAAATTGTCGGGTAGTATCATTGAACCGTCGAGTTATTTTATGAAAACTCCGCCAGTACAATTCCCCGACAATATCTGCCGAGAAAAAACCGAAGCGTATATTAAGAAATACGGTAAAAAGAATAAGGCATAATGTTTGATGCGTGGTGTTTTAATCGCATTTGAAGGAATCGAAGGTTCAGGTAAATCCACGCAAGCAAATCTGTTATATAACTTTCTTAAAGAAAAATCATTGCCATGCATCTTAACTTATGAACCGGGTGGAACTAACATCGGTGATCAAATACGAGATATTCTCTTAGATGTTAAGAATAAAAATATGCACCGTAAGACAGAACTCCTTTTGTATTTGGCGAGTCGAGCCCAACACGTCTATGAAAAGATGATGCCAGCATTGCAAAAAGGAGTAATAGTCATTTCCGACCGATTCTCACTTTCATCAATGGCGTATCAGGGGATGGGCAGAGATTTTTCATTTAAAGTAGTTTCGCGTCTGAATAAATTTGCCGTGAACAACGTGAAGCCGAATTTGACGATTTTAGTTGATGTGCCAGTTTCGGTCGGTCTAAACCGAACAGAAAAACGGAGCGGTAACAATATAGACCGTTTGGAAAAAGAAAAAAACGAATTTCACGAAAGAATTCGTGATGCGTATATAAAGTTAGCAAAACGAGCTCCGAAAAATATTTTAATCTTCTCAGGTTTGAAACCGGAAGATGATTTGTTTAATGAAATAAAAGACAAGGTTGTATCATTTTTAATGAAAAGAGGTATATTATAATGTTTTGTAAGAATAAAAAATTCAAAGCAACTGTCATCAGCATTTCCATTATTGCCCTATTCGCGAGTGGTTTTTTAGTAGCAAAACTATGGGCACAAAAAGTATCTACTCTTCATGAATCATTACAACGATTCAGTTACATTTTAAATCTCATTATCAACGATTATGTTGAGGAAGTAGATGGCGAGAAATTAGTAAAGTCAGCAATCGAAGGGATGTTTAATGCCCTGGACCCTTATTCTAACTATTTGGAGACAGACGAATACAATGATTTAAAAACTAAACTCGAGGCGCAGTTTGGCGGTATCGGTATCTACATTGGCATGAGAGATAATTATCCGTCCGTGATTTCTCCGATTGAAGGAACACCAGCATATAAAGTCGGGCTGATAGCCGGAGATAAGATTGTTAAAATCGAAGATAAAACGACTGACGGAATGACAATCCAAGATGCGATGAAATTGTTACGCGGCACTCCGGGTACGAAGGTTAACATATCATGTCGGCGTGAAGGCGTTGCCGATTTATTAAATTTTGCGATAGTTCGCGATACGATCAAAATTAAAGCAGTACCATATGCTGGAAAAGTTGCACCGGAAATTGGCTATGTCCGTTTAGCTGATTTTTCTAAAGTTGCACGAACTGAATTAGAATCAGCCATCGATTCGTTATTTGATAAAGAAGGTGTTAAAAAATTAATCCTCGATTTGCGCTCAAATCCTGGTGGTTACCTGCAGGAAGGGTTTGAGGTTTCGGATCTTTTCTTGTCCGCTGGTAAAACAGTAGTAGTTGCGAAAGGCAGAAGACCTGAAACAAAACGCGAGTATGTTGCTACTGATAATGAGAAACACGGCGAATATCCACTGATCGTGTTGGTTGACCGTGGCTCAGCATCCGCATCAGAAATTGTGACCGGTGCTTTACAAGACTGGGAACGTGCTTTAGTTTTAGGCGACACAACGTTTGGTAAAGGTTCTGTCCAAAGTATAGTTCCGATTGACCAGAACACCGCGGTTAAATTGACAAATGCCTATTGGTATACACCATCAGGCCGTTGTATCAATCGCCCAAGCAACGCTAAAGCGGTTGTGCAAGATTCGACTAAGAAGACCTCAGATAAAAAATATCATACTTTAGGAACACAAAAACGAGAAATCTATGGTGGGGGAGGGATAGCTCCGGATTTTTACCTAACTTATCAACGAGCGACTGACTTAGAAGTGAAATTATTAACTCAAGGAGTAGTTTTTGACTTTGCAGTGAAATATACTGTTTATAATAAGAATATTAAACGAGATTTTACAGTTACGGATGAGATGCTCGAAGAATTCAAAAAGCTGGTCAGGGAAAAGAAGATCGAATTTACTGATGCTAAATTTGATTCGAGTAAACAATATATCACACATGAAATCGAACGCGAAATCAAAGCCAAGTTATTTGGAATGAATGGAGACTACGAAGTCCGACTCCGTTATGACGACCAGGTACAAAAAGCAATAACTCTCCTAGAAAAAGCTAAAACGACCACCGATTTATTTAAGGAAATAAAAACTAAATAACAATTTTTTAATCATAAATTGGGCAGGACTCCTGTCCTGCCTTTTTATTTATGTCTGTGATTACTCGTGACTCGTAAATTGATCATTAGAATTGAATATTAAATAGTTTATTGAAATTTAATAATTGAAAATTTATCGAGTATTTCCCCTGAAAGGAATGTTCGCTCCTTACTTAATATTCTTTATAAAAATCCGTTAGGCTCCATCTTCAAATCCGTTTTATATTTCCCACTATAATCTCGCTTAGATTTTCAACTATCTGATAGATATATTGTGTCTATGCCAAGTAAAATTACACTCAAACTGTACAATATAACCGGAAGATTAATTGAAGTTCTTAACGATGGTTTTCTCAATACAGGTATTTACACAGTTAATCTATCGGCAAAAAATCTTGCGAAAGGGATTTACTTCTTACAGTACAATGAAAATACAAATCAGAAAGAGATAAAACTAATAATTGAATAACTATAAATAATCAGTAAAGGGGCGAGATATTTATTATCTCGCCCCTTTATCTTCAACCTAAATAGCTTGACTAACTAATAATTTTTTATTATAGTTTTCTTTATGCCGACATAGCTCAGTCGGTAGAGCAGTGGTTTTGTAAACCTCAGGTCGGGGGTTCGAATCCCTCTGTCGGCTTGCAAAATAGTTGTTGGTAGTTAGCGATTAGTTGTTAGAAAAATAAACGAACAACCAACAATTAAAAACTGACAATAGAAACGGACAGGTACCCAAGTGGCCAACGGGGGCAGACTGTAAATCTGCTGTCAATTGACTTCAGAGGTTCGAATCCTTCCCTGTCCATACCATTAGTTATTAACAAATAGCTATGAGCTGATAGCAAAAATGCGGAGATAGCTCAATGGTAGAGCTTCTGCCTTCCAAGCAGAAGGTTGCGGGTTCGAGTCCCGTTCTCCGCTTATATATAGATATTTAACAATAGGAAACGTTAAGATATTTTTCGTTTTCTGCGAGTATTTTTAATAGTAAAAAATATAGAAACGGGTGAAAATCTTTTCTATATTATATTTATATTTAATAACTGAGCATATTTAAAATAGCTGTTGACAAATTAGAAATAATATCTATAATATACGATTGTAATTTTTGCCCATGTAGCTCAGTCGGTAGAGCACTTCCTTGGTAAGGAAGAGGTCGTCGGTTCAATTCCGACCGTGGGCTTAGTAAAAGTGAATATTATGAATAAAATAGAGAAGAAAATAAATATATTTTCAGGAGGAAATAATGGCGAAGGCAAAGTTTGAACGTAAAAAGCCACACGTCAACGTCGGCACAATTGGCCACGTTGACCACGGAAAAACTGTCTTAACTTCGGCAATCACAAAAATCCTTTCAACAAAAGGGTTAGCCGAATACAAAAGTTATGATGACGTGGCAAAAGCAAGCATCTCACAAGGTCGACGTGATGAAACAAAGATTCTAACAATTGCAGTTTCGCACGTAGAATACGAAAGCGATAAGCGTCACTACGCTCACATTGATTGTCCGGGTCACGCTGACTACATTAAAAATATGATTACAGGTGCGGCACAGATGGACGGTGCAATTCTAGTTGTTTCAGCAGCCGATGGGCCAATGCCGCAAACCAAAGAACATGTTCTCTTGGCGAGACAGGTTAATGTACCAGAAATTGTCGTATATATTAATAAAATTGACTTGGTAACTGACCCAGAGTTAGTAGACTTAGTCGAATTAGAAGTTCGTGACATTTTAAATAAATACGAATTTCCAGGAGACAAGACACCGATTATCCGTGGCAGTGCTTTAAAAGCGATTAAATGTGCTTGTGGTACATGTCCGGATTGTAAATCAATATTTGATTTAGTCAAAGCGCTGGATGACTTTATCCCAGAACCGGTTCGTGAAATCGACAAGCCATTCTTGATGCCAATCGAAGATATTTTCTCGATCACTGGGCGGGGAACTGTTGTAACTGGTAGAGTTGACCGAGGTAAATTAGTACCTGGTAAAGAAGTGGAAATTACTGGTTTCGGTAAGCAATGGAAAACGATTGCAACAAGTCTGGAAATGTTCCGTAAGATTCTTGACGAAGGATTAGCGGGTGATAATATCGGCATTCTCTTAAGAGGCGTTGAAAAGGATGAAGTTATGAGAGG
>Ga0315291_10000276_pt1 | contig 66135 bp, 70 predicted proteins | sample YL17G12_20_MG_FD_203070 | JGI IMG/M metagenome (GOLD analysis project Ga0315291, IMG submission 203070) | Sediment microbial communities from Yellowstone Lake, YNP, Wyoming, USA - YL17G12_20 | ecosystem: Environmental > Aquatic > Freshwater > Lake > Sediment | place: USA: Wyoming | collected... | reverse complement strand
AAATACAAAAGGTTTTAGAAACGCAGGGTAGTCATTCAACGCTACCCCGAATGACTACCTGTATGACTAGGTAAATCAGTTAGAATTTGTGCTAAAATAGGTTCTAACGAAGCGGTAAAGAGACACACTCAACAGACAAAACTCTTTTTCAGAGAAATTTTTACGGGCGGAGCGAAGCTCCGCATATGGTGGAATGGGGTTAAATTCAATACGGCGGTTTTTTAGAAACAGGTTCAAAAATTAAAAACGAAGATTTTTTGAGCCGAGAGTTTTTTAAGGGGGAGGTCGGACACGAAAAAGATAACACTTGCCCCACCCTTCCCGTGCGCGTGTTATGAGATTTTTTGCCGATTTTCAGATCGGCAACTCCCTTAATTATAATATTTTAGTTTTTGGAAGTAAGTAAAAAAGCTCTTTTGTATAAGAAATAACTTTCCTACGTAGTTGCATATCTACAATAGAACGCTCTAAAAGCTCCATTGTGTTTTTTGGATTTCCAAATTCTGCTGGGTTTATTTCTAGAAGCAAAGACAGATTAAGATAAGCAACGAGTGCGTGTCTTACATATTCTTTTTGCTTATAAAGTAAGTTAAAATTTGGCAATGGCATATTCATAAGATTTCGTCTACTATCCTTTGCTATCTGAGAAAAAAAACTTCCATGAACAAAAGAGCTTCTCTCGTTATATAACGCTTTAATTCCTTTCTCTATCTCTGGGAATTTAAAGCTCATCAATGATGCTATTCGCTTTCTAAGACGATATCCTATTTCTTCACTTTGACTATCTTCTGCGGTAAAAAGAGATTCTAGTATAGTCGCCATATCCGTGGATTCCCGTTGCCATGTAAAAGTTTCTTTACTGTTATCGTATTGTACGAGACCGCGAAACAGTAAAGCCGCGACGAATAATCTCCAATCTTCATTTTTCCATTTCTTAATTCGGGGTAATAACCATGCGCCATATTGTGATTGTGGTAATAATCGCTCAAAGAAATCGACGAACTTTTTATTTTTAAATATTTTTGATAGATTCTGCCAATTATAATAGCCCGTCTCATTTCTATCATATGATTGGCGAACGATTCCTATATCTGTCGCATAAAAAACTGGATAAAGAAAATTAGGAGAATAAAGATTCAACAAAAATAGGGTTTCCGTATAACTACTTCCAACACTAATGGCGGCTAATTTATCTGGAATGAGAATTCCCCATGAACATTTTTTAAATTGTTCCTCACTAATACTAAAAATATCTCGCGTGTCTTTGCTAGTTTTGTAATGTCGAGATGAGATTATTGAATTTACCGGTGGAATAACTTTTTGTAGATGGATAATAAACTTATCTAGAGTAATTTTTTTTAAATTCCAACATTCATAGCCATTCTTTATTTTGAAAATATTTTTTACTTGGCTTATTTTAGGGCCAGTAAATGCTATAAATATTTTTTTGCCAGTATTCATTTTAATAATTCGTTTATATGAATATCCAACGCCTTAGCAATCTTCTCGATGTTTTTTATGGTCGGGTTTCTGACTCCGCGTTCTATTTGACTAATATAGGTAGAATGAATACCTAAAATCTTCGCGATATCTCCCTGTGATAATTTTTTCTCTAAGCGAATATCTTTGATTCGTTTTCTAACCCTTGTAGATATATCCATATTTTTAATTGCCATCATTACTATGATAACAGTTGTAACGCTATTGCTCTATAGAGAGCAAATGCTCTATAATAGAGTTATGACAAACTACTTTCTTTACGCCCGCAAAAGCACTGATGTTGAAGATAAGCAAGTCCGGTCTATTGAAGACCAGCTTGCCGTTTTGCGAGCTTTAGCCAAAGAGCAGGGATTAAATATCGTTCACGAATTTATTGAAAAACAATCAGCGAAAATTCCTAACCGTCCCGTGTTCAACGAAATGCTCGCCCGCATTGAAAAAGGCGAGGCGCAAGGGATTATCTGTTGGAAGTTAGACCGCTTAGCCCGTAATCCCATAGATGGCGGACAGATAAGCTGGTTCTTACAAAAAGGAATTATTGAACATATCCAAACCCACGACCGCAGTTATCGTCCCTCGGATAATATTCTAATGATGAGTGTAGAGTTCGGAATGGCTACTCAATATATTTTAGACTTGTCCGCTAACACCAAGCGTGGCTTATACGAAAAAGTTAAGCGTGGAGAATATCCGAGTATTGCTCCTATCGGCTACCTAAACGACGCAAGAACAAAAACCGTTGCCGTAAATCGTAATAAAGCGAAGATAGTGAAAGAGGCTTTTGAGTTATACTCGCACGGACAATCGCGACTGGAAGACATCGCCGAACTTTTTTTGAAACGTGGCATTGTGTCTAAAGAGGGCAACCGCCTGCACCTTTCCAATGTTACCAAGATTCTATCTAATCCATTTTATTACGGACACTTTCGCTATGTGGGCGAACTCTACGAAGGTAAATACCAACCGCTCATAACTAAAAAACTTTTTGATAAAGTACAGGAAGTAATGAAGCATCGCGGTTGGCAAGACAGAAAAGAGAATGACCCACGACCTTTATGCGGACTGCTCAAATGCGGTGAGTGTGGCTGTTCCATAACTGCCGAGGGTAAGACAAAAAAGCAGAAGAACGGGAATATCCATAACTACACCTACTATCACTGCACCAAGAAAAAAGGTCTTTGCTCTCAACCTTGTATCCGAGAAGAAGTACTAGCTAGCCAGCTTTCCGATGTTCTTAAAACCTACGCTATGCCCTCAAACTGGGCGGTGGAACTCTCAAGACTTGCCGACAAGGACGAGCAAGAAGCTGTCCAGTCGTCAACTATTACAAGCCAAGCGACCAGAGACGAGATAGCCACCATTTCCTCCAAGCTCAAACGACTTCGCGGTATCTATATTGACGAGGACATAGAGCAAGACGAGTATCTTGCCGAGAAGTCAGACCTCCTCTCCCGCAAGAAGTCGTTAGAGGAGAAAATGACCGATTTGGAGCAAGGCATTATCTCTTGGTTAGAACCTCTACGAGAATGGATAAAAGACGCGTCAAACATAGAAGAAAACGCTATTTCATCCAACCTCCCCCTTAAAAAACTCTCGGTTCAAAAAATCTTCGGCTCGAACCTGTTTCTAAAAAACCGCCGTATTGAATTTAACCCCATTCCACCTTATGCGGAGCTTTGCTCCGCCCGTAAAAATTTCTCTGAAAAAGAGTTTTGTCTGTTGAGTGTGCGCACACTTGGAATCGAACCAAGGACCTCTGTCTTATCAGGACAGCGTTCTACCACTGAACTATGTGCGCAAATTTTTACTATGGGGTACCACTGAACTAGCCGCCCAGTTTGGCACTCAATAACTTTAACCCATTTATTATAGGGGATGATATTTGAATTTGGTAGGATAAGTCAAGATGACAGAACCTGAGATAATTTACGAAGACGAGAATTTCTTGGCGATCAACAAGCCGGCGGGGCTTTTGGTGCACAGTGCGCCAAGTGCCAAGCGCCAAGCGCCAAGCGAGCCGACGCTCGTTGATTGGCTGCTCAACCGCTACCCCGAAATCCGCAATGTCGGCGACCTCTCGACGGGTTCGGCAGGCTCACCGCAGGCAAGCTCGGGGCTGGCGAACCTGCGCCCGGGAATCGTGCATCGTTTGGACAAAGAAACCTCCGGCGTGATGCTCGTGGCCCGCAATCAGAAATATTTTGAATACCTGAAATCGCTTTTCGAGGAGCGCCAAATTAAAAAAAAGTATTTGGCGGTGGTTTTTGGCGAGTTGAAGCCGAAAATCGGCAGAATAGAAAAGCCGATCGGCATAAAAAACGGGACCCTTAAAAGAACCGTTCATTCAAGTAAATTTTCCAAAAGCGCGATTACCAATTACAGGGTGCGGAGTTATTTCAATCGCGGCGGCAGGGCGTTCTCTTTTGTTGAAGTTGAACCGGAGACCGGCCGGACGCATCAAATCAGGGTTCACTTGGCGAGCATCGGGCATCCGGTCTTGGGCGACATGCTTTATGGGCCAAAACATCGGCCAATTTGGGCAAAGCGTTTAATGCTCCACGCGCTATCCCTGGAGTTGCCGATTGCCGGCGGCCGCCGTATTAAGTTTGAGGCCGATCCTCCGCCGGAATTTGCCCGCTAGGCAGGGGGTTGACCCCGCACCTAACGAGAAGTTTGTTGGGTGCGCGAAGCGCTTCTCGTTAGGTGTGGGGGTTGACTTATCCACAGAACCGAATTGGGGGTATGCGTATGTGTTAGAATTAAAGTTATGGTGAAAATGGTTTTTGTGTTTGCGGCCCTGGTTTTCGTCGTTTTGATTGTCGCTTACGCATCTGCGTCATTGTCTTCTTTTGGGAAGATTGTCCGGAAACAGGGTGTGCTTGCGGGGATGTTGGCCGTAAGCTCCGCGGCGCCGCTTGCGCGCGGACAAAAAGGATTTACCTTAATCGAGTTATTGGTTGTCATCGCCATCATAGCCATCTTGTCTGTGGTCGTTATCCTGACCTTGAGCCCGGCGGAACTCGTCAAGCAGGCAAGGGATTCCAACAGGATTTCCGACCTAAATATGATAAAAAGCGCCATCTCGCTTTTCTTGGCTGACACGGCTTCCTCTTCCGTCGGCCTATATGCGAATTGCTATGTGGATGTGCAGGGGGCGAACGGCACGACGACTTGTGGATTCGCCTTCAATGCCGGGGCCACGGCCGTCGCCAGCTCGGCTACGCCGCGCGCAGTTGATTCCACCGGCTGGATACCGATCAGGTTCACAGCCATCAGCTCCGGCGCTCCTTTCGGCAACCTGCCAGTTGATCCCCTGGATAACGACAAGATTCACTTCTACGCCTACCACGCCAGTTCCACGGTGTCGTCCTTCAAGCTGGCTGCGAATATGGAGAGTGTGAAGTACAGCGCGGGTGGATCCAAAGATGTCGTTGGTCCCGACGGCGGCCCCAAAACCACTGTTTACGAAGTCGGCACGGACTTGAGTTTGTGACATAAAAGTTATCCACAGCCCCCCCCTGCGATTTGCTATAATAATGCTATTAAGCAAAAGGTCGACTTTCTCATCAAAATATAAAATAATGCAAAAGCACGCACAAAAAGGCTTTACCTTGATCGAGTTGTTGGTTGTCATCGCCATCATAGCCATCTTGTCTGTGGTTGTTATCCTGACCTTGAACCCGGCGGAACTTATCAGGCAGGCAAGGGATTCCAACAGGATTTCCGACCTGAACACGATAAAAAGCGCCATCTCGCTTTTCTTGGCTGATACGGCTTCCAGTACCATCGGCGACTATACGAAGTGCTATGTGGATACCATCACAACCAATTCCACGACAACCTGTAGCGGCACCGGCACGAGCGGGACTACCGTCGGCAGTTCGGCTACGCCGCGCGCCGTTGATTCCACCGGCTGGATACCGATCAGGTTCACAGCTATCAGCTCCGGCGCTCCTTTCGGCAGCTTGCCTATTGATCCCCTGGACAACGACAAGAGTCACTTCTACGCCTACCACAACAGCAGTTCTACGGCGTCGACGTTCAAGCTGACGGTCCAGATGGAAAGCATAAAGTACAAAGCGGGCGGACCTAACGATATCGTTGGCACCGACGGCGGCTACAGCGCCACTGTCTACGAAGTCGGCACGGACTTGAATTTGTAGTTGTTTCGTCGCGATGGTTTCGCAGGATTGGCTCATCCTTATCGTTTTTGTTTTGGCATTGGGAGCGCAAATCATCATGCGCTCCTTTTTGCTGCGTTGGCTCAAATACATATTTCTCCTTGGCGTCGGCCTAGTTTTCGGTTCGGCGTCTTATCTCACCCTTCTTTTGTATCAAAACTGGAAAAACGGCGAGCTGACCGAACTTTTCCTGCCGCCGCACCAAAGCCCCGGTTATTTTTTTTCCTACGCGGGCTACCATTTTTTCGTCCCTTGGCTTATTTCGCTTCTCGCCGCAATACTGGTGAGCCGTCTCGCGGAGCGCGGCAACAAACGTTTCGGCGAAAGGTTTTTTGAAACGGAGGAGATCGGCATGATGCGGCTTTCAATTTTTTTGGTCGGATACCCGGGTATTTTGTTTTACGCGATTTTGACGCTCGTCTCCGGCCTTCTATTTTCTATTTTCTATCTTCTAAATTCTCGCGGCAGGGCTCCGCTTTATTATCTTTGGCTGCCGCTCGGCATAGCCGTGATTTTGGCGGAGAAGTTCCTAATCCCCGCTTCGCTTATAAGGTTTTTCACTCTCTAATAGGCCGCTTGGTTTTGTTTTTGGAACCTGTTTTGCGCGTTCTCCCTCGGCGGTGAGCCAATCGGCGCTGAGCCCTTCGGTCCTGAACCCAGGGTTGAAGGATTCGTGGTCAAAGCCGCTCTGGACGGTCGAACCGCCGCGGTGCCGTAGGATTTGTTATTATTAGTTTATGAGCATTCCATTGCCGGCGCCGCAATTGAAAAAGGCGCTTGTTGCCGAAGGATTGATTACCGACGAGAGATTTGACGAGCTTTTGAATGAAGCGGAGCGTAAAAACCAAAACATGCTTGATGTTCTTGTCGCCGAAAAGGTTGCCGACATGAATTATTTGGGGAACGTGGTGGCCAAAGCCCTCGGCGTCGGACGGGCCGATTTTTCTCAAAGACCAATTGACAGAAAGATTGTTCGGATGCTTGACGAAGGCGCGGCCCGCCAGCGCCAAGTTATCATTTTTGATCGCGAGCCGAGCGGCGTGTACGATGCGGCGATGGCCGACCCCTCCGATCTGGGAACGATTGAATTTTTGACGCAGCACCTTAAAGCCAAAGTCAGGCCTTTTCTTGCGACCGCAGACGACTTAAACCGCGGCTTTTCTGTCTACGGCTATGAGGCCGGCCAGGATTTTAAGAAGCTGATCGAAGAAAACATCATGGCATCGCTCAGCCGCCAAACGAGAACGATTGAAGAGGCCGCCGCCGACCTTCCAATTGTCGGCATCGTGGACAACCTTTTGTCGTACGCCGTTGCCTCTCGCGCATCGGATATTCACATAGAAATTTTAGAGGATGCCACGCTCATTCGCTACCGCATTGACGGCATTCTTTACGAGATTATGAGCGTTACCAAAGTGATCCACCCTGCGCTTGTTGCAAGGATTAAAATCCTTGCCGGACTGAAAATCGACGAGCACATGAAACCCCAAGATGGCCGTTTTCGCTATCAGATTGTCAACCAAGTGGCGGATGTCCGCGTTGCGGCAATCCCGACTTACTATGGCGAGAAGGTTGAAATGAGGATTTTGGCGGCGGCGCAGAAACCGCTGTCGCTCGAAGAGTTGGGCATGAATTCCGCGACCGCGAAAACTGTGTCCGAAAACCTGAAGAGTTCCTACGGAATGGTTCTCTCTTGCGGGCCGACCGGGTCGGGCAAGACCACCACCCTTTACGCCTTAATGAATATATTGAACAGGCCGCAGGTCAACATAGTAACGATTGAAGACCCGATTGAGTACAATATGCGCTACGTAAATCAAACGCAGATCAATCTGCAGGCCGGCATCATTTTCGCTTCCGGTCTGAGATCGCTTTTAAGGCAGGACCCGGACGTCATTATGGTGGGCGAGATCAGAGACGCTGAAACGGCCGGCATTGCCGTGCAAGCGGCTCTGACCGGACACCTGTTGTTGTCCTCTCTTCACACTAGTGACGCTCCCACCGCCGTGCCTAGGCTTTTTGACCTCGGGGTGCCGCCGTTTCTTGTGGCTTCCGTTTTAAACCTGATTATCGCCCAGAGGTTAGTGAGAAAAGTTTGCCAGAATTGCATCTATTCTTATGAATCCGGCGCGGAGTCCAGCGAAGTTCTTGCCGATCAGTTCAAGACCCTGGGTATTGGAGGGGACGTTAGAACGCCGAAAACAATTTATCGCGGCAGGGGTTGTTCGGCTTGCGGAATGACCGGCTACAAAGGCAGGCTGGGCATCTTTGAGGCCTTGGAGATTACTGATAAAATTAGAAAGTTGATAACCGGTTCGTCGTTCAATCTCGGTGAACTTAAGGCAGAAGCGCGCCAGGGGGGCACGAAGACGATGCTTGAAGATGGCTTGGAGAAAGTGGAATTGGCCCTAACGACCATTGAAGAAGTGCTGAGGGTCATCAGGGAATAGACGTAGAATCCTTAATCCTTAATCCTTAATCTCCAATTACTAATTACCAATGAATTCCCAATTTCCGATAAGAAGATCAGATTTTCTAATTTGAAGTTTCATTAGAAATTACCTGCCCGCCGAAGCATCGGCGCAGGCGGGGAAATTGGTAATTAGTAATTAGTAATTAGTAATTAGCAATTAGAAATTTAACACATGCTTTACCATTATCTCGCCTCCGATAAATCCGGGAAAATAGTGGAATCCGAAGTTGATGCCGACAACCTGAATCAAGCTCTGAAGTTTCTCGCGGGCAAGGAGCTTCGGCCCGTTTCGGTTAAGGCCATCAAAGCCGAGAAGTCGACTTTTCTGCGGTTTTACGGAAGAATAACGGTTTCGGACAAGGTTTTTTTGACCAAATACCTGGCGCTGATGCTCCGGGTGGGCACGGACCTCCTTTCGGCCATTGATATTTTAATCGCGGATTTTGACAAGCCAGCAGTCAGAAATTTTCTTCTTGAGGCCAGGGATAATTTGAGCCACGGTCAGCAATTCTACAAGGCGTTTGCGGCGCATCCCGAATCTTTTTCACAAACTTTCGTCAGTTTGGTTAAGGCCGCGGAGGTATCGGGCAATTTGGAGCGCGTGCTGGAGGAACTTTCAAAGTCGTTGGCCAGCGAGGCAGAGCTCCGGGGCCGCATTCGTTCCGCCCTGATTTATCCCGTCGTCATCTTGTCCGCCTCCTTCGCAATCATGATTTTTTTGGTGACCTTTGCCCTGCCAAAAATATCCAAGGTTTTCGGAGAAGCGGGCATCAAGCCGCCGTTCTTTTCCCGCATTGTGTTTGGCGTGGGCCTTTTTATCGGGAACAACATTCTTGCGATCCTCGTAATTTTTTTCGGCGCGCTTGGCTGCATCCTGTATTTTTACTATAGAACCGAAATGGGAAAAAGAATTTTTGACCAGGCGCTGAGCAGGACGCCAGTTGTAAGAAAAGTTTATCGCGAATTGGCGATTCAGAGGTTGGCTTCAACCATGAGTTCGCTGATGAGGGCCGGCTTGCCGATTATCGAGACCATCAATATCGTTGCCAGCACGGTGGGCCTCACTGAATACAGGTATAGTTTAGAGAGAATTGCCAACGAGGGATTAGCCAAGGGTCTCACTATTGGCGAGGCCTTTAAACGGGAAGCGGCGTTTCCAAAAGTGGTTACCAATTTGATTGCCATTTCCGAGAAGGCCGGACACCTGGAGGAGGTTTTGGGAACTTTGGCCGATTTTTACGCTACGAGCGTGGATTCAACAATCAAAGCCCTAGTGTCTCTTCTGGAGCCCATTTTGCTTTTGGCTATGGGGCTGCTCGTTGCCATCATTGCCCTGTCCATTATCGTGCCGATTTACCAGTTGACCTCTCAATTCTAAATGTCAAAAGTGAACCTGTGCGGGCAACGGGGATTCAGTTTGATCGAAATTCTCGTTGTCGTTGGCATTATCGTCATATTGTCCGCCACAACCCTGATGTCATTGATCGGCCGCCGCGGCAGCCAGGAACTGGATCAGGCCACGCGTAAAATTGCCGCTCTTCTCCGCGAGGCCGTGAGCCGCTCGGCGGCCCAGGAAGGCGGCGTGATTTGGGGGGTGCGTTTCTCCAACTCCACAACCACCGCTTTTTACGCGCTCTTTAAAAATTCTTACAGCGCCTCAAATGTAATCGGGCAATATCCTCTGCCGATGAATGTCCGCTATGCCACTTCCAGCATCCCTTCTGGCGGGACGATTGATATTACCTTCGCGCAGATCTCGGGAGCGCCTTCGACGTCAACGTCCATAACTCTCCAAAGGGTGGCCGGGAGCGCGGTTATTTCAACTTCCACAATCAGCGTGAGCCAGGCTGGAGCGGTAACATTTTAATTGTCTAGTAGGTAATGAGTGGTAGATGGTCCTTCGACGGTGAGCCCCTCGGCGCTGAGGACTTCGAGTGAGCCTCAGCCGAACTCCTCGGGGTCGAAGCGCTCAGGACGGTCGAACTGTAGGTGGTAAGTAGAGGCAAGCGGTGGAAGCGGAATTTATACTCAAGAGTCGAGAAACGTATAATAATTAAGGAATGAGAAAGCCACTACCTATTACCTACTACCTACTACCTACTTCTAATAGAAGGGGTCAGCCCCCACACCACAACGGCAACCGTTTGCGCCAAATGGTAAAGAATAAATTTCTGCGCGTATGCCGTGTTTTGTTGTTTTGCGGCGCTCGTGGGCGGAAGATTTTTTGCGCGAAGCGCGAAGTTGCCGTTTGGTGTGGGGGTCAGTCCCTGATTGAAATCCTGATTGCCATGACGATCGGGGCGCTTTTCATCATCGCCGCGGTATCCATAATCACTCCCGCCCTTAAAATAAACACCCAAACCTACAGGGTGCAGACGGGAGTTGGGCTTGCGAAAGAACTGTTGGAAAACGTGCGGGTTTGGTCGGAGGGGGACTGGCACAACGTCTCCAATCTCGCGACGACTTCGGCGAACCGCTATTTCCTTAACGCAAGCGTTTCTCCCTTTGTGGTCGCAACCGGAACGGAAAGCGTTCTTACGGACGGAGTAACTTCCGGCCTTGTCGGTTATTGGAAGTTTGACGAAGCGACGGGGACCGTTGCGCACGACTATTCAGGGAATAATGCGGTAGGGACGCTTTCGGGTTCTCCTATCCCGACTTGGGTGGTTGGACAGGTTGGAGGCGCCTTGGGTTTTAACGGCAGCAACATGGTCACCCTTCCCAATATTTCCTTGGCCAATATGCCCTATACCGTCAGTGCCTGGATTTACAAAAACGATACCAACGATTTTAACATCGTTGGTGGCGGAGCTGGCGGCATTAATGCAAACGCTCATTACATTGTCCGTGGGTCCAGATTTTATTTTGGCAACTATGGTTGTGATGTCGGGGGCAATCTGCCTATAAACTCCGGCCAGTGGTATTATGTGGATTTTGTAATGGATAGTTCCCAAAAGCAATCTATTTACGTAGACGGAAGTCTCGATGCTGGTCCTACGATGACCTGCGGATATTACCAGAGTTATGTTGATAAGATCGGTAGCAGCTGTTGCGGTGGAACTGGCAGCGGCATTATCGACGACATCCGCATCTACAATAGGGCGCTATCTGCTTCCGAGATCGGCGCCATTTACAAGGCAGTTGTATTTACTCGCTATTTCTATGTTGACGACGTTATGAGGGACACGAGCGACTTGATCGTAACGCCCGGCGGTTCGCCCGATCCCTCAACGAAAAAGATCGCCGTATTTTACGGCTGGCCGCAGAGCGCGACTTCTGTGATTTCGGAGTATTTGACGAGGAACAGAAATAACGTTCTTTGGCAAACCGACTGGTCCGGCGGCCAAGGGCAAAATGACCCCGCAACGACCACCAATAACAAGTTTTCCACCTCCATGAATATGGACTACACGACATCAACCGGATCGCTCTATATTAAATTCCCGTAAATGCTTCTCAAATTTTCTAAAACCTTTTTTGCCATAGTGTTGCTGACGATGTTTTTTGTTTTTGCGCGAGCGGTCAGTGCCGCGACCAACATCAGTGCCACGACCACCGATCACTGGGCTTGGAACGACATCATCGGCTGGATTGATTTTTACGGCACAAACAGCGTAAATGTTTTTTCAAATCGGCTGGAGGGCTACGCCAGCTCTTTGGCCGGAGAGGTTTCTTTGGATTGCCACACGACGAGCCATTCGCCGCCGGACATTTGCGCACAAAGTAATTATCAGGTTACAAACAACAATAACGACACCGCCGGAAACTTGTCCAACTGGGCTTGGAACGATCAATACGGCTGGATTAGTTTTGACTGCCACAACAACGGCGGCTGCGGCACCGGTCCCGGCTCATCAACTTATCAAGTTTATATTGATGGCAACACAGGGAACTTCAACAACTACGCCTGGAACGATGTCATCGGTTGGATTAGTTTCAACTGCGCCGACACCGGTTGCCCGCCGAATTACAAAGTGAATACCGCTTGGCGTGCTACTTCTACAATAGCAACGCTTGACTCGGCAACTTACGATACTGGCGTTTCAGTCGGCGCGCAGTTGAACTCGGTCCTTTGGCACGGCAATCAGAACGGGATAAGCGGATATCCGGTTAAGTTTCAGTTTGCTGTAGGCAATTCCACAAGCGGCTCCTGGACGACCAACTTCTTTGGTCTGGGATGTTCCACTGACGCTTATTATGCCGATAGCCCGGACAAGTCTATCAAGCTTGACTATAATTGCTTCAATAATTTCCGCTATTTCCGCTATCGCGTGATAATGATTTCTAATCAGTTAAACACGGTAAGCCCGAGGGTTGACGACGTCATCGTGAATTGGAGCCCCTGAGTTTAGTAAGTAGTAGGTAGTAAGTAGTAGATTGTGGGTGGGTGCATTGGCGACTGTAAGCTATGATGCGCTATAATTTAAGCGTGGACATGTTTCTACCACCTACCACCTACGGTTCGACCGTCCTGAGCGCTTCGACCCCGAGGAGTTCGGTTGAGGCTCACTCGAAGTCCTCAGCGCCGAGGGGCTCACCGTCGAAGGACCACCTACCACCTACCAGTAGAACCGGGCAGGCGGTTTTGTCTCTTGTTTTTTTGATCGGCGGAATTGTGGTTTTGGTGGCACTGACCCTGGCGTTTCTCGTTACCTCCTTTCTTAATTCGACATACGGTTTTCAGGTCGGCGAGCGCGCGAAGGTTGTTGCGGCTTCTGGCGTCTATGATGCTCTGGCGCGTCTTTCCCGCAATAAGGATTTATCGTCGAGCGGCTATAGCGTGCCCTTGGGCAGCGACGCGGCGATCGTTTCCGTGACACAGCCATTGCCGGACACCGGCCTGGTTACCATTGTTTCTACGGCAACGGTTCTGAATCGCACGCGCACCGTGCGGGCGGTGGTTTCCAGGGATTCCAACACCGGCCAGATCGTACTTACGTCTTGGCAGCAAACATAGTTATGCGGGCAGTATGTAGAATGTAGTAGGGGGAGCACGAAACAAGATTTCTACTACCTACTACCTACAAAATCCACACTATGGCGCAAAAACTGAAATATCACCTGAATAAATTACTGGCGTTTTTAGGGGTGCGCCCGCTCGTAGTCGGACTCGAAATTTCCGATGTCGTGCTGCGCTTGTCCTATTTTGACGGCAGGATGTGGCGTCTTGGCGGCGTTCGTTTGACTCCGGGCGTCGTTGAAGCCGGGAAAATCAAAAATTACGACCAATTCGTTGCCGCCCTAAAAGAACTAAAGTCCAAATCTTTCCTTGGGCAAGACATCAAGAAGAAAGTCAATGCCGTTGTCTCTTTGAGTTCAATCAGCATCTACAGCCAAGTATTCAGTTTACCAATCATTAAAGGAGAAAATCTTGACAAAGCAATCCAGCTTAACGTTCAGATGGTGTCCCCGGTGGAAATTTCCCAGACATATTCTGGCTGGCAAAAAGTCGGAGAAGACCAAGGGGCGTTGCGGCTCGAAATTTTGAGCGCATTTATTGACAAGCCAACCGTTGATGAGTTAGGCCGCGCTTTATTTGACGCGGGATTTTTTGTGGTCGCCTTGGAGTCGCGGGCTTTGGCGTTTGCGAGGGTTCTAAGGGAACAGGCGGCCGGGATAGACGCTGATAGTCCGTATATCGCTTTCAGCTTGGATAATTCCGGTCTGGATTTCCTGATTATCCGCCGTAGCCAGCTTTATTTCGAGTATTTTATTCCCTGGCGGGATGTGATGGACGAAAAGGGGCAGATTTCAATGCCGTCATTCGAGGCGGCAATCATCCGCAGTCTTCGTCAGGTTGTTAATTTTTACAGCCAGCATTGGCCGGAGCCGCTTGATGGAGTCGTGCTTTCGACAACCGCGCTTAAAGACGAAGCGGCCAAGATTATCAAAGACAACTTTTCGTTGGCGGTTAAGGAACTGAAGTTGCGGCTGGGCCAGTCCATCGGGTCGGAATGGTTTGTGTCTCTGGGGTGCGGCCTCCGAGGGCTGAAGCCGCGCAGCCAAGACAGAGAAATAAGTCTTTTGGGCATCGGCGCCGAGGAGGAATTTCGCCGCGAACAGCTTCTCGGCTTCGCCGGTTTTTGGAAATTGCTTATGCCGGTTGCGCTGGGAATATTGTTCGTCTCGTTCCTTCTGGCGAATCTTTTTTTGATTAACACGCGCCGTTCGCTTGAGGCTCAAGCCCTGTTTAATTTAAGCGACGCGCAGGCCAAAGAAAACCAGGCCCTGCAAGACAAGGCAAAGGATTTCAACGGAGAGGTTGTCCTTATAAGCAATATCGAAAAAGCTGCCGTATTGAGAGGCAAGTTTCTTGAGAAAATCAGCGGCGTGCTTGCCGACTACGGCATAATCGTGGATAGGATCACTTTTGGTCTGCCCGATGCTCCGATTACTATCAACGGAGAAGCGCAGTCCGCGGCTAAAATCGCCGATCTCAAAAAAGCCCTTGAGAACAATCCGTCGTTTAAGGCGATTAATTTGCCCCTTTCGGGCATCCAGCCGGGGCCAGAGGGCGTTTCTTTTTCCATAACCCTCCAGCTGGCGCAGTGAGTTTCGCTCAACTCCGTTTCGCTTAACATAATGCGAATGCCGCGAACGGTTTCAGTGATTTATTCGTAAGTTCGCATGCATTCGCCCGCCCGCCCGAGTTTGCCTCAGGCAAAGTCGGGCAGGTAGATTTGCATCGCGTCGGTAATTTTCTCAAAAACCTCCTCAAGAATCTTTCTGTCCGCCTTGCCGATTTTTTTCAGCACGAATTTCTCGGCCTTGGTTTTGTTTTTTGGATCGCGTATTCCTATCCGCAGCCGCCAGAATCTATTAGTGCCCAGGGCCCTAATTATGGATTCGATCCCTTTGTGGCCAGCGGAACTTCTGCCGGACGACAGCTTGAATTTTCCGAGGGGTATGTCGCTGTCGTCCTGCGCGACGAGCATTTCCTCCGGCTTGATTTTAAAATACTTGAGCGTTTGAGCCGCGGCTTTTCCGGATTCGTTCATAAAAACACGGGGCCTGACCAAGATTAATCCGTTGCTTTTGCAGAAATCAAATAATTCGCCGGCTTTTTTGAAAACCGGCGCGCCGTCAGCCGATTTCTCGGCCAAATATTCAAGCGCCAGGCGGCCGGCGTTATGATGGGCGTTTTCGTAATCTCGGCCCGGGTTGCCGAGACCGACAATTATCCTGATTTTCGGAGTTGTGTGGGATTTTTGCTGATTTGACATAAAATTTTTATGTACGCTTTTTGATACTTGATACTTGACGCCCGATACTTGATGTATCATACATCATACTTTATACTAATTCTATTATGAAGCAGTTTTTCGCGTCGGTTCTGGAGGTGCTGGAGGTTTTGGCCGTTGCCGTTGGGGCGGTTTTTTTGATCAGAAATTTTTTGGTTCAGCCGTTTTTGGTCAGCGGCGAGAGCATGGCCCCGAATTTTGGAAATGGCGACTATCTTTTGATTGACGAAATCACCTATCGTTTCCGGCCGCCGGAACGCGGAGAGGTTGTTGTTTTTAAATACCCGAAAGACCCGTCAACTTATTTTATAAAAAGGATCATTGGCTTGCCCAACGAACGGGTGGAGATTAAAAACAATCGCGTGGTGGTTTATGGCGACAAAGACCAGCGGGGCCAAGTTATAGAGGAAGGTTATCTTCCTAAGTCCATGGCTACCGCTGGAAGCGAAGAGTTCACGCTCAAGCCGGACGAATATCTGATGCTGGGGGATAATCGCTCCTTCAGTTTTGATTCGCGCAGCTGGGGGCCGCTTAAAAAAGAAGACATGGTTGGCTTGGTCCGCTTGCGGCTTTGGCCGTTGAACGAGCTGCGGGCCTTTGCGGCGCCGACGTACCAGTAAGTAGAATGTAGAAGATGGAATGTAGTAAATTAGAATGCCTAAGAAACTCAAAACGAAAGAAACGCCGCGGATGTTCCAGGCCCCTCGGGGAATGCGCGACGTTTTGCCCGCGGAACAGCCGTACTGGGAGCGCATTGAGTCAGTCGCAAAAGAATTGGCGCGATTTTATAATTTCCAGCGGATTGATACGCCGGTTTTGGAGCCGGCGGATTTGTTCAAAAAAACCACCGGCGAGGATACGGACATCGTGGCAAAAGAGATGTACACCTTGAAAACAAAGGGCGGGGAAGTTCTTGCCCTTCGGCCCGAATTCACTCCGTCGGTCGCGCGCGCTTATTTGGAGCACAGCTTGTCCCGTCTCGGCCAGCCGCAGAAACTTTTCCAGTGGGGGCCGCTTTTCCGGCACAACCGGCCGCAGCTCGGGCGCTTGAGGCAACTCACCCAGGCGGGTTTCGAAATCCTCGGCGGTCCAAACGATCCGATATACGACGCGCAGGTTATCCTGATTTTCACCGATCTTTTGGAAAAACTCAGAATCAAAAATACTGTTTTGAGGATAAATTCCATCGGCTGCAGGATTTGCCGCCCGATTTTCAAGAAACAATTGCAAAGTTATTACAAAGGGCACGAAAGGCAGATTTGCGACGACTGTGAGAGACGTTTAAAGACCAACCCATTGCGCCTGCTTGATTGCAAAAACGATCAGTGTCAGAAATTAAAAGCCGAGGCCCCCAATTTTTTGGACAAACTTTGCGTTAACTGCAGCGGCCATCTCAAGGGCGTTCTGGAATACCTTGACGAGCTCAAAATCTCCTACGCTCTGGATAATAATTTGGTGCGCGGCATGGATTATTACAACCGCACTGTTTTTGAAATCTTTGCGGAGGGGCAGGGCAGCGAAGTGGGAGCATTGCTGGGTGGCGGCCGCTATGATTATCTGATGGAATTTTTGGGAAGTCGTCCAACTCCGGCAGTCGGCGGTGCCTGCGGAGTTGAGAGGTTGATTGCCGTGATGAAAGCCCGGGAAATTAATCCGCCGGCGAGAATGTTGAAGAGGGTGTTCTTGGTCCACGCCGGAGAATCGGCCAAAAAGAAGGCCTTGAAGTTGATGAGAAATTTGGCGAATGAGGGTATTGCGGTGTCGGAAGTACTTGCCAAGGATTCGCTCAAGGCCCAGCTGAAATCCGCCGGCAAGGAGGGTTCGGCGCTGGCGCTGATTTTGGGCCAAAAAGAAATTTACGAAAATAACGTCATCCTGCGCGATATGCGTAAGGGCTTGCAAGAAAACATTTCTTTGGATAAAATTGTCGGAGAAATCAAAAAGAGGTGGAAAGGGTAGCCAGTTAACCGTTAATTGTTAACAGTTAATCATTAACTAAATGTCCAATTCCGACTGTCTTTTCTGCAAAATTCGCGACAAGAAAGTCCCGGCAATCGTTGTCTACGAAAACGAGAAAGCTTTGGCATTTTTGGATGTCATGCCGAGAAGTCCGGGGCATGCGCTTGTGGTGCCCAAGGTTCATGCCGCGACCATCGTCGATTTGCCGGAATCGGAAATCCAGCCGCTGTTCTCTGCCGTCAAAGAAGTTGTCGGATTGCTTGCGAAGGTTTTCGCCTCTGACGGAGTGACAATCGGTATCAATCAAGGAGAAGCAAGCGGTCAGGTGGTGGGACACCTTCATGTGCATATTCTGCCGCGCTTCGAGGGCGACGGGGGCGGCTCGGTTCAGTCGGTCGTTAACAATCCTCCCAAAGAACCGTTGGAGGCAATAGCAGAAAAAATTAAAAATCAAAGAGTTTAAATTTTTCCGCCAAGCGGGTTGATCCCTGCCAGCCGGCCCGCTTCGCTCGCCTCGTCTTCGACGAGTCGAAGCGGGCCCGGGCTTCAGCTAGGCGAGCAGGTAGGGTCTTCGGCGAACACTTAAACTTTCAACTTTTAACTAACATGATTGAAGTCAAGAAAAAACAAGGAGAATCCGCAAGCAACCTCCTGTTTAATTTCACAAGGAGAATTAAGCGCAGCGGCGTTTTGAGAGAGGCGAGGAAGAGACAGTTCCATTCCCGCCGAATAAGCCGCATTAAGCGCAAACTTTCCGCGTTGCACCGGGAAGATAAAAAACGTGGAATTGAGCGGGCGAAAAAACTTGGCATAATTTGATCATGCTTTTAATTGATCGCCTCAAAGACGACCTGAAGACCGCGCTCAAATCCGGACAAAAGGAACGCGTCGGAGTTTTGCGTTTTCTTTTGTCGGAATCGCACAACAGGGAGAAAGACAAGCAGGCCCGCCTGCTGGCGTCTGAGCGCAGCGATGGCGGGCAGGCCAAGGGAGAGAAACCGGTTTTGACGGACGAAGAGGCGGTCGCGGTTTTTCAAAAAGAATCCAAAAAAAGACGCGAGGCGGTGGAACTCTTCCGCAAGGGAGGCAGGGAGGATTTGGTCAAAAAAGAAACCGCGGAACTCGCTGTTATTCAGGAATATCTGCCTCAGGTTCTTGCGCCGGAAGACATCAAAAAGGTTTTGGAAAAGCTCGCGGCACGGGGTAATAAGGATTTTAACTCCCTGATGAAGGAGGCGATGAAAGAACTTCGGGGCAAGGCGGACGGACGTTTGGTCAGCGAATTAATTAAGGAAATTCTGCAATAAAATGTCCGACTACGGAGTTTGGAGAGGTGGTTGCCGCGCGGCTAAGTTGAGCGAGTTGGCAAAGAAGGCGTTAAAGGCCCTGCGCGTTAAAAACGCTGAAGTCGGCGTTTTTTTATTGGGCAAAGGGGAGATGCGGCGCCTCAAGGCCAGGTTTTTCAAAGGGAAAAAGGGGGTTCGTCCCGCCGGAAGCGGACATCACCCCGCCAAAAGCAGACAAGCCGACGTTTTATCTTTCCTCGAGCCGAAGAATTTTCCTCACCCCGAGGCGCGAAGACGCTACCTCGGCGAGATTTATCTCAATAAGAACCTTGGCGGCAAAGGCGGACGGCTGCCGCCCCTCCTTATCCACGGACTTTTGCACCTATTGGGCTTTTCGCACGGCCGCAAGCGTGATATTCTGAAAATGGAGTCGTTAGAGAAGAAACTTTCAGGCAGGATTCTCAAAAATAATCTTAAATAAATCCTAAAGATGGCTACCAACTTAGTTGCAGGCTTGGATATTGGGACTTCTTCAATAAAAGTTGCCGTTGCGGAAGAAAGCAACGGCCGCCCAAAACTGAAGGCAGTTTTTAAAGAGCCATCCGCGGGAATAAGAAAGGGTGCGATCGTTGACTTGGCGGAGGCTTCGCAGTCCATCAATCGCGCCGTATCGGCCGTCAAAAAAATTTCCAAAGCCGCGGCTAAAAATATCTATTTGAGCATCGGCACTCCGCAAGCCAGGGCCCAGACCTCAAAAGGCATCGTGGCCGTTTCTCGGGCCGATGCGGAAATTTACCAGGACGACATTGACAAAGCCGTGAAGGCCAGCCAGGCAGTAACTCTGCCTCCTAACCGCACGATAATCCACAACGTCACGCGCGAGTTTATCGTTGACGGAGTTGGAGACATTGCGGACCCACTGGGGCTTTCCGGCAGCCGCCTTGAAGTCCAAAGTTTGATCATCGACGCATTTGCTCCTCACATCAAAAATTTGACGAGGGTCGTGGAATTGGCCGGCGGCGAGGTTAGCGGTTTGGTGTTTAGCCCGTTGGTTGCCAGCCGTTCATCGTTGAGCAAAGCGCAGAAGGATTTGGGTACGGTTCTCGTTGACATCGGCGCCGGCACAACCGGCCTTTCGGTTTACGAGGAGAATAAACTGGTCCACGTCGCGAAGTTTCCAATCGGCGCCGCAAACATTTCAAACGACTTGGCCATCGGGCTTAAAATCCCCGTTTCCGCCGCCGAGAATCTGAAATTGCATTACGGCTACGCTCTGGCCCGCGACGTAGGGCAAAAAGAACAAGTGGATCTTAAGAAATTTGCTCCGGACGCCAGGGGTTTGACGTCGCGGAGGTTTATCGCGGAAATTATCGAGTCCCGACTTGCGGAAATTCTTGATTTTGTTAATAATGAATTAAAGCTGGTTGGCAAGTACGGAGAGCTTCCCGGAGGGTGCGTTTTGGTGGGCGGCGGGGCGAAAATGCCCGGACTCACGGAACTCGTGAAACAGGAATTGAAACTGCCGAGCCAAATCGGGTTGGCGCTGGGAGACGAATGGGAAGCCGAAGGGGCGAGCTTCATCGATTTCTTGGAAGACCCGGAATTTGTTACCGCTTTCGGGCTCGTCCTCTGGGGAATTGACCAAGAAGGGTGGAGAAGAGGGAAGAGATTTAACGGTTTCAAAATAAAAAACGCATTCAGATATTTCTTGCCATAATGTCAACAATGAAAAATTCTAAAACTTCCAAGAAGCAAAAGAGCGGCCACAGCAAGTTGCCTTTGGCCAACGTCAAAGTCGTCGGCGTCGGCGGCGGAGGAGGCAGCGCTGTTTCGCGGATGGCGCGCGATTTTATCCGCGGCGTGGATTTCATAGCGATTAACACCGACCACCAAGATCTTGACAGCTGCAAAGTTCGCCAGAAGATTTACATCGGCCGGAATTTGACGCGTGGATTGGGCACGGGCATGAATCCGGACTTGGGGCGGCAGGCCGCGGAAGAAAACCGTTCCGAGATCGCCGAGGTCTTGAAGGGCGCGGATCTTGTTTTCGTTGCCGCGGGCCTGGGCGGCGGCACAGGCACCGGCGCTTCGCCGGTAATCGCCGAAGTGGCCAAACAAAACGGATCTTTGGTTATTGCAGTGGTCACAAAACCTTTCAATTTCGAGGGGAGCCAGCGCGAGCGGCTGGCTCGGGAAGGGCTGGTCAAGCTCAAGGACAAAGTTGACGCTTTGATCGTTGTGCCCAACGACAAGGTTTTTACGATTATCAGCAAGGACACGCCGATTATGAAAGCGTTCGAGACGATTGACGATGTTTTAAAGAACGCGTTAAAAGGGATAGTGGAGATTATCGCTTTGCCCGGGATAATAAATGTGGATTTCGCGGACGTGAAAACCATTGTTCAGGACGCCGGCCCGGCTGTGATCGGCGTGGGTTTCGCTCAAGGAGCCGAACGGGCCGTGAGCGCCGTGAACGCCGCGGTCAATTCCCCGCTTCTTGAGACAACCGCAGAAGGGGCAAAGTCGGTTCTTTTGGGAATTTCCGGCGGCCGCGATCTAAAAATGAACGAGGTGAACGACGCCGCAAAGATAGTTTCGCAGTTGGCCGATCCCGGGGCGCGGATTATTTTCGGCGCTTATTATGACCGCAGCTTGAAGCCGAATCAAATTAAGGTAACCCTGATCGCCACCGGCTTTAACGGTAGCCAGCCGAATTCGCTTTTTGGAAACTTGAGCGAGAAAAGGCACGCCGTTTTCGGCGCCGACGGGGTCCAGCTTCACGGCGTAAAAAGAGGCGACGAGCATGTTGCGGGCGGCAGGGGCGCGGCGCCGCAAATTAAATCAGAAGAAGACTCCGCCGCTCCTTCGGAAAAAAAGCGGACAGATCGCGATGCCGAAATTCCTCCGGCGGGCAAGAAAGGAGGCGACGTTTGGGATATACCGGCGTTTTTGCGGAGGAAGAAGAAATGATGGTTTTTGGCAGAAAAAGAGCCCCGTTGGATCATTGGGGCTTTTTTTGTTTGAGATAACGTTCGTAGGGTGTCTGGTCCGGGCTTTCAAGAGATTCCAGAGCCGCCCTTTCTATTTCATGACTTAATTTTTCCGGATCGGCATCTTCTAGAACGGCAAAAGCAACAACGCAGGGACGGCCGGGCTTAAACTTCCCCCCGTTAATTCTGCCTTCATAGTGTTTGCGTACCCAGTCATCGCTGGATTTTACCTGCACGAGAAGCGCAAGGGAACAACGCATGCACAAGACGCCGTCTATTTGGCGGGAATCAAATTCCAGGATTCTGCTTACCCGTACGTACTCGGTGAAAAACGGATTTCGCTTGATCAGAATTCGAGCGGCCAGTTCGAATGTTTCTTCCGCCTGTTTGCCGGGGTCTTTTTCCAATCGCCACCGCCTTGATGATGACTTGCTACATTGATTATAAAGCTTCAGCCGAAAAGGTAAACGTTTTTTGAGGTCAGAGACCGATACGGCGGCACCTATTCGTTTTCGCCGATTTCCGGGCCTTCCAACTCAATCGGTTCAACGTTCATCGCCTCGCCGGTAATTTTCATCACATCCTTATCAACCTTTTTGAATTCTTGCGAAGCGGCATTGTAAGTGTTTACGGTAGTGCCTAATTGTTTTCCAAGTTTTTGTAGATATTCTCCGTAAGCCAAGAGATGTTTTTCAAGGAGCTCAACGTTTTTTCGGATACCTTTTGCCGACTCTTCAATCTGGAGCGATCGCAAGCCCTGGAGAACTGTTTGAAGATAAGCAAGAAATGAAGTCGGTGATACAATGATTACGTGTTTTTCCGCGGCATATTCGATAAGATTTCTGGTATTAGCTTTTATCGCTCCCACTTGTCCAATAAGGAGATCATAATAAATTGCCTCATGTGGGATGAACATAAACGCAAAATCCATCGTTCCCATCGAAGGTTTTACGTATTTAGCGGTTTCCTCGATACGATTTTTTAGATCATTGACAAATATTTGCTCTAATCGATTTTTCTCGTTCGGATCAGGTTCTTCGGCAATGCGGTTATAATTTTCAAGAGAAAATTTTGAATCAACTGGGACTATTTTCCCACCTATAAATATCACGGCGTCAACAATCAAATCTTTGCCGGTCTTTTCATCTTTGCCTAATGGATATTGCATCTGATACATGCCGGGCGAAAAGATATTTTTGAGGAGCGCTTCCAGGTAATATTCGCCCAAAACGCCGCGCTGCTTGGGATTTTTTAAAATGTCCTGGAGGTTCTTTAATTGATCTGTGACGCCCATCACTTGCTTATGTCCCTCGCTTACTTTGGTGAGTTCCTGGGTGATCTCTTTGATGATTTTTGTGCTTTCGCCAAACTGCCGTTGAATTAGTTTGGAAGATTCGCCGAGCTTGGAGTCAATTGTCCGCGTTAATTCGTTAATTTGGCCCTGGAGGAGGAGGAGGGATTCCGTTTTATCCCCGGGTTTGTTTTTTAGGGCGCGCGCCAGAAACCAAAAACCGGCGACTATCGCCACCAAAATGATTAAAAAGAAGATCACGCCCATTTGTTTTATTCTAATCCTTTCTGGTCGGAAACTCCAGAGTTCGAAGCCATAATCGGAGCAGGGAAATTTTTTATGCCAGCCCCGTTTCAAGCTGACGGGGGGGGGGCTTAAAAACAAAAGACCCCTCGGCAAGCGAGGGGTCACAGCTTCTAATTATCCTTGCGTGGCTGATGGAGTTCCTGTAGTAGAAGAGTCCAATAGCGGAGATTATTTTCGTCGTCCACGACATTGAGGCCCAACATGTCGTCGAAACGGAGCGTTGTGGTTTCGTGGCGTTTCCCGGCAATGATTCTGGCCCTGTTGGCTGAATTCAGCTCAATTGCCTGCACGGTATCGCCGCGCGGTCGTTCTGTCGCGATGAAGTATTTCAGTCGCGAGAGATCGAACAGAGAACCCTCTGTGATTTTAGAGAATCTCTCTCTGCGAATCCGCAAATCCCCTTCCTTGCTAATCTCCTGCAGCATGTTGTCCTCCTCGTGGCGCTAATCACATCATACTCCGCCCTGCTTGAATTCGTCGAGCGTATTTCAATTTTATCGCAAGTGGGGTGTGGGGGGTAAATTCCAGAACCGGGAGTTGAGATTCATTACCAGCATATAGAAACACCCGGAAAACAAAAGACCCCTCGGTAAGCGAGGAGTCGGGACTTCTTGTGACTTCCGGGTATCATGGGTTTTTGCCCGCAAGGAATCGCAGACGCTTCCATTGTTGGAGGTTCTTTTCGTCGTCTTCGACGCCTAGGTTCCGCATGTCGTCGAAAAGGAGCAGTATGACCCTGCAACGTTTCCCTGCGATGATTCTGGCCCTGTTGGCTGAATTCAGCTCAACTGCCCGCACGGTATCGCCGCGCGGTTGTTCTGTCGCGATGAAGTATCTCAGTCGCGAGATATCAAACAGAGAACCCTTGACGATTTTGGAGAAACTCTCTCTGCGAAGTTCCAATTCCTCTCTCTTGCTTATTTCTTGCGGAAAACTAACCTCCTGCGGCATGTTGTCCTCCTCGTGGCGCTAAGAACATCATGCTCCACCTTGCTTGAATTTGTCAAGCGTATTTCAATTTTATCGCAAGTGGGGTATCGTAAATATAAAAGTTGTGGCCTACGAACTTAAACTCGAAAAATTCAGCGGCCCTCTGGAGAAACTCCTTGAACTCATTGAAGAGCGCAAATTGGACATCGCGGAAGTAAGCTTGGCCCGGGTTACCGACGATTTTCTGAAATACCTCAAGACGCTGACCGGCGCCGGACCAGCGCAGACCGGCGTGGGAAAAAGTACGGCCGATGCCGGCGCGAGCTCGCGCGGAGTCCGCGTTGATTTGCGTTTGGTGGCTGATTTTATCGCCGTGGCCAGTCGCTTGATTTTGATCAAGTCCAAATTCCTGCTTCCCGACCTTGCGCTTACGGGCGAGGAAGAGGAAAGCATCAGGGACCTGGAAAGGCGCCTCAAGATTTATCAGGAATTCAAGCCGGCGCTCAAGATTATAGAAAAACTTTGGCGGGGCAAGTCCAGGGAATTTGCCAGGCCCTATTTCTTGTCGGCCGGGCACCTAGCCGGCGTTGCGGTTTTTTATCCGGGAGAAAACTTGGAGATAAACATTTTAGTTGAGGCCATCGAGAAGCTTTTTGAGAGTTTTAAGGGAATGGAGCTTGAGACACAGACAATCAGGGAGAAAATTATAACCATTGAGGAAAAAATCGGGGAAATCATTGGCCGTCTTAAGATTGAGAGTGAATCCAGCTTCGGAAATTTGTCGGGCGAGAAATCGCGCTCAGAAATTATCGTTCTCTTTCTCGCCATTCTGTATCTTGCCCGCGAGCAGTTGATTTTTCTGGAACAGACGGGACGTTTTTCTGATATAATAATTAGGAAATCATCAACTAATAGCGAATGAATACGGAACAAAAACTTGCGGAATTAGAGGCACTCCTTTTCATCCACGGCGAGCCGCTGACGTTCAAGAAAATCGCGGCTGTTTTGGATGTTGATGCGGCGGCGGCGCAGTCGTTGATCGGCGAATTAAAAAAGAAACTTGAATCGGCCGAGAGGGGGCTTGCGCTGCTTTTGGATGACGAGAAGGTTCAGCTTGTCACCAAGCCGCAGTTCGGGAAAATTATTGAAAAATTCGTCAAAGAAGAACTTTCGGAGGATTTGACGCCGGCAAGTTTGGAGGCCTTGGCGATCGCCGCTTACTTCGGGCCGATTTCAAGAAGCAGGATTGAGTATTTGCGCGGCGTAAATTCAGTTTTTATTTTGCGCAGCTTGCTTTTGCGCGGCCTCGTTGAGCGCTTTCCCGACCCTGCCCGCCCGAACGCCTTCCTTTACAAACCGACTTTTGATTTTCTGAAACACCTGGGATTGGAAGGCAAAGAGAATCTGCCGGAGCACGAGAAGTTCCAGTCGTTGCTTAAGGCGTTTGAGAATCAGGAGTTATCGCCCGGTGAAGCCGTGCCTACCGGTGGGCAAACGTCGCAGGAAACATAATACGCGGACATGGACGAAAACATTCAGAAATTTTTATTTTTGGGCGTGATGATTTTGGTCGTGGTTTTCTCCGGCCGCAGTTTGGTTCACGGACCGACGGCAAAGACCGCGCCGCTCGGGGCGGTGGCTCTGGCGCGGCTTGAGCCGCCGCCGCTTTTTGTCCTGGCTCCGCCGGATGTTGCCCGGCCCGCGGAGCAGCCCGCAAACCAAACTTTTATAGAATCTGATGAGGTGGTTGCGACCCCGCGCTTTTATAGGCACGGGGACGATCCGCCGCCGGAGATTGCCGCTAGGGCGGCGCTGGTTGGCGATCTTTTAAGTGGCGAGGTTTTTTGGGGCAGCAATACCGAGGAACGCTGGCTGCTTGCTTCCATAACAAAATTGATGACGGCCGCGGTTGTTTCGCGCAACATGCCGCTTAATCAATCAACGACGATTATAGAGAGTGATTTCCGCGCGGAGAGTTCCGAACAAAACGCCAGCAGTGGTTCGAGGTTTACTGTTGGCGATTTTATGCGGGCCATGCTTTTGGCGTCTAGCAACGAGTCCGCCGAAGCGGCGGCGCGAATTTACGGCAGGGATAATTTTTTGGCGAAGATGAACGCCAACGCGCGCGAGTGGGGGCTGAACGATACTTTCTTTGACGATCCGACGGGGCTTTCGGCGTCAAACCAGTCAACGGCCGCCGATCTCTTGAAGCTCTCCGGTTACCTTTACAATCGCTACCCGGAAATCTTTAAAATTACGAGAAAGCCGTCGGTTTTTATCGCGGACCTCAACTCCGGCAAAAATATTTTGATTAAAAACATCAATAATTTCGCTGGCCGCGCCGATTTTTTGGGCGGCAAGACCGGTTATACCGATGAAGCAAGCGGCAACCTGCTTTCAATTTTTTCTTACAAGGAGCGGCCGATCACGATAATCGTTTTGGGCACGGAGGATCGCTTCGGCGATATGGAGAAATTGCTTAATTGGTTTGAAAGCAATTACAAATAAAAGGACTTATGATCGTTTTACAAGTAATACGATTAATAGTGGTTACGACGATTGCCTTTTTGGCGGCTCTTGCCATCACGCCGTTTTGGTCGCGATTTTTAGAAAAACACAATTTCAAGAAACAAATCAGAGAAGGAGGCAAAACGCCGGTCTTCCACAAATTTCACGAAAAGAAAGCCGGAACGCCCACGGCCGGAGGTGTGATTATCTGGTTTACCGTTCTGGCGTTAGCGGCGATATTTTGGCTGTTGGCGAGGTTTTTTGACGGCGCGTGGGATTATCTTAACTTTATAAGCCGGGCTGAGACATATTTGCCGCTCGCGGCGCTTCTCATAGCAGCGGTCTTGGGGCTCTTGGACGATTGGGCGGGTGTTTTGAAAATCGGCGGCGCGTCCGGCGGGGGACTTAAAATCAGGCACAAGTCTATTGTTTATCTCGTGATTGCGGCAATAGGCGCTTGGTGGTTCTATTTTCGCCTTGGGTTTGACGTTATCAATGTTCCGTTGCTCGGAAACTTCGTTATTGGTTGGTGGTATATTCCCATTTTTATTTTCATAATCTTTGCGAGCGCTTTTTCAGCGAACGAAACCGACGGCCTAGACGGACTTCTCGGCGGCGTTTCGCTTTTCGCGTTCGCCGCGCTCATAACCGTTGCCTTTGTTTTGCATCGTTATGATTTGGCCGCGTTCGGCGGGGCGGTTGTAGGAGCGCTCCTCGCGTTTCTCTGGTTCAACATTTACCCGGCCAGATTTTTTATGGGAGATACCGGCTCAATGTCCTTGGGCATCACAATAGGCATTATTTCAATGCTTACCAACACAGCGCTGCTTCTGCCGTTTTTCGCGATAATTTTGGTTGCGGAATCGCTTTCGGTGATTGTCCAGCTCGCGAGCAAGAAATTGCGGCATAAGAAAATTTTCTTATCCGCGCCCATTCACCATCATTTTGAGGCACTCGGTTGGCCCGAATCGCAGGTTACGATGAGATTTTGGATAGTGTCGGCGATTTTTTGCGCTCTTGGGCTCGTTATCTTCTTTCTGTCCAGGTTCTTGTAGGTCTTCACCCACATATCCATACATTGGTGCGGGGGTTTACATAAAAGAAAAAAGGGTTTATGGTGTTGGCAGCACACAATAAAGGAGGTGAGAATGCCTACGCTTGATGAACACAGAGACATGAAAGCCGCTGTTTTAGCTGTGAAGCGAAGGACACGAAGAATAAATTGTGGATTGACCGACGCGGATAGGCGAAAATCAGACGCCGCAACGTTAGAAACCCTGCGTATATTCGGTAGGGTCAAGCTGGATGTTTTATTTGAATATCTGGATAGGCACTACCCTGGATTTTCAGAGTATAGTGACAAATGGTATTTTCTCCGGCGATTGGAAGAACGAGGAATGGTTCGACGCTGTCAACGGCCTGGATTTTTTATCCCTTTTATTGAATTGACTAAGCGCATGTCGTGAAAGGCTTGAGGTTTAACCGCCCGGCAACATGTTCGGGCGGAATTTATTTTACCACCACACCCAGAATGCCACGGTGCGCGTCCCAGCATCAAATTTTGGTGTGGGGATAAATTTTAAAGCGCCCCGATGTCCATCGCGGCGCTTCTTGTTGCTTGTTGGGGGCGGTTCAATTCCGATTGGTTCATTACCAACGCGACCAACGCGGATATCCACGCAGATATCGCCATGCCCCACTTGAAAACGCGGATCTTGCTATATAATACAGAACAGCAGCGGATGCGACAAAGTAGCAGATAGAGAAAGTAATTATACCAATGGACGATCCGAGCAGATGGAGCGCCGCGAATGCGCAAACGCCAACGAGCAGCCACAGCAAGAAGAATGGTGTGGAAATGCTGAATAGGGAGATTAAAGTGATGGCGGATATGAGCAGAAACGCAAGATGCTTTCCTATCCAAGACCAGATCTTTTTCACGAGTTTCACGAGGCACCTCCCTTGCCATTGAACTATTGGAGATATTACCATAAATACCGAGTAAGTGTCAAGTTGCTGCCGATTTGCGGCGCACTATGCTATCTTTTTAATATGCGTCAATCGCAATTATTCACCAAGGTAGCGCGGAGCGCGCCAAAGGACGAAGTGGCTCTGAACGCCCGGCTTTTGGAGCGGGCGGGATTCGTGTTCAAGAATTCCGCCGGGATTTATTCTTTTTTGCCCCTGGGCTGGCGGGTTATCCAAAAAATCGCCCAAATTATCCGCGAGGAAATGAATGCCGTGGGCGGGCAGGAGATTTTTATGCCGGCTCTTGTGGAGAAAAAATATATGGACGCAACCGGCCGCTGGGACGTGGAGGTTGGCTTTAGGGTTAACGAGACAAGGGATAAGGAAGCCCAATTTGTTCTGGGTTGGTCGCACGAGGACGTTCTTACGGCCATTGCCGCTAAATACGTCAGTTCCTATAAGGACTTGCCGTTTGCCGCTTATCAAATTCAGACCAAGTTCAGAAACGAGCCCCGCGCCAAGTCCGGGCTTCTCCGCGGCCGCGAGTTTATGATGAAAGACCTGTATAGCTTCCACGCTTCGGAGGCCGATTTTCTCAAGTACTACGGCAAAGTTGCCGAGGCCTATCATAAAATCTTCAATCGTTGCGGACTTAGGGCGATCTACGCGCTTGCGGCCGGCGGCGTCTTCACGGCGGAAAACACGAACGAGTTCCAGGTTTTATCGGATGTCGGCGAAGATACGATTTACGTTTGCGAAAAGTGCGAGTATGCCGAGAACAAGGAAATTTCCAAACTCAAGGATGGGAGCAAGTGTCCGAAGTGCCCTTCGGCCCCTTCGATAAACTCAGGGCAAGCAAGCTCAGGGCAAGCTGGCGGTAGGATCTCCGAAAAGAAATCCATAGAGGTCGGAAATATTTTCCCACTGGGCACTAAATATTCCGAGGCACTGAATTTGAAGTTTCGTGGCAAGGACGGGGCAGAAAACTATGTTGTTATGGGTTCCTATGGCATCGGGCTTGGGCGGCTGATGGCGGCTATTGTTGAGATTCACAATGATGACGCCGGAATGATTTGGCCGGAGTCGGTCGCGCCGTTTGCCGCGCATCTCCTGGAGCTTAACGGCGCGAGCGCCGTGCCAATTTACGACTCTTTACAAAAAGCCGGCGTTGATGTACTCTATGACGACAGGGATATTTCCGCCGGCGAAAAACTGGTTGAAGCCGATTTGCTAGGGATTCCTTGGCGGTTAGTCACGAGTCCGAAATTGGGCGATAAGATAGAACTTAAAGCGCGCCATGAAAAATCTGTTCGCCTCGTAACCGCAAACGAACTTATTAAAATCCTTAATCCTTAATCCCTATGATGTTTTTCAGTAAAATTTTCAAAGACATCGGCATTGATTTGGGCACGGCGAATTCGCTCGTGTATTTGAAGGATCACGGAATTGTCGTGAATGAGCCGACAGTCGCAGCCGTTAACAATAAGACCAGCAAAATTTTGGCCGTTGGCGAAGAGGCCAAAAAAATGATTGGCAGGACGCCGGCCCATATCACCGTCGTGCGCCCGCTCGTGAACGGCGTCATCTCCGATTTCGAAATGACCGAGGAATACCTGCGCGAACTTTTGAAGCGCCAGCGCACTAATCCGATTTTGAGCTACCGCCGCGCAATTTTGGCGATTCCCAATAACTTAACGGAAGTTGAGCGAAAATCGGTTGAGGATGTGGCTTTGAACGCCGGCTGCTCCAGGGTTTTTCTTGTGGAATCGCCAACGGCCGCCGCTTTGGGCGCCGGCCTCCCCATCGGCGAGCCGTCGGCGAGCCTCATTGTTGACATAGGAGGCGGAACAACCGACATTGCCGTGATTTCCTTGGGCGGTACGGTGGTTTCGCGTACGTTGAAGATCGCCGGCGACAAGTTTAACGATGATATTATCAGATTCGTGCGAGACGAGTTTCGCTTGGCCATCGGCGAGCCGACCGCCGAATTTGCCAAGATTACCGTGGGTTCCGCCGTGCCCATTGACGAGAGGCTGGAGACGCCGATCCGCGGCCGGGACTTTTCGACGGGCCTGCCGCGCGAGGTAATTATCAAAAACAATCACGTGCGCGCCGCTTTGAGCAAATCCCTCCAGACGATCGTTGATTCCCTGCGCGAGGTGATTGAGGAAACGCCGCCGGAGCTTGTGGGCGATATCTTAGGTGGCGGCATTTATGTCTGCGGCGGCAGCGCCATGCTTCGCGGCTTGGGCGATCTCATTAGTAAAGAAGTCGGTGTTTCGGTAAAAATTGCGGAAGATCCATTAACTTGCGTCGCGCGCGGCTTGGGAGCAATGGTTGACAATTTTGAGGCGCACAGGAGTTATCTCAACGTGCCGCCAAAACCCTTTTCCATTAATCTTTAGTGAGAAGAGACATTTTAATTTTGGGAGCACTCGCGGTTTTAATAGCCGGTTTGATTTTTTTCAGGCCGATGCTTGGCTGGAAACTGCGAAGTTTTTTGTCGCCGACGGTATTTTTATATGACGAGAAAAGTTTGAATCAGGAAAACCAGAAACTCAAAGCGGAACTGGCCGAACTCAAAATCATCAAATCCCAGATTCCCGATAAGCCGGCGTTGTATTTGCGCGCCATCGTTTATTCCCGCTACCCGATGAATTTCAAGAATGAATTTTTGGTGAATGCTGGACGGCGCGATGGCATCACGGTCGGCAGCGCTGTGACATTGAATAAAGTTTTAATTGGAAAAACCGAGAAGGTTTTTGACGACACCGCGCTGGTTGAGACAATTTTTGACGGCCGCTTTCAATCGCCCGTGCGAATAGGGGATTGGGGATTTTCTGCTCTACTCCAGGGGGGTTCCCTGCCGAAGGCAGTTTTAATTCCGCAAAAAGCCGAGATAAAGCAGGGCGATATTATCTACTCGGCTTCCCCTGATTTTCCCTACGGCCTCACAGTAGGGGAAGTTGCCGCGATCAGGCCTTCGGCTGACAAGCTTTTTTTGGAAGCAACGATTAACTTTGCTTACGACATAAACGCCATTCAGACGGTTTTAATAGCAAAAAATGCGTTTTAGGCTTTTGGGATCATTTTTAATTCTAATACTGGCGTTTTTCCTCCAATTTTACTTCGGCGATTCGGTTGGAATTTGGATAAATTTCGTTCTGGCGGCGTTAATTAGCGCGGCTTTCTTCGTAAGTTTCCCGGAATTGTTGGTTTTAATTCTCGCGGCAATTTTGGTTTTGAACTGGCAGCCGGTTTTCAGTTTTGAATTATTGATTTTCGCGCTTATCCCCGTCGTCAGTTTTTACTTTCATAAACTTATTTCTCTGAGGTGGTGGCTCAGCACTCCGGCAATGATTTTTCCGGGAGTGGTCGCGCTGTATCTGTTTTTCGGAGAACAATTCTTTTTTCTGGACCGGAAAGTTTTTGCGGAGGACTTACTTTTAAGCGCGGCCGCAGGCCTGTTTTTTTCGGGCGTTCTTCGATTCTTGGCGGCGCGAGAGACCTATAAACGCGCGAGCGGCGTTTTCCGGCGGCGGATCGCCTAAGATTCAAAGATTTGTCCGCGGCGGTAATTTTGATTTTGGACCGAACCGCTGCGGCTCCTGCCTTCTCTTTTGTTTGAATCTGGATTATAAATTAAAATCATGCTCTTCAAGCGTTCACAAAGAGAAGATCTGGACCTTGAGGAATCTTTGGGCGAGGAATGGTCCAAAGATTCCGGAATCGTAGAGGTGCCTCTGGGCAACGAGCCGCTTCTTTATCTTGGCATTGTTATTTTTGCCGCAGGGATTGTCTTCGCGGCGCGCGTTTTTTATTTGGATTTTTACAAAGGAAAATCCTACGAGTCGCGGGCCGAAGCCAACGTCGCTCAGTACCAAAAAATTCCCGCGCCGCGCGGTTTGATTTTTGAGAGGGGCGGCGAAATTTTGGCCGAGAATAAAGGCGTTTTCAGGGCGATTCTCGACGCCAAAGAATTTTTGGGCCGCGGCGATCTGCAGGAAAAAACCCTCTCCGCGCTTGAGCAAGCGCTTTACCTTCCGCGCGATTACGTCTGGGATTTGATCAAAGAAAGCAGCGCCGAAGATTTTGCCGCGCCGGTCGTTTTGAGCGGCAATCTGACCCAAGAACAGCTGGTAGCCCTCAAGGGCCTCGGCTTGCCAACGGTTGTCATTGAAAGCGGTTTTGAGAGAGTTTATCCAAAAGGAGCAGTTTTCTCATCGGTCGTGGGATATACCGGTCGCGTTGGCGCCGAAGACTTGAAAAATAACCCCAATTTATTTCCCGACGATTCTCTGGGCAAGGACGGCATTGAGGCGTTTTATGACAAAGATTTGCGCGGTGAGGCCGGAATTACGGCCAAATTAAGAGACGCTCGCGGCAAGGTTTTGGAAGAAGAACAAAAGAGCAAGCCGAAAATCGGCGAATCGCTGCGGCTTACAATTGACGGCGATTTTCAGGAATACTTTTACTGGCGACTGAGAAGCGGTTTAAGCGCGCTGGGCCGGAGAGTGGGCGTAGGCCTCGCCATGAATCCGCAAAACGGCGAGATTCTGGCCTTGGTCAACCTGCCCGGTTTTGACGATAATTTATTTGCCGCGCCGGGCCGCAATGACGAAAAGCAAGCCCTTCTGAGCTCAAAAGACAAGCCGCTTTTCAATCGCGCCGTGGGCGGTTTTTACACGCCCGGTTCAACCATCAAGCCGCTCGTCGGAATCGCAGCTCTTAAAGAAGGCGTGATTGATTCCAAGCGGCAAATTTTTTCGCCGGGCTATTTGGACGTTCCAAATCCTTACGATCCGGAAAACCCCACGCGCCTTCTTGACTGGCGTTATCAGGGCAACGTTGATCTGGCGGCGGCCATCGCCCAGTCAAGCAATGTCTATTTTTATACGGTCGGCGGAGGAGCGCGCGTGCGGATTTTGAATAATGGCGCCGCGGAGGATGCCGGATACGTCGGCGGTTTGGGCATAACCCGTCTCAAGGAGTGGTGGCAAAAGTTTAATTTGGGGAAATTTACGGGGATTGATTTGCCTGGCGAAGGCGAAGGATTTTTGCCGTCCGCCGCGTGGAAAGAAAAGAAAACAAACCGGCCGTGGCTCTTGGGAGACACCTACAACGTCTCCATTGGCCAAGGAGACCTTCTGCTTACGCCCATCCAGCTCTTGAATTACATAAGCGCCCTGGCGAACGGCGGGAAAATTTATGAGCCAACCATAAATTTAGACCGCTCGCACCCGAAACTTTTAGCCGACCTTTCGCAGTTTGGCCGGGAAATAGGCGAAGTCAAGAAGGGGATGCGCAAGGCGGTAACCTCGCCATTGGGTACGGCTTATTTATTGCACGACCTGGGATTTTCGGTGTCGGCTAAAACGGGTAGTTCACAGGTGGAAAATAACGCGCAGGAAAACGCCATATTTGTGGGTTACGCCCCCAGCGAGAATCCGCAAATCGCGGTTTTGGTTTTGATCGAACACTCTCTTGAGGGCAGCTTGAACGCGGTGCCCGTAGCAAAAGACGTGCTTAATTGGTACTACTGGAACAGGATTTCTAAATAAAATAGCCAACGCGATTGCCGGTTTGGATTTGACTACCGGGTGCTATGCTATAGCATAGCACCCGTAATGGGACAGCGCAGGCCCCGTTAAAAATAAAAGCGGGTAGGCGACAATTTGCGTGTTATCGGTTAAGATATTGGTAGTTCCTAAAAGAGGAGAGTAGAGATGAAAAGCATTGTTGCGAGGATTGCTGCGATGTTGGTTGTTTGGGGCGTGGCTGGGGGCTTGGCTTACTTTTATAACTATCTCGGTTTTTTTAGCAAACAGAGCGAGTTGGGCCTGACTGCTATTATGGTTATCGTATTCGTGGCAATCTATGCCATTCACGTCGTTTCAAAAATCTGGGCCCCAGAATGGCCGTCCAATTGAATGGGCGGCTCTTTATTTTTTTGCTATACTTTAAACTAATGGTGGCTAAGGTCTACATTCCGCATTCCACATTTTACATTTAATATTTTACTTATCATGTCTGAACTTCGTCAGGACTTGGTTTCAGGGGATTGGATAATTTTGGCGCCGGAGCGTGCCGTCCGCCCGCACGGCATTGGCAGCAAAAAGTCCAAACGGAAACCGTCTCCAAAAAATAATTGCCCGTTTGAAAATTTGCAAAAGTCCGGCAACTGGCCGCCTGTTTTGTCATACCCAAATGATGAAAATTGGCGTGCGGTGCTGGTGGCAAATAAATTTCCGGCTTTGACGCACCCCAATTCGGCGTGCGTCTCGGACTATCGCATGGGGCCGTATCCCGTGAAAAGCGGCACCGGCGTGCATGACATAATAATCACTCGCGACCACGATAAAAATTTTGCTGATTTGTCGCTTAACGAGGCAACCAAGGTTTTGCGCCTTTTGCAAAGGCGATATCAAATGCTTAGCCGCGACAGGTGTCTGGTTTATACCTCCGCGTTTTTTAATTGGGGGCCGACCGCCGGCGCTTCGCTTTATCATCCCCATTACCAGGTAATAACCCTTCCCATTCTTCCGTCCGACTTCAAGCATTCGTTGAATGGTTTGGAATCGTATTATAAAAAATACCGGCGTTGCGTTCACTGCGTCATGATTAAGGAAGAAATAAAGCAAAAAAAGAGAATTGTCGCGCAGAATTCCGGCGCCTTGCTCGTGGCTCCGTTCGTGTCGCGCGTCGCTTATGAGATACGAGTGTTCCCGAAGAGGCATTTGTCGCACTTTGAACATACGCCACCCAAAGACCTGCGAGACGTCGCGGTGATGCTTCAGTCGGGTATAAAAAGAATCCGCGAGCGCCTCGGCGACCCCGATTTCAATTTCTTTATCCACTCGGCGCCCCTGAAACACCGCGGCAAGTATAATTATTATCATTGGCACATAGAAATTATTCCCAAAATTTCCATTTTTGGCGGGTTTGAATTAAGCACCGGCGTGGATATTAACGTCGTGGACCCGGAGAAGGCGGCGGCGATGCTGCGCGGCAGAAGCCGAGACGGATAATGCTCTTCAGAATTTATTCGCATGGGCGCGTTCCCGCCTCGAAATCAGATGAGCGCGAACGAGCGCTATTCGCATGCAAATGATCAAGAAACTTTTAAAATTCAGAGTTACAAGCGCGCTTTTTTTAGCCGGCTTTCTTTTCGTTTTGGGCGCAACTCTCTGGGGATATTTTACTTTGCGAGGGTTGGGCGGACCGATCATTTTGCACTTCAATAATTTCTCGGGTATCACGCAGATCGGCGATTTATCCGGTTTGGTTTGGGTTGGGGTGGGCGCCATGGCGGCGATATTGGTTAATTTCTTAATTGTCCTGGAGCTTGAAGAGCGGGACAAATTCTTGGGGAAACTTGCGACCGCGGCCGCCCTGATTTTCGGCCTCTTGATTTTTATCGGCTTTGCAGCTATCATATCAATAAATTAGTATCAAGTATCAAGTGTCAAGTGTCACGATATTTTATTTCCGACTTCTTGATACCTGATACCTGATACCTGATACCTGATACCTGATACCTGATACATGTCTAACTTCGCAATCATTGAAACCGGCGGAAAGCAATATAAAGTTGCCGTTGGGCAAAAGGTTAGAGTTGAAAAATTGAACGTCAAAGAAGGCGAGAGTTTTTCTTTTGACAGGGTTTTGCTTCGCGCCGAAGGCGAAAAAATTGAAATCGGCGCGCCATATGTTTCCGGCGCGAAAGTTGAAACCAAGGCATTACGCCAAGCCCGCGACAGAAAAAAAATCGTTTTCAAGTATCATTCAAAAACCAGGTACAGGAAGAAAAAGGGGCACAGGCAGTATTTTACGGAGGTTGAGGTAACAAAAATATAGGAAAAGCCCCGCGAACGCCGGAGCTTTTGGTTTTATTATTTTTCCGCATAATACCTCCGCCAAGGCGGGGCTAGGAGCTTCATTAAATTAATAGTGCTATGCTATAGCATAGCACTATTAAGAAACCTCACCGCACCCTAACACAAATTTTTTTACCCAAAACGCGTTCTATTTCAGGTAAAACTTCGCCGCCCCCGTCGGAACATCTTTCTCCTCGTCCGGCAAAACGTAGTGAATGTTTTTCAGTTCACGATATTTCGGCAGATACGAATCGGTTATAAACATCACGGTTTGCGCGGGCATCGGGACTCCGCCCGCTAGAACGCCGCTTGCTTTTATTATTACGTATTTCGGGACCTCCGGCGGCAAAGCGTTTATTTGCCTTCCGATTTCCGCGTAATCGGAGCCGAAAGCGTCAATCGTATTTTTGTTTTTTGCCCAGGTAACAAAATATTGCTGGTACGTTTCAAGCACAAGAAGCAAAAAGAACAAAAAGACGACAATATTCAGTAATTTTACGGAATTATATTTTTTTAAGAAGCGGTAGAGCCAGATCCCCGCGATGGCCGCAAGCATAAAAACCGGTGGAATCATAAGTATTGCGCGAAGGGCGTGGGGTATTCCCTCGTTGGAAATCACAACCGGAAGCGCGGCGAGTATAAGCCACAGAAATAAGAGCAGGAGCGCGAAATGTTCGTTTGGGAAAGTATTGGCTGCTTTACGCCGCAACCAGCGCCAAAGTTTTACGACTCCGAAGATAACTCCGAGAACGAAGAGTATTCCGACCGGCCAAAACAGCTCGGGCGCGCCGCTCAAGTTGTGCCTCCAATTGTGGTCGCCGCGTACGTTAAACATCCCCGCGGTTTTCAGAATGTTCCAGCCGAGGTCTTTAATCGGATGCGCGGAGTTGAAGACCGAAATTTGCGATGTTCTGCCGGTGAAATCGGCGGGATGCCGTAGGAAATAATAACCGATTGGCAAACACGTAATGACGGCAAAAAGCGTAAAGACCAGAGGAATTTTCCAAAAACTCTTTTCTTTTCGGAAAAAAGGAATAAACAGAAGAAACAGCAGCGGCGTAACGCGGTAGGAGATGTAGGTGTAAAATCCCAATCCGTAAATAATTCCGGCAAGAGCCGCGATTAGAATCCAAATCTTGGAACTTGCGCGGCGCAATGCGAGCAGAAATAAGTAAAGTGCCCAGACCAAAAGCATCGGCGCGAGCATCGCCCGGAACCCGATGCGCGAAAATATTATATGCCAAAAACTCGTGGCGACCAAAAATGACGCGAGCAATCCGGTCGTCGCGCCAATCAGTTCGGCGGCCAAAAAGTAAACGCCCAAAACCGTTAAGATTCCTGCAATCGCCATCGGTAGGCGAACAACCCACGGTTGATTGCCTAAAAACCCGATAAACGGCACAAGAATATTCACGAAAAGGCCCTCCCGTCCGTTGTTTTCGGGATAAAACGGCTTAAAACTCCCGCCGTGGATTATTTGAAGCGCGTTGTTGCCTTCCATCGCTTCGTCGGGATAAAGTCCCGGCGGAACGGTTTTGAGTTGGTATAGCCGGAAGAAACTTGCTATAATAAGTATGACAATAAGCAGAAGCCAGTGATTTTTCGGCATAGTTAAATTATACAAATTTTGCCGCAAGAACGCATAGCGAGTAAATTACTAATTCCTAATATCTAATTTCTAATAAAATTGAAATACAAAAATATCCCAAAAATTTCAAACCATTAAAACCATCCAGTAACATTCTCACATTCTCAAGAATGTTGGAATGTTGTTATAAACTCAATCCTATTAGAAATTAGTAATTAAAAATTAGAAATTTTAGCGCCATGCCTGACCAAATTTCTCCAAATTTTGAACACGAAGCGCTTGAGGCCGATATTAAGATATTGGCTCAAGAAGTGGCGCGTCAGCGCGAGGCGCCGGAAAATGTAGTCCTGGGCGAAAAAGAATTATTGAAACAGGCAATTAAATCAATGCCGCCTCCATCGCCGGCGCAAGGGCAACAAGTTCCGCCACCGCCACGCAAGAGCCCAATTCCTGATTATGCCCAAAATGCCCCGGCTGAAGTTAAATTGGAAATAGAGTATTTGCTTGACCTCGCTTTTCATCACGGCATCGCGAAGGCAGTCGCCGAAGCAAAAAAATCCCCTGCGTTTGTTTTGGACGCCTTTCACGATGCCCTGGCCGGAAAACTTTACCCGGAGATGCAGAAAAGAGGTATTCTGAAGTAAAGGTCGAGGACAGAACTAAACAAATTAAATTTATACATTTCAAATGTTATTTGAAAAACCGAAAAACGAAGAACTTACCGTAGAATCCATAGAAGACAACACGGTAGAAGACAGCACAGAAGTAACCGATGCCGACCTTAAGGCTTGGCAAGGAGGCGAAAGGAATCCTGCATTGAAGGCTAAAATATCAGCTTGGCTTGAGGTGGGAAAGAAAAAGGGGGAAGAAAAAATGGTGAAAGCGATGGATGAGGCGAATAAAATTCTTGAGGAATACAAAGCTAAACTTGCTGAGGCCGAGGCGAGATTAACCGAAGCGCGTGCCAAGCGCGACAGTATTGTGAGCTCTCCCGAAAACCCCCATTGGAAGATTGACAGCGATACGGCCAAATTGAAGGTGCAGGAAGCAGAGGAGAGGATTAGGGGGTTCAAGGAGAAACTTATACCGGAGCAAGAGAAAGAAATTGCCAGGTTGGAAGGCATTGATAGGTCGGGGGCGTATGGGTTGATCTGAATTTGCTCGTACAGTTTTGTTTCTTGCGCGCAATTTATTAAGAATGTCGGGGGTTGATATCGTCTCGTGCTTCGCAGAATTTTATTAACAAATGTTAATTTACGTTATTATCTCGGTTCTTGTCGGAGCTATTCTGGGCCTGCTCGTTTATTTTAGCGGCAGGTATTTCGTGAGAAAAAAGCTTTCCGAATCGTTCGGCCTCGCTCTTTTTCTGGTGAAAATTCCCCGCGAAGCGCAGGCCGCAGGCGCGCCCGAAAAGGACTTTAAAACCGAAATCAACCGTTTTGAACAATTGCTGACGGCTTTAACCTCAATCAATAAGCCGTTTATTTTTGAAGTCGCCGTTCCGCACGTCGGCGAAGAAATTCATTTTTATTTGGCGGTACCGAAGCGCGCAAGCGAGGTTGCTATAAAGCAAATTCAGGGCCTTTGGAGCGGCGCGAGCGTTGAACCCGCGAGCGACGACTTCAATATTTTTAATGCCAGCGGTTCTACATCCGCCGCCTATTTGGCGGAAAAAGAGAACTCCGCTTTGCCGATAAAAACGTACGTTGAGCTGGGATTGGATTCGTTTTCGTCAATCGCCGGAGCTTTTACCAAGGTGAACGACGTAGGCGAGGGAGCGGCAATGCAGCTTCTCGCGCGGCCAGCCGCGAAGAGCGCCAAGAAAAAGATTTTCGGTTTTATCACTGCGCTTAAAAAAGGCGAAACGTTAAAGAGGGCTTTCGGCCACGAATTTCCGCTAAGTTTGTCCGAAGTAGGCCACGTTCTGAATCCGAAAGGCAAAGACGAAGAAAAAAAAGAGGTTGTGATTGACGACGATGCAGTAAAGGCAATGGAGGCGAAAATCGCGAAGCCCTTGTTTGAAGTAAACGTCCGGCTTTTGGCCTCCGCCGGTTCAAAGTTCCAATCGGACGATATTTTGGACGGCCTCGCGGCCGGATTCAGCCAATTTGCAAGCCCGAGGCGCAACGAATTTAGAGTTGTGAAACAGAAAAATCCGAACAAGCTCATCCGCCAGTTCGTTTTTCGCGATTTTGAACCCAGTCAGATTATAATGCTGTCTAGCGAAGAAATCGCCAGTTTTTTCCATTTTCCGACGTCTTTAATGGAGACGCCGAAAATAAAATGGCTGAAGTCAAAAGAGGCGCCGCCGCCGAATAACCTGCCAGCGGGCGGGGTTTTGATGGGTGAAAGCGCTTTTCGCGGGCAGACAAAACCGGTTTATATCACGGACGAAGACCGCAGGCGTCATATCTACCTCATCGGGCAGACCGGCACCGGCAAGTCCACGCTTCTCGGCAATATGTTTTTTGAAGACCTCAAAAACGGCAAGGGGCTCGCGGTTATTGACCCGCATGGAGAGCTTGTGCAAAACGCGCTCGGCTTTATTCCGAAAGAGCGCATTGACGATGTGATTTATTTTGACCCGGGAGATCTTGACCGGCCGCTGGGGCTCAACATGCTTGATTACAATTTCAACCGGCCGGAGGAAAAAACGTTTATCGTGAACGAGATGCAGAGTATTTTCAACAAACTTTTCCCGCCGGAAACGATGGGCCCGATGTTTGAGCAGTATATGCGAAACGCGCTTTTGCTCTTAATGGAAGATATGCCGAACGAGCCGGCGACGATGATTGAAGTGCCGAGGGTTTTCACCGACGCCGAATACCGCGCGCGAAAATTGGAAAGAATAAAAAACCCCGTTGTAATAGATTTTTGGCAGAAAGAAGCGATTAAAGCGGGCGGCGAAGCGTCGCTTGCAAATATGACGCCCTACATCACGTCCAAGTTCAATAATTTCATTTCCAACGATTATATGCGTCCCATAATCGGCCAGCCGAAATCCTCTTTTAATTTCCGGCAGGTTATGGACGAAGGCAAAATCTTGCTCATAAACTTGTCAAAAGGCAGAATCGGCGACATCAACGCCAACTTGCTCGGTATGATATTTACCGGAAAAATTCTTATGTCAGCGCTCTCGCGCGTGGATATTCAGGACGCGAACCAGCGCCGCGACTTCAACCTTTACATAGACGAGTTCCAGAATTTCACGACTGATTCCATCGCGACGATACTTTCCGAGGCGCGCAAATACCGGTTAAGCTTGACGATGGCGCACCAGTTCATCGCCCAGCTTACGGAAAAAATAAGGGACGCGGTTTTCGGCAACGTCGGTTCAATGATTGTTTTTCGCGTCGGCGTGCAGGACGCGGAATTTCTGGTGAAGCAATTTGAGCCGGTTTTCAGCCAAAATGATTTGCTGAACATTGACAACCTGAACGCCTACGCGAAGATTCTCATAAACGGCGAGACGAGCAAGCCCTTCAATATGAAAATTTTGACAACTTCCTGGAATGCCGGCAATAAAGAACTGGCCGAAAAACTCAAAGAATACTCGCGAATGAAATATGGCCAGGACAGACAGACGATAGAGGCGGAGATTTATAAACGTTTGAGGGAGTGAGGCGCGAGAACGTCGCGCATCGTTTTGAGCGAAAATTTAAAATTGGGCCCCGCTCGATTGAGCGGGGCTTGCGCTTTTAGTTTATTAGAGGAGATAGCGGAGGATGTATGGTATCGGGTAACCAGAATATATTTCAAGGCAGATTAATGTGACAAATGCGTAGCAAACAGACCAGATCTTAGGCATTCTGCTGGTCGCGGAGATTATTGCAGAGAGAGATGCCAGAATGACTATTGTTAGCATGGCGGGACTGTGCCGTGTATCTTCTGCGGCAATAATAACGAACATCGCCAATCCTAAAATTGCGGCTCCAAACAGTGAGACTATTGCGCGTCCAAACAGCAAGACTGGTTCTATCTCTTTCTTCATTCTCTGTCCCCCGGTTTAAGATGATCTAACCGTATTATGGGGGCAGCGGCGCTTTTGTCAAACCAGTGATTTTTAAAGCCAGGCCGCCAATTTCTTAAACACTACGTAGAATCCGGGCAGGAGTTTGAATTTTCCGGCCTCGTCCGGCTTTATTATTGGCGACAATCGGATATAATTGAAAAGTGGAAAGAACGATTCATTATTTGAGCAAGACCAATCCGGCGAAATTGAAGGGTGTCGCGCTCTTGCGGCTTGATTTTAACACCGAAGACGGCTGGCGGCTGCGGGCGGCGTTGCCGACCGTGAAGTTCTTGCTGCGCCGCGCTTCAAAAATTGTCATTGTGAGCCACAAGGGCCGCCCGCGTCCTGCTCTAATTTCCGCCAGAGACGGACAAGTACGCCTGCCCGCCGCAGGCGGGAATGGGAGAATGGTTGGCGCCGAAATGGCGTTGAGTTTGCGCGGCGACGCGAAAAAACTCTCGCGGCTCCTCGGGCGGCCAGTGCGGTTTGTGAACCACTTCAATTTTCCGGAAATCAGGGAAGCAGTCGCGCGCGCGCCAAAAAAAACCATTTTTGTTTTGGAAAATATAAGATTTTTGAAAGGGGAATCCATAAAGCGTTTGGGACTCGCGAAAACCCTGGCGTCTCTCGCGGATTATTACGTAAACGACGCTTTCGCGGTTTCCCATCGCGAAACGGCTTCCGTAGCGTGGATCGAGAAGTTTTTGCCGAGTTACGCCGGCATGGAACTTGAGAAGGAAATTAAATTCCTGTCACGCGTGCTTAAAAATCCCCGCCATCCGCTTGTTTTCGTTTTGGGCGGCGGCAAGGCGGCCGACAAACTCGGTGTCATAAAGTACTTTAAAAACAAAGCCGACCATTTTCTTTTGGGCGGCGCGCCGGCGAACACGGTGTTGTTTTTGAAGGGTATTGACGTGAAAAAATCTTTAAGGGATACGGACAAAAACGATCTCAAAGAATCGCGCAAGATTTTGAAATATAAGAACGTCTTTTTGCCGACGGATTTTATTTGGCACAATGACGCGATTTTGGACATCGGGCCGCGGACGGCAAAGAGCTTCGCTCTGACGCTTGCCGGAGCGCGGACGATTATTTGGAGCGGCCCCATGGGACTCATAGAAAAAGAGCCGTATGGCAGGAGTTCGTTAATCATTGCCAAAGCGATTGCCGAAAACCGCAAAGCATTTTCTCTGACAGGCGGCGGCGAGACCGTGATGTTTTTGAAAAAGCATGGATTGGACAAAAAATTCAGCTTCGTTTCAACCGGCGGCGGAGCGATGCTGGATTATCTTACTGGGAAAAAGTTGCCGGGAATAGAGGCATTGAGATGAATTAGATATAGGAATGAAATCTCACGAAGAAAAAATTAACTCCTTATATTCCAGATTTTTTAAGGATAATAAAATAAATCCGAAAACCGGAAGATTTTTATATGTTCCTATCGTGTGGAAGTTCGCCACGCTCCCGTTCATTGGCTCGCGGTATGGAAGTAAGGATTCTAAAAAGATTTTATTTGTCGGGCTTGACGTTGGGAGAGATGAAGATTTTCAGCGAATTATTTCTATAGCCGACAAAAGAAATCGCGTTGAAAAACTAAGAACATTAAACCCCCACGTTCAAGGAATCGTGCTCGCAATCCAATGGTTAGTTATTAAGAAAAATCGTCAAGCCATTAAAAGAGCAAGAACATATAGGGCGGCTATTAAATTATCGGACGAAGCCTACAATTTCTTTAAAAGTTGTGCTTGTTTAACTAATTTATATAAATTTGTGACTGAAAAAAGGAAAAATAGAATGGGTAGCGAAAACAGGACGTTTATATTGCAAAACAACGCAGAAGAAAAATTATTGCTTAAAGAAATAAAAATTTTAAAACCAGATATAATTGTATTACAAGGTAAAACGTTTTTGAATAAAAAATTTGAGTATTTATTGAAGGGACTAAAAAAAATTGCCGCCAAGAGCAAGATTTACTATTCTCTTCACCCCTCGTTTCGTGGTAGAACCCCCCCCAAATATTTAGAGTCTTTAAAACCAGTTACCAGTGCTTAAACATGAAATATGACATTTATTTCCATAACGACTTTGACGGGCTGGCCTCGGCGGCGGTGATGCTTAATTTTTTGCGCAGCCGCGGAGACGATATCGGGAATTATGTTCCGGTGAATTTTGACATTATTCCCCGCTGGCCGAAATTCCAATTTAAAAATTCACCCATAATCGTTGATTTTCCGTATCATCCAAAGGCCGCTTTTTGGTTTGACCACCACCCGACGGCCTTCATAAAACCAAGTTGGAAGAAAAATTTCCGCGCCGATAGATTTCACGGATTGGACGCGAAATACTATTCTTGCTGCCACCTTGTTCTTGACCGTTTAACCAAAGATTTCGGCTTTAAGCCCCCGGGCCATCTCAAGGAATTGGCGCGCTCGCTTGATATGATAGACGGCGCGCGCTATAAATCGCCCACAGAAACCATAGAGATGAAAATTCCGGCCATCCAGCTTGCGGAATTTATTGACAAGAAAGAAGGTGATTTCAGGATTGCGGCAAAACTTATCAAGCTTTTTTCCGCTCATGGTTTGCGTACCATTGCGGCATTGCCGGAAATTCGGGCGGCGATCGCAAAAATTCGCAAAAGGATTAAAAAGAGTTTGAAGTTTTATGCCGCGAACCTCCGTGTCTTTGGGAAAATAGCCTTTATAGATTTAAGGAAATTCAAGCTGGAAAAATTGCGTTTTGCGTCTTGCTATTTGATGCCGAAATTGGTGTACTCGCTCAGATTGGACAAGGAAGGCGGCACATTTCATCTTAGGCTTGGGGTTAATCCCTGGAGGCCGAAGGAGAACAAAATCCACATCGGCCAATTCCTGCGAAAGCGTTATGCGCGCTTCGGCAGCGCCGGCGGGCATAAAGCCGTTGGCGGTGTTGACACCAGGAGCGAGAAAATCGCCGAAAAAGTCGCCAAAGAAATCATTGAATATTTCAGATGAGATGAATCCCGTTAGAGATTAACCATCTATGTTTTATGTATATGTTATGCAGAATGCAAACAAGCGACTATACGCTGGATTTACTGGCGATTTACGGAAACGCTTTAGCGTTTCCTATCTCTAACGGGATGAATCCCGTTAGAGATTAACCATCTATGTTTTATGTATATGTTATGCAGAATGCAAACAAGCGACTATACGCTGGATTTACTGGCGATTTACGGAAACGCTTTAGCGTTTCCTATCTCTAACGGGATGAATCCCGTTAGAAGCCGCGATCGCTTTATAAATATGCAATATCGCATAATAATAAACAGTCGTTTTCTTAAATTAACAAATATCGCAGGTTGCCAGATCGCGATCTGCCTCTAACGGGATGAAAAAATCGGCGCTTTTCGGCAGCTCAAAACTCGTCGTTTACACCGACGGCGGCTCGCGCGGAAACCCCGGGCCTGCGGCGATCGGCGTCGCGCTTCCGGGAAAAGAATACGGCGAGTATCTCGGAGAGCGTACCAACAATCAAGCCGAGTACGAAGCCGTTATTTTCGCCCTTAAAAAAATCAAACAGCTTATCGGGAAGAAGAAAGCCAAAGAACTGGACGTTGAGGTGAGGATGGATTCCGAGCTTGTTGTAAAGCAACTAAACGGCGAATACAAGATTTTGGAAAAAGACCTGCAGCCGCTGTTTCTGGAAATTTGGAACCTAAAACTGGATTTCAAAAAAGTTGAGTTTGTCCACGTGTCCCGCGAAAAAAATAAAAAGGCGGATAAGATTGTGAATCGGGTTTTGGACCAACGCGGAAAATGAAAACCCGAGCCTTGTAGGCTCGGGCACGGAGTTATCGCTGTATTGGTGGCAGCAGTATCGGCCGATCAAATCGCAGTATTGGCTGATATCTGGGATGCGGCGTGATGTTCTTTGTCCGCTCGTCCAGTTCGTTGATTTTTCCGTTGGCAAATTTCAATCCTATCCGCAAATCGGAAATTTGACGTCTGCACTCGGCAAGCTCGGCTCGCAACTCCCACACTTTCTGTTTTAGGTCATCAATTTGCTGCTGTTGCGTTTTTTGCGCTTCGCCAATCGTCGGCGGGCGTTGCGCTGTCGGTTGAGATTTGGGGATGTCTGCAGACACCGTCGCGGCTATTTTAGGTCCAAAATAGGCTATCAAAAAAATCATCAATAAAAGAATGCACGGAATGAACCATGACTGCGAGAAGTCCCCTTTCGGCATATCCACCCCCTCTCAATGAACACTAAATTGAGTATATAGCTGGCGTTTATTTCGTGTCAAGCGTTTGACATTTTATCAAGGAACCGTTACGCTGAGAGTAGAAATTTTGATTTGGAGTTTGGAATGGAAGAGAAAACCGGGGTTGTGCTCGCCAATGGGCCGCTGGTTCGGCCGGTGACGATGGATGAATTTCAGCGGATGTTCGGATATATTTACGGCGAAGCCAACAAGGATATCCCGATTGAACGGCTGATATCCATTCTTGGGCAGGTTGCTTGTTTGGGCGTGATGAAGAATGCCAGAAAGAACGGGAGGTTGGGATTAATTGAGCAGCTTCCAAACTTGATGTCGCGATCGTTGGCTATCCAAAATCGCCTTGGCTTCAACGCCGAAGCCGATCATCATTTTAAATTTCCGGGCGTTTGCTCCTACTGTTTAAGGGCCGATGGCTGCGTTTGTTCCTTCAAGAAGACGTCTGAAGAAGGATCTACGCCGGAGGGTATGGCGCGGCTTGCGGCTCTTCGGGCCGATAAGGCGAATTTGCCGAAAAGTTTGCGCGATCATCAGCTGCTGCACGAAAAACTTTATGGGCGCAGGCACGAAGAATATTCGCTTTTGCACATCTCTACGCGGCTCGTTGAAGAGGTTGCGGAAGTTTCTGAAGCAAACGACCTTGGACACATGGATGAGCTTCAGCTTGAGCTTGTCGATATCCAGTCGTGGGTTTTTGGAATTTGCAATCTCATAAACGTAGATCGGCCGAAACACGAGCGTATCTACATTGACGACTTGATTTGGGATTTTTACCCCTATCAATGCAAGAGATGCCACAGGAACGTTTGCTGCGGGGAGTGCGGCAAGCGGGTTGGGGCCTGAAACTGTTCCCGGCGGAGCCAAATGGCTCCGCTGGATTTTTTTGATGGTATGTGGTATAATTGAATTTGGTTGGCAATTCAGGCGATCGCCCCGATGTATATCGGGGAGGAAAGTCCGGACACCCAGCGTGCGTAGCACGCTATCAACGAATATCGAATGACAAACGAATTTACGAATTTTATTCGTACATTCGCAACAGATTCGTAATTCGCTGATGAGTGTGCTGCGCGCGCAATTGTAGCGGCTAACAGCCGCCGTTCGTAAGAATAGAGGTGCGAGCAGAGACGCTCCGGCCCGAAAGAGCCGGGGAGGCCCAAATCCCAAGCTAGTCGGCCTAATTCCGCTATAGGGATAGAAAAGCGGAGGTGAAACGGCTAAATCCTTACCGGGTGCAAGGCCGTACGGCATCGCGGAGCGATGCAAGCACTAATTTCTAATATCTAATTTCTAAATAAGCCAGGGACCGGGAAGTTTAGGAATTAGAGATTCGGATTTAGGATTTGCACCGCTTCGCGGTGCTGGGTGCCGCATACCCTGAGACTATGGTTCGATATACTCACCACAGTGAGCCCGTCGAATCTGTCGAAGGGCCGTATGCCCTGAGACTACCGAAGGGTTGAGCCCGCGAGCAATCAAGGGCCCAGATAAATGATCGCACCGTCATTGCTTCGCAATGACGCGCGGATAATCGCAGATAGCCGCCTTGCGGCGGGCGCGGATGGTCGCGGATAAAATCTGCGTTAATCTGCGTAGTAATCAGCGTGAATCGGCGTGCCACTGCGCAGCAGTGGCGAGACAGAATCCGGCTTACGAATTGCCAGCCAAAAGAAATTCCGGCGAAAAGCCGGATTTTCTTTTTCGGTTGTTTCGCGGATAATTAATTTGATGCTCCAAAACCTTGACGTTGCGTCGCTCTCTCAAAAATCGCCGGAGGAAATTTTGGCGCAGCTTCAGACCTCTAAAAACGGTTTGACTCCGGCCGAGGCCGCCAAACGCTTAAAATTTTTCGGGCTAAATAGCGCGGAGGCGAAGCGGAAATTTGCGCCGCTGCTTATTTTCGCTTCCAAATTTAAAAATCCGCTTTTGCTTCTATTGCTTGCCGCCGCTCTCATTTCCGGATTTCTGGGTTCCGTTTTGGATTCGCTGGTGATTATTCTCATAGTGGGCGCAAGCGCCTTGCTTGATTTCTTTAACACTTATAAGTCGCAGAAAGCAGCCCTGAAACTTCAGGAGAAAGTAAATGTCACAGCCGCCGTCTGGCGCAGGGGCGAGCTCAAAGAAAGAAAAATACAGGAAGTGGTGCCGGGGGATGTCTTTAGTTTGGCCGCGGGCGACACGGTTCCCGCCGACGGCATTTTAATTGAAGGCAGGGATATTTTCGTAAACGAGGCTTCCTTGACGGGCGAGTCGCTGCCCGTGGAAAAAGATCCGGGCAAGGGCGAAGCGTCAATCCTCCGGATGGGCACGAGCGTGGTCTCGGGGCGGGGATTGGGAGTGGCGGCCGCGACCGGCTTGCGGACCAGGTTCGGCGGCATTGCCCAAAAATTGCGGGAACCCGCGGTTTCAACCGAGTTTGACAAGAATATCAAAGCCTTCAGTTTTTTCATTTTCCGCCTGACGATCTTCTTGGTTCTGGCGATTCTCCTCGTCAACCTGCTCTTTGAGAGAAAGCCCCCCTTGGAAATCTTTCTTTTCGCGGTGGCAATCGCGGTTGGCATAACCCCCGAACTTTTGCCGCTGATTATCACTTCCAACCTGGCAAAAGGTGCGCTATCCATGTCCAAGAAGGGCGTCATCGTGAAAAATCTCTCGGCCATACACAATTTTGGCGGGATTGACGTGCTTTGCGCGGACAAAACAGGAACTCTTACCGAAGACCGGATTACTCTTATGAAATGCGTGGATGCGACTGGCGAGGAAAACGAAAGGGTGCTTTTCTGGGGATATTTGGGAAGCGCTTACATCACCGGCGTGCGCAACGTGCTTGATAAGGCCGTGCGGGATTTTAAGAAACTTGACGTTTCGGAGTGGCAAAAAGTTGATGAGTTGCCTTTTGATCCGGTGAGAAAAAGGGATTCGGTGGCGGTCCGCCGTGGCGCGGAATACACGCTTATAGTTAAGGGCGCCCCCGAGGAAATTTTGAAAGCATCCTGCTTTTACGGCGAGGATCGCCGCGCGCTTGACGGCGAGCTTTTGCGAAAAATCAACGTTGTCTATGAAAATTTGAGCAGTGACGGGTTCCGTGTGCTGGGCGTGGCCGTAAAGAAACTGGCGGCCGAAGAGACGTATTCCAAGGAAGACGAAAGCGATCTGGCGTTTTTGGGTTTTTTGGCATTTCTTGATCCGCCGAAAAGCGGCGTTAAGGCCATTCTGGAGAAACTCGAGGCCTACGGCGTTGATATTAAAATTATCACCGGCGACAACATGTTGGTGACGGAAAAAATCGCGCGGGACATCAAGTTGGCGGTCAAGGGGCACCTGACCGGAGACGAGGCGGTCGGTCTTTCGCGCGCGGAATTAAAAATCAAAGTTGAGGAAGCAAATATTTTTACCAGAGTTTCGCCCGAGCAGAAAGAGCTGATCATCCGGACATTGAGAGAAAACGGGCACGTGGTGGGCTATCTGGGAGACGGCGTGAATGACGCACTGTCGCTAAAAGAAGCGGATGTGGGTATTTCGGTCAATAACGCCGTTGACGTTGCCAAGGACACCGCCGATATTATTTTGCTCCGCAAAGGATTGCAGGAGATCGTGGAGGGGGTTATTGAAGGCCGAAAAACCTTTGCCAATACATTTAAGTATTTGATGATGGTTTTGAGTTCCAATTTCGGCAATATGTTCAGCATGCCCGTCGCCTCGCTATTTTTGAATTTTCTGCCGATGACGCCGACGCAGATACTTCTCAACAACTTTCTCTACGACTCGTCCCAGCTTGCCATTCCTTTTGACAACGTTGACGAGCAATTTTTGAGAAGAGCGAAGCGGTTTGACCTCGGCTTTATGAAAAAGTTTATGATTATCTTCGGTCCTTTAAGCTCGCTTTTCGATTTCCTGACTTTTTTGGCGCTTTTCTACGGACTGGGTCTTAGCGGAGCTGGTTTCCAGACGGGCTGGTTTCTTGAATCAATTGCCACGCAAACCCTGGTCGTCGGCGTCATCAGAAGCCGGAAAAGCGCGCTGAAGAGCCGCCCCGGAATAATCCTTATCGCGAGTTCCTTGTCCGCGGTCTTTTTGGCCTGGCTTTTGCCAAACGTAAGCGCGGGCGGAATTTTTAATTTAGTCCGCCTTAATGTCCTCGCGCTCGCCTCGATCGTTGTTATCGTTTTGGCCTATCTTCTTTCGGTGGAATTCGCCAAGAGGATTTTCTACCGCCGCTACGGGCAGCTGATTGAGAAATAATTTGTTAACCGTTGATGATTAACGATTAACCGTTAATTGCGGCTATCCTTCGTTGCCGGAAGAAACATTCTCGGCTGGCCGGATTTTCTCGTAGATTTTGACTTTCCTCAGGACATAGAGGAGAAGAGTGATAAGCACGGCCGCAAAAACCGCGAAGCGCACGATCCCCAAGCCCACGAGAGTGCCGACGGCCGCCGTCGCCCAGACAACCGCCGCGGTGGTTAGTCCCCTCACATGCTCGCCGGTTTTAATGATAATTCCCGCGCCCAGGAAACCGATTCCAACGACAATGTTGGCCACGACACCCAAAAACCCGCTGTTTCTTGCTATGACGTCCGGGAGATTTTCCGGCGATACCGCAACGATGTATGGGAGTTCAAGGGCGATAATGGAAAAGATTGCCGCGCCGCCGGAAACAAGCATCGCCGTCCGTATCCCCGCCTCCTTGCCGACGAGTTCGCGCTCCAATCCGATTAGCGCGCCGAGCGCCAATGCCACGATGAGTCGCAGCGCCATTTGTTCAAAAGTCAGCATTGGGTTATACTCTGAATTATATCATATGGGCAACAAAGAAAGTGTTCCAAAAAGTGAAGCGGTTCAATCAGAAGAGGAAATCGTTAGAGGGTGGATTGCCGAGATAGACCGGGATATCAAAGGAGCAAACGAAGAGATTGATCGGTATGTTAAAGCTTACGGCAGAAAAGGGGAAAGATACGGAGAATTAAGCAAGAGATTGTATGAGTTTGTGAAATTGCGCAGAGAGTATGTGGTGCTCTTGGAGGATGCAAAAAAGAAGGAATTATGAGGACTTTTGTTGTAGACATCGTAAAAAAAGAAAACGAAACCGTGGAACTCTTCGGCTGGGTTCACGCCCGCCGCGACCACGGGAAACTTGTCTTTATTGATCTCCGCGACCGGAGCGGTTTGGCGCAGGTTGTTTTTGGCCCGGATATAAAACTGGCCTCCGATTTGCGTTTGGAATACGTAGTGAAAGTCGGCGGCGCCGTTAAGAAGCGGCCGCCGGCGATGGTGAACGATAAATTACCGACAGGGCAATACGAAGTTTCGGCAACCGCACTTGAAATTCTTGCGCGCGCCAAAGAACTCCCCATTCCGGTGGACGGCGACGGATACGACATAAACGAAGAGGTGCGTCTCAAGTACCGCTACTTGGATCTGCGCCGTGAACGGCTCCAAAAAAATCTCCGCTTGCGGCACCAGATCGTGAACTACATGCGGACTTTCCTTGACGCGCGCGGGTTTGTTGAGATAGAAACACCAATTCTTACGAAGGCTACCCCCGAGGGCGCGCGGGATTTTTTGGTTCCCTCGCGGCTCCAGCAGGGAAAATTCTACGCGCTTCCGCAATCGCCGCAGCAGTACAAACAGCTTCTGATGGTCGCGGGGTTTGAAAGGTATTACCAAATTGCGCGCTGTTTCCGCGACGAGGATCCGCGTCGCGACCGTTCCTACGGCGAATTCACGCAGCTTGATTTGGAGATGTCGTTCACGACCCAGGACGATATTTTGAATCTGGTTGAGGAACTTTATATTGAGATCGTTGAAAAAGTTGCGGGCAAAAAAGTGCTCAAGAAGCCATTTCCGCGTTTCACTCACAAAGAGGCGATGGAAAAGTTCGGCGCCGATAAGTTTGACCTGCGGAAGGAAAAAGACCCGGACGTGATGGCGTTCGCCTGGGTGCTGGACTTCCCGCTTTTTGAACAAACCGAAACGCGGGCGCTCACTCCCTCGCACCACCCCTTTACTGCCCCGAAAGACGAGGATATACCGCTTCTTGACGCCGATCCGCTTAAGGTCCGTTCCTGGCAGCACGATCTTGTCTGCAACGGACTTGAGGTCGGCGGCGGAAGCATCCGGATTACGAACCCCGACATCCAGAAAAAAGTGTTCCGGATCCTCGGCCACAGCGAAGAGGAAATTGATAAAAAATTCGGGCACCTGCTTGAGGCATTTCGCTACGGCGCGCCGCCGCATGGCGGGATCGCGCCGGGCATAGAGCGGTTGATGATGGCGCTCACGGGCGAAGAGAATGTCCGCGAGGTAACCGCGTTTCCCATGACCTCCGGCGGACAAACGGCCGTCATGGACGCGCCATCCGAAGCGGACAAAAAGCAACTGGATGAGCTGGGATTGGAAGTCAAAAAAGGTAGAAAATAGTAAAAAGTTTTATACAAGACCATGAAAGGAATAAATTTCCCCGTATTTAAAACTAAAGTAGAAGGTGTTGCCGAAAAATTTAATCTGAACGACCCAGCCGGGCGCAGGAGGTATTTTGACGCAAAAATGGGGCCGGAAATAAATAAAATCAGCGATTTTCTTTCAAAAAATTCGTTCGTCGGTTTTTTGCTCGGCAAGAAAAACTCCGGAAAGGGGACTTACTCAAAACTTTTTATGGAGGCAGTCCAAAATAACAACATCGGCCACGTATCTATCGGAGATATTGTGCGCGATGTGCACGCTGGCCTTTCGGATAAAGCGAAAAAACAGCAACTGGTAGATTTTATGAAAAAGAATTATCGTGGCTTCCATTCCGTTGAAGAAATAGCCGATTTAATAGAGGGGCGTTCGCAGCAGAAACTTATGTCGTCAGAGTTGATAATCGCGCTTATAAAATTCGAGATAAGCAAGCGGGAAAAGAAAGCCATTTTCATAGACGGCTTCCCCCGCGCGCTCGACCAAATCAGTTACTCAATTTTTTTGAAAGAACTGATTGGATACCGCGACGATCAGGATTTTTTGGCATTTATAGACGTTCCCGAAGCGGTGATTGACGAGCGGATTAAGTACCGAAGAATTTGCCCGAAGTGTCAGACTCCGAGGAATTTGCGCCTTCTTGCCACAAAAGACGTGGGATACGACGAAGCGAATAAGGAATTTTATCTCATTTGTGACAATCCCGCTTGCGAGCCTACACGCATGGTGGCGAAGCAGGGAGATGAACTCGGCATAGAGCCCATCCGCGAGCGTCTTGAGCTTGACGACATGGTATTCAGGCAGCTTCTTAATCTTTCCGGCGTACCAAAAGTGTATTTAAGAAATTCCGTGCCTGTGAGCGAAGCGGCGCAATACGTGGATGATTACGAAATCACGCCTGGATATTATTACGAGTTTGACCCGCAAGCGAAAAAGGTGAAGGTTATAGAAAAACCATGGACGATTGTGGATGAAAATGGAGTGGAATGTTATAGTTTGCTGCCGGCAGCCGTTGAGTTGGCTCTTTTGAAACAGGTCGCTCAAGTGCTAAACCTGTAAATTACATGGAACTTGATCCGCGCCTTCATTTTGTCGCCATAACCGGCATTATCGTCCGCAAACGCGAGAGCGGTGAGTTTGAATTTTTGATCGCCAGGCGCGCGCCGCACGAAAAGGCCTACCCCGGCCGCTGGACGGTGCCGGGCGGCAAGCTGGTTTTGAGCGAATATAAGGACTTGCCGAAAACCACCAAGGACGCCTGGTACAATATCGTTGAATGGGTCCTGCGCAAGGAAATCCAGGAGGAAGTCGGGCTTGAGATTGAGAAACCGCAACATCTGACCGATATGACTTTCGTGCGCCCTGACGGCTATCCTGTTCTGGTTTTGTCCTACTGGTGCTGGCTTAAAAATGGCGATGTTCACCCCCACACCAAAGGGGCGGCTATGCGAGCGCAAGATACCAATACCGCCTCTTCTGGTGTGGTGGTGAAGCTTTGCAAGGATTTGACGGACTTCGCCTGGGCGACGGTTGAAGAGGCCAAAAACCATGACCTAATTGAGGGTATTTGGGAAGAAATAAGGGACGTGGAGCGGCTCTTGACATCATAGACAGGACATGCTATCATTATAACAGTGTCCTGCCACGGATAAACGGGTAGGAAGAAAACGGAGGAGGTACGCAGATGCAAGCAAAGCCAACCGCGGTGGCGACGGTATCGCCGCTGGTAGTGATGGCGAAGTTTTTCCCGCGTTTGTCCAGGGGCCACGGGAGCCGGGGCGGGCGTGGGTGCGTTGCTCCGGGCTGTGGGGGTGGCTCCGAGGGCCACTTCCAGGACCCGGGAGAACTCGCCATCGGATTCCTCGCTGAGCAAGCCAAGAGGGCTCGCCGCTGACCAGCGGCAAAAAGGGGGCGCAACTGCGGCGCCCCCTTCAATTTTTTAAAACTGCCTCAACTCTGCGCAGTTTTTTGTTTGGCAAAGGCCTCAATTATAGGATCAAGATTTCCATCAAGCATCTTTTCGATATTATGAAATTTTTTCCCCAATCGGTGGTCCGTAATCCTGTCTTCGGGGAAATTATAGGTTCTGATTTTCTCCGAGCGGTCTCCTGTGCCGATCTGCTCGCGGCGGGCCGCGCCGAGTTTCCGCGCTTCGGCCTCCTGCTGCGCTTCGTAGAGCTTCGCCCGCAAGATTGCCATCGCTTTCTCGCGGTTGGCGTGCTGTGAGCGCTCCATCCGGCAAGAGACGACGATGCCGCTTGGCTTGTGCAAGATCCTCACGGCGCTTTCTATTTTGTTGACGTTCTGGCCGCCCGGTCCGCCGGCCCGCGAGAACGTCGCCTCAAGGTCGTTCGGATTTATGTTTATTTCCTTGGGTTCAACTTCCGGCATAATCGCGACGGAGGCGGTTGACGTGTGCACACGGCCGGATTTTTCGGTGGCGGGGACGCGCTGTACGCGATGAACTCCCGACTCGCGCCTGAACGCGTCCAAGACGCCGTCGCCGGCCACTTCGGCCACGAAGGCCTTGTAGCCGTTAAGAGAGGTTTGGTTGGCGTCAAGCACGGCGAACACCCAGCCCTTTTTGGCCGCGTAGCGCTGATACATCCTGGCGAGGTCTCCGGCAAAAATTGCCGCTTCGTCTCCGCCCACACCCGCCCTTATTTCTAAAATGACTTTATTCATCCCGTTAGAAGCAGATCGCGATCAGCCCCGTTAGAGGCAGAGGCACGCTGCGAGCCCTCGCGGCCTCTAACGGGGTCAGCGACCCGTGAGGGTTTATTGACCTGTATAAACGACTTTTCATTATAATTAAGATGTTGCCCGTACAAAGCGATCGCGGCTTCTAACGGGATTCATGATCTGCTATAATCAGTATTGTATAATAATATAGAAATTATGCCCGATCAACCGCTTATCCTCATTGTTGACGATGAACCGGAGTTCCTGGAGATTTTTGGCGCGAAGCTTTCTTCCGTCGGTTACAAGGTGGAAACCGCCGAAAGCGGGGAAGAGGGCGTTAAAAAGGCCAAAGCCCTCAAGCCGGACCTGGTTTTGATGGACGTGAAAATGCCGGTGCTCGACGGCGCGGGCGCTCTTCTTAAACTAAGAGACGACCCGGAGACAAAAAATTTAAAAGTTGTATTCTTGACGGCCCTTGGCGATCCGCGGGACGAGACGCAAGAGATGAGCCGCAAGTTTTCCACTGAATTTGGGGCTCTGGGGTATGTCAGAAAGACGGATTCACTTGAAGATTTAGCAGATCGGGTGAGGGATTTTTTGAGATGACCGCGAGGGCCAGGCCGCTAATCTTGCTTGCGGATGACGAGGAAAGCTTCTTGGAGATTATGTCCGTCAAGCTTGCTGCTTCTGGTTTTGATATTGCCGTTGCCCGCAACGGGGCTGAGGCGCTTTCGCAGTCCGAAAAACTTATGCCGGATTTGATACTAATGGATATCCACATGCCGGGCGCGTCGGGCACTGATGTCGCATTGGCCATCAAGCAGCGCCCCGCAACGAAAAATTTAAGAATCGCGTTTTTAACCAATCTTAAGGAGCCGTGGCCCGCCGTTCCTGCCGATCGCCGAGGGCTCGCCATGTCTTTGGGCATGGAGGATTTTATGGAAAAGACCGACAACTTGGACGCAACCGTGGAAAAGATTCGCGAAATCTTGTCCAGAAGATAAGGATTCTTGGAGATTTTTGCGGTGAAAAAATAAAATCCCCGCCGCATTTTGTGGTTCTGCGGAGGGGGTTATTTTTTCCTGCGATTGAGTTTCCAGATTTTTTCTGCAAATAACTTGAGGAGGGCAAAAGCAACGAGCGTTAGTATTATTCCTATCAACCCTATTTTTTTGGCAAGGCGCCCAAAGCCGAGCATTTTAAAGAAGTTGCCAATCGCCATAACGACGAAGGATATCGGTTGATTGAGCTTGGCCGTTTGACAGAGCACGATTCCCGGCGAAATGAATCCCGGCACGCAGCCAAAGAACAGGAGCGGCACATAAAGAAGCTTCCGCTTCTTAAGCCAGCGGTAAAAGTTAGCCAAGAAAGAAGCTTCGGTTTCCAGCGCCTCGATGTTAATCCTGGTAAATTTTTTGACAAAGTTCCCCAATCTGTCGAAACAAACAAACCAGAAAAATAGGTCATAGGTACTGCAGGCAGTCGTTATAGCCACCGTCTCCTTTAAGGAACATCCGTGCTTGAGCCAGTGCTTAATCGCAGTTTCGCCCTGAAGGAACGTCCAGAACAGGCCCGCAGCGGTTTTGCGATCAAAAGGCAATGTTCCTAAAACAAGCACTGCCGGCAGAATCAGAAAAGTCCAGAGAGGAACTTTGTCGAGCGGTTTTTTCCAGCGCGCTCCGATTTCGCCCATAAAACCCCGGTTTTCAAAATGGTCTGATTGCTAAAATAGCACCAACCGCAAAGAATGTCCATCGCTATATAAAAATGTCTTGCGAATTGCTAAAATTAACCGATGGACAAGAAAGATCAGGAGGAATTGGAAAAACCCAACCGCGAACTTGAAGCGGCAAGGGCAAAATTAGAGCAGCTTAACCATTTCAAAAACCATCTGCTCTCGCTTGTCTCCCACGATATTAAATCGCCCCTCGGCGCGATCAAGGGTTACGCGACAATTTTGCGCGAAGGACTTTACGGCGAAGTCAACGATAAAATAAAAGAAACTTTGGCGAAAATCGAGTTTGCGGCGGACGACTTGGTCAACATGGTGAACAATATCCTTGATCTCCGCAAAATAGAGGAAGGGCGCATTGAGTATAAGTTCGCGAAAATGGATTTTGTTCCAGCGGCAAGGGAAGTGTTTGAAAGCTTGAAGCCGATCGCCGCCGCGAAAAAACTGGACATGAGTTTTGTCTCCGGAGAAAAAGAAATTTTCGTGAGCGGCGACCGCGGCTATCTTAAGCACGTCGTTCAAAATTTGATTGACAACGCCGTCAAATACACGCCGCAAGGATTTATCAGGGTTGGCTTGAAAGCCGGCGGCGGCAAGGTGATTTTGTCCGTCCTGGACTCGGGAATCGGCATCAAGTCCGGCACAACCCCGCTTCTTTTCGAGGAGTTCGTGCGCGACGAAAGAGTGAAGCAGGAGATTAAGGGTTCGGGCATCGGGCTTCATGTTGCGAAAAGCATAGTTGAGGCCCACGGCGGGAAAATTTGGGCGGAGAGCGAGGGGGAAGGTAGGGGGATTACATTTTTCGTGGAATTAGAAAAGTTCACTGGTGTAACTTGACAAATTATTTCAAACAAGCCACGCTGTCGGTTAGACGTTTCCGGAGGTCATTGTGAACAATCACCAGATCCTGGCGGAGGCTCTTGAAGCTCTCGGCGACGAGAAATTCCAAGAAGTTCTTTTTCTGCTTAAAGAAAAATATCCCAAGCTTGCAAGTCATCTTCATTCTCGGTGCGAATCTCTATCAACCCGCGCGCTTGATCTGATTCAATATGCCGAAAGCCGCAATGGTAAACAAATGGCGATAGACGATATCCGTGCGGCTATTCTTCGGACAGCTTCGGAACTCGAGACAGCCCTAAGACGGTTGCGGTCTTTAAAGAAGATCGGATAAACGCACTTGTGCCGCTCTCTGTGGAGAGCGGCACTTATTATTGTGCATTTGATTACATCTTTGCCTAGAAATATACTGCGGAAACGTAAAAGCCCCCGAGTGATTCGGGGGCTTATTTCTTTGCTCTGGCTTTTTTCGGTTTTGGCGCCGCAACTGCCTTTGCGCGGCGCGATTTAAACTTCTCCACGCGGCCGGCGGTGTCAATAAGCCGCTCCTCGCCGGTGTAGAAAGGGTGGCACTTATAGCAAATTTCCACTTTGATTTCGGGCTTCGTTGAGCCGACGGTAAACGTATTGCCGCAGGCGCAGTGGACTTTTGCGGTGGGATAATATGTTGGGTGGATACTTTTTTTCATGGCGGTATTTTGTCCCGATTTTGCCATTCGGTTTAGTCGAATTCGCAAAATCGTGGATTCTCGATTTCTTTACCAAATCGAAGATTTGGAAGAAATCGGGAGGTGTATGTCTGATTTCATCCCGTTAGAGATAGGAAACGCTTTAACCGATTTTTAAGGTAGCGTTTACCTATGCCGGATTTTAGATATTTTTCTCTCGACCTTGCATCATCTTCGTGTAAACACGCTTCATAATAAATTAGTTTGTAAGGCCCTCGATGTTGAGTATACTTTGACTTCTTTGTGTTGTGCTCGTTAAAGCGTTTCCGTAAGTCACCAGTGAATCCGGTATATAACCGCTTATTTCTGTTTTCCAGGACATATACATAAAACATTGATGGTTAATCTCTAACGGGATTCATTGTTAGAATTATACGAAAATTTGGATTTTATGCAAGCGGTTATCCTCTCGCTCGCCCCGCCGCAAAAATTGTTTTGTCAGGCCACCCGGAATCGAACCGGGGCTATACCCACCCCAAGGGTACGGACTACCACTATCCGATGGCCTGATACATTTTGCTGCGGGGGAGTCATGCGTATTTACCCCGTACGGTCGCAGAAGGCGACTCGTTCTGGGCTGCCGCTATACGACAGCCCGATTTATGATAAGCGCTTCCTTAGTTTTTCTTTTTTAACTCGGCTATCATGGCGCTGAATCCCCGGAGGCTGTTTTTAAAATTATTATCTAATCTTCCGCTGGACAATTCCAGCCCCTTAATTTACGCATCAATTGAAGCTATGAAGTACTGAAACAGTTTTTTCTCAAACTCGGACTGTTCGCTGGGCGACGACATGAAATTTGCCATACCCCTTTCTATTTTGTCTTTTGGCAAGGCTATGTAAAAAATCGGTACTTTTTCTGTTTCGCCCAAAACAAACCCCGCTTTGTCACCCGTCTTTTCAAGTCTTATGCCATATTTTATATTCGCGCCCTGGTGCTCTTTGTTGCGTTCCAGCACCGCCTGCTTTTTCTTTTCGTAGTCAACGCCCGCTGACGTGTCGCTAACTTCGTCAAAGGCGCAAATCGTCTCACCGGTTTCTTTATTGACGAGGATGACATCTATTTTATTATTGATGTCATCATAAATAGAAGACCTGGCCACTATAAATCTTTCGGCAAGATTTTTATAGAAAATGGCATAGGCCAACATTTCCAGTTTTTCCCCGTCGGTTTTTGCGCGCTCTCTTTCAATTTCTTCCTGGGATATGTCGCCGTACCACTCAATTTGCAGTTGTTTAACCGAATCCTCATCGGCAGAAACATCGCGACGAACGGATCTAAAGGCAGACATGTCAATCCTCCCGTTCGGCAGAAGTGGCACTCCGTGCATTCTGCTCGTCTCGGCGGCCGCGGACTCAATAAAACCCCGAAGCCTTTCTACTCCGGCCGACTGTTCAAACCGCGCCTCGAACCTGGGAGGCCTCATTATTTTTTATGCAACGTTTTAATGCAGTTCGTGCAAATAAGTTTTCGCTCGCCCTTTCCGCCGGAGGCGGACCCGCCTTTGGCGGGAACCTTAGCCCATTGGAGATTGGGATATTTTCTGGACTTGTTTACCGGATTATAGTGGCCGCGGAGAAGTTTCCGCGTGCCGCCCATTTTTGATCCTTTGCCGCAGGTTGCGCACTTTCTCATGATAAATTACATCAACGAATAACGAATTTTGTTGCGAATATACGAACAAAGATCAATTCTCCATTCGCAAATTCGTAAAGGATTCGCTATTCGCTGATGGGTTTTACTCTACTTTCACTTTTAACTTCCTCGCTTTCTTCCTGTTTAGTTTCGGCAGGCGGACGGTGAGGATGCCGTTCTTGAAATTTACCGTCGCGCTTTCCGGATCTACTTCCTGTGGAAGGATGACCGAGCGCGAAAAACGCCCCCAGTAGCACTCCTGATAGAAATAGTCGTCGTCCCTTACTTCTTTTTCTCTGCGGCGCGCGCCTTTGATGGTGACGGAGTCGTTTGTGACGTTGATGTCAATGTCCTCCGGTTTCACGCCGGCTATCGCCGATTCCACGATGATGTCGTTCGGCGTCTGGTAAACGTCAATTGTGAGTTGGCCCTCCGGTTCGCCGTCGTAGTCCCCGAGAGACGTTTTTGGTTCCAGGTGCGGCTTCTGAACGACGTTTCCAGTTGTGGCTTTGGCAAGTTCTATTTCTCCGCCAAGGGCTGATCCCTGCCCGTCAGGCAGGCAGGCGCCTCCGGCGGAAAATTCGCCGTCCGCGTTCGTTTTTTCGTTGGCCAATTCCTCAAAGAATTTTTCGTCCGAGTCCTCCATGTTTTTTGTGATTTTTGTTTTACTCTGACCTTTGTTTATATCTTCCTGTGTCTTAATCTCTCGAAATCGCTTAGAACAAAGAAGCCGACGACGAGAAGAAATATAACCGAATAGATGAGGTTCCCATAAACAAGTATAAGGTAATTGAAGATGCCGTGCAAGACGGTTGCCGCGAGGAGCCCGATCCATAAATATTGCCTTGTTTTCATCGTCCTGATGCCCAGAGCCCAGTAATAACCGACGATGGCCGAGGCAAGCGTGTGTAGAAGCGTTGCGCCGACGAACCTCAAAGACGTCAAGGTGAAGGCGCTGCTTAATATCGCTGTTTGGCCAGGAGAGCCGGTCAGCGCTCCGATGTTTTCAACCGTGGCGAATCCGAGGGCGGCGACGACCATGTATATCATTGCGTCTATCGGCTCGTCAAACTCGGGATTTTTGTGGATGGCGAGATAGGCGGCGCCGAATTTTATGGCTTCCTCTATAAGCGCCATGATCAGGAGCCACGACAGCGTCGCTATTGAGGCCGTCTTTAGGAGTGACATTCCGGCGAACGAGGTACCGGCGATAAATGATTTGGCGAGAATTTCCACGGCCAGCGCGAACCAAGCCGATGCCATTCCTACTATAAAAACGAAAATAATGAGCCGTTTCGGCTCCGGATGCATATCTTCCCGGAGATAGAAAATGAGCCAGGCGAACCCGGGGAGAAGAGAGAGGATGATGGTTAAAACGTCCATGAGAGTATTCGCGAATCCTTCGACAAGCTCAGGATATAACAGCCGAAGGATGGTGAGTTTATCGAACCATAATGCTAATTTATTTTAATAATGCGAATTTTATTAGCGTTATTAGCGATTACTTCACCATTTTTCCACCATCAACATTTTTCCCGGCTGCAGTTTTTGGTAAATCTCTTCGGTGATGAACGGCATGAAAGGATGGAGCATTTTGAGGCATTCCGCCAGGATTGTCTCAAGGGTTTGGTGGGCCGCGACTCTTGTCGGGGCTCCGATGGCTTCAGCCGATCGGAGCAAGGGCTTGTACTCCTCAATGATTTTATCCGCGAATTCGTGCCAGATGTAGTGGTAAATTTTCTCTGCCGCCAGATGGAATTCAAATTTTTCCAGATGTTTGGTCATCTCGGCTTTGATTTTTTTAAGATCAGCCAGGGCTTTTTTGTCATCAAAGCCGAGCGCTGATTTTCGCGGATTATCACGCAGATTTTCGCCGATAAATCCGCGTTTATCCGCGTTTTTATCAGCCCGCTCCGCCATAGCTTTAGCGAGGCGAGCGTTTATCTGCGTAGGTTTGTTCATGAGAATGAACCTGGCGACGTTCCAGATTTTCGTCGCGAAATTGCGGTAGCCGCGGATTTTGTCTTCGGAGATGACAGGATCGTTCCCAGGCGCGGTGCCGGTGACGAGCGCCATCCGTATGGCGTCGGTGCCGTAGGTGTCCGCGACGCCCAAGGGATCAATGACATTGCCGCGCGACTTGGACATTTTCTGCCGGTCTTTATCGCGGACGATGCCGTGGAGATAGACGGTTCTAAACGGGATTTTGCCGGTGCGGTATAGTCCGAGCATGACCATCCGCGCCACCCAAAAGAAGAGAATTTCGTACCCAGGCGCCATCACGTCCGTCGGATAGAATGTTTCAAAATCATTTGTCGTATAACCAATTTTTGATTTTTGATTTTTGATTTTTAATTTTGAGCCACGCGACGTAAGGAGCGTGGCGAATGGCCACTGCCCAGAAGAAAACCACGTATCAAAAACATCCAGGTCCTGTTCGTAGAAGTGGCTTCCACAATTTTCGCACCGATCAAGTATGTCTAGCCGGAGCGCTTCTGTATTGCCAGGAACCTTCCTTCTTGTTGTTTGCTCTATGCTTAAATTTCTTAATTGTTTTTCTATCATTCGTATGGTGCCCCCATGTGAAACGATGATAATATTTTTGTGTCCGTGGTTTTTCGCGTGTTCTTTAAATGAATCCCAAGCGCGTTTTTCTAGATCTTTGAAACTTTCGCCGCCGGGAGTTCGTGTTTCATAATCGTAGACATCGCTATATTTTTTTAGCATCTCTTCTCGCGACAATCCCTCTGCCTTGCCAAAACCTCTTTCGCGCAATCTTTCGTCAATTACCAGCTCGGCTTTTGTTATTTTTGATATTATTTCGGCGGTTTCCTTGGCGCGCGCCAAGTCGGAACTTATTATGAGGTCTATGTTTTCGTTTTTTAACGCATTGCCGATTGATTCGGCCTGCTCTCTACCCTTTTTGTTTAGCGGCGTATTGATGTGGCCCTGTGTTCGCTTTTCTACATTCCAATCGGTTTCCCCGTGTCTTACTATGAACCACCGTGCTTTTATCTCCGGATTAATTTTTACATCTCCGCAGTTGAGACAAAACCACGCCGGAATTCTTATGCCCCAGACGATTTGCCGCGAGATGTTCCAGTCGCGGATGTTCCGCAGCCAGTGCAGATAGATTTTCTCAAAACGTTTCGGATAGAACTTGATTTTGCCGCTCTTGACCGCCTCAACTCCCAAATCCCGCAGCGACTTCCCGGCGCTTCGCGCTTCGCGCTTCGCGCTTTGCCGCGGCTTTTCGCTCATGCGAACGAACCATTGCATTTTGGGGATCGGTTCAAGCGTCGTGCCGCATTTGTAGCAGGCCGCTATTTGGTGGACGTAGTTTGGATCTGTTTTTTCCAGTATGCCGAGCCGCCGCATCTCCTCGGCCACCTTCTGGCGCGCTTCGGTAACTTTGAGGCCGGCGAATTTTCCGGTTTCTCCGGTGAGGCGTCCGTTTTCGTCAATTACGATTTTTGGTCCGGGGATTTCGTTTTTGTGCCTTTGCCAGATTTCAAAGTCGGTCGCGTCGTGCGCCGGAGTCACTTTAACAACGCCCGTGCCGAACTTCGGATCCACCGCTTCGTCGGCGATTACTTTGAATTTTAGATGGCCGAGCACGCCTTTTGCTTCAATTTCTCTGCCGATGTATTTTTGGTAGCGCCTGTCTTTGGGATTTACCGCGAGAGCCGTGTCGCCGAACTTGGTTTCGGGACGGACGGTTGCGAGCGTAAGCGGCCCGTATTTTATGTAGTAGAGTGGATCGGCGCGTTCAACGTATTTCACTTCTAGATCGGAGAGCGCCGTTTTGTGTTTCGTGCACCAGTTGACCACGCGCAGGTCGCGGTAGAGGAGATTATCTTTGTGGAGCTCGGCGAAAGTTTCGTAAACGATTTTTATGATCTCCGGATCAAGCGTGAATTTTTCGCGGGACCAGTCGCAAGAGGCGCCGAGCCGCCGCAGCTGCCCCTCCATCGTTTTCTTGTTCGCTTGCGTGAATTCCCACATTTCTTTCCAGAGGGTCTCGCGGTCAATCTGAAAACGGTTGCGGCCCTCTTTCTCCAGCTTCTTGTCAAAAACCACCTGCGTTTCAAATCCGGCGTGGTCCGCTCCCGGAAGCCAGAGCGCCCTGCGGCCGCGCATGCGCCAAAAACGTATCATCAGGTCCTGGAGCGCCACCTCAAACGCGTGCCCGACATGCAGCGGCCCGTTGGCGTTAGGAGGGGGCATGATGATAGAAAAATTTCTAATTTCCCCGCCTGCGCCGAGGCTTCGGCGGGCAGGTAATTTCGAATTTCTAATTTTAGAAACAGGAAGATTGTCGGGATTAAAATGGCCGGACTCCTCCCAGAGCTTGTAGATTTTCTCCTCAACGGCCCTGTGGTCGTAGCGCGGTTCCAATTGTTCGGTCATAGGAATATTTTAACGCCTGTTGATGAAAAAATGAAATAAGTTCTTTAAAAAAATGAGCCCCCTCCCGTGTTGGGATGGGGGCTTGGTGGGGGATTTCGGTTGGGAATTAGCGCGGTGGTTGCGGTGACGGTTGGATCAGTAAAAATGGCAACTGGTGACCTAAGGCGTCGCTGGGGTAGCTGATGAACACAGCCTTAACCGCCGTGCCGACCTTGATTGGTTTGGTGGCAGTTCCGGCGAGGAGGGTGTTTCCCTCCCACCGCCATCGGTTACAGATGACCCGATAGAGGCCGCCTGTACCGGGAATCGGATCGCTTTTCACAACGCTCCAGCTTTCAAATTTTTCCAGCGATTCAGCCGGGATGACTATTACCGGTTTGTCGATGGCCGCCATTTCTCTCTTTTCTCGTTCTTCGGTCGTGACTGGCCGAAGATAATGGCTGGCGCACAACCAGCCTGCGGCAATAGTTATGACCAAGATGGCCATAAAAACAAGGCCACTCCAAGTCGCTCGTGCACCTTTTCGCATGTCTTTCTCCTTTCTCCGGGCGCTTTATGAACCCCCGGATGCTGTCTACAGCGTAGCACAGTATCCGCCAATTTGTCAAATCGCCGATTTTGCGGTGAAAAAATGAAGCTTATCAGAAAAAAATCGGGCCTCGCTCCGCTTGGGAGAGAGGCCTGCGCCAGTGTGAGTTGGTCAGCGCGGCTGCGGTTTCGTCTGTGGCAGAATCAGCCAGGATTCTTCGATGGCGTCGTTTTCGCTCGAAGTGTACTTTACGATGCAAACCTCAACTTTTTCGCCGGCCTGAAACGACTTAGTGGTGACGGTGACGAAGATAAAGCTATTTTCCAGTTCGCACGCGACTCTCCAGTAGCCGGTGTTTGGTATTTCCGATGTAAGCGGCACGCTTCCTATGACAGTTGCCTTCAGGATTGGTGCGGCATACCGGTTGATTAATATCAACGTTACCGGCTTGCCGAGAATTTTGACAGCGAGAGCTTTCTGATCGGCTGGGCCTGTCGGACGAACTGAGAAAACAGAGCAACCTACCATGATGCCGGCGACGGCAACAAATAACGCAACACAAACCAGCTTCCGCATTTCTTTTCCTCCTTTTCTGGGTGCCTTTCGAACCCCCGGATGCTGCCTACAGCATAGCATAGCATCCGCCAATTTGTCAAATCGCCGATTTTGCGGTGAAAATCAGGGAACCAGACGCCGAGATTGCTTTGCGCAACGAGCTTATATTTTTCCCGTCATGGGCGGATCATCCTCCTACTTG